>CEVM01126278.1_pt1 | contig 12032 bp, 8 predicted proteins | sample 531481 | NCBI WGS metagenome assembly CEVM01 (sample SAMEA2623649, study PRJEB7988) | marine metagenome | biome: marine biome (ENVO:00000447); feature: mesopelagic zone (ENVO:00000213) & marine oxygen minimum zone (ENVO:01000065); material: "saline water (ENVO:00002010), including plankton...
ACTCAGCCTGTTGAATGAGTTCCTTCAATCGACCCACATCAAATCCTTTAGGCACGGTCGCGGATGGTCCCGTGGCGCCGATTTTGACACCAAGCCCGGCTTCAACCATCGCTTCTCTTAGCTTGTCAGCGGTCGCATAGTCTTTGGCGAGCCGGGCTTCTTGCATTTCCTCTAATAGCTTCCCGATCACTTCTAGATGAAGGGGCGTATTTCCGGTCGATCCCACGACAGGCAGCGTGACGATCTCCTTTCGCCACCAGTCAATGTCCTCCGCATCAGGAAAACCGAGCACTCTCAGGCTCGCCTTGAGCGCCGGCGCTTGTCCGTGTTTTGACAGCACGCTTAGCCGCGTCAGCGCAGCAGCGGTGTTCAGGTCGTCGGCCAGCGCCTCCATGAACAAAGGATCAGCCGCGGAAGTCGCTTCCACACCATCTGTCATATTAAACCAACCCTCAAGAATGTGCCCGGCTTCCTCCGCCTTCGCCTCGGTCCAGTCCATCGGCTTGCGGTAATGCGTGGACAGCATCACGAAGCGGATCACCTCGCCCGGCACGCCCCGGTCCAGCAGATCGCGGACGGTGAAGAAGTTGCCGAGGGATTTCGACATCTTCCGGCCCTCGACCTGCAACATCTCGTTATGCAGCCAGACCTGGGCGAAATCCGCATCCGGATGGGCGCAGCAGCTTTGTGCAAGCTCGTTCTCGTGATGGGGGAATTGCAGGTCGATCCCGCCGCCATGAATGTCGAAGGACGGTCCCAGCAGCGCCGCCGACATGGCCGAACATTCGATATGCCAGCCCGGCCGCCCCCGGCCCCAGGGGCTGTCCCAGCCGGGCTGGTCCGCATCCGAGGGTTTCCACAGCACGAAATCCATCGGATCGCGCTTGAATGGCGCGACCTCGACGCGGGCGCCCGCGATCATGTCATCGACCGACCGTCCGGACAGCCGCCCGTATCCGGGATAGGACCGCACGTCGAACAGCACGTGTCCCTCGGCCACGTAGGCGTGGCGGCTGCCGATCAGCGCCTCGATCATGGCGATCATCTGGGCGATGTAATCGGTCGCGCGGGGTTCGTGATCGGGGCGCTCGGCGCCAAGCGCGTCCATGTCGGCGCGATACCAGCCCAGCGTCTCCTCGGTGATCTCGCGGATCGGACGGCCGGTCGCGGCGGCGCGCGCGTTGATCTTGTCATCCACGTCGGTGACGTTGCGCACATAGGTCACATGGTCCGCGCCATATTCATGCCGCAGCAGACGCACCAGCAGATCGAAGACCAGGACCGGACGGGCATTGCCCAGATGGGCGCGGTCATAGACGGTCGGCCCGCACAGATACAGCCGCACATTGCCCGGATCCAGAGGCGTGAAAACCTCTTTCCTGCGGGTGCGGGTATTGGTCAGCCGGATCTCGACCATGTTGCGCCTCTTGCCTGACTGGCGCGGGATCTAGCCCATCGCCCCCTGTCTTTCCACCCATTCGATCTGACGCGGCAGGCTGATGCGCTGAAGATCGTAGCCATCAAGGATCGTCTGCCGCGCCGCCTGCCGCAGCCGTGCCGCATCGCGATCGCCCTCCAACCCCCGGATCAGCGCGGCCGACAGCGCCTGCACGTCGAAAAAGGGCACCAGACGGGCGTTTTCTCCGTCACGGACCAGTTCGCGGACCGGCGCGGTATCCGAGGCCACGACATAGCCGCCCGCAGCCATGGCCTCGGTCAGCGACCAGGACAGCACGAAAGGATAGGTCAGATAGCAATGCACCCGCGCGATCTGGATCAGCGACAGGTAATCGGGATAGGCCAGCCGCCCGACCATGTGGACGCGGGACAGATCCAGCCTGTCGCCCAGTTCGGCCAGCATCTTCTCCTTCCAGCTTCGCGCGTCCGGCGGCGCCCCCCCGTAGCTGACCCCATCGCCGCCGACGATGACGACCCGCGCCCGCGGCCGCGCCGCCAGCAGGTCGGGCAGCGCGCGCATGAAGATGTGAAACCCGCGATAGGGCTCCAGCGATCGCGAGACGAAGCTGACGATCTCGTCCCCGGCCGCCATCCGGGGCAGGCCCGGCAATTGCAGCCATGCCTCGGGATCGGGCTTCACGCGCGCGGTGTCGATGCCGTCATGGATCACGGTGATCTTGCCGCGCAGGTCCGGCGGAAAGCTGTCGGCCTGATACCGCGTCGGCGCGATGGCCGCATCGGCCTGCGCGATGCCCTGGATCAGATGCGCCGAACGGGCGACGGTCATGAAGCGGCTCTCGTCGCTGCCCGATTGGAATTCGGGATCGAATCCGACATCGTGGCCCTGGGTGCGATACATCAGCTCGGCATAGACCAGCAGCCGGGCCTGCGGCCAGATTTCCTTCAGAAACAGCGTCTCTCCCCAGCCCGAATGGCCGATGATCAGGTCGGGCGAAAAGCCGTGCCGATCGCGCAGCGCCCGCGCGCCGCGTGCCGCCAGAAGCCCGCGTTCGGCCATCGTCGAATAGGTGCGGCCAAGAACGCTGCCGCCCTCGACCGGCCGAGGCGCCTTGTAGCGCACGGTTCGCACCGGGCTGGGGCGTTCGTTGTTTTCATCCGTCAGCGCCAGAACCTGATGGCCGCGCCGGGCCAGCGCGCCCGACAGATGCGGAAACTGGCCGGGGAAATTCTGATGGACGAACAGGATCTTCATGAGCGGTCGGGAAAGGCCGCCTTCAGCAGCGCGCGGGTATAATCGGATTGCGGATCGTCGAAGATGCGGGCGGCCTCGCCCTGTTCCACGACCTCGCCCGCACGCATCACCATGATCTGATGCGACATGGCGCGAACCACCCGAAGATCATGGCTGATGAACAGGAAGGTCAGCCCGTATTTCGCCTGCAGATCGCGCAGAAGCGCCACGATCTGGACCTGCACCGTCATGTCCAGCGCGCTGGTCGGCTCGTCCAGAACGACGACCTTGGGCCGCAGGATCATGGCGCGGGCAATGGCGATGCGCTGACGCTGGCCGCCGGAAAATTCGTGCGGATAGCGGTGCATCATTTCGGGACGCAGACCGACCTCGACCATGATCTCGGCCACCATCTCGCGGCGGTTGCGGCCCTTTTCGACCCCGTGCACGCTGAGACCCTCGGCGATGATCTGTTCGACCGTCATCCGGGGCGAGAGGCTGCCGAAGGGATCCTGGAACACGATCTGCATGTCGCGGCGCAGGCGGCGCAGATGCTTTGCCGACCAGCCGGCGATGTCCTGGCCCAGAAACAGGATCGGCCCCTCGCTGTCGATCAGCCGCATGATCGCCAGCGCCAGCGTCGTCTTGCCACTGCCGGATTCGCCCACCACGCCAAGGGTTTCGCCCTTGCGGACCTGCAGGGTGGCGCCGTTCACGGCCTTTACATGACCGACTGTCCGGCGCAGCAGCCCGCGCTGGATCGGGAACCAGACCTTCAGATCGCGGGTCTCGACCATCACCTCGGCGCCACGCGCGACCGGATCGGCCAGTCCGGTCGGTTCGGCCGCCAGCAGCTTGCGGGTGTATTCGTGCCGCGGATCGGCAAAGATCGCCTCGACCGGGCCCTGTTCGACGATCTCGCCATCCTTCATCACGCAGACCCGGTCGGCGATGCGCCGCACGATGCCCAGATCATGGCTGATGAACAGAAGCGACAGGCCCTCGGCCTCTTTCAGTTCGGCCAGCAGATCCAGGATCTGGGCCTGGATGGTCACGTCCAGCGCCGTCGTCGGTTCGTCCGCGATCAGCAGGTCGGGGCCGTTGGCCAGCGCCATCGCGATCATCACGCGCTGGCGCTGCCCGCCCGACAACTGGTGCGGATAATCGGCCAGCCGGCTTTCGGGATCGCGGATGCCGACGCGGTTCAGCAGTTCCACGATCCGCGCCCGCGCCTTCTGGCCCCTCAGTCCCTGATGCAGCGCCAGGCTTTCCGACAATTGCTTTTCCAGCGTGTGCAGCGGGTTCAGCGAGGTCATCGGCTCCTGGAAGATGAAGCTGATGTCGTTGCCGCGAATGTCGCGCAGGACCCGGTCGGGTGCGCCGATCATCTCGCGGCCCTCATATTGCACCGACCCCTCGACCAGCGCGGAATCACCCAGAAGCCGCACGGTGGACAGTGCCGTCACCGATTTGCCGGACCCGGATTCGCCCACCAGCGCCACCGTCTCGCCGCGGCCCACGTGAAAGCTGACGCCCCTGACGGCCGGGAGGATCTGGCCCTCTTGCGCGAAGCTGATGCGCAGGTCGCGCACCGCCAGAACCGCATCCGAGGGCGGCGCCGGCACCCGCCGCGCGCGTTCCCCGCCGGGCATCCCGCGCGCGGGGTCGTGGTTCTCGGCCACGGCGGCGGCGCTGGCGATGCCGGGGCGGGTCGGGCGCAGTTCGGCCTCGTCTTCGTCGCTCATGAAAAGGTCTTCCGCGGGTCGAAGGCATCGCGCACGCCTTCGAAGATGAAGACCAGAAGCGACAGCATGATGGCGAAGGTGAAGAAGGCGGTAAAGGCCAGCCAGGGCGCCTGCAGGTTCTGCTTGGCCTGCAAGGCCAGCTCGCCCAGCGAGGGCGCCGATGCCGGCAGCCCGTAGCCCAGATAATCCAGCGCCGCCAGACCGCTGATCGTGCCGGTGACGACGAAGGGCAGCATGGTCAGCGTGGCCACCATCGCATTGGGCAGGATGTGGCGGAACATGATCGTGCGGTCGCCCACGCCAAGCGCGCGGGCCGCCCGGACATATTCGAAGTTCCGCGCCCGCAGGAATTCGGCCCGGACCACGCCGACCAGCGCGGGCCAGCCGAACAGGATCGTGACGAAGACCAGCAGCCAGAAGCTGCGGCCAAGGATCGCGAACAGGATGATGATGACGTAAAGACCGGGGGTCGAGGCCCAGATTTCCAGCAGGCGCTGGAAGATCAGGTCGGTCCTGCCGCCGAAATAGCCCTGGATCGCCCCCGCCGCGATGCCGATGGTCGAGGCGATCACCGTCACGATCAGCGTGAACAGGATCGAGATGCGAAACCCATAGATCACCCGCGCCAGCACGTCGCGCGCGGTGTCGTCGGTGCCCAGCCAGTGATCCGCATCCGGCGGGCTTGGCGCCGTGCCGACATTGTTGATCGTCTTGAAATGATAGGGAATGGGCGGCCAGATCATCCAGCCCTGTTCATCCTTGGGCACGTCGCTGGTGCCGTTTCCGACCGCGGCGATCATCGCCTCGGGTTCATCCCAGCACGCTTCGCGCCCGCCGGTCACGATCAGGCATTGCACGGCCGGATCGCGATAGATCGCCTCGGTCCCGAAATCGCCGCCGAAGGCGGTTTCGGGATAGAAGCGGTAGGCCGGAAAATACAGCTCGCCCCGGTAGCTGGCGACGATGGGCTTGTCGTTTGCGACCACTTCCGCGAACATCGCCAGCACGAACAGCACCGAAAAGATCACCAGCGACCAGAAGGCGCGGCCGTTGCGGCGGAAATTGCGCCAGCGGCGGCGGTTCAGTTCCGACAGCGCCATCAGCCGCCCCTCGATTCGAAGTCGATGCGCGGATCGACGAAGACATACATCAGATCCGACAGGATGCCGACGACCAGGCTCATCAGGCCGAAGACGTAGAGCGTGCCGAAGATCACCGGATAATCACGCTGCACGGCGGCCTCGAAGCCCAGCCTGCCCAGACCGTCCAGCGAAAAAATCGTCTCGATCAGGATGCTTGCACCGAAGAACACGCCCAGGAACATCGACGGAAAGCCCGCGATCACGATCAGCATGGCGTTGCGGAAGACGTGGCCATAAAGCACGCCGCGTTCGGTCAGCCCCTTGGCGCGGGCGGTCATGACATATTGCTTGTTCACCTCGTCGAGAAAGCTGTTCTTGGTCAGCAGGGTCAGCGTGGCAAAGCTGGAAATGGTCGAGGCCACGACCGGCAGCGTGATGTGCCAGGCATAGTCCTTGACCTTCCCCCAGGTGGACAGATCGGCGAAATTGTCGCTGACGAGGCCGCGCAGGGGAAAGATCTTCCAGTAGGATCCGCCCGCGAACAGCACCATCAGCAGCACCGCGAACAGAAAGGCCGGGATCGCGTAGCCCATGATGATCACGCCCGAGGTCCAGGTGTCAAAGCGCGACCCGTCGCGCACCGCCTTGCGGATTCCCAGCGGGATCGAGATGATATAGGCCAGCAACGTGGACCACAGCCCCAGCGTGATCGAGACCGGCATCTTCTCGATCACCAGATCCACCACGCTGATCGAGCGGAACCAGGAGGTTCCGAAATCGAACCGCAGATAATTGCCCAGCATGGACAGAAAGCGCTCGACCGGCGGCTTGTCGAAACCGAATTCCCGTTCAAGCTGGGCGATGAATTCGGGCGGCAGGCCGCGCGCGCCCTGATAGTTTTCCTCGACCCCGCCGCCTCCGGCCTCGGCGCCCCCGCCCGAGATGTTGCGGAACACGTCGCCCTCGCCCTGAATCTGCGCGGCGATCTGTTCGATCGGGCCGCCGGGGACGAATTGCGTCAGGGTAAAGTTGACCAGCATGATGCCGATCAAGGTCGGGATGATCAGCAGCAAACGCCGCAGGATATAGGCACCCATCTGCCTGCCCTTCCGCCCACCCGTCGGGGTCTCGCGGGCCTTGACGGCCCTGTTTCGTTGTCAAGCCTTCTGGGCAATTCCACGCCGGAAATCAAGCGTCCCGGGCTCAGCGCAATGCGCCGGCCTGACGCAGCTTGTCGGCCTTTTCCTTGTCATACCACCAGAAATCCAGTTCCCCCAGCGAATAGGGCGGCAGGGTATCGGGACGGCCATACTGGTCGTAATAGGCGACCAGATTATAGCCGTTATACCATTGCGGCACCCAGAATTTCAGGCTGCGAAGGGCGCGATCCAGCGCCCGCGTCGCGGTTTGCAGCCTCTCGTTGCTGTCGGCGGCCTCGACCCGGCTGATCAGGGCGTCGATGGCCGGATTGGCCAGCCCCATCGAGTTGAACACATCGCCGACATTGGCGCTGCCGAAATATTGCTGCAAACCGGCGCCGGGAATCGCGTCCTGTCCCAGTTGATCGCTGATGATGTCGAAATCGTGGCTGCGGGCGCGGTTTTCGTATTCGGCATTGTCCACGCGCACGTTGCGCGCGTCGATGCCCAAAGCGCGCAGGTTCTGCACCCAGGGATTGATCACCCGGTCAAAGGTCTGGCTGTCATTCAGAATCTCCAGCGTCAGCGGCCGACCCTCGGAATTGCGCCGCATCCCGTCATCGCCGACGGTCCAGCCCGCCTCATCCAGCAGCGCCGCCGCCTTGCGAACATTGCGCCGGTCAAGCTGGCGTTCGCCGCTGGTCGGCGCCATCACCGCCTCGCCGGTCAGGACGCCCTTGGGCAGGTCCTTGGCCACCGGCTCCAGCAGCGCCCTTTCGGCGTCGGATGGCGTGCCGGTCGCGGCCAGGTCGCTGTTGTCCCAGAAACTGTTGACCCGGTCGTAGAGGCCGTAGAACAGCGATGCGTTGGACCATTCGAAGTTGAACATCAGCCCGATCGCCTCGCGCACGCGGATGTCCTGCAGGGTCGGTCGGCGCAGGTTCATGACCCAGGCCTGCCCCGATGCGATGCTGCCGTCGGGCAGCTTTTCCTTCTTGACCCATCCCCGGCTCAGCGCCGGAAAGTCATAGCGCGTCGCCCAGATGATGCTGCTGACCTCGCGCCGAAAGGTGTATTCGCCGGCCTTGAACGCCTCGAAGGCGGCATCGTAGTCCGAGAAATATTCGAACCGGATGCGGTCGAAATTGTTGCGGCCCTTGTTGATCGGCAGATCCGCGCCCCAGTAATCGGGATTGCGCCTGTAGATGACCTTGCGGTTGATGTCGGCGCTGTCAAAGACGTAGGGGCCCGAACCGATGAAGGGCTTGTCCATCGGCTGTTCCAGATCGCGCTGATTGTCGGCGAAATCCTTGCGGCTGAAGATCGGCAGGCCGCCGACCGACTGGATCACGTCGCGGCGCGGATAATCGGGGGTGAAGATGAACTTGATCGTGTTGGCGTCGATCACCTCGGCCTTGGCGACCTGCTGGCCGATCACCAGCCGGAACGATGACAGCCCCTTGTCGCGCATCGTCTCGTAGCTGAACAGCACGTCATAGGCGGTCAGCGGCGTGCCGTCGCTGAAGCGCGCCTCGGGCCGCAGATTGAAGATCACCCAATCGCGGCTTTCGGGATATTCCAGGCTTTCGCACAGCAGGCAATAGGCCGCGCCGACCTCGTCCGCGGTGCCGACCAGGATCGATTCCAGCATGACCGAGGACAGGACCGCAGCCCGGCCGCGAAAGGTGAAGGGATTGAAATTGTCGAAACCGGTCGAATTCGGGATTGCTTCGGAAATCTCGCCGCCCTTGGGCGCGTCGGGATTGACATAGGCAAGCTGCGTGTAATCGGCGGGCAGCTTCAGTTCGTCGAAGACGCCGATGCCGTAGGACTTGATGATCTTGTCGTCATCCTCCGATCCTCTTTCCTGCGACAGGGCGGGACCGGCGGCGGTCCCGGTGGCGAGGGCGAGGATCAGGACGAGATGGCGCATGTCGCGGCTCCGGCTGGACGAGGTTCGCACGACGCTAGGACAGCGCGCGGGGCCGGATCAAGCCGCGATTTCGTGAGCGGTCGGGGCGATCGCGGGGCCGCGGGCCGCGCCGGGCAGACGCCGCGCCGCGGACAGCCAACTTGCAGGCAGGCGGGGAAGCCCCGCTTTCACGCCCATGCGTCCGCACCGGCGCGGCAGGCCGATGATTGGCCCCGATCGCGGCGAAAAAGGGCGTGGCCCCGCCACGCCCTCTGTTCCGCTCCGCCAGTTCGAAAACGCAAGAAAGCGACTATTTCTGGGATTCCAGATAGGCGATGACATCGGCGCGATCCTCGGGCTTCTTCAGCCCGGCGAACGACATCTTGGTGCCCTTGACCACGCCCTTGGGGTCGGCCAGGAATTCCTGCAACGCCTCGGGCGTCCATTCGGCGACTTCCGAGGCGTGGGCGGTCATCGCATCGCTGTAGCTGTAATCCGGAACCGAGGCCACGGCCCGCCCGACAACACCGTTCAGGTAGGGACCGACGGCGTTCGAGCCGGTCAGCTTGTGGCAGGTCTTGCACTTTCCGAAAACCTTCTCGCCGGCGGCGGGATCGGCCTTTGCCATCAGCGCGGCGAAATCGATCTGCGGCTCTTGCGCCGCGCTGCCGGCGCTGTCGCTGGCGGCGCCGGCTTCGGGCACCGGGATCGAATAGGCCTGTGCCTGTTCCTCGCCCTCGGCCCCGCCTTCCTCGCCGGCGCCGACCTGATACAACCCGCCTGCGAACCAGTTGGCCAGCAGCAGGAACAGAAGCGCGCCGATCAGCGCGCCGGCAGCCTTGGTCAGGGTCATGGTGTTGAACATGCGTGCGGTCCCCGCTGGTAGCCTCTTCAATTCGCACCGTATCTATCCGCTTTCGCTTTCGGGGTTCAAGGTATAGTTACCCGCGCAGGGTCAAATTTCGGACAGCGGACCAGGACGGATGAACATCAACCGCATCGCCTTTCAGGGCGAACCCGGCGCCTACAGCCACGAGGCCTGCGTCAAGGCCCGCCCGCAGATGGAACCCCTGCCCTGCCGCACCTTCGAGGACGTGATCGAGGCGGTCCGCACGGGCGAGGCCGATCTGGCCATGCTGCCGGTCGAGAATTCGACCTATGGCCGGGTGGCCGATATCCATCACCTGCTGCCCGAATCCGGTCTGCACATCATCGACGAGGCCTTCGTCCGGGTCCATATCAGCCTTCTGGCCGTGCCCGGATCGCCGCTGACCGCGATCCGCGAGGCGATGAGCCACACGGTCCTTCTGGGTCAGTGCCGGGGCTTTCTGCGGCGCCACGGTATCCGCCCGATGACGGGCGCCGATACCGCCGGATCGGCCAGGGAGGTCGCCGCCCGCGGCAATCCGTCGCTGGCCGCGCTGGCCGCGCCGCTGGCGGGCGAGATCTACGGTCTCGACCGGCTGGCCGACCAGATCGAGGATCACGCCAACAACACCACCCGCTTCCTGATCATGGCGCGCCAACCCGACGACAGCCGCCGGGCGGACAGGATGCTGACCAGCTTCGTCTTCCGCGTCCGCAACATTCCCGCCGCGCTCTACAAGGCGATGGGCGGTTTCGCGACCAACGGCGTCAACATGACCAAGCTGGAAAGCTACATGGTCGACGGCGTCTTCTCGGCGACCCAGTTCTATGCCGATGTCGAGGGCCATCCCGACGATCCCGCCCTGCGGCGCGCGCTGGACGAATTGGGCTTTTTCACCTCGATGCTGACCATCCTCGGCACCTATCCGGCCGATCCGCTGCGCGAGGCGCAATCGCGGAGCGGGCCCGGGGATCAGACCTGAAGATCGGTCAGAAAGTCATTGATCCGCCGGGCATAGCGCTGATCAAGCTGGCCCTTGCCCAGCTTCGCGGTCTGCACCATCAGCCGGGCGCGCATGCTGCGCGGCCGCAGGCCGGTCTCGAAGATAAGACGCGACCGCGCGCGGCCCAGGGCCACCACGGTCGCGTCGATCGCGACATCGAAGGAATCGGATTGCCCGACCATGGACATCCGTTCTGGCCGATCATAGCGCGTGACCTCCAGACGAAGCTGACGCGGCTGTCCCCGCCAGTCGAAGCCGATCATCCAGCCCACGCCCGTTCCGGGCTCTTGCGCCGGATCGATCCGGGTGATGACCGCGCCGCGGCGGGTCAGCATCCGTTCGATGCGATCGAAATTTCCAACCGTGTCAAACAGATCCGAGGCAGCGGAATCGGTATCGATTCGGGTCGAAAACTTCATGCCTGCAATATTCCGTCGTCAAAGCCGTCACTGGGGCGCAGCTAAGCCCAACAACGAAGACAGTTCAACCGAAACGGGCAATGAAGACGGAACTCGTTAAAAAAGCACTGGTGAACAAATCGGACTTTACGTCCAGCCACGCCCTGCTCAAATCTGTCCTTTTGGTCAGGATCCGCCGTTTCTTGACGGGAGCAAAGATTTTTTCTTCAATCTCAAGTTGTTTTTAGCGACTGTTCCGAATAGCTTGGGCACCGCGCCGCTGAGCGCCCGGACACCAGATCGTCTGGCAGTATGGAGTGATGAATGCCCGACGGTTCCGGGGAGGCGACAAAGGGGGCTTCGGCCCCATCCGGCGACATCGTGGCGCTTCGCATCCTGGCAACCACGGACGTGCACATGAATGTGCTGCCCTATGATTACCTTGCCGATCGGCCCAGCGGACGGGGCGGTCTGGCGCGCACGGCGTCGCTGATCGCGCGGCGGCGGGCCGAGGTGGACAATTGCCTGCTGCTGGACAACGGCGATTTCCTCGAAGGCACGCCTCTGGGCGATTTCGCGGCGCGCAGGACCGCCGGTATGGACCGTCCCCATCCCGCCATCGCCGCGATGAACGCGCTGGCCTATGACGCCGCCGCGCTTGGCAACCACGATTTCAGCTTCGGGCTGGCATTCCTGCGCGGTGCCACCGATCGGGCGCGGTTTCCCGTTCTGGCGGCCAATCTTCATGTCCGGCGCGGGCGCGGCTTTGCCCCCTATGCGATCGTCGATCGCAGCCTGCGCGACGTGGCCGGGCGGCAGGTGCCGATGCGCATCGGGCTGGTCGGTTTCCTGCCTCCCCAGACCGCCGAATGGGACCGCGACCTGTCTTCGGACCTGATCTGCGACGACATCGTGGCAACCGCGGGCAGGATCGTGCCGCAGATGCGCCGCGCGGGGGCGCAGATCGTCATCGCCCTGGCCCATACCGGAATCGGCGATCCGGCCGCGCGACCGGGGATGGAGAACGCCGCCACCGCCCTGGCCGCGACGCCGGGGATCGACGCGGTGATTGCGGGCCACACCCATCAGGTCTTTCCGGGTCGCGATTTCCGCGCCATTCCGGGCATCGACCCGCAGCGCGGCACGCTGGCCGGCAAGCCTGCGGTGATGGCGGGATTCGGCGGATCGCATCTGGGCGTCATCGACCTGCGGCTGCGCCGCGACGGCGCCGGCGG
>CEVM01016208.1_pt1 | contig 12025 bp, 9 predicted proteins | sample 531481 | NCBI WGS metagenome assembly CEVM01 (sample SAMEA2623649, study PRJEB7988) | marine metagenome | biome: marine biome (ENVO:00000447); feature: mesopelagic zone (ENVO:00000213) & marine oxygen minimum zone (ENVO:01000065); material: "saline water (ENVO:00002010), including plankton...
CCCCTGGCGGCGCGGCTGTCCGATCTGCGCGGCCTGGTATCCGGCGCAGCCCTTGCGGGTATCGCGGGCCGGGCCGGACATCTGCTGCTGATTTCGGGGGCGTCGCCGGACCACCAGCCCGCCATCGCCAAGGCCCTGGCCGAAACGCTGGCCTTCCTGCCGCCGCAGCCCGGCGGTGTCGATATCAGCTTTTCCGAGACCGTTCCTCCGACCGGCGCGCTGCGATTCGACCTGCCGCCGGACGTCCTCCCCGACCTGCCGAAAGGCCCGAAAGGGCCGCCGATCCTGCGCTGATCGTCGCGTCGGTTTCGCCCCGCGCCGTGACGCAGGATTGTTGCACCGTCGTCGCCAAACTGACAGAAGGGATGGATGCAGCCGCGATACAAGGCCCTTCTTGTCCATCTTCTGACCGCGACAGGCGCGGTGCTGTCGATGCTGGCGATGCTGGCGGCGGTCAACGCGGAATGGTCGATGATGTTTCTGTGGCTGGTCGCCGCCTTCGCCGTCGATGGCGTCGATGGCCCGCTGGCGCGCAGATACGATGTCAGGGTCAACTGGCCGACCTATGACGGCGTGCTGATGGATCTGATCATCGATTATCTGACCTATGTCTTCATTCCGGCCTTCGCGTTGTTCAAATCCGGGCTTCTCAGCGGCTGGACCGGCTGGTTCGCGATCATCGTCATCACCTATGGCAGCGTGATCTATTTCGCGGATACGCGGATGAAGACCAGGGATTATTCCTTCGCGGGCTTTCCGGGATGCTGGAACATGGTTGTTCTGGTCCTGTTCGCGGTCAAGCCGCACTGGACGGTGATCCTGGCCATCATCGTGGCGCTGACCGTCGCGATGTTCAGCAACATCAAGTTCATCCACCCGGTGCGCACCGAACGCTGGCGCGCGATCTCGCTGCCCGTGGCCATCGCCTGGGTGATCTTTGCCGTCCGCGCGGCATGGGTCGATTTCCACCCCTCGAGCTGGGCGATCTGGGGATTGGTGGTGACGACGCTGTGGCTGATCCTGGCGGGCGCGGCCCAGCAGCTTCTGGATCGCCGCATCCGGCCCTGAACGCAGGGGGCGGACAAGACGTCCGCCCCCCTCGCACTCTTTCCCAATACCTCGGGGGGTGCGGGGGGCTGGCCCCCCGCCGGTCCCGTCTCAGGCGAACTTCCTGATCTCGCCCGACCGGAGCCGCGAGAGATAGCTGTTCATCTCGGTCTTCACGACCGGCATCAGCACATAGAGCGCGATGATGTTGACGACCGCCATCGAGAAGATCATCGCATCCGAGAAGTCGATGACCGGCCCCAGGCTCGCCGCCGCGCCGATCCAGGTGAAGATGCAGAAGATCACCTTGAAGACCAGTTCCTTGGTCCGGCCCTCGCCGAACAGGAAGGTCCAGGCCTTCAGGCCGTAATAGCTCCACGAGATCATTGTCGAAAAGGCGAACAGCACCACCGCCAGCGCAAGGATATAGCGGAACCAGCCGAAGCTTTCGCTGAAGGCCGCCGAGGTCAGTGCCACGCCGCTATTGCCGCTGAGCGTCTGGATCGCGTCGCCCGACTCGTTCAGCACGAACATGCCGGTCTGGGGATCGGTGACCAGCTGGCCGGTGATGATGATGACCAGCGCCGTCATGGTGCAGATCACGACGGTGTCGATGAAGGGCTCCAGCAGCGACACGAAGCCTTCGGTGATCGGCTCGTTGGTGCGCACGGCCGAATGGGCGATCGCGGCCGAGCCGACGCCGGCCTCGTTGGAAAAGGCGGCGCGGCGGAAACCCTGGATCAGCGCCCCGGTGGCCCCGCCGACGGCGCCGTCCCAGGTAAAGGCCCCGCGGAAGATCTGGCCGAAGGCGTTTCCGATCTGGTCGTAGTTCAGCAAGATGATGATCAGCGCCGTGCCGACATAGAGGATGCCCATGAAGGGAACGACACGTTCGGTCACCTGCGCGATCGCCTTGATGCCGCCGACGATGACCATGAACACGATCAGCGCGAAGACCAGTCCGGTGATCCAGCCCGGATAGTCGCCGAAGACATTGGCAAGCTGGGCATGGGCCTGGTTGGACTGGAACATGTTGCCGCCGCCGAAGGCTCCGAGGATGCAGAAGATCGAGAACAGGACCGCCAGCACCTTGCCGCCGCCGACGCCGCGTTCGGAAAAGCCCTTGGTCATGTAATACATCGGCCCGCCCGAAACGTGGCCGTCTTCGTATTCGTTGCGGTATTTCACGCCCAGCGTGCATTCGGTGAATTTCGATGCCATGCCCAGAAGACCCGCCAGAATCATCCAGAAGGTCGCGCCCGGACCGCCGATGCCGATGGCGACCGCGACGCCGGCGATATTGCCCAGCCCGACCGTGCCCGACAGCGCCGTGGCCAGCGCCTGGAAGTGGCTGACCTCGCCCGCGTCGTTGGGGTCGGAATAATCGCCCCGGACCAGCGCGATGGAATGGCCGAAGGCGCGGAACTGGATGAAGCCGAAATAGATGGTGAAGATCGTCGCCGCGACCACCAGCCAGCCGACGATCCAGGGGAAGGAGGTGCCCGGAAAGCTGGAAAAGATGAAGCTGACGAACCAGCCGGTCGAACTGGCGAAGACGCTGTTGACGGCCTCGTCCAGCCCCTGGGCCGCCGCGGGTCCTGTCGCGGCCAGGGTTGCAAGCGCCGCCGGGACGCCCAGTCGTTTTGCGAAATGGGTCATGTCAAATCTCCTTGTCCCGTGGCTCATGGCACGATCGTCACCGGCACCGGCGATGCCTGCGCCAGCGTGCCCGCAACGGATCCGAAGATGCGCGAGGTGAAGCCCGAATGGCCCATGCGTCCGATGAAGATCAGCGCCGCGTTTTCGTCCTGCGCGATCTTGCACAATGTCTCGGCGATGTGGCCATAGCGCATCGCGGTCGAGACCGGAATCCCTTCGGCCTCGACCAGCCTGACCATCGGCTGGATCAGCATCTCTTCGGCGCGCTGCAATTCTTCCTTGCGCCGCTGGTGACGTTCTTCGATCTCGTTGGGCGTGAGGAAACTGTAGGGCGACCATTCCAGGACATGCGCGATGATGATGCTGTCCCCCTGCGCGCCGGCCCGACTTATCGCAAAGTCCAGCGCGCGGCGTGACGCCTCGCTGCCGTCATAACCGACGACGATCTTGCGTGACATGAATCCCCCTTTCCGTTGCTTCGTGGTTTTTCGGTGCTCGCTTCTGCGTCGATCATCAAATGATAGGCAAATGACCGGGGCAGCGGCCAGCAAAAAGATGACGAAACCGTGAATGTCCTTTCACGCCGGCGGATTGGCGCTATCGGCCGCGCCGTGCTGCACGGCCCTGGGCGGCGATTTTTCGCTTTTCAAGCCGGCCCGCGGGCGGCATAGTCGCGGCCATGACCCGGATGCTGCATATCCCGACCGCCGCGACCGCGCCCTTTGGCGCGCGTCTGGCCGTCAATCTCCGCGGTCTGCTGCTTCTTACGCTGCGCTGAGCGGGTCTTCCGGGCCGCCGCTCAGTCAGGTCGGCGCCCGGATATTCCCGATACCGGACAGCGCAAGAAAGACAGACCCATGAGCGACGAGAACCGCGTCTTCATCTTCGACACCACCCTGCGCGACGGCGAACAATCGCCCGGCGCGACCATGTCCCACGCCGAAAAGCTGGAAATCGCCCAGATGCTGGACGAGATGGGCGTGGACATCATCGAGGCCGGCTTTCCGATCGCCAGCGAAGGCGATTTCGCCGCCGTCAGCGAGATTGCGCGACAGGCGCAGACCAGCGTGATCTGCGGTCTGGCCCGCGCCCAGATCCCCGATATCGACCGCTGCTGGGAGGCGGTGAAACATGCCCGCCGCCCGCGCATCCACACCTTCATCGGCACCTCGCCGCTGCACCGCGCGATTCCCAACCTGGACATGGACCAGATGGCCGAGCGGATCGAACAGACCGTCACCCATGCCCGCAACCTGTGCGACAACGTGCAATGGTCGCCGATGGACGCCACGCGGACCGAACATGATTACCTGTGCCGCGTGGTCGAGATCGCGATCCGGTGCGGCGCCACGACCATCAATATCCCCGATACGGTGGGCTATACCGCACCGCGCGAATCCGCCGATCTGATCCGGATGCTGATCGAACGGGTGCCCGGCGCGGATGACATCATCTTCGCCACCCATTGCCACAACGACCTGGGCATGGCGACGGCCAACAGCCTTGCAGCGGTCGAGGCCGGCGCCCGCCAGATCGAATGCACCATCAACGGGCTGGGCGAACGCGCCGGCAACACCGCGCTGGAAGAGGTGGTGATGGCGCTGCGCGTGCGTCACGACATCATGCCTTTCGACACCGGAATCGACACCACCAAGATCATCGGCCTGTCGCGTCGGGTGGCGCAGGTTTCCGGCTTTCCGGTCCAGTTCAACAAGGCCATCGTCGGCAAGAACGCCTTCCTGCATGAAAGCGGCATCCATCAGGACGGCGTGCTGAAGAATGTCGAGACCTTCGAAATCATGCGCCCGGCCGATATCGGCCTGAACGAAACCAACATCGCGATGGGCAAGCATTCGGGCCGCGCGGCGCTGCGGGCCAAGCTGAAGGATCTGGGCTACGAGGTCGGCGACAACCAGTTGAAGGACATCTTCGTGCGGTTCAAGGCGCTCGCCGATCGCAAGAAAGAGGTCTATGACGAGGATATCGTCGCGCTTGTCCAGGACGCCGCCGCAAATACCGAGGACGATCATCTGCAGGTCAAGCATCTGCGCGTCGTCTGCGGAAGCGACGGACAGAGCGCCGATCTGACCATGATCGTGGATGGCGAGGAACGGACCGTCCATGCGGTGGGCGACGGCCCGGTCGATGCCTGTTTCAACGCGGTCAAGCAGATCTTCCCGCATGACGCGCGGCTGCAATTGTATCAGGTCCATGCCGTCACCGAAGGCACCGATGCGCAGGCCACGGTCAGCGTCCGGATGGAGGAAGACGGCCGCATCGTGAACGGGCAGGCGGCCGATACCGACACGATCCTGGCCTCGGTCAAGGCCTATGTCGGCGCGCTGAACCACCTGATCGTGCGCCGCGCCCGCACGGGCCGGGACGACAAGCAGATCAGCATGTATTCGCATTGATCCCCTGGCGCGGATGGAAGCCCGCCCGCAAGCCTGCGGGGCATTCCCCGCGCGGATGCGATTGGCCCGATGATGCGAAAGCGGGGACGCCCTGTCACGTCCCGGAAACCGCCTGCCATCGGCGCCACGGATGATGCAAGGATCCGAAGGGGCGGTCCGCCGCCGCGCGTTGTGGCACGGTCGCCGCACCCCGCCGCCCGGCACAGCGCGGTTGTGCCGGGCGGCGCTAGACAGGGCTTTCGCTTGGGCCTGAGGGCTTCTATACCGGGCGAGGCCCGCACCGGGGGCGATTCCCGCCGGTTGTGCGGGGCGTGAAATTCGGGCAGGCCGGGATCAACCCGGTGCGAACAGGGGACTACGGGCATGGCATTCGGCGGTTTGTTTTCGACCGATATCGCAATCGACCTCGGCACGGCGAACACGCTGATCTATGTCAAGGGCAAGGGCATCATCCTGAACGAGCCCTCGGTCGTGGCCTATCACGTCAAGGACGGCAAGCGGCAGGTTCTGGCGGTGGGCGAGGACGCGAAACTGATGCTGGGCCGCACACCGGGCAGCATCGAGGCGATCCGGCCGATGCGCGAAGGTGTCATCGCCGATTTCGACAGCGCCGAGCAGATGATCAAGCATTTCATCAAGAAGGTGTTCAAGCGCACCACCTTCTCGAAGCCCAAGATCATCGTCTGCGTGCCCCATGGCGCCACCCCGGTCGAAAAACGCGCCATCCGTCAGTCGGTCCTGTCCGCCGGCGCCCGCCGTGCGGGCCTGATCGCGGAACCCATCGCGGCGGCCATCGGTGCGGGGATGCCGATCACCGAGCCCACCGGCAGCATGGTCGTCGATATTGGCGGCGGCACGACCGAGGTCGCGGTGCTGTCGCTGGGCGATGTGGTCTATGCGCGTTCTGTCCGCATCGGCGGCGACCGCATGGACGAGGCGATCATCAACTATCTGCGCCGCAACCAGAACATGTTGATCGGCGACAGCACGGCCGAGCGCGTGAAGACCAGCATCGGCACCGCGCGGATGCCCGATGACGGACGCGGCGCCACGATCATGGTGCGCGGACGCGATCTGCTGAACGGTATCCCCAAGGAAATCGAGATCAGCCAGGCCATGGTCGCCGAGGCGCTGACCGAACCGATGCAGGCGATCTGCGAGGCGGTGATGGTCGCGCTGGAGGCGACGCCGCCCGACCTGGCCGCCGATATCGTCGATCGCGGCGTGATCCTGACCGGTGGCGGCGCCATGCTGGGCGATCTGGATCTGGCCCTGCGCGAACAGACCGGCCTTTCGATCACCCTGGCCGATCAGCCGATGAGTTGCGTCGCGCTTGGCACCGGCAAGGCGCTGGAATTCGAAAAGCAGTTGCGCCACGTCATCGACTACGAAAGCTGACGCAGCGCGGCGGTATCGCGAAGGCGCGTTTCCGAATGGCACGAAAGGGACCCGATTTCGTCACCCCGATCCGGCGCGTCCTGATCGCGCTGATGACGATTGTCCTGATCGGTCTGTTCCTTTTCTGGCGCATCGACAGCCCCCGGGCCGAACGGATGCGGGTCGCGCTGATCGACCGTTTCGTGCCCGGTTTCGAATGGGCCTTCGCGCCCGTGACCAAGGTCAGCCAGATGATCGCGGGCTTCCAGTCCTATGCCCGCATCTACGAGCAGAATCAGGAACTGCGCCGCGAGTTGCAGAAGATGCAGGCCTGGAAAGAGGCCGCCGTCCAGCTGGAACAGGAAAATTCCAAGCTGCTGGCGCAGAACAACGTCCGACTGGACCCGGCGCTGACCAGCGTGACCGGCGTGGTTCTGGTCGACAGCGGCTCGGCCTTCCGGCAATCGGTGCTGCTGAATGTTGGCGCCCAGGACGGCATCGTCGAGGGCTGGGCGGTGATGGACGGTCTTGGCCTTGTGGGCCGGATCGCCGGGGTGGGGCAGAGGACCAGCCGTGTCGTGCTGCTGAACGATCCCTCGTCGCGGCTGCCTGTCACGGTCCAGCCCTCGGGCGAACGCGCGCTGCTGACGGGCGACAACACGCCGCTGCCGTTTCTGGACTTCATCGAGGCGGTCGACAACGTGCGCCCCGGCGACCGGGTCGTGACCTCGGGCGATGGCGGGGTGTTTCCGCCCGGCCTGCTGGTCGGGCAGGTGGCCCAGGGCAGCGACGGGCGGATGCGGCTGCTGCTGGCGGCGGATTACGGTCGGCTGGAATTCCTGCGGGTCCTGCGTTCCCACCCGGCCGAGACGGTGGCCGATAGCGACGCGATCATACGCCCCGACAATTCCGGCGCAATGATCGGCCCGCAACGGCCCTCGTCGCCGGTCGAGGCGGCGCAGGCGGCCGATCCCCTCTCCGCGGGCCTGCCGGAAGGCGCCGGCGAATGAGCCGGGGTCCGGGGCGGCAGGTCGTCGGTGGCACGGTCCTGTTCGGGCTGTGCTTTGCCGTGCTGCTTTTCGTGCGCCTGCTGCCGCTTTCGACCGGGCTGACGGGCTGGCCGGGTCCGGACGTGGCCCTGGGCCTGACCTTCGCCTGGGTGCTGCGCCGCCCGGACCAGTTGCCCGCCCTCGTGATCGTCGCCGCCTTCCTGCTGGAAGATGTTTTTCTCTATCGTCCGCTGGGCCTGTGGCCGCTGATCGTGCTTCTGGGCAGCGAGGCCGCACGCCTGCGTGAGCCCCGTTGGCGCGATCAGTCTTTCATGGTTGAATGGCTGCGCGTCGCGATCCTGATCGGGGCGATGATGCTGGGCTACCGGGTCATTCAGGTGGTGTTCTTCCTGCCGGTCCCGGCCCTGGGCCAGGCGATCCTGCAATATCTGGCCAGCATCGCCGCCTACCCGGTCACGGTGTTTGCGGCGCGCTGGCTGGTCGGGTTGCGGCGGGTCAGCCCGGGCGCGGCCGAACGGACGAGATTCGCGAGATGAAGAAGACCGAACGTCAGATCGTCGACAGCGCCCGCCTGATCGGGCGGCGCGGTCTGCTGTTGGGCACCGTCCAGCTTGGCGTGGTCACGACGCTGGCGCTGAAGCTGCGCTCGATGCAGGTCGAGCAGGCCGACGAATATCGAATGCTGGCGGATGGCAATTCGATCAAGATCCGCCTTTTGCCGCCCGCGCGCGGTCTGATCCATGACCGCAACGGGCTGGTCATCGCCGGAAACGAACAGAACTATCGCGTCACCCTGACCCGCGAAGAGGCCGGCGGCGATGTCGAGCCGGTCCTGCGGCGTCTGTCGCAACTGATCCCGATCGGCGACGATCGCATGGCCGAGCTTCTGGAAGAATTTTCCAGACGCAGCGCCGTCACCCCCGTGGTGCTGGCCGACCGCCTGACATGGGAACAATTCAGTTCGATCGCCGTGAATGCGCCCGCGCTGGCTGGTGTGACGCCGGAATCGGGCCTTTCGCGGATTTATCCGCGCGCCGGCGACCTGGCGCATGTGCTGGGCTATGTCGGACCTGTGTCGGATTACGATCTCTCGAAGATCGAGGATCCCGATCCGGTGCTGATGCTGCCCGACTTCCAGCTTGGCAAGGTCGGCATGGAAGCCAAGATGGAGGCCGATCTGCGCGGCAAGGCCGGGGCGCGGCGGGTCGAGGTCAACAGCACCGGCCGCGAGATGCGCGAACTGAGCCGGCAAGAGGGTCAGCAGGGCGCGACGATCCAGACCACACTGGATGCGCGGCTGCAGAATTACGCGGCGCAGCGGCTGGGCCAGGAAAGCGCCGCGGCCGTGGTCATGGATGTGCAGACCGGCGATATCGTCGCGATCTGTTCCTCGCCCAGTTTCGATCCGAACAAGTTCGTCCGCGGCATATCCTCGGCCGATTATCGCGGGCTGATGCAGCACGAACTTCGGCCGCTGGCCGACAAGACGGTTCAGGGGCTCTATCCGCCGGGCTCGACCTTCAAGCCGGCGCCGCTGCTGGCCGGGCTCGAATCGGGGCTGATCAACGAAAATACCCGCTTCTACTGTCCCGGTTACATCGAGGTCGGCGGCCGCCGCTTTCATTGCTGGAAGCGCAGCGGACACGGCAGCATGAACCCGATCCAGAGCATGGAGCAAAGCTGCGACGTGTTCTATTACGAACTGGCCCAGCGGGTCGGCATCGACCGGATCGCCGCGATGGCGCGGCGACTGGGAATCGGGGTAGAGCATGATCTGCCGATGTCCGCGGTGGCAGAAGGCATCGCGCCCGACCGGGCCTGGAAGGCTGCGCGTTATGGACAGGATTGGCAGATCGGCGACAGCCTGAACTCTTCGATCGGGCAGGGCTATGTGCTGGCTTCGCCGCTGCAACTGGCGTTGATGACGGCGCGCGTGGCCAGCGGCAAGGTTGTGGTGCCGCGCCTGATCCGCAGCGTTGACGGCATCCCCCGGCCGCTGGCCGAATTTCCCGATCTGGGCGTCGATCCGGGCCTGATGCGGCTGGCACAAGGCGGAATGGAGGCGGTGATGAACGGCGCGCGCGGAACCGCGCGACGATCGCGCATCATCCGCGAGGACTGGCGCATGGCCGGTAAGACCGGCACCAGCCAGGTGCGCAACATCACCGCTGCCGAACGCGCGCGTGGGGTCGTGTCGAACGAGGATCTGCCCTGGAGCCGCCGCGATCACGCGCTGTTCATCTGCTACGCCCCCTATCAGGCGCCGCGCTATGCGGTTTCCGTGGTCGTGGAACATGGCGGCGGCGGTTCGACCGTGGCCGCGCCGATCGGTCGCGACATCCTGCTGTTCGCGCTGGCCGGCGGTCTGCCGCCGCTGGATGCCATTCCTGACAGCGAACGCGCCGCGATGCAGGAACGCCATGCCGCGATGAATCTCTACGTGCCCGATCCGCCGCGCGCCACGCGCTCGCGCGCCTGACGGGAACGGTCCGGAATGTCCTATCTCGATTATCAGGTGCTTCAGACCCCGACCGGGTGGCGCAAGCTGCTGTATCTGAACTGGCCGCTGATCCTGCTGATCACCGCCGTTGCCGGGATCGGCTTTCTGATGCTGGTTTCCGTCGCGGGCGGCGATGTCGATCGCTGGGCCAAGCCGCAGATGTATCGTTTCGCGGCCGGCATGGTGATCATGATCGGCCTGGGCTTCGTTCCGATGTGGTTCTGGCGCGGGATCTCGGTCGCGGCCTATATCGGCTGCTTCCTGCTGCTTGTCGGCGTCGAGGTCGCTGGCGAGGTCGGCATGGGCGCGCGGCGCTGGATCGATTTCGGACCGATTCGCGTGCAACCCTCGGAACTGATGAAGATCGCCCTGGTCCTGCTGCTGGCCGCCTATTACGACTGGCTGCCGCTGAACCGGGTCTCGCGCCCGCTCTGGGTGCTGCTGCCGGTGGTGCTGATCCTGGCGCCGACCGGGCTGGTCATCATCCAGCCCGACCTCGGCACGTCGATCATGCTGGTCGCGGGCGGCGGAATCGTGATGTTCGCCGCCGGCGTGTCGCTGTGGTATTTCGGCGCGGTGATCGGCATGGCCGTCGGCCTCGTCGCCACGGTGCTGGAAAGCCGGGGCACCGACTGGCAGCTTTTGAAGGATTATCAGTTCCGCCGGATCGACACCTTCCTCGACCCCGCCGCCGATCCGCTGGGCGCGGGCTACAACATCATACAGAGTCAGATCGCGCTTGGTTCGGGCGGCTGGTCGGGCCGCGGCTTCATGCAGGGCACGCAGTCGCGGCTGAACTTCTTGCCGGAAAAGCATACCGACTTCATCTTCACCGTGCTGGCCGAGGAATTCGGCTTCATCGGCGCGGTCTCGCTGCTGGTGCTGTATACGCTGATCGTGGGCTTCTGCCTGCATTCGGCGCTGACCAACCGCGACCGCTTTGCCAGCCTGATCACCATCGGCATCTCGGGCACGTTCTTTCTGTATTTCGCCATCAACATGGCGACGGTGATGGGTCTGATCCCGGCCAAGGGTTCCCCCCTGCCGCTGATCAGCTATGGTGGCACCTCGCTGATGATCCTGATGCTGGGCTTCGGCCTGGTGCAATCCGCCCATGTTCACCGATCGAGGTAGCCAGATGCGCGTTCTCTTTGCCGCCCGTCCCGAGGCGTGGCAGGCCTGGGCCCCGGCCCTGCGCGAAGCCTGTCCCGAAATGGATCTGGACAGGGGCGGCGAACCGGCCAGCTTCGACGCCATCATCTACGCGCCGGGCGGCGAGATCGAGGATCTGTCGCCCTATGGAAATGCACGGCTGGTCCAGAGCCTGTGGGCCGGGGTCGAGCGGATCGTCACCAACCCGACCCTGACCCAGCCGCTGGCGCGGATGGTCGATCCGGGCCTGGCGCGGGGCATGGCGGAATTCTGCACCGGCTGGGCGATGCGGGCGCATCTGGGGATGGACCGCTATGCACAGGACGGCACCTGGCGCAACGATGTCGTCGCACCGCTGGCGCCCCAGCGGGGCGTGACCATCCTGGGCCTCGGAGAGCTGGGCCGTGCCACCGCCGCGATGCTGGGCGCGATCGGCTTTCGGCTGGCGGGCTTCAGCGCCTCGGGCCGCCCGGTCGAAGGCGTCGAGGTCTTTGACGCGGACCATCTGGCTGCGGCCCTGGGCCGGGCCGAAATCCTGATCAACCTGCTGCCCGACACCGCGCGGACGCGGGATCTGCTGGATGATGATCACCTGGCCATGCTGCCGCGCGGGGCCTGGATCATCAATCCCGGCCGGGGCACGGCCATCGTGGACGCCGCGCTGATCGCCGCGCTGGATCGAGGCGATCTGGGACATGCGGTGCTGGATGTCTTCCGCACCGAGCCGCTGCCCGGCGGCCACCCGTTCTGGTCCCATCCCGGCGTGACCGTCACGCCCCATATCGCCGCCGAGACGCGGCCCGAAACCGCGGCCCCGGTGGTCGCCGAAAACCTGCGCCGCGCCATGTCCGGGCGACCCATATTGA
>CEVM01054876.1_pt1 | contig 11987 bp, 11 predicted proteins | sample 531481 | NCBI WGS metagenome assembly CEVM01 (sample SAMEA2623649, study PRJEB7988) | marine metagenome | biome: marine biome (ENVO:00000447); feature: mesopelagic zone (ENVO:00000213) & marine oxygen minimum zone (ENVO:01000065); material: "saline water (ENVO:00002010), including plankton...
GGCGCTGGCGGCGATGCAGCGGATGCGCCCCATCCGCATCCGCGTGGGCGCCCTGGGCGACGGCCTGCCACGTCACGATCTGGTCGTGTCGCCCCAGCACCGGGTTCTGGTCCGCTCACCCATCGCGCAGCGCATGTTCGGCGCATCCGAATTGCTGGTTGCGGCCAAGCAGATGACCGAGATGCCTGGCATCGAGCCGGCCGCGGATCTGGATGAGGTGACCTATCTGCATCTGATGTTCGACCAGCACGAAATCGTGCTGTCGAACGGGGCCGAGACCGAATCACTCTATCCCGGCCCGCAGGCGCTGCTGTCTCTGGGACCGGTCGCCGAGGAAATCTTTACCCTGTTTCCGGATTTGCGCGATCGCAGCGACGCCTTTCCCGCGGCGCGGCCCTTTGCCACCGGCAAGCGTGCACGCCACCTGGTCGATCGCCACAACGCCAATGCCCGCCCGCTGGTGGTCTGAGTGGCTCAGCCGAACCATCCCTTGATCTCGCCATGCAGCCATGACCAAAGGCCGGGTGCCCCGGCGGCAATCCTGGTTCCGACCCGGGTTTCGATATCGCCCAGCGTGACGGCATATTCGCGCCAGCCGTTTCCGCCCGAGCGCAGGTTCTGCACGGCCGGCTGACAGCGATCCAGGGCCTTTGCGAAAACCGCGTCCGGTGTCGCCGCGGCCTCGAACTCGGTCCACAGCGCCAGCAATTCGGCGGCCTGATCCTGCGGCAGAAGTCCGAAAATGCGGCGCGCGGCGCGGGCTTCGGCCGCCTGAATCCGGGGCGATCCGTGGGCCTGACCCTGGGCCGAATGCAGCGGCACGTCGCCCACATCAATCTCGACCAGATCATGAATCAGCAGCATCCGGATCACCCGGCCGATATCGACCGCGCCCTTGGCAAGATCGGCCAGGACCAGCGCGTAAAGCGCCACGTGCCAGCTGTGTTCGCCGCTGTTCTCGCGCCGCGACCCGTCGATCAGCGTATTGGCCCGATAGACCGATTTCAGCCGATCGGCCTCGGCCAGAAAGGCCAGCCGCCGTGCCAGATCGCCGTCGGGCACGGCGCGGCCCCGCATCAGGGCTTCGGCGGCCGCAGCCGCCTCGGGCCAGTCCTGCCGCAATCGCCTGGCGCGGCCGCCATTCAAGTTGGCCTGTACGATCCGGACGTGATCGGGCCGCGGCGTGGCAGCAGAGACGACCTGAAACAACGGATTGGCGTGATCCATGCGCTTGGCAAAGTTCGCGTCGGACGAGGCGGCCGCCTCGAATTCGGCCCAGAGTCCGCGCAAATCGCCTGAATCGCCTGCAAGCCCGAAAATGCGGTCGGCCGCCCTGGCTTCGGCCCGGGCAAGGGCCGCGGCATCGTGATCCAGATGGATCGGTTGATCGCCTGCATCGATCTCGACCAGGTCGTGCAGCAGCAGCATGGCGATGGCGCGGTCCGATCCGCCGAACACCATCGCCCACAGCGCGGCGTGCCAGGAATGTTCGGCGCTGTTCTCGGACCGCGACAGATCCATCAGCACATTCGCGCGGCGGACCGTTTTCAGCCGATCCGCCTCGCACAGAAAGGCGATCTGGCGGGCGATACGATCCGACACGGCCGTCTCAGCGGCTGCTTTCGGTCAGGCGCCGGCGGACATAGTTCTGCACCAGCCCGATCATCGGATTCATATGCGTCTCGTCGTCGCGGAAAAAGTGGTCAGCGCCCTCGATTTCCTCGTGGGTGATGGTGATCCCCTTCTGTTCGCGCAACTTGCCGACCAGTGTGTGGGTGTCCTTGGGCGGCGCCACCCGGTCGGCGGTGCCATTGACGATCAGCCCCGACGAGGGACAGGGCGCGAGAAAGCTGAAATCATACATGTTCGCGGGCGGAGAGACGCTGATGAAGCCGGTGATCTCGGGGCGTCGCATCAAAAGCTGCATCCCGATCCAGGCGCCGAAACTGAACCCCGCCACCCAGCAATGCTTGGAATTCGGGTTCATCGCCTGCAGGTAGTCCAGCGCCGAGGCGGCATCGGACAATTCGCCGATCCCCTGATCGAATTCGCCCTGACTACGCCCGACGCCGCGGAAATTGAACCGCATCACGGTGAAGCCCATGTTATGGAACGCATAATGCAGGTTATAGACCACGCGGTTGTTCATCGTGCCGCCGTATTGGGGATGCGGATGCAGGACGATGGCGATGGGGGCGTCGGGCTTGCCCGGCTGCGGGTGATAGCGGCCCTCGAGGCGGCCTTCGGGGCCGGGAAAAATCAGCTCTGGCATCGTCGTCCTTCACGAACTTGGTGGTTCCTTGACGCCTTCGCGTCCGGCTTCTAGACCGTATCATCTGGGAAGCCGGCACCGATTGCGCAAGAAACGGGCCTCGGCGGCATAACGCAGCCGTGCGACACCCGTCAATGCGGCGTGCACGGCGAGGGGAGAGCGGGCGATGAAACTGTCGACCAAGGGGCGCTATGCCATCATTGCGCTGACCGATCTGGCGATCGCGCGCCAGGACGAGATGACTTCGCTGGCCGAGATTTCGAAACGCCAGGACATCTCGCTGCCCTATCTGGAACAGCTTTTCGTGCGGCTGCGACGCTCGGGTCTGGTGACCTCGGTGCGCGGCCCCGGCGGCGGGTATCGCCTTGCCCGCGCGGCCGAAACGATCCGCATCGCCGAGGTGCTGGAGGCGGTCGACGAAACCGTCAGCGCCATGCATGTCGGCGCCGGGGCCTCGGGCGGGGTGTCGGGATCGCGGGCGCAAACGCTGTCGAACCGGCTGTGGGAAAGCCTGTCGGCGCATGTCTATGTCTTCCTGCACAATCACACGCTGGGCGACGTGGCCAAGAACCAGCTGCTTCCCTGCCCCGCCTTACCGCAGATCCTGAACGTCGTGGATGAATGACAGGAGGCAGCCGGTCGGCGGCAAGATTTCAAGGCAGGTCTCGCCAGATGCAACCAGCGGCGAAGCACTTGATCTGATGAAAGATGGTGGGCGACCCTGGAATCGAACCAGGCATGGGTCTCCCCGGCGGAGTTACAGTCCGCTGCCGCACCTTGCAGCACGTCGCCCGCCGACAGCCTTCGGCGTGGGGGCGTGATTAGCCGCGACGCCCAAGGCCGTCAAGCGGATTTCCCGCCCTCATCGGCCGGGGCTTGCACAGCCCTTCCGGGACGCGCAAGAGGACAGCATGCGAAAGGATCCGCAGATGGCCGACAGACCCGGAAAACCCAGAAAGCCCGCATGGGTGATTGACAAGGAACGCACCCGCCGCGCGGCGGCGGCCGAGACGGTCTGGCTGTTCGGCCTGCACGCGGTCCGCGACGCGCTGGCCAATCCGGCGCGGGAAAAACTGCGTCTGGTGGCCACGCGCAACGCCGTGGACCGGCTGGGCGATCTGTCCGGCATGACGCCCGAAATCACCGATCCGCGCGTCTTCGCCAAGACCGTGCCGCTGTCCCCCGATAGCGTCCATCAAGGTGCCGCGCTGGAGGTGAAGCCGCTGAAATGGGGCAGTCTCAGCGAAGTCGCGCTGCGCCAGGCACCGGGCGAGGCGCGCCCCCTGCTGGTGGCGTTGGACCGGGTCAGCGACCCGCACAATATCGGCGCGGTCCTGCGTTCGGCCGAGGTGTTCGGCGCCCGCGCGGTGATCGCGCCCGCCCGTCATTCCGCGCCCGAGACCGGCGCGCTGGCCAAGACCGCCTCGGGCGCGCTGGAACGGCAGCCCTATCTGCGGGTGCCGAACCTGGCCGAGGCGCTGTCGCAGCTGAAGGCGATGGGCTTCGTGCTGATCGGTCTGGATGGCAGCGGCAGCCGGCCCCTGCCCGATCTGCTGAGCGATCTGGACGGCCGCGCGATCTGTCTGGTTCTGGGGGCCGAGGGGCCGGGAATGCGCGATCTGACCACCAGAAGCTGCGATCACGTGGCGCGAATTCCCTTTGCCGCCGATTTCGGGTCGCTGAACGTGTCGAACGCGGCCGCCGTGGCGCTGTATGCGGCGGCACAACGCTGACTTCACTTCCCTGCGACGATTTGCGTGTGGGCGTTGAGAATCGCCGCCGTCCCTGCCAATGAGGACGGGTCCCCAATATTCGTCCGGCCACATGAAACCCCTGATCCTGTCGCTTCTGCTCGTTTTCGCTTCGGTCATTCCGGCCGCCGCGCAGATCTGGGCGCTTGGCGGATACGATGTGGTCAGCTACCAGAAATCGGGGCGGCCGATCCCTGGCCGGACCGATATCGCGACGATGTGGCAGGGCAAGATCTGGCATTTCGCCACCGAAGAGAACCGTGCCCGGTTCGAAGCGGATCCGCGATCCTATGCGCCCGGTTTCGGCGGCCTCTGCCCTGTCTCGCTGGCCGAGGGCACAAAGCAGAAGGGCGATCCGCGATATTTCGTCATCATCGGCAAGCGGTTGTATCTCTTGCGCTCGGCGGCGGCCGAAAGGCAGCTTCTGTCGGCGCCGCGCGAGGTCATCATGCAGGCCCGGGAAACGCTGTCGCGGATGCGATGATGCACGCAACGCCCTGTTCGCGGGCCGTCACGCATTGCGGAAACGCGAATCACGAATTCGCGAAAGGGGTGGAACTTTTCGCCGCAGATCCCCATTTGTCTGTCAGAACATGGCCCCGGAACGGTCATGTTCGGATCACTGTCCCTCGTTCCGCGACTAGCGCCCGGCCAGAATTCTGGACCGGGCGCCTTTTCTATGCAATGGGTCTACGACCTGCGGTTGAGGAAGGAGGCTCGCCATGGATATCGACCTGGACGACGACAGGGATATTTCCCGGATCGCCCATGACGCGAAGGTCATCGCCGTCGTCGGCCTGTCGGCCGATGAAACCCGGCCAAGCTGGGGCGTCGCACGCTATTTGCAGGCACAGGGTTTCCGGATCATCCCGGTCAATCCCGGCAATGCCGGAGAGGAAATTCTGGGCGAAACCGTCTATGCCAGCCTGTCCGAAATTCCGCCCGACGCGCGGGTGGACATGGTGGACATCTTTCGCCGTTCCTCGGCCGTGCCCGACATCGTGAACGAGGCGCTGGCGGTGCTGCCCGAGCTCAGGGTGATCTGGACGCAGCTTGGCGTACGCCATGACGGAGCCGCCGATCAGGCCCGGTCGCGGGGCATCACGGTGGTGCAGGACCGCTGCCCGAAGATCGAATTTCCGCGCCACCTGTAAAGCATCAGGGTGCGGCCTCGAATGATTGAAGGCCCCGGCGTGACCGGGGCCTTCTCATTGTCTGTGGCGGCGATCACTCGGCCTGGGCGGTCTGCAACAGATCGGTGATGCGGCGCACCGACGCGCGGCGGTTCGCGCGAATATCGCCCTCGGCCCGGACTTTCAGATATTGCTCGCCATAGCCCTGCACGACGAGATTTTCGGGCGGCACATCGAAATATTCCGTCAGTGCCAGGGCGACCGATTCGGCGCGCCGGTCCGACAGCGCCAGGTTCATCGGATCCGAGCCGACGGTATCGGTATATCCCTCGACCATGAAGATCTCGCGCGGGTTCTTGGCGACGGCCTCCTGGATGACATTGCCCAGCGTCGACAATTGCCGCGCCTGGTCGGGCTTGATCGCGGCAGAGCCGGTGTCGAAGGTGATCGCGTCAAGATCGACCGGCGCGACCAGTGCGCGAACCTCGGGAATGTTGCGGATCTGGCTCAGCGTGAAGCGGCGGTCCACATTCGCCTCTTGCTGCAGGGCAGCGCGCAGCGCCGCCTCGTCCATCTGCGTCTCGGGCTGGGTGACGGGCTGGGCCGGCGCCGGCAAGGCCGCGATGTTGACGGGCGCCACCGTCCTGGTGTCGTCGATCAGCCGCGTCGAGCGGCCGTCGGGCGAGATCAGTGTCCTGCGCAGCACCCGCAGATCGGCGTCGCGGATGGTGACGACCTTGCTGCCATCCGGGCGCGTCACGATGGTTCGCGACGAGCCATCGTCGAAATTCTCGGTCGTGATGTCGGATCCGGGCTGGCGCAGCAGCGCCACCTCGTCCTTGATGACCTCTTGCGAGCCATCGGCACGGGTGACGACGACACGGTCGGGCGAGCTGAGCGCCACCTGACGGTTGTTGTTCAGATAGGATCCGACCGCCAGCGCGCCCAGTCCCAGCACCAGAGCCTTGGTCAGATCGTTGTTGTCATTGCCGTCCTTCTTCGCCGCTTGACGGTTGCCGTCTTTCTGCTGCAGCGCATTGAGCAGCGAAGTCTGGAAATCCTGCGACGATTGGCGCGAGTTGTCGCGCGTTACCTTGTCGCGCGTCACCTGACCGGTCAGCCCGTCCAGCAGGGCCTTTGCATCCGAGGCTTTCGTCTCGCGCGCGGCCTGACGGGCGCCTTCGGTCTCGCGGTTGCCTTCCTCGGCCACGCGCCGGACCAGATCGCCCTTGTCATTGGCGCGGAACATTTGCGAATCTGCGGGCGCAAGCCGCAACTGGCCATCATCCGAGCGTTCGACCAGCACGCCCTTCGGCGTGATCATCGCCTCGCGGTCGCCACAGGGATAGCTTCCTCCCGAAAGGCATTTCAGATCGCCATCGCGCAGTCCGCCATCGATCTCGGATGCCAGGACGGCGCCCAGGCCGGGCATGGTGCCGGTGCGCTTGCGCGCCACCTCACCCCTGGCCAGCACCAGCCGCCGGCCAGCATCGGCCTCACGACGCTGCCTGGACTTGGCGTCGGTGATCGCCTTGCCCAGCGTGCCCTGGCCCTGGTCTTTGCGGTCGTCGCGCTCACGGGCACGGTCTGCCTTGTTCTCGTCCCTGACGGCTTCGGCACGGCCCTTGGCGCGGTCGCCATCGTTCCGTTTCTTGTCCTTCGCCGCCCGATCCTGGCGGTCATCCTTGCCGCGCGGCCGCTGTTCCTGCCTGGCGCGATCAGCCTGCGCGGGGCGCTTGGCGTCCTCGGCCTTGCGCGCGGCGGCCTTTTCCTTCGGGCGGGTGCCATCCTTGGCGCGATCGGCCTTGGCGGGTCGCTTGTCTTCCTTGGCCTTGGCCTTGGCCGACCCGGACGCGGCATCTTTCTTCTTGCCGTTTTCCGCCTTGGTCTTGTCAGGCTTCTTTTCGTCGCGCGACTTTTTCTGCGCCTCGGCCTGCTTTTCCTTCTGCGCCCTTTCCCGGGCCTGTTTCTGCTTTTCCGCCTCGATCAGCTTCTTCAGCGTGCCTTCATCCTGCGGCGACACATCGTTTCCTTGCCCTTGCGCCTGCGCCACCCTGTAGGATGGGTTCGGCTGGACGGCTGTTTCGGCGATTGCCGCGCCTGAGGCGAAGATAGACAGGCAGGCGGCTATCGCCGTCGTGTTATGTATGATTCGGCGCATGGCGCAACATCCTCCGTCGGTGTTTCCCGGTTACCGCAATAACAGAGGTTTTTCCGACCGGTTCCAACATGCGCGTGAACCCTTTCGTGATGTGGCGCCATTGCCAGCCTTTCATCCCGCAGGCTAGAGATCGGTCAGGCAGATGCAGGAGAAGACGCGATGGCAGCCAAGGATAGCCCGGTTCCGGTCCGGTTCGACTGGGAAGATCCGTTCCGGCTGGAGGATCAACTGAGCGAAGAGGAACGGATGCTGCGCGACGCGGCCCGGGCCTATGCCCAGGACAAGCTGCAAGGCCGCGTCATCGCCGCCTATCGTGACGAGACGACCGACCCCGACATCTTTCGCGAAATGGGAGAGATGGGGTTGCTGGGCGTCACCATCCCCGAGGAATTCGGCGGCATCGGCGCATCCTACGTGGCCTACGGGCTGATCGCGCGCGAGGTCGAGCGGGTCGATTCGGGCTATCGCAGCATGATGTCGGTGCAATCCTCGCTGGTGATGTATCCGATCCACGCCTATGGCAGCGACGCACAGCGTCGCAGATACCTGCCGAAACTGGCCTCGGGCGAATGGATCGGCTGTTTCGGCCTGACCGAACCCGATGCGGGCTCGGATCCGGGGGGCATGAAGACGGTCGCGAAGAAGACCGATGGCGGCTATGTGCTGTCGGGATCGAAGATGTGGATCTCGAATTCGCCCATCGCCGATGTTTTCGTCGTCTGGGCGAAATCGGACGCCCATGGCGGCAAGATCAGGGGATTCGTGCTGGACAGGGGCATGAAGGGGCTGTCGGCGCCCAGGATCGGCGGCAAGCTGTCCCTGCGCGCCTCGATCACCGGCGAAATCGTGATGGATGGCGTCGAGGTGGGCGAGGACGCGCTGCTGCCCGGCGTCGAGGGTCTGAAGGGGCCGTTCGGCTGCCTGAACCGAGCGCGCTATGGCATATCCTGGGGGGTGATGGGCGCGGCCGAGTTCTGCCTTCACGCGGCGCGCCAATACGGGCTGGACCGTCGGCAATTCGGCAAGCCGCTGGCGCAGACGCAACTGCACCAGTTGAAACTGGCCAACATGATGACCGAGATTTCCCTGGGCCTGCAAGCCAGCCTGCGCGTCGGCCGGCTGCTGGATCAGGCGCAGGCCGCCCCCGAGATGATCTCGATCGTCAAGCGCAACAATTGCGGCAAGGCGCTGGAGATTGCGCGGTGGTCGCGCGACATGCATGGCGGCAACGGGATTTCCGAGGAATATCAGGTCATGCGACACATGGCGAACCTGGAAACGGTGAACACCTACGAGGGCACGCACGACATCCACGCGCTGATCCTTGGCCGCGCGATCACCGGGTTGCAGGCGTTCTTCTGATCCGCGTCCCGCGACGGCCGGGGGACATTCTGTCCCCCGGCCCCCCTTGAGGGTATTTGAGCAACAGAGACGCCGCGGAGGCTGCCCCTCAGACACCGTCGCCGACAAAAGCCTTTTCGACCACGAATTCCTTCGGTTCGGAATTGGCGCCCTCGTGCAGGCCGAAGCCTTCCAGCACCGCCTTCACATCGACGTTGAAGGCCAGGCTGCCACAGATCATCGCGCGATCCGTTCCGGGCGAGATCGGCGGCAGGTTCAGATCCTCGAAGACCTTCCCCGAGGTGATGTTGTCGGTGATCCGGCCCATCCGCGGCGATTCCGCGCGGGTGGTCGTGGGGTAGTAAAGCAGTCGATCGGCGAAATCCTCGCCGTAGATTTCGCCCAGAAGCGGATCATTCCTCAGGTCCCCGACCAGCTCGCGGCCATAGGTCAGTTCCTCCGCCGTGCGGCAGGTATGCATCATCACGACCTGCTCGTAGCGCTCGTAGGTTTCGGGATCGCGCATCAGCGAGGCAAAGGGCGCGACGCCGGTGCCGGTGGCCAGAAACCACAGCCGTCTGCCCGGCAGCAATGCGTCGAGGACCAGCGTCCCCACGGGTTTCGGCCGCAGGATGATCTGATCGCCGGGCCGGATATGTTGCAGCCGCGAAGTCAGCGGGCCGTCGGGCACCTTGATGGAATAGAATTCCAGTTCGTCATCCCAGTTGGGCGAGGCGATGGAATAGGCCCGCAGGATCGGCTTGCCGTTATCGCCCGGAAGCCCGATCATCACGAATTCGCCCGAGCGGAAGCGCAGGCTGGCGGGCCGCGTCACGCGGAACGAGAAAAGGCTGTCCGTCCAGTGTTTCACGGCGGTCACGGTCTGCGCGTCGGCAAGCGTCTTGGCAGGTTTCGGGGCAGCATCGGCCACGGTCAGGTCCAGCGTCATGTCTTCTTTCCTGAATGTCTTAAGGGATTTGGCGTCGCGCCGAAAGGCCGGATCAGCCTGCAAGGCGCGCGCGGTGGTCCCAGTCCTTCCAATCGGCGCGGGCCAGCCATTGTTGGGCCGGCTGGCGGGCTGCGATGTCCGGGGCGATCTGCACCTCGTCAAAGCCCACGCGACGGGCCATGGCGTATTGATCCGCGATCAGGCGGCCGGTCGCACGCAGACGCCCGGTGAACCCTATCTCGCGCAGACGGCGACCCAGCGAGAAGCCGCGCCCATCCGAGAATGTCGGAAAATCGACGGCGATCACGGCCCGATGCAGATGATCGACCAGTTCCTCGGGCGTGGTGTCGGGTGCCAGCGTCACCTCGGCGGCGATGTCCAGCGGGTGAAAGCCGTCATCGCGGACGAGGATTTGTTCGCTGTTCAACTGCTCGGTCATGCCGAAACCTTTCCGCGGACCATGCGCCCGCCAATGAAGTGAATGCCGCATTCGGATTTGTCACGGCCGCGCCAACGGCCGGCGCGGGGATCCTCGCCCGGCCCGACGGGCGAGGTGCAGGGCGCGCAACCGATGGACGGATAACCCTTCGAGACAAGCGGATGACGCGGCAGGTTGTTCTCGATCATGTAGTCCTGCACGTCTTCGGGGCGCCAATGGGCCAGCGGGTTGACGCGCAACCGCGACGGGGCCTCGGGTTCGAAAAAGTCCAGGGCGGAACGCTGACCATTCTGGAACCGCTTTCGGCCGGTGATCCATGCGTCGAAACCGGACAGCGCAGCCTCCAGCGGCAGGGACTTGCGGAAATTGCAGCAGGCATCGGGATCGACCTGGTGCAGGGTGCCGTCGGGATCGTGGCGCGCGACCTCGGCGTCGCTGGCGCCGATCACCCGCACATCGGTCAGACCCAGCCGGGCCGAAACCGCGCGCTGATAGTCCAGCGTTTCCGAAAACAGCATCTGCGTATCGATGAACAGGACGGGCAGGCCGGGCGATACGACGCTGATCATGTGCAGCAGGACCACCGATTCCGCCCCGAAGGACGAAACCAGTGCGACCCGCCCCAGATCGGGGTCGGTGACGGCACGGCGCAGAACCTCGGTCGCGGCATGGTGCCGATACCGGTCGTTCAGCCGCCCCGCACGTGTGTCGAGGCCGTGGTCAAGCATCCGCCGTCTCGGGATAGAGCGCGGCCTTGAACGGCACGGGCCCAAGGCGGCGATAGGCGTCGATGAAACGCTCGGTCTCGTCCTCGCGAAGCTCCAGATAGGCGCGCAGCAGGCGGTCGATGGCAGGCACGACCTCTTCGGCAGGAAAACCCGCGCCGGCACGCTGGCCGATGGCCGGAATGTCATAGGCATCGCCGCCCAGCGTGATCTGGTAATTCTCGACGCCCGCGCGGTCCAGTCCCAGGATGCCGATATGGCCCAGGTGGTGGTGGCCGCAGGCATTGATGCAGCCCGAGATGCGGATGTTCAGGTTGCCGATTTCGTTTTCCAGCCCGGCGGCGCGGAAATGATCCGCGATTTCCTCGGCGATGGGGATCGACCGCGCGGTGGCCAGGGTGCAGTAATCCATTCCGGGGCAGGCGATGATATCGCTGGTCAACCCGGCATTGGCCGTGGCCAGCCCGGCCTGGCGCAGGGCCAGATACAGGTCGGGCAGATCGGATTTGTGGACATGGGGCAGCGCGACGTTCTGGTCGTGCATGACCCGCAGATCGGCATGGCCAAAGCGCTCGGCCAGATCGGCCAGCAGGCGCATCTGTCCGGCCGAGGCGTCGCCCGGCGTCTGGCCCGGCGCCTTGAAGGTGACGATCGCGCTGGCATAGCCGTCGACCTTGTGAGCCTTGACGTTGGTGTCGGTCCAGCTGCGGAAGGCCGGATTTGCCTGACGCTGCGCCTCGTAGCCCGCGACCGGCGCGGTGCGGAAGGCCGGCGCGGCGAAGCGGTCGCGAAAGATCGCCAGCGCCTCGCGATCGGCGCCCAGGAAGGCCTGGCGCCGGCGCGCGAATTCCTCCTCGGTCTCGGCCCTGAACACGTCCAGCCCGCGCTCGGCCACGGTGATCTTGACCCGCGCCTTGTATTTGTTGTCGCGCCGGCCGGACAGGTTATAGGTCGCGATGATCGCCTCGATATAGGGCAACAGTTCTTCTTCCGGCAGGAAGTCGCGGATCACCTGGCCCAGAAGCGGCGTCCGGCCCAGTCCGCCGCCCACCCAGACCTCGAAACCGGTCTGGCCGTCGCGCCGGATCAACCGCAATCCGATGTCGTGAGAGGCCACGATGGCGCGATCCTTGGCGCCGCCGGAAATGGCGATCTTGAACTTGCGCGGCAGGAACTGGAATTCGGCATGGTCGGTGGACCAGCTGCGCAGCAATTC
>CEVM01127648.1_pt1 | contig 11946 bp, 8 predicted proteins | sample 531481 | NCBI WGS metagenome assembly CEVM01 (sample SAMEA2623649, study PRJEB7988) | marine metagenome | biome: marine biome (ENVO:00000447); feature: mesopelagic zone (ENVO:00000213) & marine oxygen minimum zone (ENVO:01000065); material: "saline water (ENVO:00002010), including plankton...
AAAGAGATTTGATACAGGATTAGAGTTAATAGGCATTATTGATACAAAATTACCTGAAGAAGATAATAAACTTCCTGTAGATTTTATTGGTCAACTATCTGATTTGCGTGATCTTGTTATTAAATATCGTATTAGAGAATTAATATTTTCAACTAGCGCATTTACGAATAAAGAAATTTTAAATTTAATGAATCAAACTAAAGATTTACGATTAACGTATCGGATGATACCTAGGCAGCAAGAAATATTATTAGGAAAGGCATCAATTGAAGATATTGGAGACTTATCTTTCTTAAATATTGAATATAGTCTGTTTTACAGTTTGCATAGACTTACAAAGCGTGTTTTTGATTTAACTATTTCATTATTAACGTTAATTATATTTAGTCCCATTATTTTATTATTGCTATTACTAAAAAAAGGGAGGAAAAAGCAATACTGGGGTTTAGAAGGCAATAAGTTTGATGTATCTATCTTTAATGTAAGATCTCGTTTTATTAGAGAGCTACCGCTTTTCATTGCAGTTCTATTAGGTGATCTAAGTTTAGTTGGTTCAACTATGTTTGAAACTACTGAGCCAAATCCAAATTTGATATGTCAACCTGGATTAACTGGGTTGGAGAGAATAAGATCTATAAAATTTAATCCTGAAGATAGACTGGCTTTAGATCATTATTATGTTCAGAATCAAAGCTTTACGATGGATCTTGAAATTATTATGAAAACAGTATTCAGCAATTAATATGGCAAAACATTATTTAGAATTTGAAAAGCCTATTCAAGAATTTGAAGATAAGATAATTAAACTTCAATCTTTGGAAAATGATAACGGTGATTCCCTGGAGCTTAATAGATTAATTGAAAGAAGAGATAAAAAAATAGATGAAATCTATGGAAGCCTAAATCGATGGCAGAGAGTGCAACTAGCAAGACATCCAGAAAGACCTTTTAGTTTAGATTATATCAATAGAATTACTGAAGAATTTATTGAATTGCATGGTGATAGAACGTATGCTGATGATAAGGCGATAATAGCAGGTATCGGTAAGATAAATGAACGTTCAGTTCTATTTATTGGTCAACAAAAAGGAAGAAATACAAAAGATAATTTATATAGAAACTTTGGAATGATGCGTCCCGAAGGATACCGTAAAGCTTTACGTTTAATGCGTTTAGCAGATAAATTTAATCTTCCAGTAATTTCTTTAATTGATACTCCTGGAGCATACCCAGGATTAGGGGCAGAAGAAAGAGGGCAGGGAGAGGCAATCGCTAGGAATTTAATGGAGATGGCAAAGCTTAATGTCCCAATATTAGCTATTGTGATCGGAGAAGGTGCAAGTGGAGGGGCACTTGGAATAGGATTGTGTGATCGATTAATTATGTTGGAAAACACTTGGTATTCTGTAATTAGCCCTGAAGGATGTGCCTCAATTTTGTGGCATGACGCCATGAAAGCTTCAGATGCTGCCGACGCAATGAAGGTTACACCCAAAGATTTAAAAGATATAGGAATCTGCGATAGAATTATTAATGAACCAACTGGTGGAGCGCACAGAGAGCCTGAGAAAATGTATGAAATTTTGAAGAAGATTATTATAGAAGAACTTGATTTAATTGAAGAAAAAAATAATAAAAAGAATTATCTTCAATCAAGAATAAAACGATATGAAAAAATGGGGTTCTTCCAAGAAGGAAAATGATAAAATTCACTTATAAGACAAAAGTGTATTATAAGGACGTAGACCAGATGGGTGTGGTTTATTATGCACGTTATTATGAATATTTTGAAGCAGCACGTACAGAATTATTACAATCAATTTCAATTGACGTTACTTCAATAGAAGATGAAGGATACTTTTTACCAGTAATTACTAGCCATTGTGATTATAAATTGGGTGCAAATTTTGAGGACTTACTCTTGGTAAAAACATTAATAAATAAATCTCCAAAAGCAACAATGAGAATTGATTACGAAATTTATCGAAGTAATAATAATGAATTACTTGTCACTGGCCATACGATACACGCATTTACAGATCAATCAGGAAAGGCTGTCAAGCCTCCAAAAAAGTTATTAGAAGCACTCCAAAACAATATTTAATCAATTAGGTTCAGTTTGAATCTTTTTTTTATTGATTAAATAAACTGCAGTCGTAGTCATAATTCCTCCAATTATAGTATTTATTCCCAATTTTTCACCAATCAGAAACATGCTAAATATTGGAGCAGTTATTGGAACTAAAAAAATAAAAGAACTGGCTTTAGACGGACCAAGTTTTGTTGTTGCAATAAAATAGACTGTAGTGCCAAAAACTTGCGCTCCAATTGACAGTATAATTAGATTAAACCAAAACACGAAGTCAAAGTTCATAACAACTAATATATCGTTATTTACATTTAGAAATAAACAAAATAATGAAGAGATAAAATATACCCAGAAACTAAATGTAAGTGTTGCTACAGCATTATGAGATTTCCCTGAAATTATTGACAATATACCCCATGAAATTGAAGCAAATAAGAAAAATAGATTACCATTTGCAATCATATTTCCAGTAGATAGGTTCCAAGCTTCTAGGACTATTATTCCTCCACAAATTCCAAATGCTAACCCAATAAAGTCTTTGTTATAAATTTTTTCTCTGAAAATTATTACAGAAAGAATAAAAGTAATAATTGGATTCAATGTAGGTACGAATACACCTCCAATATTCGCAAAGCCTAAATTGGTGCCCATGAAGAAAAATATATTGTAAGAGAACATCAAGATAGACCCAACAAAAATATATTTTATACCCTCAAAATTGACCTTAAAATTATTTTTAGTTATTAATAGTACTGGAATCATAAATATGCTCGATAGAAAAAACCTCCAAAATGCTAAAATTGAAGAGGAACAGTATTGGGATAGGATTTTCCCATTAGTCCAAGATAGTCCCCATGTTGCCATAGCTACAGATAATAAAATATATAAAAGGGTATGGGACTGTTTATTCAAGATAGTGTATAAAATATTATAAATATAATAAAAATTACATTCGAAATACGGGAAACTTCATTTCTTCAATTGGTTTTGTATTTACAGCCTGTAATGCCTGTATTATAATATTCCGTGTTTCTATGGGGTGAATTACACCATCATCCCATAATCTAGCGCTTGCATAATAAGGATGTCCTTCTTTTTCATACTTCTCCTTTATTTGTTTTTGTAGCTCTTCAAGTTCTTCAGGAGATATTTCCTCACCAGCTTTATTTAGTTGTTGTTTTTTTACTGTAGCAAGGACATTGGCTGCTTGCTCTCCCCCCATAACAGAAATACGAGCATTAGGCCACATCCAACAAAATCTTGGTTGATATGCTCGTCCAGCCATAGCATAATTTCCTGCTCCAAAACTTCCACCAATGATGACTGTTAACTTAGGAACGTTAGCAGTAGCAACAGCCTGAACCATTTTTGCTCCATTTTTAGCAATTCCACCTTGCTCAGCTTTTTTACCAACCATAAAACCAGTTATATTTTGTAGAAATAGCATAGGGATTTTTCTTTGTGAGCAGAGTTCAATAAAGTGAGCTCCTTTTAAAGAACTTTCGCTAAATAAGACTCCGTTATTAGCAATAATGCCTACAGGATATCCTCCAATTTTACTAAAACCTGTAATAAGGGTTTTTCCATAATCAGATTTAAATTCTTCAAAATTTGATCCATCAACAAGTCTTGCAATAATTTCCATTACTTTAAAAGTTGTTCGATGATCTTTAGTTAGAATACCAAGAATCTGATTTACATCATATTTGGGATCAATTATCTCATCAAGATTTAATTGATTTAATTTTGGTAAATGATTTATGATAGCACGGATCTTATTTAAGGCATCATCATCATTTTTCGCAAAATGATCAGCAACACCACTAATTTTTGTATGCATTGTAGCACCGCCCAGTTCTTCTGCAGTTGCAACCTCACCAATAGCAGCTTGGACAAGTGGGGGGCCTCCAAGAAAAATAGTGCCGGTTTTGTTAACAATTATAGCTTCATCACTCATTGCGGGTACATAAGCACCACCAGCAGTACAGCTTCCCATAACAGCAGCAATTTGAGGTATTCCCTCAGCACTCATTCTTGCTTGATTATAAAAAATTCTTCCGAAATGATCACGATCTGGAAAAACATTATCTTGTTTTTGAAGATATGCACCGCCACTATCAACTAAATAAATACATGGTAGACCATTTTCCATGGCAATTTCTTGTGCACGAAGATGTTTTTTAACAGTAAGTGGATAATATGTTCCGCCTTTAACTGTAGCATCATTTGCAACTACAATACATTGCCTACCTTTAATTGTAATTAAGCCAGTAATTATTCCTGCAGCTGGAATAGATTCTTCATAGATATTATAGGCTGCTAAAGCTGAAAATTCTAAAAATTCTGTTTTAGGGTCTTTCAGATTATTGATTCGTTCTCTAGCAGTTTGCTTTCCTCTTGATTTATGTTTCTCTACCCGATTAGGAGAACCCATCATTTTAACTTGATCAAGAACATTACTTAAATCCTCAGAAAGTTTGATATGATGATCAAAATTAGATATATATTTTTCTGATGATGGATCTACTCTGGATTCAATTATTGCCATGATATAATTTACATGAGTTAATTGATCATTGTTGAAAAATTAAAGGAACAATTTCGCTCCTTTTAAATAATATTGATTAAAAATAATATTTTCTATTATCGATAATTTTAGCTTTATCAAGAAGATCTTGATACCAGCTTTGAAAATTAGTATTCCTTTTCTGGTTTGAAAGATTATCATAAATAACATCGTGTTTCATCTCAAAATCGGAGCTATCAATAGGGGATATATCTACAATATTGACAATACCATAGCCTCTAGGAGTTTTAAGAGGTCCAATAATATCTCCTTTTTTTGCACTCGCTAATGCGCCTACAAAATAATTGCTCTTTCCTAAGGATTGAAAGCTTCTAATTAGCAGCTTTTTGTCACCAGTGATAAGATCAATATTTTCAAAATTATCTTTTAATTGCTGGAAGGTAGATCCTTTTCCTAACTCTTCTCTTAATTCTTCAGCAAGTTTTTTAGCTTGAGAAAATTGACGCTCTTGATTGATAGAATTTTGAATTTGATTTTGTACTTCTTCAAAAGATTTACTCCCCTCAGGCAATACACTATCTAGTTTAGCGACAATGAAATACCGATCATTCTGCATTGGGTCTGAAACGTCATTTACTTCACTATTATAAGCAAATCGAACTGCTTGACGAAAAGCGCCAAAATTTTGAAGCGTTGTTGTTTCATCTAAAATTTTGGTCACTTTTTTTGTAGTAACTTGATGTGAGTCAAGAGCGGCAGAAAAGCCTATCTTTGGGTCAGAGGCATCATAGCTGAAAAGAGTAGATTTACGTTTAAGCGCATCATTCGTATTAGGCCCCATCTCAATTTTCAAAAGTATATGTGATGCATTAATTTCTTCTTTATCGTTCTCATTTCGACGATCATTTACTTTAATTATATGATACCCAAATCGGGATAAAACTGGACCTACTACATCTTCAGCTTTGGCAACAAAGGCAGCTTCTTCAAATGGTTTAACCATTTGACCTTTTCCAAACCATCCCAAATCTCCACCTCTCCCAGAATCTGGAGAAACTTGGTTACCAGGATCTTGGGTGTATGTATTTGCTAATTCTGAGAAATCAGATCCATTATTTAATTGATTTATAATTTCCTGGCATTCATATAGCGCACGACTGGAATCATCACTGGATGGCTTCTTTTCCCAAGATACGACTTCAAGATTCCGCATCTCTTCACGATAAAAATCATCAATTTTTTCAGTATATTCATTAAATAATTCTTCTTCAGTTGGCTCTATCACATCATCTTTTACAGCATTTGTAGTGATGTGAACACCATCAATGGTGTAATTAACATGTTGTTTAATATAGCTTTCCCAAACATCTTCATCTGTAATAATTAAATCTGCATTCACCATTTCTTGCAGTTTAATATTTGGTATATAGGTATCTTTCATAAATTGTTCAATTTGCGTCCATTCATTACCGCTAGGGTTATTTATAGCTTGTTCATATTTCGCTTGATCAAATTCTCCATTTGTTTGAAAAGCCGGATCAGATATTAAAAAAGGTGGTGGTATATTCTGTAAGTGAAATAAAACTTCCTGATTGGTTGCAGATATTTCAAGTTTTTCTATGGATTGTGAAATTAGGATTTCACGAATATAATCATCCCACACTTGTTTTCTAGCTTGATCAAAATCAAGATCAGTTATTTCACGACCACTTGCACGAACTTGTTCTAATCGAGCAGAAACAGCTCGTGAAAAGTCATCAGGAGAAATCTTTTGACCATTAATTACACCTATTGCAGTAGAAGGATCAACTCTACCAAATAATTGATCAATAATATTTGCACCGCCTACTAAACCGCCAATGGATATGCTTAATATGAATAGAATAAGTATTGCCCATAAAAATACATGCATTCGGTTGCGCATTGTTGTCATTAAAGCCATAATTGATACTCAATTCATAATGTTAAAATTGGGTGCGAATTTATATAAGCTTGGGTGTGGAAGCAATGAACATCGAAAGTAGTATGATGATTTATAAAAACCTAAATTATAAATATGATTAAAGATGATAAAGATAAATTAGATGATTTTAATGAAAAATTAATTCATTGTAATGATTGCACTCGTTTAGTTGATTTTCGTACGAAAGTTGCAAATGAAAAACGAAAACAATATATGAATTGGGATTATTGGGGAAAGCCTGTTCCAGGATATGGAGATCATATGGCTTCAATTATTATTGTTGGGTTAGCTCCTGCAGCACATGGAGGGAATCGCACAGGAAGAGTTTTTACTGGAGATAAATCCGCAGACTTTTTAATGATGTGTATGCATGAGGTTGGTTTATCTAACCAGCCGAACTCTGATAGTCTGCAGGATGGATTGAAGTTAAATAATTGTTATATGACGCCCGCGCTTAAGTGTGTGCCTCCTCAAGATAAGCCAACAGCACAAGAATTACGGAATTGTTTTACTTATTTTAATGATGAAATCAATTTATTGAAAAATGCTACATGTATGCTTGCTTTGGGAAAAATTGCATTTGACGCATGTTTGCGGTTTTGGCGATCCCAATTCGAAATAAAAGTAAAAGATTATCCTTTTAAACATCATGCAATATATACATTGCCAAATAACTTCCATTTAATTTCTAGTTATCATCCGAGTCCAAGGAATGTGAATACGCGTAGATTAACGAAAGATATGATGGTAAAATTGCTTAGCGAATTAAATAAATATAGTAAATAAATAAATTAAATTTTCATGTGCGGTAGATCATGGTTTTATTGTATCTTATCCTGTAATTTGCTACTATATCTACGTATCATTGTTATGTGGATATAAATGTAGAAGTTAATGGATGCTAAAAAATATAAAATAAGCTTTGGGTATTGTATGTTTAGGCTACTTATAGTTCTTTTATTTATTACAAACTTATATGCGAATGCAAATAATGAGTTTAGTTCATTCGCGGAACAGGATACAGTTCGGTTAAATCAAACTGTAGTCAGTACTCCTCCAGTTGCTGTTGTGGAAGGATTTAAAATTGTCCTCCGTGAGCAGAGAATCTCAACGGGTAAAAAGCAATTTAGTAAAATGCGTTTGGAGTCTATTGATGCAGCTTCTAAAGAGAAAATAAATCAGAAGGTAGATATTGTTTTTGATGTATTGGGTGGGGATACGATATCATTAGACTCTCGAAAATCCTATGATGATAATCAGGATAAAATATCCTATAAATGGGAGTCCATGAATAATCTAGAATTTAAACAAGCAAGTGATTCAGAAATTGGATTCCGAATCCCTGAAGTGATGATTGAACAAATTTTTCTTTTTAAGGTGACATTAAATGATGGAAGGTATAATACTGTCCATCTAGTTGGCATGAGAGCAAAGCAGGGCAAAATGACATTATTTAAAGGTCCCGGAGATCAGGTTGCTCAAAGTGGGGAAAAAGTACAGATATCAGCTGTTGCTCCTGGTGCTGCAATCAATCAAGATTTAGCTTATCTATGGCGCTCTCCAGAGGGTATTGCTCTATCATCAGCAACAGATCCGGTTACCACGTTTAAACTGCCAACAATTGAAACGGAAACTCATTATATTTTTTTCTTATCCATAAGTGGTCCAGATGGGCAGGTTGTTGATCGAGATACAGTCCGAGTCACAGCAAGGCCAAAAGCGAAAAATCAAGTTGGACTGGTACAAGGAATTAATGTATCAGGGTTATCAACTGCAAGGGTTGGACAATTTAATGATTTTCTCCGTAGTACCGTTAATTCCGTATTGTTCGATGGTGTAGATGTATTTATGCCTCTTGAGTCGCCTGTTAGTAGTAATTTTTTATATCCTGGAGGATATGAGACACCTGAAGTGTCTCCATTCCAGCCTGAGTTTAAAGCAAGATGTAGTTCTTTGGCTGATGCAACAGAGAATGCCCTTACGGTAGGTGCAACAGATGTAATTACGTGGGATTTCCAAAAAAATGATGTTTTAAAACTAAGTTATTATTCAGTTTTTCAGACTTCTGGTGGTGAGCCAGTTGTGGCGACACTTAAAAGCGGTATGGTTCCATTGAAAATGGCTGATCAGATTAATTTATCCACTACGATTGTTCTGGATGAACAAGGATCTCCTATGGGGATGATCGATATTAGACCTGCCGTTGCACAAACATTGAAGGATATGTTTGCTGGCAAAAAGATAGATAAGGGACCCAAGAAGAAAAGAGGCACCTCACAAGGAATCAAAGGCAAATTACAAGATTCATTTTATGATACGGTGGAGTTTTATAAAGATCACCCAGAAGTTCTTGCGGTAACTGCTGTAGTTATTGGGGGATTAGCTATTGCAATCTTTGGCGGAGATAATGATTTAGGTATGCCCGCAGATTTCCCTTTTGAATAATTTTAATTATGACAAAAAAATATAAATAGATTTTGAATAAATATTTAATAACAGATCAACAGAGTAAAAAAAAAGGAGTAGTATAATGAAGAATTATATTCTCGCGTTTATGCTAGTACCGTTCCTGTTGTTTGGACAGAAGTTCAAAAATAGTGAACTAATAACAGAAGATAAGGAAGGAGATAATAAGAGCAGATCTATCGCGGTTGAAACCGTACCAAGATTGTTATCTTATCAAGGCTTCCTAACAGTCGGTGGAGGGGGCCCAGTCAGTGATGGCCAACGCACAGTGAATTTCCGACTGTTTGACCAAGAAGAGGATGGTAATGAGTTTTGGAATGAAACACATATATTAACTGTTTCAGATGGGTTGGTTTCAGCTCTTTTAGGATCCAATGGATTCCCAATAGAGACTGTTCCAATGAATTCATATCTTGAAATAGAAATTGATGGTAATACGTTGTCTCCTCGTCAGCAGATAACTTCGGTTATGTATGCAATAAAATCGGATACAACTTTTTTTGCTAAAGGTTATACCAAAACAGCCGATCTTTCCCAAGTTGCTTTGAGTGGTGAGTACTCTGATCTGTTAAACTCTCCTGATCTCACTCCATTTGCAACAAAGGATTCCCTCGGCTACTATGCAACATTAGATAGTCTTGATAGTTATACGCTGACGTCTGAGCTGTCAGTTGTAGCGTTCTCTGGTGAATATGAAGATATATTGAATATTCCTGACCTTGCCAACTATGCGGTAACTGATACTCTGAGTTATTATGCAACATTAGATAGTCTTGGTTACTACGTTACGGAGGATTCGTTAAGTCAATATATTGGATCTACAATACAGCCATATGATACGGAACTGTATCAAATAGCTGAGTTGAGAGATTTGATACAAGGACAACTTATTGTTTATGATGGTACCGAGCTTACATGGACTGCTCTAGGTGGAGCAGATGCACGTGCTACCCTTGGTTTAGGTGATATGGCCGTTCAAGAATCGGATAGCGTAATCATAACAGGAGGTTCTATATCGGGTATTGAAGATATAACCGTATCAGATGGTGGGACAGGTGCGTCTACTAGTGAAGGTGCAAGAGACAGTCTTGGTTTAAAAATTGGCGAAGACGTACAGGCTTTTGATTCTGATCTACAGACAATTGCTACTCAATATCATTCGGAAAATCCCAATGTAAAACAAATGTTAATTAGTCGTGGATATTATTGGGAAGCTAGATCTGCTGATTCTGCAAGAATAGATCTTGGGTTAAAAATTGGTCAAGATGTTCAAGCTTGGGATCAAGATTTACAAAACTATGCAGATGGACAGGATATTCCAGCAGATAAAATTCAATATGGCGAATATTTTATCAATCAACCTGGTCAACAAGGTCAAATTTGGGCTTCTGATGAAAATGAAGCTGGACGTTGGTCTAATCTTGGTGAATACTTGACTTATGAAGTTTCTGGTGCAGATTCTGCTACCAATATTGAATTTAATGTGGATGTTGGTACAGGGCCAAATCAAGTCATTGCGCTTGATGTAAATCAGAAATTACCAGCTGTAAATGCATCCAGACTTGAAGGGATAACTGCTGATCAAATCAATGATAGTACTGTTTCTAATTCAGAATTTAACATGCTTTCAGGTGTCCGTACGATACCTGGAGAAGATGGACCTGGAGGGCTATTACAAGATCAATTAGATGGCAAAGCTCAAAATGGTAATAATGATGATATTATATCTATTACTGGTCTTACAACAATGTTAGCGATCAACCAAGGTGGGACAGGTGCGTCTACTGCGGAAGATGCAAGAATAAATCTTGATGCGCAACAGCAAAATGTGCATTTGGATGATCTAGCTGAAGATGGAATATTGTCTGCATCAAAAGTACAACATGGTACTTTCTTTATCAAAGATGCTGGTGATCCTGGTTTACAATGGACTGCTGATGGAGAGGATGAAGGATTTTGGGCTCCAGGTGGTGACATTGCTTATGTGTATACAGATCCTGGAAGAGGGATTCTTATAAATAGTGCTACAGTTGCAGAAGCAGGTAGTGTACATGTCGTTGTTGATGTTGGTTTAGAAGTGGGTAAAATTCCTCAATTAGAGGCTGTAGAAGGCGTCCTTAGTGGATCCTTGCCCGGCGTGGATGGATCACAGCTAACAGGACTGGTTGCAGAGCAAATTAATGCCAGTAGCGAACAACCTGTTACAAATGCACAGTTTGACTTATTAACTGATTTGCGTACAACGAGCACTGCTGATTTAGCAGGTGGTCCAATTCAAAGTCAGTTGGATAATAAACAGAATCAAAGTATTTATTTGGATGAGATTGTAACCGCATCGCTTGGAGCCTCTTCACGGGAAAGTTTATCTGATCATGATCTACTGATTTGGAAAGTGGTTGATGGAGATGGTGGTTGGGCTCTCTTAACATCCGATGATGAAACCCATAATGTTACTGCTTCAAGAATAGAGAATGGTGATTTTTTTATTAATGATGCTGGAATTAACGGACAGTATTGGTCTTCCGATGGCGAAGAAAGTGGTGAATGGAGAACATATGGTCCACGTTTTACATTCAGTAGTGGTGCAGATACCTTAAATATTCGTACAGGTACGAATGCTGGAGATATTGTTGAATTAGGAATTGGATCAAAATTACCAGCAGTGGATGGGTCGCAATTAAGGCAAATGAATGCGTTACAAATCAATGATAGTACTGTGTTAAATGCAGAATTTGATGCCTTAGCAGGCCTGCGCTTGGCAGGGCAGGAATTGCCGGAGGCCAATGCTACAGAATTTCGTTATCAAGCTGGAGATCTCCAGGTGCAATTGGATGGAAAAATGAACTATCATGCAAATTTAGCTGACCTAGTTGATGGTCCGTTAACCTATGATCTTGTTCA
>CEVM01127189.1_pt1 | contig 11935 bp, 16 predicted proteins | sample 531481 | NCBI WGS metagenome assembly CEVM01 (sample SAMEA2623649, study PRJEB7988) | marine metagenome | biome: marine biome (ENVO:00000447); feature: mesopelagic zone (ENVO:00000213) & marine oxygen minimum zone (ENVO:01000065); material: "saline water (ENVO:00002010), including plankton...
CTTCGCGGCGAGATCGGGGGTAATATTGATCGCGGCATCGGTGATGCCGACCAGCCTCTCATGTCCCGGAATGTCGACCAGAAAGACGTGACTGCAGCGTCGACCGGCCACGCGCAGGCCGGTGGTGCTGTCCAGAACAGCCCGCATGAGCACATCGGTATGGACATTGCCCTTCATGACAAGATCGGCCGCGCCGCTACGCACCATCCCGACCGCTATGGCCGCGGCTTCGGCGTCGGACTCTGCATGGATGATCCGGTCGGGTTTTGGGGTCCAATCCATTGCCTTGCAAAGCCGCAGCGTCGCGGCCTTGTCGCCGATCAGCTGTGGCACGACGAGCCCCGCGTGTACCGCATCCCGCAGGGTTTCTAGAACCACAGGTTGTGCGGCATCGACAACAGCGACACGCACCGGTTCCTGGCCACTGGCCATGTCGTTCAAATGCAGCAGTTTTTCAGGATGTGCGGTCATCGGTCAGCCCTCCGTTCCAGTACGTTGCGACACGGGGTGGGTAGCCAGTTCCGCGACGACATGCCGGGCGATCATCTTTTCTTCGTCCGTCGCGCGCGCCTCGACGGTGACGCGCGCTCCAGGCATCGAGATCACGGTATGGCCTGCCTTGTTGGCGCCGCTGTCGAGGTTGATCCCGAGATAGCCGAGACCAGCGCAAATTCTGCCACGGATCTCGGCTGAATTTTCCCCAATCCCGCCGGTGAACACCACGCGGTTAAGTCCGCCGAGGGCACCGGTCAGACGAGCGAAGTGAAGGCGTGCCTGATAACAGAAATACTCCACAGCTTCCGCAGCATGCTCTTCGTGGCTCTCCAGCAAGTCACGCATGTTGCGACTGGCGCCCGATATGCCCAACAACCCGCTCTGGCTGTACAAGAGGTCCGCAACTTCGTCCGGTTTCATTCCCTTATTTTGCAAAAGATGCAGCAGGATGCCGGGATCGATGTCGCCGCTGCGTGTGCCCATAGGCAGACCCGCAATCGTGGAAAACCCCATGCTGGTCTCCACAGGCTGGCCTTGGCGCAGTGCCACCATAGACGCGCCGTTGCCCATATGGGCGATGATGATCCGCTCGGCGTCTGTATCAACGCCATCACAGCGCAGGGTCTTCAAAATATATTCGTAGGAAAGGCCGTGAAAACCGTACCGGCGGACGCCATCCTCCGCATAGGTGCGGGGCAGGGCTGTCATACGGGCCAAGCGGGGAAGGTCGTGGTGAAATGAGGTATCGAAACAGGCCACTTGCGGCAGGTCTGGCCGGGCCTCATGTACCGCCTCGACGCCTGCAAGATTGGCTGGCATGTGCAACGGTGCCAGCGCAGTAAGCCGACGCAGGCGTGCGATCAAGGCGGGGGTCACGCGTTTGGGGCAGTCGCAGTCTGGCCCGCCGTGCACAAACCGGTGGCCTACAGCAACCAGATCCAGTGACCCTGGCAGATTTGAAATAGCTTGCAGCAGTCGGGTCAGCGCCGCCCTATGGGTATCGAGTGAGCCCGGTTCATCGACAACGATGGTGTTGCGCGCGTCGCTCAGTTGGAAATGTGCACTCGGCAGCCCGATCCGGTCAATCGAACCTGACCACAGCCGTCTTGGGTGACCGGAGGCAGTGAACAACGCGAATTTAAGCGAAGACGAACCCGCGTTGAGGGTCAAGATACCCTGCTCAGCCATTTGAGCTTTCCTTTGCTTCACCGGTCTTCTTCAGGTCGGATGTTTCATGCTTTTTCCCAGAACTATGATCCTTCTTCTGCCCGCCCTTGTGTCCATGGCCGTGGCCAAACAGGTGCATGGCGAGCATTCCACCACCCACGAGCACCAGTATCCAGTTTTCAATAACCCATTGCATTTCTTGTTTCCTTTTCCGTCAAACCGGCACATGGGGGGCATTTTCAACGTCCGGCGAGTCGCCACCGTAGAGAGCCCTGAAGGTGCGCTCACCTTTGGCATCACGGGCAATTCGCGCGCGCTCTATGGCTTTTCCGACAGCTTCAACCGCCGCCCGCTCGCGCATCATCATTGGATCGTCTGACCCAAGTGGCACGCGAGTCTGGGCGATGCTCTCCGCCGTCTGCCGTACCAGGCGCATCCAGGGATTGAACCGCTCTGAAAACATCAGACGGCTGGTGCGCATGGGGTGCATCCATTTCAGCATCTCGGCGCTGGCCGGGGTCGTCATCATCCGCACCCAAGGGCTGACGAATGTGGCATAGAACGCCTCGTTGATTTCCGACACGCGCTCGACTTTCTCAAAGGCTTTTTCAGGCACGGGGGCGTCAAGATCGCTGACCTTGCGCGGCTCAAACCGCACCTTGTAATCTGGCGCGTGGCAATCAGGATCGCCCGACGGATTGTCGATCTTCATTTCGTAAAGACCGGGCTTGAGCTTTTCGATCTTGCCAAGGCTTTCCAGAATGGCGCGATGTTCGAGCCGCGCTACCTTGGCCGATACGAAAATGCCGAGGTGTCCGACATGAGCATTGGTCATGTAAACGATGCGCTGCCCGGCCGCTTTAAGATCTGCAGTGTCCTTGTAGACCGCAGGGATCCAACCCAGAGCCTGCGCGGGCGGCGTGATATTGTCACCATAAGAGGCGAAGACGATCATCGGGCTTTTGATCTTGCGCAGATCGGCCACGCAATGATCGCCGATCGGCATCTCGCCGCTTTCCAGCTTGTTGCCGATGAACAGGTTCTGGGTGATCGACAGGATTTCCGGGCGGCTGAGGGTGTAAAACCCGTTCCACCACCGCTCGAACTCCAGAAAACGGTCGCGTTCGGTGTCAACGTTGGTGAGCAGATTGGCGTATTTTTCCCAGATGGCTTTTTCGGGTTTCAGGTTCTCAAAATTCTGTGCCAGCCATGCGCCGTCGAAACGTCCATCGCCCAGATCGGCGGTCAGATGGGCCAGCCAGGCGCCACCCAGCAAGCCGCCGGACACCCGCATCGGGTTCACGCCTTCCTCGCCCGCCCAATAGGACAGGGGCGAGCCGTTCAGCACCACCGGTCCGGCCAGTCCTTCGCAATGCGCGGCAAGCAATGTGACCGCCCAACCCGCCTGACAATTGCCATAGAGAACCGGAGCCGCCCCGTCATGGCGGGCCGAGACTACTTCGACAAAACCGCGCATCGCGAACAGCACATCTTCAAGCGTCTGATCAGGGGCAGGTTCGGGAAAGAAGATGACGAAATAGACCGGGTGGCCCTCGGCCATCGCCATGCCGACTTCGCTATCGCGCTTGAACCCGCCGATGCCGGGCCCGTGGCCTGCGCGGGGGTCCACCACGATGACAGGTGGTTTCGCGACATCGACGCAATCGTCCCAACAATTCCCGTCAATTTCAGTAATCCTGAGCAACGCGTAGTTGGCCGGGCGCTTGAGTTGCCGTGCATCCAGCAGAGTTTCGTATTTGAAATCCAGCAGTGGCGGCATGCCCGCACGATCATGCGCGATCATGTTGTCGGCCCGTTCGCGCAGCGTATCCAGAAACAGCACCGAGCGTTCCCACAGATCGCGACCGTAAGCGACCGGATCCGACGGCGTAACGTTGTCGGCAACTGGATGGGTGGGAGCTTCCGTGTGCGCGGTGGCGAGAGGCTCAATCGAGGTTACAGTGTTCATGCCGAGGCACTCCTAGCGAAAAAGTTCCATGCGGGGACAAAGATCACGGCGACGTACCAGCCGTAGGCAAAGCTTTCGACGAGGCCGAGAAGAGCGCTTGGCCAGCTGATCCAGCTTACGCCGGGCAGCAAAGGCAGCCACGCCTGATACATTGTGGCCCCGGAGAACAGCAGGCCGAACAGAACGCAGAGCGCGAAGCTCACCGCCAGCAAGACGCCAAGCGCCATGCCAACAGGATAGATGCGAAGTGGTTTTGTGTCTGACATAGGGATTACTCCTGAAATCGCGACGTCGCGCAAGCACGACAGGCCCCGCGTTTCCACGGGTTTGATATAAAGACGTTGTCAGTGCGCATGCGTTACACGATCAGCGAAAAATGGTTGCCGGAACTGTAGCGACCGTCAAAATTAGGCTGCTCTGGAACAAGGTGTGCAATTACTGACCTTGCCTTGCACGCGCCAAAACGGTGAGTCCCGCAATAGCCGAGAAGCTGGACCCGGCCAGAATTGACAGCCGCGCGCTGGCGGCCAAGGCTGGCGCGTTGAACGCGAGTGACCCGGCTGCAACAACAGCTTGGCGGCGATGTGCCGCTTCTTTCGGATTTGGGCATCTTCCAGAGATTCGTCCGGTACCGCGAAATAGGCGCAGGAATACTGCCGGTCCGAATCCAGAAACGACGCGTACAACTCATCCGTCAGATCGTAGTGGTGCGATACGTTCTGCGCGGCCCGTTTTGTCGGATTGAACAGGGTCAATGGCCGGATTGCCCGCCGGAAAGCTAGCCAGATCCAGCGCAACGGCGATCCATTCGGGTCGCCAAGATTGCGCAGGACCAAATCCAGAAAGTCGTAGATGTCTCCGCGATCGATGCAAAGACTGCCATCCATATAGGCCTCGCCGACTGCTAGATCCGGGTTCAATGCAATCCGGCGCACAGTGCTACGTTTGGTGATCGTCGCGGCAACCTCCGGGTCGCCTTTGCCAAACTGACGCACCGCGCCGTCAGGAAATCTCAGCGTCAACGTGCCCTCCCTGATCGACCGGTTCAGAAAGCCGCTCACCAGTTGCGTCCAGAGATTGAACCGACCCCGCATTGATGTTGCGGGTTCCGCAGGATGAAACCTTGTCGGGTTGAGCCGCTCGATATCAGTGCTGTCGTTCATGGGTGGCCTCCTTTTTTTGTCCAGCTTTCAATATCAGGACGTTGGTGATCGAAGATCGTTACAACTTCGGCGGTCATGAAGGCCGTTAGATAGTGTTTCGGGCCACCGACAGTGTTTTGTGCCGCAGTCACCTCAACGGGAAAATTCTCATCTGGCCAATCGGTCAGACGGAACCCGGAAGGTTTTTTCTTGCTGCGGAGGGAGGGAACTTTAACGCTCTGGTTTTCAAATCGGAATTTGCTGCGACATTTAGATAATGTAACGGAACGTCGCGCCGGACGTCTTTTACCCTGAACGAAGGATGCAATCAGGAGCCGTCAAGGATGAGCCAGGATATTTTCGATTGTATGACGTCTACAGACCGCAAGAGGCCATCTTGCCGATGTTGCCACCCTGACTGGAGGCTTGCAGACGATGTGGAATTGGCGCAACTGTTCGAGGACCTGGCCCAAACACTTTTCAGCGTCATGGATCACCACGATGCCGACATTCTGGTACGATACGAGGTGCACGGCCAGACACTTTCCAGCATCGCATGCGAAACCGGATGTAGTCGGTCTGAGGCAACACGTCGTCTCGCGCATGCGAGAAGCTGTTTCTGCAATCTTGTGGTCTTGACGCTTATGCCTGAGAAACCCGAATGATGTCAGCTTGGCGCTTGTTGGCATCAACTCAGCCCGCAAAACCGGGTTTCACATGAGCATAGTTTCCTTCCTCAAGATCGTGGCTACGATGCTGCTTTGGGCAGCCTGTTACCCGTTAATCACAGTCGGCATAACGTTGGCACCTCACCTCAGTTTTGCAACTTTGCGCGCAGTGATCGCCGGTCTGGCTTTGGTCGGGCTTGCCTGTGTGCTGCGCCGCCCGTTGCCACGTGGCGTAGGCGTGTGGGCGACGTTGTGCGTCATGGGGATCGGCGCAACTACCTTCGGGTTTCTTGGCATGTTTCACGCGGCCGAGTTTGTTTCGCCCGGGATTGCGACTGTTATCGCGAACACCCAGCCCTTGCTTGCGGCTGGTCTGGCGGGCATCTTGCTGGGCGAACGGTTGCAGCCAGTTGGCAAGGTGGGGCTGTTCATCGGGTTTTTAGGCATCGTTGTGATCGCCGCCCCGCAATTGTTTTCTGGCGATCAAGACAGCTATCTGCTTGGTATCGCCTATATAGTTCTCGCCGCATTGGGCGTTACGGTCAGCAATGTGATGATAAAGAAGATCGCCGGCAAGATTGATCCCCTCATGGCAATGGGGTTGCAGTTGTTGATTGGTAGCGTTCCCCTGGCCATCATTGCAGGCGTGACAGAGGATCCATCCGCGATCCAATGGTCATTCCCCTTCGTTGCTGTCTTGCTAACGCTGGCGATGTTCGGATCGGCTCTGGTCTATGTGCTCTGGATGTCTGTCCTCACCGATGTGCCGCTCAATCAGGCGAATGCCTTCAGCTTTCTGATTCCGATCTTCGGATTGACGATGAGCGTGTTGTTCTATGGTGAAACCATCGGATTGCTGAAAATTGTAGGCATTGTCTTGGCAATTATTGGGGTTTTGCTTGTAACGCGGAGCGGAACGTCCCGAGAACCGAGCGGAAAGACGTTACAGGGTTCGATGCAGTATTGACGGCGACCGAGTTACAATCGGATGATTCCATCCTTGATTGATCGGGCATCGTCGATGAAAATATGTATTCAAAATGTCTGATTTTGAGAAAATCATGTGAGACTACAGGAGCCAACGCGAAGATTCTCGCCCGGTTTCACTTGCCATCGAGCGGACCTGATCCAACATTACAACGGGTTGAAAGGTTGTCCGTTACGTCGTGTTGGAGGATTCTCGACAGCAGATGATATTCTTCAAAGTTTCTGCATGCCAAGGATGCAATAATAGCACAGACTCGGGATGAGAAGAGCGCAATTGGCTGGCTATATACTGTTCTTCGATCTGTCTTGATCGATCCTTATCCGAAGGAAGCTATTCAGAAACACGCGCACTTCCGTTATGCTCAAGGACAAGCAGTCCTCGAGAAAAATTTCTTCGCGCCTGCTGCTAACGATAAGATTGGAGAGTACCACAAAGCGTGGAGCACTCATGCGACTAGGCGGTTTTTTGTCGCTGGTACACTAAATTAGCAACATAAACTTCACTATCGGAGCTTGACACCTGTAGCGGTGCCTAAGCAGCCCTAAAATTCGATATCCCAGTCAAACTACCTCGAAATCTCCCCTGCCAATACCGCACGCCCGTGCACGGCCAAGGTTGCGGAGAATCTCTGGCAGCCGAACTTGCGGATTGTGTCGAGGATCCGCGCTTCGTAGGCCGCGTGCCCGATCTTGCGTTGCAAGTCCGATGCGTGGAACTGGCGATTTCTCGTTGGCGCAACACATGTCAGGCGAGCAAATTCGTCTTGGAGACGGTCCGGCTCAGCCAAAGGCTGGCTGATCGGCTTCGGCGATCCCGGTGATCGCCCAACCGATGTCTGCCAACGGCGCATGAAACCCAGGAGAAAGCCTGCGGGAACGCAGGTGTTTCCGCGGGCTTCGTTGAAGGCCATGAAGCGATCCCAGATTGCTTGCGTGTCGACGTTCCAGCAGGGCAGGGCGGATTTCGCCGCCTTGATGAGCGCGGCCCAGGAGGTGCGATGGACGTTCGAACCGGGGGCGATCTCGATCTTCCCGGAGAAGATAGTTTTGTTATTAGATTCTCTAGATAGTGATGTGTCGCCCCCAGTTGACGCCAGATGCTGCGGCAACTCGTCGGAGACGCAGCCAAACCGGAACAGCCATGGCGCGAACTTTCCGTTCGGCTTCCAGCGCTCGACGCGAAGCTCCGATGCCGCGAGTTCGGCAAGCAGGGTCGTGAGATGCTGGCGGGTCACACCCATGATGTCGGAAAGAGTGGAGAGCGTGAAGGCGGCTGTGCCCCGATCGAGCCCGTTGTAGCCGTCCTTCCAGGCGATGCCGTCGAGGATGATCGTCGCGAGCTTGTGCGCGGAAACGGACAGGTCGCATCGGAGGATCTGCCGCAGGATTGAGCCGGTTGTAAGGTCCATGAATGTCGTCTCTTCGGAAGGACGACGTCAGATCGTGAGGCAACAACATTCCTGCCAGCAAAACAACTTTGCCGGTTGCAGGTCTCCGGGCGATCGGCTAGAAAACTCGGGCACAGTGAGTAATCGGGCGCGGCGTCGGACTATCGGTCTGGCGTCGTTCTCTTTTGTGGGTCTGGGATGCACAGCCTCCGGTGCAAATGGATGATCAGACCCGGGGTGACCCGGGCCGGGAAATGGTCAGTAGCGGACTTCTTCGGAGCCGTAGTTTCCGGCGTGGTCACGCCAATCGACGAAGACCGAGCGGTAGAAATAGCTGCCGCATCCGTTCGGGATCCGCAGCTGCGAGGCAGGCGGAACCTGGGCCGTGCTGGACGGGGTCCAGCGATAATCACCCTGCACGCTGTAGGACCCGAGCCGCGTCGAGTCGCTGCGATTGCAGTCGCCGTCGCGGTTTTCGTGCTGGCGGTACTGGATGTGGTAAACCCGGATGCTGCGCACGAAATCGAAGGCGTCGCCGGAGATGTCGATGTCGGCCCCGTCCGTGGCCTGCACCTCGACGACCGGCGCATCACCCGGGAAGGACTGCCGGGGCAGGGTGGCCTGGAAAGCGGCATCGAACAGGCGCTTGGTGGGTCCGGGGGCTTCGGTCGGCGAGAACGACGCCCCCATTGGACAGCGCCAGATCTGGAGCGGCGGTTCGATGGGCCAGGGCGTGATCCGGCGGATGAACACCGCGCGGGCATGGGCACATGGCGCCGAGGCCGGCCAGCCGCCCGCGAGGCAGAGCAGGATGGCGCAGTCCACCTGATAGGCGCGCGCCGGGGTCGCCAACGGGACCTGTCCCGAAAGCGTCAATGTCGCGGCCATTGCCAGCCGCAGGATCTTGCGTCGCATGTATCGACTCTCCACAAAACTGTGCGGCCGAATACAATACAACACGAATGACAGCAATCGGATTTCTTTGCATCCTTCCCGCAGCTGAAGCGGAGACCGGCCAGCTTGCCGACAAACCTTGCGAAACTATATCAGTATCTGATAGGATCGAGCATACGAGGAGAGCTATATGCCGAACATCCATTTGACCGAAACGATGCAGAAATACGTGCAGGCGCAGATCGAGTCCGGCGCCTATGCCAATCTGAGCGAGGTCGTGCGCGCGGGCATCCGGATGCTGATGGAGAAGGACGGCGCCCGGCAGTTCTACGCGCTCAAGGCCGATCTCGAACAGGCGGCGGCGTTGGCCGAAGAGGGTGATTTCGCGGAGTTCGATGCGCGGGCCTTCGAGCCAGATGCGTTCGACCGCTGACCAGCATGACGATCCGGCTCTCAGGTCTGGCAAGGGCCGACCTCGAAGATATCCGCGACTACACCATCCGGACCTGGGGCAGGGAACAGTGGCTCGTCTACTACCGCCAGTTGGTCACCGCGTTTGAGAGGATCGCCGGGGAGCCCGACATTGGTCGGGACCGGAGCCTCTTCGTGCCAGGCATGCGGTCTGTAAACTGCCAGCGGCACGTGATCTTCTTCAAGCAGCTCGACGCTGCGGATGGCGCTCCGGTCATCCTCCGGATCGTGCACCAGCGTCGAAATATGCCCGCCTTGGTGTACTACGAGGATCTTGACGCCGGATGATGCTTGCGGGTCCTCACTCGAGGATCTCGACCAGCCGTCCATAATCGCGGCTGACCTCCTGCGCCTCGAGGAAGGCGCGCTGGCGCTCGGCATCGAGGCAGCGGAAGTACTCCTGGATGTCGGCGATATATCCCTCGAAGTCGGCCCGCAGCAGGTCGGCATACTCGCGCACGTCGTAAGGGCTTTCGGGCAGGAAGGGCCGGTCCGGCGCGATGCAGGCGCTTGCCATCTGACCGCTCAGCACGAAGATCGCCACCAAATCGGGCAGGTTGAAGCGTCCGACACAAAACATGCGCAGGGCAAAACTCCTTTGCCGGTGTGAATCGGTGGATTTGTGTGATAGCGGGCCTAAGTGCGCGAAAGCATCCAGTCAAGATGAAGAAATCGTCTTGTAGTCATTTATGTTGTCTTGTATCGTCCGTGTGGAAATGTCCCGCGGGCCGGTACTCATGATGAGGAGGGCCCAGGGGAGGTCATGATAGAAGAAGCACCGAATGTGGTCACCGAAGACGGACTGCGCGGATTGCTCGGTCAGGGGTACAGGGCCGAGGTCGTCTGCAAGGAAGGCGCCGAAAAACGCCACAACAGTTGGTACGGCACTTGGACCGTGCGGGCCGTCTCTTCCGATGGACGGGACGAGAAACTGCTCGTCACCTCGCGCAGCTATCTCAAGATCCGCGAATTCAAGACGATCGTCGGCCTCGTCAGTTTCCTGGCCGACATGGGCGCGACCGTCGTCTCCATCCCGCTCGAAGAAGGCGGACGGGTTCCCCACGAAGCCCCGGGCAAACCTCTGGCCGCCAAGGCGTGACGGATTCACCGCCCGCCGCGTTCTCGCGGTCCTTGCCTTGCTTGGTACAGGTGTTTGTTCCGCACCCTCGGCCTTGTTGGCACAGACGACGACAGGCGGGTTCATATTCTCCGTCGGCCAGGACGGTCGGCTGATCGATGTCTCCGCCGCGCAGGGTGATCCAGACGCATCGACCGACCTGAAGACAGGCGATGCAACGGGTCCCGGCGACCGGCTCTTTCTCTTCTCCAATCGGTTGCAAGACGAAGCGGACGCTGAGACCGCGCCGCGCGCGCCTGTGCCGGCTCCTCCCGAGATTCTCGCGGCCATCGAGGCGACAGCCTTCCGCTATGCCGGTCACCCCGGCTTGCGGCGTGCCGGTCTCTCGGTCACCGACTGGGCCGCGCTCTACCGCGCCAATATCGAGATCGAAAGCGCGTACAATCCCCGCGCGCTGAGCGGTGCAGGCGCGATCGGGCTCGGCCAGCTGATGCCGGATACGGCTCGGGTTCTGGGCGTCGATCCGCATGATCCGCGCCAGAACCTCGATGGCTCTGCGCGGTATCTCCTGATGATGCTCGACCGTTTCGGCGACAGCCGCCTGGCGCTTGCCGCCTACAATGCTGGACCCGAGGCAGTCGAGCGCCACGGCGGCATTCCCCCTTACCGAGAAACCATGGGCCATGTGGCGAAAGTGACCGCCGCGATGCTGCGCCTGAGAGGAGAGATTTCGTGAGAAGACAAGAGACCCTGACCGCCGTCGCGGCGACCCTGTTGATCGTCGCCGCAGGACCGGCGCTGGCGCAAAGCATCGACCTCTCGCCGGTGCAGACCCTGTTGCAGGGCATCGTCGATGCGATCACCGGCCCCCTGGGCATCGTGATCGGCACGCTGGCACTGATCGGCGTGTTCCTGTCCTGGCTCTTCGGCATCCTCGATTTCCGGCAGGCGCTCTGGGTCGTGGTGGCGATCGCGGGCATCGCTGCCGCCCCGACAATCGTCGCCGCGATCTGGACCACCTGAGGTCTGTTACCATGGCGGACCAGTCGCGCGTCTTCATCGGCCTCCTGAGGCCGCCCAAGCTCATGGGCCTGCCGATCATGTACGCCATGGTCTGGCTCTTCGGCTCCACGCTCCTGTTCCTCTGGGTGCAGAGCTGGGTCGTGGTGCTGATCGCCGGCATCGCGTGGCCCGCGCTCTGGAAGGCCGCCGACTGGGATCCGAACTTTCTCGATGTGCTGGTGATCACGCTCCAGGAGACGCCGCCGACCCGGAACCGCAAGCTTCACGGAGGCGACAGCTATGCCCCGTGATGCAGGATATGGCGAGGACCTCGACGTCGGGACGGTGCTACCATTCTGGGCCGCGGGCGAGAAGCGTCTTTCGCAGATGCTGCCCTATGTCAGCCTCGTCAGCGACACCACGATCCGCACCCGCGGCAACGAGCTCATGCGATGCATCCGGCTCGAGGGGGTAAACAGCACCACGAGCGAGGATGCGCATCTCGACCGCATCGGCGCGCTGATGGCCGGGATCGTGGCGCAGGCCGGGACAGGTTTCTCCTTCTACCTGCACAAGGTCTCGAAAGCGGTCGAGGTAGACCTGCCGCCGATCGAGGACACGGGCTTCGCGGGCGAGGTCGACCGGCGCTGGCGCAGCCATCTTCGCGCCTCCGG
>CEVM01043165.1_pt1 | contig 11896 bp, 12 predicted proteins | sample 531481 | NCBI WGS metagenome assembly CEVM01 (sample SAMEA2623649, study PRJEB7988) | marine metagenome | biome: marine biome (ENVO:00000447); feature: mesopelagic zone (ENVO:00000213) & marine oxygen minimum zone (ENVO:01000065); material: "saline water (ENVO:00002010), including plankton...
GACAGGTGCACGACCGAGAATCCGCCCGGGGACAGTCCTGATGCGTTGCCCAAGTGCGAGCCCATGAGCGACCCGGTCGCCATCGCGAGTTCCTGGATGATCTCAGGAAGCACGGGGCCGTGGCTGCACAACACCGCGGGCTTGCGGGAGCGGACCCGCGCTCCGACCACCGAGCGCGCGTCAGTCGCGCCCTCCTCCCAGGCGTCCTGGCTGATCAGCGGCGAATAGTCGACGCGGCGCCCGAGCGCCGCAGAGAGCGGGCCGACGGTCTTGGCGCACCGAACGGCGGGGCTCGAGACGATGCGGCGCGCGCCGAACGCGAGGAGCGGACCCACGAGTGCGTTCGCCTGCTTGCGCCCGCGGGGAGCCAGGGGGCGCGAGGCATCCGATCCGTCCCACTCATCGGCCGGTACTGCCTTGGCGTGGCGCAGCGCGATGATCGGGAAGGTGCGCAGCACATCCTTGTCGCGGATCTCGAGGAACTTGTCCAGGATCTCGACATCGACGGGGTAGCTGAGCTTCGCGCGGGCCTTCTTCGCCGAGACCCACTCGAGCGCAGCGATCTCTTTGTTCGGGACGAACGACGAGGCCTTGATCGCGGCATCCGTGGCCTCTGCCGCCCAGTAGTGCACGACCTTGTTGCGCTTGGAGGGCATGTGATAGGTCGACACGCCCACAGGGACCCCGAGGGAGACACGGATGCCGGTCTCTTCGTGGATCTCGCGGACCGCGGTCTCGGCGAGGGTCTCGCCGGGATCGACCTTGCCCTTGGGGAGGGTCACGTCGCGGTATTGGGTGCGGTGGATCAGCAGGATGCGGAGCTTGCCCTCGACGAGGCGCCACAGCACGCCGCCGGCTGCGTAAACGATGTTCTCTGACATGGTGGGGTCCGGAACGGTGAGAGTATCGGTCATCGCGTGGCTCGCGCCCGCCGCCGGCTCTGCACATCGGCCATGGTTTGGTCCTGCAGATCGACGAGCTGGTTGCCCTGCTCGTCGAGGTGGTGACGCACCCACGTTCCGGTGGCATCGAGCCACCAGGAACTGGTCGCGCTGCTCATGGCGCGATCGAACAGGGTCATCAACTGCGCGAGATGAGCCGGTTCGCTCACCCGCACGAGCGCCTCGACCCGGCGGTCGAGGTTGCGGTGCATCATGTCGGCACTGCCGATGTAGATCTGCTCGTCGCCGCCGTTGTGGAACGCGAAGATTCGCGAGTGCTCGAGATATCTGCCGAGGATGCTGCGCACCGTGATGTTCTCGCTCAGTCCCGGCACTCCCGGCTTGATCGAGCAGATGCCGCGCACCCAGATCTCCACCGGCACACCGGCCTGACTCGCACGGTAGAGCGCGTCGATGATCTGCTCGTCGACCATCGAGTTGACCTTGATCCGGATGCGTGCGGGCTTGCCTTCGGCAGCATTGCGACGCTCGGCCTCGATGAGTCGCAGCAGCCCCTTGCGCAGGTGCAGCGGCGCAACCAGCAGGCGTTTGAATTTCTTCTCGATCGCGTAGCCCGACAGCTCGTTGAACAGGCGCGTGAGGTCCCGCCCGACCTGCTCATCGGCCGTGAACAGCCCATAGTCCTCGTAGATCCGGCTGGTCTTGGGGTTGTAGTTGCCGGTGCCGATGTGGCAGTAGCTGCGCAGCGTCCCCTCCTCTTCGCGGATGACCAGGGCCAGCTTGCAATGGGTCTTGAGGCCGACGAGGCCGTACACGACGTGGACGCCGGCCTTCTCGAGCTTGCGCGCCCACACGATGTTCGCGGCCTCATCGAAGCGGGCCTTCACCTCGACGAGCGCGAGCACCTGCTTGCCGGCCTCGGCAGCGTCGATGAGTGACTGGATGATGGGGCTGTCGCCTGAGGTGCGATACAGCGTCTGCTTGATCGCGAGCACCTGGGGGTCCTTGGCCGCCTGGTCGAGGAATGCCTGAACGCTCGTCGCGAACGATTCGTACGGATGGTGGACCAGGACATCCCCGGTGCGGATGGCGCTGAAGATGTCAGAGCGCTCGTTGTTGTCGCCCGGCTGGAACGCGATAGCGGTCGTGGGAAGGTGCGGTTTGTACTTGAGCTCGGGCCGGTTCAGGCGGCTCAGGCCGAATAGTCCCCGCAGGTCCAGCGGGCCGGGAATGCGGTACACCTCCTGCTCGGTGATATCGAGCTCGCTGATCAGCAGCTTCAGCGTCAGCTCGTCCATGTCCTCGGTCACCTCGAGGCGGATCGGAGGGCCGAACCGGCGCCGCATGAGTTCTGCCTCGAGAGCCTGGATGAGGTTCTCGGTCTCGTCCTCTTCGATGACCATGTCTTCGTTTCGCGTGAGGCGGAACGCGTGGTGGTCCAAGACCTCCATTCCCGGGAACAGATCGCCGAGGTGGTTCGCGATGAGGTCTTCGAGCGCGAGGTAGCGCACCCGCTCGCCCTCTCGCGAGATCTCGACGAACCGGGGCAGCATCGGCGGCACCTTGAGGCGTGCGAACTCCTGACGACCCGTCCGCGCGTTGCGGATGCGGATCGCCAGGTTCAGGGAGAGGCCCGAGATGTAGGGGAAGGGGTGGGCTGGGTCCACCGCCAGCGGCATGAGAACAGGAAAGACCTGGTCGTGGAAGTAGTCAGACAGGCGGGAGCGCTCGTCATCGCCGAGCGAGGCGAACGAGACGAACTCGACTCCGGCCTCCGCAAGCGACGGCGCGACGAGGCGGCTCCACGCGTCGGCGTGGCGCAGCTGCAGTCGATGCGCCTCTTCCGAGATATCGGCGAGCGTGTCTTCGGGAGAGGTGCCGATGTTCGTGGGCACCGCGAGTCCGGTGACGATGCGGCGCTTGAGCCCAGCGACCCGGACCATGAAGAACTCGTCAAGGTTGCTCGCGAAGATCGCGAGGAAGTTCGCGCGTTCCAGCGGCGGCAGACCCGGATCCTCGGCCAACTCGAGGACGCGCTGATTGAACGCGAGCCAGCTCAGCTCACGATCCAGGAAGCGGTCAATGGGCAGGAGATCATCGGCTGCTGCCGCTGAGTCGAAGTCGTCGTCATCTTCGTCGCCGAGCCCGGTGTCGAGAACCTCGTGGTCGATCATGGGTCCATCCTGTCAGCGCTACGTGACTCCCGCGTGAACAGTTTTCGTCGTCAGGCGTCGGCGCGCTCCCGCGGCGGCGGGGCGTCATCCTCGTACACGTTGAAGCGGTACCCGACGTTGCGCACGGTGCCGATGAGCTGCTCCAGGTCGCCGAGCTTGGCACGAAGGCGTCTGACGTGCACATCGACGGTTCGGGTTCCCCCGAAGTAGTCGTAGCCCCACACCTCGCTGAGCAGTTGTTCCCGGGTGAAGACCCGCGACGGGTGAGTGGCGAAGAAGTGGAGGAGCTGGAACTCCTTGTAGGTGAGATCAAGTGGGCGCCCGTGCACCTTCGCGGAATACGACGACTCGTCGATCGTGATCCCCGAGGTCTGGATGCGGGTAGAGACCTGCTCCTTCGCCATTCGTCCGATTGCCAGGCGGACCCGCGCGTCGACTTCGGCAGGGCCCGCGGTCACCAGGATGACGTCATCGACGCCCCAGTCCGGCGAGACCGCGGTCAGGCCCCCCTCGGTCACGATGAGGATGAGCGGCACATCCAGCCCCGTCGTGCCCAGGATCTTGCACAGCGATTTGGCCCCGACGAGGTCGGTGCGGGCATCCACGAAGACGATGTCGGCGCTGGGCGCGTTCACCAGCTGCGCGGGCTCGGCGGGGATCTGGCGAGTGCGGTGACTCAGCAGTTCGAGGGCGGGCAGGGCTGGGCCTCCGCCTGGGGCGGAACTCAGAACCAATAGCTGTGCCACGCTGACATCCTCCCGGTGCCGGAGGCGCACCGCGCCCCTCAGTTTAGGGCGTCACCCCACCATGGGAGACAATAGGGCGATGGACCTGCCACCGCTTGCTCCACGCCGTGCCTTCGGCGGGATCGTCGCCGTCTGGGTGGCCGCCGCCATCGCCGGCACGATCATCGGTTTTTTTGTTCCTGCCGAATGGCGCATCGCGTGGCTCGGCGTGGCTCTGGGGCTCTGCGTCGTGCTGGCTTTCGCGGTGCAGCTGGCTCATGGGCGCTCGCAGGCCTTCGTTGAGCGCGTCGCGCTGAGCACCCTGGGCTCGGCCATCGTGCTCGGCGTGATCAGTCTCGGCTTCGGGCTCGCCTCGATCGCGCCGCGCTGACCCCCCGAGCGTGAGCAGTTCAGGCGGGGCGATTCCGGGATAGAGTGGAATCTATGGACCTCGTAGCGCTCGAACTCTTCTTCGTGGGCCTGCTTGCGCTCGCGTCGCTGGCGATCGTGTTCGTCTCAGGTGTCGTCGTGAAGAACCTGTACCGCGGCCAGCGCTGACGCGCCGTGATCGATCTTCCCACCGACCTCCCCGCCGAACTCGCGCCACTGTCGTGGCTCGTCGGCGTGTGGGAGGGCACCGGTGTCATCGACTACGACACTGACGACACGCACTTCACGGGCGAGTTCCATCACCGGGTGAGCTTCAGCCACGATGGCGGCGATCACCTGAACTATTCCGCACAGGCCTGGCTTCTGGACGCGGATGATCCTGCTGGGCCACGAACAGCATTGGTCAGCGAAACCGGGTACTGGCGGTTGGCGATCCCCGCGACCGACGCCGTGCCTGGTCCCGGCCTGCTCCCGGCGGCTGCCGCTGCTTCGCCGCTGACGGTCGACGACGTCGAAGCCCTGCGAACTCCCGAGGGCGGGTTCGAGATCGAGGTCTCGCTCGTGCACTCCGATGGTGTCTGCGAGCTCTACCTCGGGCAGATCCGCGGGCCTCGCATCGATATCGCCACGGATGCCGTCATCCGCACCGCATCGGCGAAGGTCTACTCCGCAGCGACCCGCATGTACGGGTTGGTCGATGGTCACCTCCTGTGGGCGTGGGATATCGCAGCGCTCGGCGGATCGCTCGCGTCCCACGCCTCAGCTCGGCTCGCGAAGGCCGACTGATGGCATCCGCATTCGAGCGGGTACCCGGGGCTGTGGCTGAGGGCGGCATCCTCATGCACCTCGGGAACCCCCTTGCCGAGCAGCGTCGACTTCTGCGCGGCGACGCTGTCGCACCGCTCGAGAACCGTGCAGTGGTCAGCGTCGCCGGTCCCGATCGCCTCGCGTGGCTCGACTCGATCACCTCGCAAGCCGTCGCAGGTCTCATGCCGGGAGAAAGCAGCGAGCTGCTGATCCTTGACCCGAACGGTCACATCGAGCACGCCGCCGGGATCGTCGACGACGGCGAGACCGCCTGGCTCCTGGTCGACGCAGCGGATGCCGAACAGTTGACGGCGTGGCTGACCAAGATGCGGTTCCGCATGCGCGTTGAGATCCAGCTCGTCGGTGACGTGGTTGTCATCGGTGCCGTCTCACCCGATGCTGCAGGGCTCACCGCGTTCTCGCCTGCGGGAGTTCCACTCGTCTGGCGCGATCCGTGGCCGGGCGTCACGGCCGGAGGGCACGCGTACGCGGTCGGCGAGCATCCGGGGCAGGCACGGGACTGGGTCGAGGTCATCGTCGACGCTTCCGAGCGCGACCGAATCGCGCAAGCCGCCGCAGCGGGCGAGGTGTCGCTGGCCGGCGCGCTCGCCGTCGACGCCTTGCGTATTGCCGCATGGCGCCCCAGCTGGTCGCGGGAGGTCGACGAACGATCTCTGCCGCATGAGGTGGACTGGCTCCGAACCGCCGTGCACCTGACCAAGGGGTGCTACCGCGGCCAAGAGACCGTCGCGAAGGTGCACAATCTGGGGCACCCTCCCCGCCGGCTCATGGCGGTACACCTCGACGGTGCCGACAGCATCCTCCCCCCGCCCGGTTCCAAGGTCCACATCGCCAGTGGTGAGGTGGGCGTGCTCACCTCCGTCGCCCTGCATGTGGATGACGGACCCATCGGACTTGCGCTCGTTCGACGCACGACCCCTGACGGTGACGCGACTGTCCAGACGGCCGAGGGTGCTGTAGCCGCGAGGCTCGAGACGATCGTGCCACCCGAGGCCGGCGCCGCGGCATCCGTTCCTCGACTGCCTCGGCTCTCCCGGCGCGCGGCGGCGTCCCCTCCCTCGCCGTGAGCGCAGGGCAGGACCCGCGCTCGCCGCGGCCGGCAGCACCCGACGAGACTGCGCCGCTGACACTTCCGGTTCGCGTGCGGTGGTGGACGAGGTTCAGCCCGCTTCCCGGATGGACGCGGCTGCGCGCGTCATCCATCGCCATCGTCCAGATCGTGGTCGCCGCGACTGGCGCTTACGCCTTCGCCGCGTACGTTCTCGGACACCCGGCGCCGCTGCTTGCCGCGACGGTCACGGTCTCGAGTCTCGGACTTGTGCGCGACGCTCGGCCGCGCCGCGTACTCGAGACCGTCATCGGCATGATCATCGGCATCCTTGTGGCCGAAGTGCTGCTCCTGGTCGCCGGCAGCGGATGGTGGCAGCTGGGCCTCGCACTTGCCGCAACCCTCGCCGTCGCACGGTTCCTCTCGCCCCAGCCGGGGTTTGCGATAGCGGCGGCGATTCAGTCGCTCATCGTCATGATCGTCCCGACCAGTTCTCCGATGCTGCGGCTGATCGACGGAGTCGTCGGTGGAGTCGCGGCGCTGCTGGTGACAGCGCTGATCCCGCGCAGCCCGCAGCGCACGGAGGTCGCCTCCGGCGAGGTGCTGTTCACCCGCTTCCAGAGCGCCACCGAGACGATCATCCGCGCCCTGCGCCGCGGAGATCGCGTTCGCGCGCAGCGGGGCCTCGAAAAGGCGCGAGCGCTGCAGGCCGACATCGATGACTGGCGCCTGACACTGGAATCCGGCATGGGGATCGCGCGGATCTCGCCCTTCCTGCGATCGCAACGGCATGAGATCGCCCGCCACCAGCGCATCTGGCAGTCGATGGACTTCGCGTGCCGAAACCTGCGCGTGATCGCGCGGCGCACGGTGTACCTCGTCGATGACCGCGAGCCGCGAGAGGTCGCTGCAGACTTGCTGGCCGACCTCGGTCGCGGGGCTGATCTCATCGCCCAGTCGTTGCGCGACATCTCGCTGGAGCCTGTCGCCCGTGAAACGCTCCGCGCCGTCGCGGTGCGGCTCGATCCTGCAGTGGTCCTTCCCGATGCGACACTCGGTGATCAGAACCTCATCGCGGCGCTTCGGCCGCTTGCCGTTGACCTGCTCACCGCCGCCGGCATGTCAGGCGAGGATGCCGCCCATACCGTTCCGCGCATCTGAGTACCCGGTGCTGGTCAGCGCGGCGCGACAGACGCCCACGGGACAGTGACCTCACCCAGTCGCCACCGGTGACGTCCGATGAGCGGCCAGCCGGCGTCGTGCATCGCCTGCAGGCTAGCCTTCCACCGCTGGGCCGGCGAGAACGTCGACAGCGGCGCCGCGCGCTCCCATTCCCGCGTCAGATCCAGGAAGAATGCGTGAATCGGCTCACCGGGAACGTTCCGGTGGATGAGGGCCTTCGGGAGGCGCTCGGCGGCGATTGCCGGCGACTCGAGTCCAGCCAGGCGCAGCGAGACGGTCAGTGACCGAGGTGCGGCGTCCGACCCGACCACGACCCAGGTCATGACCCGCCCGATCTCATCGCACGTTCCTTCGACGAGCAGTCCGTCGGGCGCGAGGCGACCTGCCATGCGCGACCAGGCTGGTTCGACGTCGACGTCGTCGTACTGGCGCAGCACGTTCAGGGCGCGTATCAGGGTCGGGCGCCGGGGCGCGGGGACCTCGAAGCCGGCCCGAGCGAACGAGACCCGGGTGTCAGGGTCGAACGTCGTGAGGCCCGCGCGGACCGCTCGCAACTGCTCGCGTGCTCGCTCGACCCGCTCGGGGTCGATCTCCAGGCCCAACACGTCGATGTCGGGCCTCACCGGCGACAGGCGCGCAGCCAACTCGAGGGTCGTGATGCCGGTGGCGCCGTACCCGAGGTCGACAATCAGAGGGTCGGATGCGCGACGGAGCACGGGATGCCGCGCTATCCACCGGTCGACGCGGCGCAACCGGTTCGTGCCTGTCGTGCCCCGCGTGGGGCGCCCGGTCGGCGCGGAAGGAGCAGAGGGCACGCCCCCAATGATGCCAGCGGTGCGCGCGCGTCCGAGCCCGTGCGCGCGAGGGCTTTCACGGCCCACCGCGCCATCTGTCGGACACCTGGCCCGGATATCATGAGGGCCATGACCGAGCCATATACGTTGATCCTTCTCCGACACGGCCAGAGCGAGTGGAACGAGCTGAATCTCTTCACCGGATGGGTCGATGTGCGGCTCACCGAGCAGGGGCAGGCCGAGGCCCGCCGGGGCGGGGAGTTGATGGCCGCGCAGGGCATCCTTCCCGACGTTCTGCACACGTCGCTGCTCAGCCGCGCGATCCAGACCGCCAACATCGCGCTGGATGCCGCCGACCGCCTCTGGATCCCGGTCAAGCGCACCTGGCGACTCAACGAACGCCACTACGGCGCGCTGCAGGGCAAGGACAAGGCGCAGACCCTCGAGGAGTTCGGCCCCGAGCAGTTCATGCTGTGGCGCCGCTCGTTCGACGTGCCGCCGCCGCCGCTGGATGATGACAGCGAGTTCAGCCAGGTCCACGATCCTCGCTACGCCGGGATCGACGGCGATGTGCCCCGCACGGAGTCCCTCAAGCTCGTCATCGATCGCATGATGCCGTACTGGGAGAGCGACATCGCCGCTGACCTGCGCGCCGGCAAGACGGTGCTCGTGACCGCGCACGGGAACTCGTTGCGGGGTCTCGTGAAGCACCTCGACGGCATCAGTGACGCCGACATCGCCGAGCTCAACATCCCGACCGGCATCCCGCTGGTCTACAAGCTTGACGAGAACCTCGTCCCGCTCGGTCCCGCCGAGTACCTGGACCCCGAGGCCGCTGCTGCTGGTGCCGCCGCCGTGGCTGCTCAGGGCAAGAAGTAAGCCGAGACCCGAATCTCACGAGAAGAGCGGATGCCTCGCGTGAGGCATCCGCTCTTCTCGTGAGCTGGAGGGGGAGAGTTACTCTCCCGTGGCTGTCCCATCGCTCGCGTAGAACTCGCCGCCTTCTGCCAGGTACTGCACCTTCTTGGCGACCGAGACGGCGTGGTCGACGAAGCGCTCGTGGTAGCGGCTCGCGAGGGTGGCATCCACCGTCTGCGCGGGCTCGCCCGACCAGCTGTCGCTGAGGACCTTCTCGAAGACGCTCACGTGCAGATCGTCGACCTGGTCATCGATGTCACGGATCTGGTCGGCGAGAGCGAGGTCCTCGGTGTCCAGAAGCTGCGTCAGCTTCCGGGCAGCCTCGACATCCAGCTCGCCCATCTTCTGGAACGTCGACTTCAGTCCCGAGGGGATGGCGCGCTCGGGGAAGCGCAACCGCGTCAGCTGAGCGATGTGCTCGGCGATATCTCCCATGCGCTCGAGTGATGCGCTCACTCGCAGAGCCATCACGACGATTCGCAGGTCGCGGGCGACGGGCTGCTGGCGGGCCATGATCTCGATGGCGATCTCGTCGAGTTCGTGTGCCTTGTCATCGATCTCGGCGTCAGCCGCAATGACCTCTTCGGCGAGGGCGACGTCGCTGGTCTTGAACGCCGTCGTCGCCTTCTCGATAGCGGTGGTGACCATCCCGGAGATCTCAACGAGACGGTTCTGCACATCTTCGAGCGACTGGTGGAAGACTTCGCGCATTCCGATCCCTTTCGTGTGTTGTCGTCCGACCGATGCCAGACGACCCGGCGATTCTCGCCACCGAAGGTTAACGGACAGTGCCGCCCCGGTGAATAGTGACGCGCCCGAGGCGGGACGCGAGTACCGTTCGCGAGGTCGCTACCTGGGCCGCCCGTACGCTGTTTCCATGCAACCTGCCCAGATCGCCCTCCTCGGCCTCGTGGTGGGTCTGCTCATCGGCGCGGGCCTTGCGACCGTCATCCTGTTGGCACTGCGGGCCCGGGAGCGCGCTGAGTACGGTGCGGACATGGATGTTCCTGAGGGCGCGCGGATGGTTCTGCAGGGGCTCGACGATCCCGCCGTGGTCCTTGATTCGGCAGGTGTCATCATTGCGGCGTCGGCATCCGCGGCGCCGTTCGAGTTGACCGAGGGCCGCATGTTGCCGACTCCCGAATTGCGTGGCGTCGCGCGCCGGGTCAGCGATGCGGATGCCGCCTCCAACGCCACGTTTCGTCTTCGCCGCGGTACCGGGCCGGGGGAGTTGCGCCTGGTCACCGTGCGGGCAACCCCTCTCAACGCCCGGCTGATGCTGCTCGTGCTGCGCGACATCACCGAGAAGGAGCGCGTTGAGCAGATGCGCCGCGACTTCGTGTCCAACACGAGTCACGAACTCAAGACACCCGTGGGGGCAGTGAGCCTGCTGGCCGAGGCCATCGAGTCCGCATCCGATGACCCCGCGCAGGTCCGCGTCTTCGCTTCTCGGCTGTCTGCCGAGGCGACGCGGCTGGCGACCCTCACGTCTCGCATCATGAATCTGTCGCGCCTGCAGGCCGCAGACGAGCTCAACGACGAACGCGATGCCTCGATCGATGAGATCATCGCATCCGCCGTGGAGGCCCACGCGATCCAGGCAGACTCCGCGGAAGTGCAACTGGTGCGCGGCGGCACGCGGGGCCTGTTCGTTCGCGGTGATGCTCAGGTGCTGAGCGAGGCCGTTGGCAACCTCATTGCCAACGCGATTGCCTACTCGCCCAAGGGGTCGAGTGTCGGGATCGGTGTCAAGGCCGCCGACGGGGTCGTTGAAATCGCCGTCACCGACCGGGGAATCGGAATCTCAGAAGAAGACCAGGACCGCGTGTTCGAACGGTTCTACCGCGCAGACCAAGCTCGCTCTCGCCGAACCGGGGGGACAGGCCTGGGGCTCGCGATCGTCAAGCACGCTGTGCAGCGCCACGGCGGCGACGTTCGGCTGTGGTCGCGCGAGGGCCGCGGCTCGACCTTCACCATTCGGCTTCCCCTGATTGACTCGCCGCTCGATGGGCCACCGCGCAAGCGCGCGCGCAAGGAGAAGAAGGTCAAGAAGAAGCAGAAGAAGCTGCTGGCTTCCGATGCGGCACTGACCACGAGCGGCGCCACCGCTGTGCAGAACGGGACGGCCGCGCCGGAGACAAACGCCGCCGTGGTCCGAAAAGGAAATGGAGAAACCGCATGACTCGCGTGCTACTGGTGGAGGACGAGCCAGACCTCGCCGACCCGCTCGCCTATCTGCTGCGCCGTGAGGGCTACGAGGTCGAGATCGCTGAAGACGGCCCCACGGCCTTGGCCTCGTTCCGCGAGCTGGGGGCGGATATTGTGCTGCTCGATCTCATGCTTCCCGGGATGCCCGGAACCGAGGTGTGTCGGCAGCTGCGTGCGTCGTCGTCCGTTCCGATCATTATGCTCACGGCGAAGGACTCCGAGGTCGACATCGTCGTGGGGCTCGAACTCGGCGCCGACGACTACGTCACCAAGCCCTATTCGGCCCGCGAGCTCTTGGCTCGGATGCGCGCTGTGCTCCGACGGCTGGCTACTGCCGAGGCGGATCTGGACGACCGTCTCCTCGAGGGCGGCCGCGTCACGCTCGACATCGACCGCCACACGGTTGCCGTGGACGGCAGCGAGATCAGCATGCCGCTGAAGGAATTCGAGCTCCTCGAGGTGCTCATGCGTAACGCTGGACGCGTGCTTACCCGAGGTCAGCTCATCGACCGGGTGTGGGGCACCGACTATTTCGGTGACACCAAGACACTGGATGTCCACATCAAGCGCATCCGCTCACGCATCGAGAAGAACCCGAGCGATCCAACGATGCTCGTGACTGTGCGCGGGCTCGGGTACCGCTTCGAGTCCTAACTCGCGCCAGCGCCAGAAAACACGTCGGCCCCGCTCTCGACAGAGGCGGGGCCGATGTTCGTTGTTCGAGGAA
>CEVM01048209.1_pt1 | contig 11825 bp, 7 predicted proteins | sample 531481 | NCBI WGS metagenome assembly CEVM01 (sample SAMEA2623649, study PRJEB7988) | marine metagenome | biome: marine biome (ENVO:00000447); feature: mesopelagic zone (ENVO:00000213) & marine oxygen minimum zone (ENVO:01000065); material: "saline water (ENVO:00002010), including plankton...
ATCCAACCCCGACGTGCCACGGCACCATCCTACGGAAGAGGCGGGGCCTACCCTGTCACAAGGCTGGTCGTGGTGATCACGATTCGCTGAGCACCGTGGGTGCTTCGGCGCTCGCCAAAAGGTGCCCGACCACGGGCGGGAGGTGCTCTGCGACATCCAACGCCGTGATCGGTCCGCCAGCAACCGACTCCGACGCTGCACGGGCGGCCTGACCGTGCAGCCAGGCCGCGGTCGCCGCACATGCGGCAAGTGACACCGACGCGCGCCGCGCAGCGGCTCCGGCCGTGACCGAGCCGAGAATCCCCGCGAGAACGTCTCCGGTCCCGGCTGTTGCGAGCCACGACGTCGGGGCCTCGATCGCGCACTCCCAACCCTCCGGCGATGCCACGACGGTCGTGGCCCCCTTCAGCAGCACAACTGCTCCGAGCGTGGCTGCGGTCTCTGCCGCGCTGGTGGCGCTCCGGGCGTCATCCGGGTCGAGCCCGAGCGCGGAGCGGAGCTTCGCATGCTCACCGGCGTGCGGTGTGATCACCGCCGGCGCTGTCGCCGATGCCGCGAGATCAAGCGCGCCTGCGTCGACGACGACGGGATCTGACCCGTCGAGAATGTTGCGCACCGCGCGCGTCTCGGCATCCGCGCGGGCTTCGACGCTGGTGCCCGACCCGATGACCCAGGCCTGCACGCGCCCCTCTGCCGTCACGGTTTCCGGACGCCGCCCCAGCACGAGCCGTGTGGCCCGCGACGGTCCAAGGTAGCGAACCATGCCGATGCCGGTGCGCCAGGCGCCCTCGACCCCGAGCACGGCGGCGCCGGGGAATTGCTGCGACCCGGTGCGAAGCCCCACGACCCCGCGGGAATACTTGTCGTCGCCCGCGGTTGGTCTCCCCAGGACGCGTCGCGCGTCATCTGCCCCCCATGACCGCAACATGCGAGCAACCCTACCTCTGGAGAATCGATGAGTCTGCTGTTCACCCCTGTCGAGATCGGTTCGCTGCGGGCCCGCAACCGCCTGTGGGTAGCTCCGATGTGCCAGTACAGCTCGACAGACGGGATGCCGAACACGTGGCATCTGACCCACCTCAGCTCGTTCGCGAGCGGAGGCGCGGGTCTGGTGATGACCGAGGCGACGGCCGTGAGCCCGGAGGGGCGGATCAGCCCCGACGACACCGGGATCTGGAACGACCAGCAGCGTGACGCCTGGGCACCGATCGCTTCCGAGATCCGCTCTCGCGGAGCTCTTGCCGCCATCCAGCTCGCGCATGCAGGTCGGAAAGCGTCGACGTGGTCGCCCCTGAAGGCAGGCCGCGGCTCGGTGCCGATAGCCGACGGCGGATGGCAGGCGCTGGCACCCTCAGCGATCGCCTACGACGGCTACGCCGTTCCGCAGGAGATGGATGCCGACGGAATCGCGCGGGTCGTCAAGGATTTCGCCGATGCGGCCCGTCGCAGCGTCGAGGCGGGCTTTGATGTACTGGAGGTGCACGCCGCGCACGGCTACCTGCTCCACGAGTTCCTCTCGCCCCTGTCGAATCAGCGAACCGACTCATACGGCGGCTCGCTCGAGAACCGCGCCCGCCTGCTGCTCGAGGTGATCGACGCGGTCCGCGTCGCCGCGCCCACCACCCCGGTAATGGTGCGGTTCTCTGCCACGGACTGGGCCGAAGGGGGCTGGGGCGTGGCAGACACGGCAACTGTCGCCGCGTGGGCTGCTCAGCGCGGTGCCGTGTTCATCGACATTTCCAGCGGCGGCCTCGTCGCCCACCAGCAGGTCATCGCCGGGCCCGGCTATCAGGTGCCGTTCGCGCGCGAGGTGCGCGAGCTCGCGGGGGTCCCTGTGAGCGCCGTGGGCATGATCACGACGGGCGCGCAGGCCGAGGAGGTTCTCGCCTCGGGCGCAGCCGACGCCGTCATGGCGGCGCGCGAGTGGCTTCGCGATCCCCACTTCGCCCTTCGCGCCGCGACCGAACTCGACGTCGACATCGACTATTGGCCGGCGCAATACGAGCGAGCCCGCCTGACGCGGACGAGGTGAGCGCGAACCGCTACCGCTCGTTCCGCCAGCCGCGGCGCGTGGCATCCTGCACCTCGCCGACGAGTTCCTCGATGACATCCTCGAGGAAAAGGACGCCGGTGATGGTGCCGCCGGCATCCCGAACCTGAGCCAGGTGTCGTCCCTGCTCGCGCATGAGCGCAAGCGCATCCTCGAGGTCGGTGTTCTCGGTCACCGGCACCATGTGGTGGATGCGGGCCGGATCGATCGGCCTCACGACGTCGGTCGCGGCGCCCTCGCCCTCGGCAGCACGCAGGATGTCTTTCAGGTGGACGTAGCCGAGCGGGACACCGGCGGGGTCCACGATGACGTACCGCGAGAACCCGTTCTTGGCGACGGCGCGCTCGATCTGCTTCGGCGTCGTGTTCTGCGGTAGCGTCAGCAGATCTGCGAGCGGCACCGCGATATCGCGCGCCTTCTTCTCGGTGAACTCAACCACTGCGGCGACCGTTCCTGCCGTGTCCTCGAGCACTCCCTCCATACGAGACTGGGCGACGATCGTCGCGACTTCCTCAAGCGTGTAGGTCGAGGTCGCTTCGTTCTTCGGCTCGACCCGGAACAACCGCACGACGTGGTTCGCGATCCAGTTGAGCGTAACGATCACCGGGTGGAAGACCTTCGACACCCACACCAGCGGCGGCGCGAGCATCAGAACCGCGCGATCGGGCACCGAGAACGCGAGGTTCTTCGGCACCATCTCGCCGAACACGACATGCAGGTAAGACACCAGGACGAGGGCGATCACGAAGGCGATGACGTCGACTACCGCATAGCTCAGCCCGGTGAGTTCGAGCGGCACCGCCAAGAGGTGGTGAATCGCCGGCTCCGAGACGTTCAGGATCAACAGCGAACAGATCGTGATCCCCAGCTGCGAGGTCGCGAGCATGAGCGTCGCGTGCTCCATCGCGTAGAGCGATGTCTTGGCGGCGCGTGAGCCGCGCTCGGCCAGAGGTTCGATCTGCGATCTGCGTGCCGAGATGACAGCGAACTCCGCACCGACAAAGAAGGCATTGGCCACCAACAGGACGACCAGCCATGCCAGGCCTGCCCAGTCGCTCACGAGGACACCTCCTCGTCGGCATCCTCACCGGGAAGCGCGGCGGGAACGAACCGAACCCGGTCGACGCGCCTGCCTGCCATCCGCTCCACCGAAAGGGTCCCCTCCTCGAGCTCGACGGTGTCTCCGACGACCGGGATCCGCTCGAGTTCGCTCATGAGGTAGCCACCGACGGTGTCGTACACGTCGCCGACGGGGATGCGGATGCCGACCCTATCGAGAACCTCGTCGGGCCGCAGCTCACCGGGGAACACGACATCCCGGTCGATGCGCACGATGTCGGTGCGGCGCCGGTCGTGCTCGTCGAGGACTTCACCGACGATCTCCTCGACGAGGTCCTCGAGGGTGACGACGCCGGCTGTACCGCCGTACTCGTCGACGACGATAGCCATCTGGTATCCGCGCGAACGAAGCTCGGCCAGGAGCGCGTCAAGATGGACCGCTTCGGGGACACGCAGCGGCTCGGTCGCGATCGCCCCCACCGGAACGGTTCCGCGCTTGCCGCGCGGCACTCCCACCGCGGCCTTCAGGTGAGCGATCCCGACGATGTCATCCATTGACTCCTCGTACACGGGAAAGCGGCTGTGACCGGTCGAGCGTGCGAGCTGGATGACGTCCTCGACGGAGTCGTCAGCGGCGAGCGCGTGAACGCTCGGCCGCGGCGTCATGACATCGGCGGCGGTCAGGCGCGCGAAGGTGAGGGAACGGTCGAGCAGCGACGCGGTGTCCTGCTCGAGGACGCCGGCGTTGGCCGAGCGGCGCACGAGGCTCGACAGTTCCTCCGCCGAGCGCGCACCCGAGAGCTCTTCCTTCGGTTCGACGCCTACGGCGCGAAGAAACGCGTTGGCGCTCCCGTTGAGCACGACGATCGCCGGCCGGAAGACGGTAGTGAACGCGGTCTGAAACGGCACGACGAGTTTCGCCGTCTGCCGGGGCACGGCCAAGGCGAAGTTCTTCGGTACGAGTTCGCCGATCACCATCGAGAAGATCGTCGCGATCGCCACACCGATGATGGCGGCGAGCGGGCTGATGACGGCATCCGGCCAGCCCCACCCAGTGAAGACCGGGCGTAGCAGACTCGAGATCGCCGGCTCCATGGTGTAACCGGTGAGCAGCGTTGTCAGCGTAATGCCCAACTGGGCGCTGGAGAGGTGTGTCGAGGTGATCTTCAGCGCGCTGATCGTCAGCGAAAGGCGCGTCTCCCCCGCTGCCTGGCGCGCTTCGAGGTCGGCGCGATCAAGGTTGACCAGCGCGAACTCGCTGGCGACGAACAGTCCCGTGCCGATCGTGAGCAGAAGCCCCACCCCCAGCATGATGAACTCCATCACGCATCACCCCCGGTCTGGGGTGCGGGTCGGTGGGGCGATCGTCGGCAACTCGGAGGGTCGTCCATCGTGAGACGAGTCTACCCGCCGAACGTCCACACCCGGACGGCATCGGCACGCACCTGTCTGATCCCCACATGTGCGGCACTTCTGCGCACGGGCGGCGCATCTGTGCGCAGCATCCGCACGAAACTGCAGCACTGACCAGACACGCGTGCCCGACCCACCCCGTGCGCTGCCACCTTACACAGGACCGGGTCTCCTCCCCTACGCGAGCGTTCGGGCGCGCATCCACCTCCGCACTGCCCGCGAGGATGACGCGCGCCCCGCGATCCGAGGATGCTGTCGTGCGCCCACTGCCCGAGATCGACACGATCCGCCGTTCCGAGCGGATGGAACCGTTGGATAATCGTCGCCTGCGGCGCGCCCTGGACGAGGGCACCTGGGTGAAGGTCGCACCCGGGGCGTTTGTCCGCTCCGATCACTGGCTCATGCTCACCCCAATCGAGCGCCACCGCGTGCGTGTTCACGAAGTCGCGCGTCGTCTTGAGCCCGGCGCCGTCATCTCGTACGCGGCGGCGGCAGCGGAGCACGGCATCGACATGTTGGATCCCTGGCCAGAGGCCGTCGATGTGACCTGCGGGCCTGCAACGGGCGGGCGCTCCAGCGGCCTCGTTCGCCGCCACACCCGCGACCGGCGGACGCTCGAGGTGATGCCATTCGGTCGTCACATGATCACGACGCCGGCACAGACCGCGCTTGATCTCGCCCGCTCGCTTCGGTTTCTTCCCGCCGTCGCCAGCGTCGATCAAGCGATCTGGGCGGATCGGCCGGGTGGAGAACTCACCGACATCGACACCATTCACGAGCTGTGGACTCGCGATGCGCACCACCGCGGACAGGTCCGAGCTCTACGGGTGCTGTCGTTCGCGGAACGCGGAGCGGCGAACGTTCGCGAATCTCACTGCCGGGTCGAGCTCGCACGCCTGGGGTTCCCTCGACCCCGGCTGCAAGAGCGGCGCATGTTGCGGACCGGAAGACTCGTGTTCGCGGACTTCTACTTTCCCGAGGCTGATCATTGGGGCGAGTTCGACGGCGAAGGGAAGTACCGGGATGCCGCGCTCCGTCGCCCAGGTCACGATGCAGCCGACGCGGTGATCGACGAGAAGAACCGGGAGAACGAGATTCGACGTGAAGTGCGTGGATTCTCGCGGTGGGACCGCACGGATGTTGAGCGTCCGCGTCGCCTCTACGACATCCTCACGGGCGACGGACTGCGCAGCGCACTGCCGCGCCCCTGACCGCTCGCCGCCGAGCGGAGCACGCACGCGTGTTCGCTGGCTGCCGGCATCCGTATGCGGTAGTTGTGTGCAGCCGCTGTGCTTCTATCCGCCGCAGCTGCACATTTCTGCCGCACTCGAGGGATCACCGGACGACGAACATCACCAGCTGACCGGGAGCGCCTTCCCCTCTTCATAGCCGGCAGCGGACTGCAGGCCGACGAGGGCCCGCTCGTGGAACTCGGGGACCGAGGCGGCGCCGGCGTAGGTGAACGACGAGCGCACACCCGAGGTGATCATGTCGATGAGGTCCTCGAGGCCGGGACGCTGCGGGTCGAGGTAGATCTTCGATGACGAGATCCCCTCGGCGAACAGTTCCTTACGGGCCCGCTCGTAGGCATCCAGGCGACCGAATCGGGCCTGGACCGCCTTCGTCGAGGCCATCCCCCACGATTCCTTGTAGAGGTTGCCGGCAGCGTCGCGCTGCAGCGACCCGGGAGCTTCGATCGTCCCGGCGAACCACGAACCGATCATGACGGATGCCGCGCCGGCTGCCAGCGCGAGGGCGACGTCGCGCGGGTAGCGCACTCCGCCGTCAGCCCACACGTGAGCACCGGCGGTGCGAGCGGCGAGCGCAGTCTCGTGGACAGCCGAGAACTGCGGTCGCCCCACGGCGGTCATCATGCGCGTCGTGCACATCGCCCCCGGTCCGACACCGACCTTGATGATGTTTGCACCGGCCGCAACCAGGTCGTCGACGCCGGCGCTGGTGACCACGTTGCCCGCCACGAGCGGAACACCGAGATCGAGAGCCGACACTGTTCGCAGCGCCGCCAGCATCCCCTCTTGATGTCCGTGCGCGGTATCGAGGACGAGAACATCGACACCGGCGGCCACGAGCGCTCGAGCCTTGCCCGCGACGTCCCCGTTGATTCCCACGGCTGCCGCGACGATCAGGCGACCGTCTCGGTCAACGGCGGGCCGGTACAGCGTCGCGCGCAGGGCACTCCGACGCGAGAGCGTGCCGACGACCTGTCCGTGGTGCACGACGCAGACGATCTCGGCGTCGGCGGCGACGATCACGTCGAACGCGTGCCGAGCCGACTCGATGTCATCAGCGTCCACCGACGCGGGTCGTCCACGGGCGAGATCGCCCAGCCGAGCGTCAGGGAGGGCAGATCCGAGTCGGACAGCGGTGACGATGCCCTGAACGTCTTCGATCATGAGACGGTCGGCGGGCTGCGCGACGATCACGCCGTAGCCCTCCGTCGGGGGAAGCAGCGTCGTTGCGTCGGCAACCGTCGCGTCGGGGGGAAGCACCAGCGGGGTGTCCCAGGCAGCGGGCTGGTCCTTGACCCAGCGGATCGCGGCGTCCAGCTCCTGCAGAGGCAGGTCCTGCGGAAGAACGCCGAGACCGCCCCGGCGCGCGAGCGTCGCGGCAAGGCGCGCACCCGTGACCGAGTTCATGTTCGCCGAGACCAGCGGGACGGTGGCCGCGGTCCCATCCCGCGGTGACAGGTCCACCTCGAGTCGGCTGCCCACCCCCGATCGGCGAGGAACGAGGAAGACGTCCGAGTAGGTCAGGTCGAAGGCCGGCGCATCACCGTAGAACTCCATGTGCGCCAAGCGTACCGGTCAATGATCTCAGCGGAATCGTGACCAATTCGCGGCGCAGCCCAGGGTTCGGATGGCCTGCCGGGGTGTTCAGACGGACTACGCTGGACTGTTGAACGACGCGGGCGCGACGACGATGGTCCGCGACGACAATCGTGACGAAAGCGGGCGATCTAACGTGTCGAGTCAGGTGACCGGCGTCGGAGTGTCGAACGAAAGTGAGTTCGGTGCCAACGAGTGGCTCGTTGAAGAGCTCTACGAACAGTTCCGGCAAGACCGCAACTCCGTAGATAAGGCCTGGTGGCCGGTACTTGAGGCCTACCACTCCGCAGCCGAGAACGGCGCCAAGCCCTCCGAAGAGCGCGCAGCTGCGAAGCCGTCGTCGAACGATGCGCATCCGGTGACCGCACCCACGCCCGTGATCGGCTCGCAGCCCGTAGCGCGCACGACGGCACGGCCTGCCTCCGCCCAACCGATTCCGGCGCAGGCCCCCGACACCGCGCGCACCGCATCCGACGACTTGCCGTCCGAGGACACGGTGACGGTCCTCAAGGGGATGCCGAAGACTCTCGCGGCGAACATGGATGAGTCGCTCACTGTTCCCACCGCGACGAGCGTGCGCACCGTCCCCGCCAAGCTCATGATCGACAACCGGATCGTGATCAACAATCACATGGCGCGCACCCGCGGCGGAAAGGTGAGCTTCACGCACCTCATCGGGTGGGCGATCATCCGCGCTCTCACCGAGTTCCCCAGCCAAAACGTGTTCTACGCAGAGATCGACGGCAAGCCGTCAGTTGTCGCGCCAGCCCATGTGAACCTCGGTATCGCGATCGACCTCCCGAAGCCCGACGGCACGCGGGCACTGCTTGTGCCAAGCATCAAGCACGCCGACACCCTCACTTTCGCCGAGTACCTGGCTGCCTACGAAGACCTGGTCTCCCGCGCCCGCAAGAACAAGCTCACCGCGGCGGACTTCCAGAACACGACGATCTCGCTCACCAACCCCGGCGGCATCGGTACCGTGCACTCGGTCCCGCGCCTCATGAAGGGGCAGGGATGCATCGTCGGCGCCGGCGCACTCGAGTACCCAGCCGAGTTCCAGGGCGCGAGTGAGAAGACCCTCAACGAGTTGGCGATCGGCAAGACGATCACCCTCACGAGCACGTACGACCACCGCGTCATACAGGGTGCCGGCTCGGGAGAGTTCCTCAAGAAGGTCCACGAGTTGCTCATCGGTGAGCGCCACTTCTACGAAGACATCTTCGCGGAGCTGCGCATCCCCTATGCGCCGATCCACTGGAATGCCGACATCAACGTCGACATCGCCGAGCGAATCGACAAGACCGCTCGCGTTCAAGAGCTGATCAACAGCTTCCGCGTTCGCGGCCACCTCATGGCCGACATCGACCCGCTCGAATACAAGCAGCGCACTCACCCCGACCTCGAGATCGAGTCGCACGGACTCACGTTCTGGGACCTCGACCGAGAGTTCGTCACCAACGGCTTCGGGGGCAAGCGCACGATGAAGCTGCGCGAGGTTCTCGGTGTACTTCGTGATTCGTACTGCCGCACGATCGGCATCGAGTACATGCACATTCAGGACCCGGAGCAGCGGGCCTGGTTCCAGCAGAACCTCGAGGTCAAGTACACCAAGCCGGGCCACGACGAGCAGCTACGAATCCTCAGCAAGCTCAACGAAGCCGAGGCTTTCGAGACGTTCTTGCAGACCAAGTACGTCGGCCAGAAGAGGTTCAGCCTCGAGGGCGGCGAGTCCCTCATTCCGCTCCTGGATGAGATCCTGCAGGGCGCAGCCGAAACCGGTCTCGACGGAGCCACGATCGGAATGGCGCACCGTGGGCGACTGAACGTCCTGACCAACGTTGCCGGCAAGACCTACGGACAGGTCTTCCGCGAGTTCGAGGGACGCGTCGCGATCGGTTCCAAGCGTGGCTCCGGCGACGTGAAGTACCACCTCGGGACCGAGGGCACCTTCGTCGCTGACGGCGGTGAAGAGCTTCCGGTGTATTTGGCGGCCAACCCGTCGCACCTCGAGACCGTCGATGGCGTCCTTGAGGGAATCACGCGGGCCAAGCAGGATCGGATGCCGCTGGGTTCATTCTCGTGGTTGCCCATCCTCATCCACGGTGACGCGGCCTTCGCCGGCCAGGGCGTCGTGGTCGAGACCCTCCAGATGTCGCAGTTGCGCGCCTACCGGACCGGCGGCACCGTGCATGTCGTGGTCAACAACCAGGTCGGTTTCACGACGCTGCCGCAGGATGGCCGAACCTCGGTCTACGCGACGGATGTCGCAAAGACGATCCAGGCGCCCATCCTCCACGTCAATGGCGATGACCCCGAGGCCGTGGTCCGAGTCGCCCAGGTCGCCTTCGCCTACCGCGAGCGGTTCCACCGGGATGTCGTGATCGACCTGGTCGTGTATCGCCGCCGCGGACACAACGAGGGTGACGACCCCTCGATGACCCAGCCACTGATGACGAACCTCATCGAGGCGAAGCGGTCGGTGCGCCGCCTGTACACCGAGTCGCTCGTGGGACGCGGCGACATCACCGAAGAGCAGTACGAGCAGGCCAAGAAGGACTTCCAGGATCGGCTGGAGCAGGCGTTCGCCGAGACGCATGCTGCCGAGACCGGTTCTTCTCAGGTGGCGAGCGCCCCGATGACCGGCTCGATCGACACGATCGGCGAACCCGAGACAACGGGAGTTTCGCGCGATGTCGTGCAACTCATCGGAGACGCGTTCGTCAACAAACCCGATGGCTTCACGGTGCATCAGAAGCTGCAGCAGCTGCTTGACAAGCGCCAGGACATGAGCCGCAACGGCGGCATCGACTGGGCGTTCGGCGAGCTCCTCGCGTTCGGCTCCCTCCTCGTGGAGGGAACGAACGTCCGCATGGTCGGCCAGGACTCGCGACGAGGGACCTTCGTGCAGCGTCACGCCGTGTTCCACGACCGCGCGAACGGTCAGGAGTGGCTGCCGCTGGTGAACCTGTCGCAGTCGCAGGGCAGGTTCTGGATCTACGACTCGCTCCTCAGCGAGTACGCCGCGATGGGCTTCGAGTACGGATATTCCGTCGAACGCTCCGACACGCTCGTGCTGTGGGAAGCGCAGTTCGGCGACTTCGCGAACGGGGCCCAGTCCGTGATCGACGAGTTCATCTCGTCAGCTGACCAGAAGTGGGGTCAGCAGTCGAGCGTCGTCCTGCTGCTGCCGCACGGATACGAAGGTCAGGGCCCCGATCACTCGTCGGCCCGCATCGAGCGGTACCTGCAGATGTGCGCCCAGGACAACATGATCGTTGCGCGCCCATCGACACCGGCCTCCTACTTCCACCTGCTTCGCCGTCAGGCGTACGCGCGTCCGCGGCGGCCCCTCGTCGTGTTCACTCCGAAGGCGATGTTGCGCCTTCGTGGTGCGACAAGCCCCGTCGAGGACTTCGTGGGAGGCCGGTTCCAGCCGGTGCTCGACGATGATCGCGGGATCGACAAGAGCGCTGTCAAGCGGGTCCTGCTCCACGCCGGGAAGATCCACTGGGATCTGCGGTCGGAGCTCGAGAAGAACCCCAACCCTGAGATCGCCCTGGTGCGGTTGGAGCAGTTCTACCCCGCGCCGGTCGAGCACCTCAACCGCGTCATCGACGAGTACCCGAACGCCGAGTTGGTGTGGGTGCAGGACGAGCCCGAGAACCAGGGCGCGTGGCCCTTCATCGCCCTCGAAGTGGTCAAGCACCTGCACGGTCGCACGATCCGTCGGGTCTCGCGTGCTGCCGCGGCATCCACCGCGACGGGTTCCCCCAAGGTGCATGCCGCTGAGCAGGCGGCGATCATGCAGAAGGCGCTCACCCTCTGAACGTCACCGTGCTGGTCAATCCGGCGGCTCGAGCCGGAACGGGTGGCACGATCGCGACCAGGGCTGCCGAGCGACTTCGCGAGCACGGCATTCGCGCGACCTTGATCAGCGGTGGCAGCGCTGTCGAGTCGACGGAGTTGCTGCGCGAGGCGGTGCGCCTCGGAACTGACGCCGTAGCCGTGGCTGGCGGTGACGGGACGGTGTCCCTTGCGATGCAGGTTCTGGCCCACAGCACGACACCTCTCGGCATCATCCCGGCGGGGACGGGCAACGACCTGGCCGACATGCTCGGCATCCGCGAGCTGCACCCCGACGAAGCTGCCGACGCGATCGTCGGCGGGCTGACTCGCGATATCGACCTCGCGCGCATCAGTCGACACGGCGAGCCGGAGGTCTACTTCGGATCGGTCCTGGCCAGCGGCTTCGACTCGCGTGTCAACGACCGGGCCAACCGGATGCGGTGGCCTCGCGGCTCGTCGCGATACACCATCGCCATTCTGCGAGAGTTGGTAGGGCTACGTAGCTTCGCATACGAGATCGAACTGACGGATGCCGCGGGCAGCGTGACCCGGCACGATGGCGCCCTCCTGATGGCAGCCGTTGCCAACGGGACCAGCTACGGCGGGGG
>CEVM01034945.1_pt1 | contig 11803 bp, 10 predicted proteins | sample 531481 | NCBI WGS metagenome assembly CEVM01 (sample SAMEA2623649, study PRJEB7988) | marine metagenome | biome: marine biome (ENVO:00000447); feature: mesopelagic zone (ENVO:00000213) & marine oxygen minimum zone (ENVO:01000065); material: "saline water (ENVO:00002010), including plankton...
CACAACCGGCGTCTAACCCACGGCGGCCTGGTGCTAACTTCACGATTGTCTTCAGAAGGTCCATGTCTCCAGTCAACCCCGTTCGGGAGCTATCGGTGTACAGGGAATGAGTAAACTCGTGGGACAGGTTTGAATAGCGGCGTGCGTGCTCTTGATAAAAATCCAGGGAATCAAACTTCATAGTGTTATCAATCGAAACTGGCTGTAGATTTGGTTAGAGTCTTGGCCATCAGATCGAGGTCTAAACCGATTAGCCATGGCGCGAATACCGCATTATTCTTTGTCTTCAGAATGGATGATAAACGGCTAATTGAATTGGATCCGGTGGTTTGTACACAAGACCGGCTGCACGAACATCAGGATGATGCCAATGAAGTGTCACTTAGTGGTTACGTCTCGATGCAGGTTCAAATGCGCATTGTTATCAACACCTCGGCTCATTCTTAGCAGACAATTGTCACAGACTACGTAAAAACATCGTCACGTAGTCTACATCTACTACGGGCAGCTTCAGGCGTGATTGCGACATGGCCTCGCTGAACCGACTTATGTCATACACGCTAGTGTCGGTAAGATAGCCTTCGACGGAGTCTAGAGATTGCACGAGAAGCTTCAGTTCAAGGTCGTCTGCGACGTCCGCTTTCTCCTGTAGTCTTAATTTCCAGTCGGTCAATGTTATTAGTTCTGAGACGTGCCCATCAGCCTGCATGCGCATGAAAACATCGTTAGCGGGAACGGGGTCTTGTTGGACCATGTTGTAAACTTTGCCGAAATGGCTAGGATCATCAGAGATCTTAGTGATGGCTGTGGCTAGGAAATCCACTGGAGTCATCTCGAAAAGCCAATCTGGCGCAATTGGGGCGGACCCTATCCGTAAACAAGCCTTTATAATCAAAGTCTGGAAGTCATTGGGATTGACCACGCCGGTGACACTATGGTGGCCGATATTCCCGGGTCTAAACATGCAGATCGGTAGACCTCTGAGTCCGGCATACCACATCAGGCGCTCAGCAACCCATTTGGCCTGATTGTAGCCCCCTTCCATCCTGTCAGCGAAGTCATCGATATCGTTGTTCTCCAGATAAGGCGCGGCATCTCCGCCAGGGAAGATCCCGTTCGAAGATATATATTGCACCGGCTTAGTTTTGGTGTGACACGCGAATCTAATCACTTCGGTCGTACCGCCGACTGTATGAGGTTTGATCATTGGATAAGGGTAAGAGTAGTTAACCGATGCAGCACAGTGGAACACCAAGTCGACTTTTTCCGCGAGCTGAAGATACTCCTCTTCACTCAGACCTAATCGATCCTGCGTCAAATCGCCCGTGACTGTGACGATACGCTCTCGCAGAGACTCGGTTGGTAGTCCATAGAACTTCAAGGCCTCTAGAACTCGGTCATTGGGTAAATCACCGTGCTGAGTTCCTCCGCTCCTGGCTAAACAATAGAACATCGTCTGGTGTTCCGTAGAACGTAACAACTCATTGAGCAAGAAGGAACCTAGAAAGCCGGTGGCACCAGTCAACAATATATTCGAGGCTTCAGAGAGGCGAATTCCTTTACTTATCGCGGCTGGCGATACGTTCGGGTCGAGAAATGCCTCTTCAGCCAATGAAAACCCAGGTTTCACCGTTGATCCTCCGTTAGCCAAGTAAGTTACCAATTTATTTATCGAAGGGAATTCATACACCTCAGTTCCTTCAAGTTTGACGCCGAAAGTTTGTTCGACGCCCAATGTCAAACCAAGGGCCGAGAGCGAATTGCCGCCGAGTTCGAAGAAATCCCAGTCGCCATCTAAAGCACCAGCATCGATGCCCAATGCTTCACCCCACAGTTCCCTCATTACTTTTCGACCGTATGGATTAGAGGCATACTCTGCAGGTATCGTCATGCCAGGGTTACGAGCCTTCGCTTTGCGAGGGGCCTGTAGGGCTTTGATGTCCATCTTGCCGGTCCGTTGGTCTATCGGCAGTTTTTCTATTTCGACGTATCGGTTGGGTACCATGTAGTGCGGTAGGAACCGGTCCAACAGATTCCGCAAATCCTTGCTAGTTGAGCTACCGGCGTCAACTCCCCAGGTTGACTCAGGCTTGCGGACCACGTAGGCCAGGAGCCATCGATTATTAGGATCGTCACCTTCTACGGTAACTGCAGCGTCCAAAACATCGCAGCGCTTCCTGAGAATCTCCTCGATGCCTCCCAGATAGACAGTGTATCCTCGAAGCTTGACCATAGAATCATTACGGCCGACGATCGTTACCAACCCTTGGGGATCGATCTTCGCCAAGTCACCGGTAGCGTAATATCTCTCGCCGTCAACATGGACGAATTTTTGCGGGTTCATGTCGGCTATCTCCAGATAGCCACGAGCGACGCCGAGTCCGCCGATATACAGTTCGCCCGTCCCATCTGTTGCGAGATCAAGGCTGTCTTCCGGTAACACCCGTACTTTTACTCCGGTCATGGGGAGTCCAACGGGGCAAACTTCAGTTGCATCTGAAAGAGAAGATTTCAATTCGACAGTACAGACGTCATGTGCCTCACAGATGCTGTAGGTATTAAACAAACGGGCGGAGGCTGGCAACACGGCTAAAGCCTGCTCCATCAGGCTGCCGGATACCACTTCGCCGTTCAACCAGACCACCCGCAAAGATTTGAATTCAGTGCGAAGCACGTCCGCATCAGTAGAATTCAAAATCCCTTGCAAGAGGGATGGAGTAAACAACACTTCCGTGATGTCATTTCCAGAGATGTATTTCAGCAAGGCCCGCGGAAGGAATACAACATCATCTGGGATCACATAGACCGTTCCACCCTTCAGCAATGGGCGGAGGAACTCCCAGGCGAAGAAGATGTTACAAGCCACCCTATCTTCAGCTTGGTAAGAACTGAAGGTATACCTCCCGAAGTAGGAGGAAATCATAGCCTCGTGGGTCTGCATCACTCCTTTGGGATCGCCCGTTGTGCCTGAAGTATATGGAACGAAAGCTAGATTGTGACAGGAGATTGCCGGGTGTTCGTATTTAACTCCAAGCTCTTGCCAGGTGCTGTCCATATCTATCAGAAACACGTGTGTATCCGGTCCAGGGTTCAGCCGTGAAGAATGGAGTTCCGTAGTGATGATCGCCTTGGGTTTTGACATCTCCAAGATATTCTTTAACAAATCGTCAGGTGAGTCCAAGGCCATCGGCATAAATGCGCCGCCGGCTTTGAGAGCTCCGATGCAAGCGACTATATAAGCCGCACAGGGTTCCATAAAGATACCCACTCGGTCATCAGGTGAGACCCCGTGTTGACGAAGGTAAACACTTAAAGCGTCTGATTCGCGGTCCAATTCTGAGTAACTTTTTTCGTCTTCTTGGCTCACCACCGCGAGTCTAGTGGGGGTTTTCTCCGCCTGGGCTTTGATGAAATGGTGCAGACATGTCTGACCTAAAACCATGCAATCACCTGATTCGAACAAAACTACCAATAGAATCAATGCATCGATTCGTTAAATAGGTAAGTGAGGTGGCCAAGTACCTAGCCACGGTGTTCGGGGATCCATAAAAGCCTACTGCTTTGGTAGTAGGCTCTTAATGGTACAATGCGCAGTTGTGGATTCTGGTCATTGTGCGGTTTAGGGTGCTGATTAAAGCATGATTTATGCTAGCACCGATTCCTGGAGACCGCAAGCGGAGTACATCGTGGCGATCATCCCAAGTTGGAAGTTTCTTAGTAACCACGGAGCCGTCTTGGTTCTCGTTGCGACCGAACCGTCGATCACCGCCAACGAAATAGGTAACCGCCTCGGTATTACCGAGCGGCCGGTACGCCGGATCATTTCAGAATTGGTGGATGAGGGATACCTGTATCGGATTAGAGAAGGCAGACGCAACCGTTATACGGTGAATAAAAACCTACCTATTCCTGGACCGGTGACCCGGGACATAGCGGTGGGGAACTTACTTCGTATCTTGAGATTGGTTGCGCCGACGTTGACGAGCTGAAATCTTGGGGTATCCTTGTCAGTCTTCAACGTGATGACGAATGCGGTTCGTTAGTCTAATTCCACAGGCAGTCCGGTCTGGGCCGATTCATAAGCTTTCAGGACAATCTTGAGGTCTTGTAGGCCCTCTTCGCCGGTCATGGCCGGCTCTGATGCTTCCACGATGCTGCGCCTGAACTCTAGCACCATCGACGCGATGCCCTGATGGTCCGGGTCGAATCGTATGGTCTCTTTTGAGCCGCCGTATTCGATCTCTAACCAGGGATCGCCCATCTCGAAGCGGATGTTTGCCTCGGTCCCGGACACACTGACCCACGGGCGTCCGCCCGGTTCACCGATGCTCCATGAATGGTTGATGATGCCGACCACACCATTGGCGGAGCGGGTCGTGACGACCATTCCATCTTCGGCGTCCAGCCCCTCTATACCCGGAGGCACTTGAACGGCGAACACTTGGTTGGGCCGTCCGGTTAGGTAGGCTAGGACACTAGCTTTGTGTATCCCTCCGTCGATGAAGACACCGCCGCCGTTCCGCTCTCTATCATTGCGCCAAGAACCAGGCTCGAAGGGATATCCTTCTTGCAACTGGATCAGGCGCACCTGGCCCAGCGCTCCGGAATCGATTAACCTCTTTGTTTCTTGCACTGGGGCCAGGAACCGGTAGTTCTCAGCAACCATCAACGTCACTCCAGCTTCACTGGCGGCTAAGATGATCAGACGGGCTTCTTCGACGGTCCGGGCGATGGGCTTTTCCAGGAGGATGTGCTTCTTTGCGGAAGCCGCAAGCCTGGTGTGCTCAAGATGGAGGTCATGGGGAGTGCAGATGTAGAGGGCGTCTATCCTGGGATCGTCGGCGGCGTCTTCATAAGAGCCGAACGCTCCTTCACCATCAAATAGCTCTGAATAAGACTCGGCGCGGTCAAGGTTTCGACTGGCAAAGTATAGGTCAACCTGGTTTCGGGCGTTCGTCAGCGACTCGGCAAATATGCCGGCGAAAGTGCCACAACCAATAACACAAAGTCCGAGTTTCGAGGCCATTCCTCAGCCATTACGTGGTCCGGTTACCGACGCTATTAGCTAGCTACGGGCTAGGTTGAAGCCTCGGCGCTCAATTCATAATGATCGAAGTGTGGAGGCGCGGCAAGAGCGCTGTCAAATTTGGCCACCTGATCTGTTGTCTTGGATGAGGATCTGGGCATCTATCGCGGTTTGGCACTCGGGACAGATGCTGCGCGTCAATTCATGGAATATATAGTCCGCGTACTGTTTTACCCTGACTTTTCCTTTATTTGCGGGTTTGACCAAGGGAGATCCACCTTGTCAGATGTCGTAACTAGGTACCAACGCCGTATATTAAGCTGGCGTCTTGTATACTTCGGATGCATCTCGCAATCATTAGATTCTTAGGGTTTCCTGTCTGTTTCGTCAAGGGAAACCGGGTTTACGAGGCCAACAATGACGACCGATTCAGCCTTGTCCGGCGTGGTGGTGCTGGACCTGACCCAGATCATGGCCGGGCCCTTCTGCACCATGGTGTTGGCCGATATGGGCGCCGACGTGATCAAAGTCGAGAGGCCAAACGGCGGCGATGACCAACGCCGCATGGGTCCGCCCTTCATCAAGGACTGGTCAGCCGGGTTCCTGGCCTTGAACCGCAACAAGCGTAGCCTGGCCGTTGACCTCCGCAGCGAGTCCGGCCAGGCGATGTTCAAGCGGCTGGTGGAGGGCGCCGACGTCGTGGTGGAGAATTTCCGCCCCGGTGTCATGGGCCGGTTGGGTTTGGGTTACGAGGCCCTGGCGGCCATCAAGCCCAGCCTGGTCTATTGCTCGGTGTCCGGCTTTGGCAACACGGGGCCGGACGCCACCAAGGGCGGCTTCGACCTGGTGGCCCAAGGAGTGAGCGGGCTGATGAGCATCACCGGCCACCCGGAGATGCCCCCAGCCAAGGTGGGCGTGCCCATCACCGACATCTCGGCCGGTCTGCTGGCGGCCAACGGCATACTCTGCGCCTACATCCACGCTTTAAAGACCGGCCAGGGGCAGCAGGTAGACACCTCTCTGATGGAGGCGGGAGTGGCCTATACCGTGTGGGAGTCGTCGGTCTACTTCGCCGACGGCGAGATACCCGGCCCTTTGGGTTCGGCCCACCGGGTCTCGGCCCCCTACCAGGCGCTTCGCACCAAAGACGGCTACCTGAACATCGGCGCGGCCACCCAGCCAACCTGGGAACAGCTATGCCGGGCCATCGGCCAAGAAGCCCTGATCGACGACCCGCGTTTCAAAGTCCCCGGCGACCGCAAAGCCCGCCAGGACGAACTGGCTTCGCTACTAGAGGAGACTTTCACCACCGACACCACCGAAAATTGGCTCAAGATGCTGGAAGAAGCAGGCGTCGTCGCTGGTCCCATCTACAACATGGACCAGGTTTATAAAGACCCGCAAGTGCTGGCCCGGAAGATGCTGGTCGGACTGGAAGACCCGGACCTAGGCACCATACATAACATAGGCATCCCAGTGAAACTATCGGCCACCCCCGGCCAGATCCGCACCCGTGCCCCCATGCTAGGCGAACATTCTTCTGAGATACTGCTGGAACGCGGCTTCAGCAAGGCAGAGGTTGGCGAGTTGGTGGAGGCTGGAGTGGTGGTTGAGAACCAGGGGCCGGGGACTAAGCGCTAACCAGCCGTTCGCCATGGCTGTCCGTTAGTAGCCCTCAGAAATTCTTCCACCAGCAATGGGCTAGAGACGATTACGCTGGGCGTGAACAACGCCCCTTGATTGCCTTGGCGATCCACTACTCTGGCGCCGGCTTCTTGGGCTAGGACTAGGCCCGTAGCCAAGTCCCAGGGCATGAGGGAATGGTGGAAGTACAGATCAACCCTGCCGGCGGTGGCGTAGGCCAGCCCGAGGCCCGACGAGCCCATGAACCGGACGCTGTACATGTCGGGCCAGAGGGAACGGATAAGGTCTAAGGCGTAACCAGCCTTCTCGTCAACATAGCCAAGGTCGCAACACAGCAGGCTGCGGCTGAGTTCCGTGGTCTCCGAGGCTTTGATCTGTGCGCCGTTGAGAAAAGCGCCCTTCCCCTCCTCGGCGGTGAACATCTCCTCCCGCACCGGGTCATAGGTCACTCCGGCGATGATGTGGTCGTCCTTGGCCAGGGCGATTATGGTGCAGAAGTGGGGGATGCGGTGGGCGTAGTTCCGGGTCCCGTCCAGGGGATCGACCACCCATTTGTAGGGCGAATCGCCGTCCACGGGCTTGGATTCCTCGGCCAGGATGCTGAACTCGGGGAACTCGCCGGTGAGGAGGTCCAAGATGGTCTTCTCGGCGGCCAGGTCAACATCGGTCACGATGTCGGAGCGGCCCTTGAAATGGACTTCGTGCTCTGAGTTGAACCGGTCACGGATTATGGTCCCGGCGGCGCGGGCGGCCTCCAAAGCAACATCCATGGCGCCCCGTCCATTCTTAGAAACCGGTAAATCATCAGGCATAAAAACCCACTGTCTAAAATAAAAGGATCGGAAAAGAGCCGAAGGCCCACGATGGAATCGAGGCTAACTACCCGAGCCCCATCTTCTCGTAGACCTCGGCGATGGTCTCCTGCGCGATGGCTCTAGCCCTCTTCCCGCCTTCCTGGAGAATCTCCTGGACGTAGCCGGGCCGGGCCTTGATCTCTTCCCGGCGTTCCCGCAGGTCCTTGAGGTAGTCGTTGATGCTGTCAGCCAGGTGGCGCTTGCAGTCGACGCAGCCCCTGGCGGCGGTAGTGCACTCGTTGTAGACGGTCTGGGTAGCCTCCGCTCCGCTGAAGATCCTGTGCAGCGAGTAGACGTTGCAGACCTCCGGGCTGCCCGGGTCGTCCCGGCGAATGCGTTGCGGGTCTGTGAAGGCCGTCAGCACGCGCTTGGTGGTCTCTTTGGGAGTGCCGGCCAGGTCCAGGTGATTATCAAGTGTCTTGGACATCTTGTTCTGGCCGTCCAAGCCCAGCAGCAGCGGCGCTTCCGTGAGCATGGCCTGGGGTTCGGGGAAGGTCTCGCCGAACATGTTGTTAAAACGACGGACTATCTCCCGGGAGAGCTCGATGTGGGGTACTTGATCCTGGCCCACTGGCACTGTGTCGGCCTTGTAGAGGATGATGTCGGCGGTCTGAAGCACCGGATAGCCAACCAGCCCGTAATTCACCGATTCCTCGGTCTCGCTCATCTGCCGCACCTTATCCTTGAAGGTGGGCACCCGGGTCAGCCATCCGAGGGGCGTGACCATGCTGAGAAGGGCCTGGAGGGTCATGACCTCCGGGACGTGGGACTGGACGAAAACGATGCTCTTTTCCGGGTCGATGCCGGCCGCCAGCCAGTCCAGTATCATGTCTTCGATGTTGGGCTTGATGTCTTTAACATCTTCCCCGGACTCCAGAGTCGTGAGTGCGTGGATGTCTACGGCGCAGTAGATGCAACTGTAGTCTTCTTGCAAGGTGACCCAATTCTGGAGGGCCCCCATATAGTTGCCCAGATGCAGCAGGCCTGTGGGCCGCATGCCGGAGAAGATTACGCCTTTATGGCTGGGATTGGCTGGTTGGGTCATATCACCGAATCACACGTAAAATTGGCGAAGATCACGCCTGAGAGAACCCTAAAAGTGTAGCATAGGGGCATGGTAGCGGCAATACTGGACACGGTAGGGCGGTTACTCCGACCACTTGAAGTGCTTCGAGACCAGGCGGTAGAAGCCCCGGCCGAAATCTCGGGCGTGGAGCGCGCCGTATGCCATCCAGCGGTCCCACTCAGTTTCATGCTCCGGGTCTACACCAGCGGTTACGATGCTGATCTGCCGGTCAGACCCCAGTAGCGCCGCTCTGAGTGGAGTACCGCTTATCTGCTCGTAGACATTGGCCACGTGCCCGGACATGCCGTCCATCTGGCTGAATGCAGAAAACTCGTTGGCGGCTATGGGGTGAAAATCAGGACTGCCGCTGCGGTCGAGTATCGACGGGAAATCCGAAGCGTACCTGATTCCATACAAAGCCGTAAGCCTGGCGGCGCCGCCCTCGCTCTCTTCGAGATTGATGTACCTTTGGGCCCACGTTAACCCTGGGATACGCAGCAGATTGGGGAGGTGGCTGTTGTACCAGGTGTTGAAGGCCCCAAGATGCTCGTGGGTGCAGGCGACCTGGACCATCAACAACAGAGGATCATCAGGCATTCTGCGCCAACGACTCCAAGAGTCCGCCAGAATAGCCGGGGTCTTCCAGGCCTCTTTGCTCGCCCCGGAGGTAGCCGATCTGGCCGCCGTGCTGATTGAACTCCCAGATTAGCTGCTGGCACATGATCGGCAGAGTGATGGTGCCGCCCCTGGGATTGGTCACGATCAGGCCGTTGAAGTCGGAATCGCTCAGAGACTCGAAGTACTCGATGCTCTCTTTCCGGATTGCCGCGACGTACTCCAACAAGGCCGCTGTATCGGGGGCCTGGTAAGCCTTTAGGTCTTTAAGTGTGAAGCCGTAGCCGGTGTCGTTTTCCACGGCGGGGGCGCGCCCCAACCTCTCGGCCCAGTCGCCACTCTCCCACAATTGGGCGTCGCCCTTGAGACGGGAGTACAGCCAGCGGTCCAGAGTGCGGGCGTAGTGCCAGACCAAGAATGCGATGGACGAGCATTGATCGTTGGGAGTCCAGGCCATCTCTGCTGGGCTAAGACCGTCCACCGCCCGCATCATGGAGTTGTAATGCTGCTCGAAACAGCTCTGGACAAATAGTTTTAGTTCCATAGGCGAATCACCTGCGTGGGCTGGAATAGACGGCCAATTATAGCAAGCGAGAACGCCAAACAACCAAGTGAAGCGAAGGAATTACTGGAGAATCAACTCGAACTTGCGACGCCTACAGGAAACGCGCCGCGCCGCTGGCGCCTATTCTTCGAGGTCTGCGTCTAGGCGTCCGCCGAGTTCGCTTAGGAACTGTTCGATCTCCGGGGACAGTTGTGTGGCCGATGCCGTGGTCTCGGTGGCCGGCGAAGACGCCTCTTCCGAGTCGAGCTGAGCATCGTAATAGGCTTCCATCTGTTGAATCAAAGTCTTGAGTTCTGTGTTCCGGTCCAGGGTCGAGTTCAACTCCCGGTATTGCCGCTGTCCCCGACGCACTGGGGCGAGGTCGGCGGGGATGTTGTTGTAGACCGACGACAGGACTTCAATCATGCGGGAAGTCCCGGCGTAGTCCTCTTCCAACTGGACGTATTGGGGCAGGTGGACCATGAAGTTGATGGACTCTATGCCAACTTTCTCGATACCTTCCGAGAGGAGGTTCATGATGGTTGTGGGGCCCTGGTAGGTGCTCTGGCGCACCTTGAAGTTGGGCACCGGGCGGTTCTGAATCACGTCGCCCAGACTGCCGGTGACCAATAATGGCCGGGTGTGAGGCACCGCGTCGTACATGGCTCCCAGACGGCAGTAGCGTTTCACGTTGAAGTGGTTCACCACTTCCAGTATGGAATCCGTGTAGTCCTCGCCGTTGGAGTGTGGCTCCATCAGGTGGAGGAACAGGTAATCGGGTCCGTCATCGGTGATGGCGTAGCGGATGATGCTGTTGGGAATCTTGACCTCGCGCTTGCCGTCCACCAGTCGCATGTTGGGACGGTACCGGGTGAAGTCGAAGAAAGTTCCCGGCCGGGACAGGCGTCCCAATTCCTTAGAACCCATGAACCGTTCCAGACGGTTGAGCGTGAGTGTGCCTACGCTGCCAACGTCCACCCACGGACGCACCATCGCGAATACGTGGGGGTCTCTTAGCTCGGGCAGTGGTTCAATCAGATCAAAAGCGCCGATTTGCATAGGCTCATCTTGCCAGAATAGCTTCGGATTTTCAAGCCCCGCCGTGCCTTCAGGCGAGCGTGCTCATCTCTGGTTAAGCATGGTGTCGGCCGAGCCCAGGCCTTCCAATGCCAGTCCGTAGCCCAACATGTCGTGAATCAGGCGTTTAACCACCATGGTCATGGCTACCCGGCTGTAGCGCAGCACGATGTCCGATTGCTGGGTCATCTGTTCCGCCAACTCCCAAGCCCGAGGCAGAAGCTCGCTCTGGGGCATGACTTCGTTGACCAACCCCAGTTCCTTGGCTTCTTGGGCCTCGATCCGCTGGCCGGTGAAAAGGAAATACCGGCCCCGGTTCAGTCCTAACAGTAGTGGATAGACGATGTGCATGCCGTCGCCTGGTACGAGACCGCTCATGAAGTGGCCCGAGTCCTGGAAGGCGGCTGTGTCCGAAGCAAGGACGATGTCGCAGAGCAACGGGATCTCCGAGTGGCGAAGGGCCGGACCGTTGATGGCGCTGATCATAGGCACTTCAACGTCCAAGAGGCTGGTCAGTATGCGTTTGCCTTCCCAATAGGTCTGGTCCCAATCTTTGGGCGCCCGTTTTGGCGTGCCAGCGGCGGTGCCCTGAGGACCGGTGAAAGCGTCCCCGGTGCCGGTCATGATGACGATACGGTTCTCGGTATCGCTGCTCACGTCGACGAACACTTGCGAGAACTCTTTATGCGGACTTCCTCCCCACTGCAACGGCCCGCCGTCCGTGTGGAAGGTCATCTGTAGGATACCGTTCCGGCGCTCCATGCGGATGCTTGGGTATTTATCGGCGTATTCGTCCAGAGAAGCCATAACTATATCTCCCGTTGATATCGTCGGGTCTGGGAAAGCGGGACTCCTGAATGAGGGACCGCGCCGGTTTAAGCGCTGGGGTCGTCGGCGTCCCCTGCACCATTGGGCAGACCGTTAGGAGAATGGTCAGGGAATGGGGGTACAGGCTCGCTGACCACAGCAGCGGCGGG
>CEVM01094272.1_pt1 | contig 11779 bp, 12 predicted proteins | sample 531481 | NCBI WGS metagenome assembly CEVM01 (sample SAMEA2623649, study PRJEB7988) | marine metagenome | biome: marine biome (ENVO:00000447); feature: mesopelagic zone (ENVO:00000213) & marine oxygen minimum zone (ENVO:01000065); material: "saline water (ENVO:00002010), including plankton...
CCCCCGGGGAGATCACTCAAAACCTTGTCGGCTCCGGCAGCCAACACCTCGCAGGCCGGAAGGGTCCGACAGGCGCGGACACGGTTGCGTCAGCGCGATGCCGCGACCCGCGATTCCTATCACGCGGGGCGGCCGGAATGAACAGAGAGATTTCCAATTTAGTCAAAACTCAAGAAATGTTGTGACAACAAGAGTGGGCCGGGACGGCCGTTCCGGGTTATGGCTGGCGCGGGATCCGGCCCGCCATCGGACCGGCCATCGGATCGTGGCGCGGGGCGGGGCGGAACCCGGAGCGGAAGGACCGGGCGCCGACGCGGCCGGGGGGCGAAAGCCTCACTTTTAGGCAGGTCCGGCGTTCGGACCCGGTGTCACGCTGGCCAAGGTCCGGGGCAACGTCTATATGGTACAAATGTCTGTGGAGCGTGTATCGGTGTGAGCCAGTTCTATCTTGATCATTACGGCTTTTCGGTACGTCCGTTCTCGATCCTGCCCGATCCGGACATGCTGTTCTGGTCCGACAGGCATCGCAAGGCATTCGCGGTGCTGGAATACGGGCTGATGACGCGCGCGCCGCTGACCGTGGTCACGGGCGAGGTCGGCGCCGGCAAGACCACCCTGATCCAGGCGCTGCTGCGGCAGGTCGATGACGACCTGCGCATCGGGCTGATCTCGAATGCGCGCGGCGATCGCGGCGATCTCTTGCGTTGGGTGCTGAACGCCTTCGACATCGCGACCCCGAAGGATGCCGATTACGTCGATCTGTTCCAGAGCTTCCAGGATTTCGTGCTGACCGAATATGCCGCGGGAAAGCTGGTCGTGCTGATCTTCGACGAGGCCCAGAACCTGGGCCCCGAGACGCTGGAAGAGCTGCGGATGCTGACCAACATCAATTCCGGCGCCGACGAGCTGCTGCAGCTGATCCTGCTGGGCCAGCCGGAACTGCGCGCGACGATCCAGCGGCCCGAATTGCGGCAATTCGCCCAGCGGGTCAGCGCGACCTTCCATCTGGGCAGTTTCGATCCGGCCACCGCGCGCGATTATATCCGGCACCGGCTGGTCAAGGCCGGCGGTTCGGGCCACGAGATCGACGAGGCGGCGGCGGCGCTGATCCAGCGCGAGGCGCGCGGCGTGCCGCGGATGATCAACAAGATCGCCGATCTGGCGCTGGTCTATGGCGCCGCCTCGGGCGGGACGGTGGTGACGGCCGACCTGGTCGAGGAAGTGCTGCGCGACGGCCTGGTCCTGTCGGCGCCCGACATCCCGGCCGAAACCGGGACCGCGCCCGACAGGCCGGCGCGGCTGGTCCTGGCGCATGAAAAGGATGCGAGGCGCGACCTGCCATGATCGATCTGCAATTCTACCGGTCGCTTCTGATGCGGCGGCTGCCGGTCATGCTGGCGCTGCTGATCACCTGTTCGGCCTTCGGGCTGGTCTGGGCCGTCAAGGCGCCGCCGATCTATTCCACCGCGGCCCGGCTGCTGGTCGAGGAACCCCAGATCGCCGAAAGCGACAATTCGCCCTCGCCCTCGGAATCGCTCGACGTGATCGAGCAGCAATTGATGACGCGGGCCAATCTGATCGATATCGCCAACAAGCTGAACGTGTTCCGCGGCGACGCCACGCTCAGCGTCGACGAGAAGGTCGCCAGGATGCGCGCCGGGACCTCGATCCGGCGCATCGCGGGGCGCGATCAGGCGACGATGATGACGGTGGGCTTCACCTCGACCGATCCGCGCATCGCGGCGGCGGTGGTCAACGAATTCACCACGCTGGTTTTGTCCACCAACACCCGCAACCGGGTCGGGCTGGCCGAGAACCGGCTGGCATTCTACCAGCAGGAGGTGCAGCGGCTTGGCGACGATCTGGATCAGCAGAACGCGAAGATCCTGGAATTCAAGCAGAAGAACGCCGATGCCCTGCCCGAGAACCTGCGCTACAGCCAGGATCGGCAATCGCTGTTGCAGGAACGGGTATCGCGGCTGGAAAGCGATCTTTCGACCCTGCAGGCGCAGAAGCAGGACATGGTGCGGCTGTTCGAACAGACCGGCTCGATCCGCCAGAACGATACGCCCCAGACGCCCGAACAGCAGCAATTGTCCAGCCTGCAGGCCGAACTGAACAACACGCTGGGCGTCTATGCCGAGGGCAGCCCCAAGGTGCAGGCGCTGCGCGCCCGCATCGCCGCCGCCCAGAAGGCGATCGAGGCCGCCAGCCCCGCCGACGAGGCGGGCCAGACCGGCAATTCGCTGCTGGACATCAATCTGGCCCAGCTTGACACCCGCATCGAAACGATCGGCAAGGATCTGGCGCAGGCCAACCGGCAATTGCAGGACCTCTCCGCCTCGATCAGCGCCACCGCCACCAATTCCATCGCTCTGGGCGCGCTGGAACGCGACCAGGCCAATATCCAGGCGCGCTATAACGCGGCCGTGGCCGATCTGGGCGCGGCCCGCACCGCCGAGCGGATCGAATCCTCCGCCCGCGGGCAGCGCATCACGGTGATCGAATCGGCCAATGTGCCCAGCCGGCCCTCGGGTCCGAACCGCAAGAAGCTGGCCTTGATGGGGGTCGGGCTGGGTCTGGGCCTGGCCGGCGGCTTCTTCGCGCTGATGGAGCTTCTGAACCGCGCCATCCGCCGCCCGGCCGAGATGCGCGCGCGGTTCCAGATCACGCCGCTGGCGGTGATCCCCTATATCGAGACCCGCCAGGAACGCCGCCACCGGCAAGGCGTGGCCCTGGTGCTGATCCTGGCGGTGCTGATCGTCATTCCGCTGGGATTGTGGGGCATCCATACCCAATACATGCCGCTGGACATCCTGGCCCAGAAGGTCGTCAATCGCCTCGGGCTGGGCTGAGCCCGGCCGGTTTCCAAGGATTTTGCCCGCATGGAAAAGCTGCAAGCCGCCATCGAGATCGCCCGCCGCAAGCGCGGCGCCGCCGCCGCCGCCGCAACCCCGCGTGCAGAGGCCGCCGCCGCGCCGCAGCCCGCCGCGGTCGATGCCGGGATACGCACCGGCACCGTCGCGGCCCGCGCCGGCAGCGGCCTGACCGCGCTGTGGGAGGCGCTGCCCGAGGCCCCGCTGGATCGCGGCGCGCTGATCCGGTCGCGGATCCTGTCCCAGAACGCCTCGTTCGATTCGGCGCCTTTCGACGTGCTGCGCACCAAGGTGCTGTATCAGATGCGCCAGAACGGCTGGCGGCGGCTGGCGATCACCTCGCCCTTGCCGCGATCGGGCAAGACCACGAATGCGGTCAACCTGGCCCTGGCGCTTGGCCGGCAGCCGGAACTGCATTCGATCCTGTTCGACCTGGATCTGCGCGCGCCCATGGTGGCCGACAAGCTGGGTCTGCCCACCCCGCCCTCGATCGCGCCGCTGCTGCGCGGCGAGCGCGATTTCGCGGATCACGCCTGCCGCGTCGGTCCGAACCTGGCCCTCGCCCTGTCGGGAAGTGCCGAAAGCGACCCGACGCGTCTGCTGATGGCCGAACGTTCCAGCGAGACCCTGGCCGAGATCGAGCAACGCTATCAGCCCGACATCATGATCTTCGATCTGCCCTCGATCCTGATCGGCGACGATGCGCGGGCCTTCCTGCAGCATGTCGATTGCGCCCTGCTGATCGCCCGCGCCGACCAGACCCGCTACGGCGATTTCGACAGTTGCGAACGCGAGGTCGGCGAATACACGAATGTGCTGGGGGTGGTGCTGAACGGCTTTCGGCACGGCAATGGCCTGAGCGATTTCCAGGAATGAGGTCATCCCGGCGAGACGGCATCGGACGGCCTTCGCATGGCGCGCAGGATGAAGCGGCCATGAAACCCGGATCCGGCAGACCGGTTCATCGCCCGGTCATCGGCGGTGGCCATGGATGACAGGCTGAAAATAGGGTTCTTCTGCGCCCATGATCCCTATGACCGGCGGTCCTTTTCGGGCACGCCGTCCTACATGCTGGATGCCCTGGGGCGCCGCGACGACATCGTGCTGCGCGTCCTGGGCCCGTATCGGCGCGGCTATCGCGGAAAGCTGCTGTCGGCCTGGAGAAGGTGGCGCAAAACGCCCCTGCGCGGTCCCGAGGCCGGGGCGGTGAAGGGACTGGACTGGGTGATCGTGCCGGTCTCGTCGCGTTTCATCCCCGAAAGGCGCGGCGCGGCGGGGCCGAAATTCGTGCATGTGACCGATGCCACGCCGCAATTCCTCCGGGATTTCTATGCCCGGCCGACCTCGCGGCAGGCCGATCTTGTCGAGCAGACGGCCCTGGAGCGCGCGGATCTGGTCGTCTATTCCTCGGGTTACATGGCCGGGCGCGCGCTGGCGGAATTCGGCGGCGCGGATGCGGCGAAGATCCACGCCATCAGCTTCGGGCTCAACCTCGACGCCCTGCCGCCTCCGCCCGGAGCCAAGCCCCCCCCGGATCCGCTGAAGCTGATCTTCATCGGAAAGAACTGGCAGACCAAGGGCGGAATCATCGCGGCCGAGGCGAACGAGATTCTCAACCGGCGCGGGATCGCCTCTGAACTGACGGTCATCGGCGGCCGGCCGGACGATCCGTCCCGCTATGGCAATGCCAGGTTCCTGGGCTATCTCGACAAGGGGCGGGCAAAGGATTACCGGCTGCTGACGCGATCGCTGTCGCAGGCGCATCTCTTTGTCCTGCCGACGCAGGCCGATTGCACGCCGATGGTGGTCGCGGAAGCCAATGCCCATGGCGTTCCGGCCGTCATCAACGAGATCGGGGGAATTTCGTCACTGGTCCGCGAGGGCGAGAACGGCTTTCTCATGGATCCCGGATCCGACGCGGCCGCCTATGCCGACAAGATTGCCCGGATCCTGTCGGACAGGCCGGGTTTCGACGCGCTGGCAGCCGGATCCTACGAATATTGCAGGAACAATCTGACATGGGATGCCTGGGCGCGGGACATGATCGCGCTGATCCGGCGCGATCCTGAGAAAGCGCGGCATTCACGCATTGCGGGACGGGAGGCAGGGTGAGCACGGCCGAGACCATGAAGGGACCGCACGGGCATGATTACGGGCCCGTTGCCCAGGCGCTGCGCGAATGCGGGCCCGAACCCATCATCTACGTGCCCAATCCGGGCAATGCCGGAGACGGGCTGATCGCCCTGGGCACCTATATCCTGTTCGAGAAACTCGGCATTTCCTGGCAGATCGGCCGCTCCGATGGCGTCTATCCGGATCGCAGCGTCGTCTATGGCGGCGGCGGATCCCTGATCGAACTCTATCCCAGGGCCATCGACTTCCTGAAGTCCAACCACCCGGTCTGCCGCAGGCTGGTGCTGCTGCCCCATACCATCCGCGCCTTCGGCGACGTCATTGCGGCGATGGATGATCGCTGCACCCTGTTTGCGCGGGACAAGGACAGCCATGCCTATCTGTCCGGACTGGGCGGCACGGCCAGGACCGGCCTCGGGCATGACATGGCATTCATGATATCGCGCGACGATCTGGTGTCGCGGCGTCTCGATCCGGGCTTTCTGTCGCGGCCCGGGATCAGGATCGCCTGGCTGAAGATGGTGACCAAGATCCTCTGGCATCTGAGGTTCAGGGATTCCCGGCTTCATGCCATGCGCGGCGACCGCGAGGCCCCCGGCGGCGATCTGCCGGCGGCGAATTTCGATCTGTCGGCGATGTTTTCGAGCGGGCACCTGAATGGCGTTTCCGATGCCCACATGTCGCCGGCCGCCTGTGCGACGACCGCGAAGATCCTGCAACTTATCCTCGAACGCGCCAGCCTGGTCGAGACGAACCGGCTGCATATCGCGGTCCTGTCCGCCGTGCTGGGCCGGAACCTTGTCATGAGGGACAATTCCTATGGAAAGAACCGGGGCGTCTACGATCATTCCATGAAGGACGTCTTTCCCGACATCGCCTTCCAAGCAGAGGAGGCGGCCGGCGCCCGGGCGCTTTCGCAGGGGCGATAGGAAGGAGCGAGCATGGTCAGCATGTTGGCGGTGCTGTTCTGGCCGGTGGTCGTGTTCTGGCTGTTTGCCACGCGGAAACCGGCCCAGGCCCTGGCCGCCTCGATCCTGGGGGGCTATCTTTTCCTGCCCGAGAATTATGCGATCGATCTGCCCGCCGTGCCGTCGCTGGACAAGAATTCGATCGCCGGGCTTGCCGCGGTGCTGGCCAGCGCGATCTTCCTGAAAGGGCCGGCGATCCGCGATCTGCCCGAGGGAATGGTCATGCCGGGGATCGTCCCGGGCAGCCGGGCCGTCCGCATCCTGCTGGCCGTTCTTCTGATCGGCATGGCCGGGACGGTCGTGAGCAATGGCGATCCGGTCAGTTACGGTCCGCGCTGGCTGCCGGGGCTGCGCTTCTACGACATGCTCTCGTTCATGGGGAACATGCTGTTTTCCCTGATACCCTTCCTGCTGGCCCGGAAATATCTCGCCCATCCGCAGGCCCATATAGCCCTTCTCGTCTCGCTGGCGGTGTTCGGACTGATCTACACGCTTCCGGCGCTTTACGAGATCCGGATGTCGCCGCAGCTGAGCAGGATGATCTACGGATATTTTCCCCATGCCTGGCTTCAGCATATCCGCGCGGGCGGCTATCGGCCGGTGGTGTTCCTGAATCACGGATTGTGGCTGGCGATCTTTTTGTCCGTCAGTTTCCTGGCGGCGCTGACCCTGTGGCGGCTGAGTTCCGGGCCGCTCAGGATGCGCTGGCTGCTGGCATCGCTGTGGCTGCTGATGACCCTGATCCTCGCCAAGGGCATGGGCGCCCTGGGGATCGGCATTCTTCTGGGCGCGACGATCCTGCTGATGCCCGTGCGCCTGCATATCCTGATGGCCGCGTCGATCTCGGTAATCGTTCTGGTCTATCCCATGCTGCGCGGCGCCGGGTGGATCCCGGTCGATACCGTCGTCTCGACCGCCCGGGATCTGGATCCGGCCCGGGCTGCGTCCCTGTCGTTCCGGCTGGAGAACGAGGATATCCTGCTGGCCAAGGCCAATGAACGGCCGCTTTTCGGCTGGGGCGGCTGGGGCCGGAACCGGGTCTACAACGATAACGGCGTCGATATCAGCGTGACCGATGGCTACTGGGTTCAGGCCATGGGGGTGCGGGGCTGGACAGGCTATCTGGCCGAAATGGGGTTGCTGGCCATTCCGCTGGTCCTCCTGGCGCTGCGATGGCGCGGCCTGGCCCTGACATCGGCCACTGCCGGCCTGGCGCTGGTCCTGACGGCGAACCTGATCGACCTGATCCCGAATGCCACGCTGACGCCGGTGACATGGCTTCTGGCCGGCGCCCTGGCCGGCCGGCTGGAACTGGGCCGGATCCGCGAGACCGCGCCCGGTGACGCCGCAGAGGCGATCCCGCCCCGGCGAAACAGGTATAGCCGCCAGACGGGCCTTCGGGCCCGGCGCCAGGCCGCGGTCCCGCCGCCGGGGCCGCAATGATGCCGCGCGGGGACCGGGGGCGGCGGCTGGAGGGCGCGGGATGCGACCGAGCCGCGGAGAACGCATCCTTCCTGGTCGATGCCGTCGTGATCGGGCGCAACGAGGGCGTGCGTCTGATTCGCTGTCTCGACAGCATGAAGAGGGCGGATCTGCGCCGGATCGTCTATGTCGATTCCGGGTCGACCGATGGCAGTATCGCCGAGGCCGAAAGCCGGGGCGTCGAGGTTCTGCGGCTGGATCTGTCGGTTCCCTTCACGGCCGCGCGGGCCCGCAATGCCGGGCTGGACCGGCTGCGGCGGCAAGGCGGGGTCCGGGCGGATCTGGTCCAGTTCATCGACGGCGATTGCGAACTGGATCCGGGCTGGATCGGCCGGGCCCGCGCCTTTCTGCAGGCCAATCCGGGGGTTGCCGGAACCGGCGGGCGCTGCCGCGAGCGGTTTCCCGGGGCCTCGGTCTACAACCGTTTCTGCGACCGGGAATGGGACACGCCGGTGGGCGAGGCGCGCGCTTTGGGCGGCAATGCGATGTTCCGCATGGCCGCGCTGGACCAGGTCGGCGGTTTCGATCCCGCCCTGATCGCCGGGGAAGAGCCCGAATTATGCGTCCGGCTGCGCGCGCGCGGCTGGACGATCCGGCGCATCGACGGCGAGATGGTGCTGCATGACGCCGCCATGACCCGGTTCGGCCAGTTCTGGAAACGCGCCCGCCGGGCGGGCTTTGCCTTCGCCCAGGGCTATGCCATGCATGGCGCCGCGCCCGAACGCCACTACGCCGCGCCCTTGCGCCGGGCGATCCTGTGGGGCGCGGTCCTGCCGGCGGCGGCGTTTCTGGGGGCCGTTGCGATCCATCCGGTCTTTCTGGCGCTGCTGCTGCTGTGGCCCGCGCAGATCCTGCGCCTGTGGCGGCGCGACGGCGACGGGCCGCGCGCCGCGCTTTTGACCATCGCCAAGATCCCCGAGGCGCTTGGCGCGTTCCAGTATCTCTTCGCGCGCCTGTTTCGGCGCAAGGCCCGGCTGATCGAATACAAGTGATCAGCCGCCGAACAGGTTCTTCGGATACCAGTTCCCCGTCACCGCCGGTGCAAGCGATACCGACACGCGGCCGAATTCCGCCAGGACGTCCCAGTTGACCCAGATGGCGATGGCCGAGAACAGCGCCCCGATCAGGAGGAAGACGGCGTCCCGGCGCAGGTCGGTGCCGTGATAGCGGCTGAGATAGATCTGCTGCAGGGGATAGATGCCGATAATGCTGAGCCCCCGGATCAGCAGCACGCCGGCCATTCCGATCAGCCAGAAACCGCCGAAGAGCAGGATGAAATTCAGCCCGGCCTGGATCAGGGTCAGGTGGGAAAACCGCCGCGAATCGCCTTCGGCCAGAAGAAGCTGCGCATTGCCCATCGTCAGGGCGGCGGGGATCTGCATGATCGCCATGATGATCAGCATCGGCCCGGCGGCGGCATAGCGGGGATCGTAGAGAAACCCGATCAGGAAATTCCCCGATATGGCGAGGGTTCCGAACAGCGCGATCATGCTGCCGGTCAGCAGGTTCCGCGCGCGCCGGATCTTCCTGCGATTGGGCAGGCTTTCGGAGGGCCGGATCTCGCGATACAGCGGAAACAGGATCCGTCCCGCGATCATGCTGCCCAGCATGGTCGGAAAGGACGCCATGAAGAAGCCGATATTGTAGATCCCCAGATCGGCCAGGCTGACGAGCTTGCCCAGAACGACCTTCTCGCCCTGATTGACGAAGAACCCCGCCAGCGTGCTGATGAAGATGAACTTGCCGAACCCGATCAGGTCGCGCACAGCACCCCGTTCCCAGCGGAAGGTGTTGGACATCCCCGGCAGGAAGCGATGGCCGGCCCAGACACTCAGAAATCCGCTGACCAGCCCGCCGATGACCAGCGACCAGACCGAAGACGTCATCCAGGCCAGCACGATCATCACGACCAGGCCTGCGGCCTGCGACGCCAGGGCGATCGCGGTCTGCAGGCCAAGCTGCATGTTGCGGTTGGCGACGGCGTTCTTGGTTGATCTGAACCCCGTGATCAGGGCGCTGAGACCGACCACCGGCATCAGCCAGAAAATCTGCGGCTCGTCATAGAATCGCGCCAGCGGCCAGGCCAGCGCGCAGGACAGAAGCCACAGGATCGTGCCGCGGATGATCTGGATCGTCCAGGCCGTGTTCAGGAAATCGGGATCCTCGCCGCGTCTGTTCTGGATGATCGACGGTCCGATGCCGATATCGGAAAACATCTGCAACCCGACCATGAAGGTCTGGATCAGGGCCATGAGGCCGAATGCCTCGGGAAACATCAGCCGGGTCAGGATCAGGTTCGAGGCCAGCCGCAGGAATTGCTGCCCCCCGACCCCGCCCAGGGTCACGGCGGTCCCGCGCAGCGCCCGGTGCCGCAGACCGTCTCCGGACAAAAATGTCAGTCGATGCAACTTCTATACCATCCGCTGGCGGGACCATTGACCTGCCGGGACCGCATAGACCGTTCCGCGACCGGCGTCACCCCCGTGCACCCGCACCTTGAGGGAGAGTCCGCCAGGCAATGGCACGCAAAGGTTTAATTCATCTGAATCCGGCAGAATCCGTTTGGCCGGAACCGTCTCTTGGCTTACACTTTTCCCGACCCGGCGGCGACGCCGGCTGTGTGACTTGTCAGGAAAGAGTTTGCCATGTTCTGGACCCGGATCGGTGCCATTCTGACCGCCATTCTGTTCGCGACGACCGTGAACGCGGCGACCGTGAAGGAGATCAGGCTGGATCTCGGCTTTCTCGGCACAACCTATTTCGATGCCAGCGTCTATGATGTGTCCGGCTGCACGCCGAGTGATGATCTGGGCGCTTGCGGCCAGGTCCTGTTCGACGGCAGCGATACCTTTCTGAGCCAGGCCGACGATGTCTGGGGTCTGCCGCGAATCCTGCCCTTCACGCCGGGCCAGAGGGTCAGCTTCACGGCCAGGCTGAACGTTCCCGATCCCGGAACGACCGAAACCGGATCGGTCGATTCCTGCCAGCTCGGCGGGATCGATTGCCGGTCGGCGACGCAGGTCCAGGCCGATGATTCGAGCTTCTCGCTGCTCTACGGCGTCAGCGCCGTGCTGGGCGGCAATCTGACGCCCGGCAGTTCGGTGTTTTTCCGCGAGGACAGCCTGCCCCTGGGGGCCGGACCCTTCGCGCAGACGACCACAAGCGGCGATCTGGCGATCTGGCGCCTGTGGCAGGGCAATTTCACCGTCCTGGAACCGTCCTTGCCGCCCGTCTCTGCGGTGCCGCTGCCGGCTTCGGTCCTGCTGTTGCCGCTGGGCCTGGCCGCCCTGGGCAGCCAGCGCAGAAAGCGCCGCGGCCCCGCAGCCGGGCGGATGGACCGCCGGCGCAAGGCATCCGCGTCCTAGACGGTCCTGACCGCGTCAAAGCGCAGTCCGGCGACAAGGCATTCCGTCGCGCTCAGCACGAATCGTTCGCACAGACCTTCGCCCCGCAACGGGGCTTGGACTTCGTGATCGCCATTGAACCGGGTGTTGTTGTTTACGGAGTAGCGCGCCATTTCAACTCCATGTTTTGTGCTATTATCTGGTTCTGACACATCATCTATCACATGCAGGAGTGAGAACCAAAGAAGAACTTTGGGTAAAAGCTTGGATATGTATAGCTCAACAACAAATGTTGTTTTGTGCGCCCTGATGCCTTATCTTCGGATCATGCCCAGACTCTCAATCGATATCACACCCGAAGAACACCAGAAGCTGAAGGCTATCGCTGCCCTGAAAGGCGAGAGCATCAAGGACTATGTGCTGAAACGCACCCTTGGCGATGCCCCTGCCCTCGATGACATGAGCGAGGGCGAGGCGGTCGCCGCCTTGGCCGATTTTTTGAAACCTCGGATCGACCAGGCGCGGCGCGGAGAGCTTTCCACGAAGTCGATGGCTGATATCCGGCGCGAGGCGCATGAGCAGGCGGGTCTTTAGCCCCTGTGCCGTCCTATGGCCTCACGCTTGCCGCCGAAAAGGATTTGCGCGGCATCTGGCGCTACACTTGCGACCGGTGGGGCTTCGATCAGGCCGAGACATATTTCAGCCAGATCGAGGCGTGTTGCGAAGCTGTGGGGAGAGGAACCGCTTGCTGGAAGATGCTCGATGGCTTGCCGAATGATGTTCGCATCCACCGTTGCAAGCGTCACTACATCGTCTGGCTCGAAGCCGAGCGCCCAATCATCATCGCGATTCTGCATGAGCGCATGAACTTCGTGCGGCGATTGAAGGACCGCTTGTCTTGAGATCGGTCCCGGCTCCTGTGCGATACAGGAGCCGCTCTCCGGCACCTCACACATGCCGGAGAGCGGCGGGGGAC
>CEVM01024346.1_pt1 | contig 11775 bp, 9 predicted proteins | sample 531481 | NCBI WGS metagenome assembly CEVM01 (sample SAMEA2623649, study PRJEB7988) | marine metagenome | biome: marine biome (ENVO:00000447); feature: mesopelagic zone (ENVO:00000213) & marine oxygen minimum zone (ENVO:01000065); material: "saline water (ENVO:00002010), including plankton...
GAAGGTTCTACGGATCAACGCGACGGCGGCGGCTTAAGAGTCTCTCTCTGTTTGTTGATCCGGCGCACTGCTCCACCAGTATCCGAGTATCGGTTCTGGATAGATGATCCTTCCTACGGATCCACTCAACTGTAGGTGGTTCGTGCTAGGCGACAGAGCAGCCCGAGGGCTGATCAATAATCTCCCATGAGCGAATCAGCGCCAGAACAGCTATCACGGTCAATCAATCTTACGCAAACGACGGCCATGGTGGTTGGGACCATTATTGGCGCGGCGATTTTTGTACAGCCTACCGAAATTACCAAACTCGTTCCGTCATTAGGCGGGGTGGCCTTGATTTGGTTGCTCGCGGGAACATTAACTTTTTTTGGAGCGTTAGTATGCGCAGAACTCGCCTCCGCCTTTCCTCGCACTGGTGGCGTGTATGTGTTTCTGAATGAAACGTATTCGCCAGTCTTCGGATTTTTGTGGGGATGGGCGATGTTCTGGAGCATGCATTCCGGCATCCTTGCTGCCGTGGCCGTGGTGTTTGCGCGGTATCTGGATTATTTCATTCCGCTTGGCGACATGGGCATTCAGTTCGCGGCCGCCGGGGCCATTCTTGTTCTTTCAGCTGTGAATTATCGGGGCGTTGCACACGGCAGTCGCCTACAAACACTGTTCACGATCATTAAGGTGTTGGCTATTTTTCTAATGATCGTAGTGGGCGTGACGCTGGTCTCTGGTGACGCGGCTGCGGTTGGGAGCAGCAGCAGCCTCGACGTGACCAGCACCTCTCCTGTCGACATTGTGCAGGCTCTCATTGCTGGATTGTTTGCGTTTGGTGGATGGCACATGGTGACCTACGCCGCCGGTGAAACAATCGATCCAACGCGAAACATCCCTCGTGCGCTTATGTATGGATCGATTATCGTAACCGTCTGCTACATCGCCCTTAATGCGGTCTACATGTATATCTTGCCCCTCGATGTTGTTGTTACTTCAACGCGCGTTGCGGCTGACGCCGCGGATGTTGTGGTCGACGGCGGCGCCACGTTTATATCCGGCCTCGTCCTTCTCTCAACTTTTGGGGCCGTGAGTGGGATTATTCTGGCTGGACCTCGGGTTTACTTTTCGATGGCACGGGATGGCGTGTTGTTCCCTTGGGCCGGAAAGGTGCACCCGGTCTACCGCACACCGCATCTGGCTATCGTGTTGCAAGGGGTCTGGGCGTCTGTGTTGGTGTTTACCGGGTCGTATCAACAACTGTTTTCTCGCGTCATTTACGTGGAGTGGATTTTCTTTGGCATGATGGCTTGTGGTTTATTCTTGCTCCGTCGTCGTCCAAGTTACGCGCCGACTTATCGGATCAAGGGGTACCCGATGATTGCGGGACTTTTCGCCTTGTCTGCTGCCGTCATTGTCATTCAGCGTTTTATAGCTGAACCCTTCGAGGCGATTATCGGACTTGGCATCGTCCTCTTGGGTGTTCCTGTGTACTACTTGTGGCCGGCTCGTCGAAAAGGAGAAGCGACTCTTCGTGGCGATCGTTGATTTTCATAACCACTATTACCCTCCCACGTACATCGATGCTGTTCGAAGTGGTGTCAGTTCCCTGAAGCATACGACAGACGATGAAGGTAATCCGGTCTTGTATTACCCTGGCGACTATAACGTCGTGGTGCCAGGGCATCGCGATATTGAATTTCGCGAGGCTGTCCTGATCGAGCAGGGTATCGATAAGCAGGTACTCACCTTCACATCGCCTGGCACCCATGTCGAAGCGCCCAAGGTTGCTGCGAATTTCGCCAGTCTTGTGAATGATGCACTGGCTGAAATTAAAGCCACGCGGTCTCGGTTTACCGCACTTGCGACCCTCCCCCTGAATGACCCGGATGCCTCCGTCAAAGAATTAGAGCGGGCGATGACCAGCCTCGGGTTTAAGGGAGTGATGTTGTTCAGTAATGTGAATGGCGTCGCACTCGCCGACGAACGCTATTGGCCGCTCTACGAGAAAGCGAACGAATTGGGTGCCGTTTGCTACATTCACCCCATTCATCCAGTCGGCGTGGAGTCTATGACCGAGTACTGGCTGATGCCACTTGTCGGGTTTGTTCACGACACCACCCTAGCCGCTGCCAAGTTGGTGTTTACCGGAGTTGCGGAACGCTTTCCTCGTATCCGTTGGGTTCTGGCGCATTTGGGCGGCACGATTCCCTATCTCGCCGAACGGCTCGACCGTGGATTTCGGGCCTTCAAGGATTGCCGGCAGCACATTAGTGAACCACCGAGTACTTATTTAAAGCGATTTTATTACGACACCGTGAATTTCGATCAGCGAGCCTTAGAATTGGCTATCGAGTTTGCCGGTGTCGATCAGGTCCTGGCGGGCAGTGACTATCCCCACATGATCGGGAGCCTTGATCAGATGCAGGACAGTATTGCCGCGCTGACCATTTCTGAGAAGGACAAGGCGGCCATTCGGTGGGACAACACCGCCAAGCTACTCGGGTTTTAACGCCACGGTCGCAGTCAGCGTCTATTCGATGACTGCGACATGCTGACGACATACTCGTAGATCAGTACGATTTGTTCATCCGTGACATTTTCTTCAGCTTGGCCAGGCATTTCTCCGATCCCTTCGCGGACGATCCTCGTGAAGGCTGCGAAGTCGAACTCCACCGGAATAAGTGAAGGCCCTTTCGCTCCTCGGGCGCTGGGCCCGTGACACATCACGCAACCAGCTTCGGATAATGCCTTCTTCCCTGGAGGGGTTTCGGGCTGTGCCCAGAGAACTCCAGCGCCGACTACCAAGCACACTATCAAGGTAAAGAGGCCGTAGCCCACAGTGCGCGTACATTGCATTAGAACGTTTCAGCCTTCAGTTTGAATGTCGCGTCCAATTCCGGGTCGGTTGCTTGGCCCGTGACGCGCCGTGCGACGTAATCACCGAGCATGATACCGTGCTTGTATCCGTGACCTGATCCTCCGCCGACAATCCATACGTTCTCCATGTCGGGATGGTGATCGACGATGAAATTATCGTCGACGCTCGTTTCGTACTGGCACACGCGAGATTCAAGCAGTGGCTGACCGCGCAGAGCGGGGAACCACTTGTCCAGAAATTCGCGGGCACGCCCGACTTCATTCTCGGTCACCAGTCGTTCATCCGTGTCCGGGTCGAACGGAATGCTGTCGTAAACCGTCGCAAATTTCAGGCCGCGTCCCTCGATGCTGGGAAACCCGTACACACCAGCCATTGAAAAATTCGGACAGTTTGGGTGGGTGAATCGATTGTCATCGGGCGGAACACCATACCAAAATGTCGACCGTCGAGGTGTCACGAGGCGATCTTTCATGGGATTTGGGAGCACTTTCGGCAACCAGGGTCCACATGCGAAAACGAAGTTTTCGGCGGAAATTGTTTGTCCCGTTGACAACGTTATCTCCTGCAACTGTCTGCCCGCTTGCCGTCCCGGCTTCGCTTTTGCGAGGATGAACTCGCCACCTTTGCGTTGGAAGTCCTCGGCTACGGCGAAACAGCCTCGCCTTGCCATGAGTACGCCGGTACTGGGCAAATAATACCCAAAATCAATACCGTCGAGATTGAACTGGGGATACTGCCGGGCAACCTCATCGTGTTCGATGACTTCGTTTTCGACTCCGAGCTTAGTGAGCACGGTCTGTGTGGCCCGGAAGGACCGAGACCCCCCTTCCCGGTACAACGAGAGCTGACCAGTCCGGTAGAACAATGGGAGTCCACCCCACTCTTCCTGCCGCGCTTCCCAGCGCTTAAAGGCTTCAATCACCCAACGCGTATAAATTTCTCGTTCACCATACCCGGCACGAATCTGCCTGGTTTCACCACCCGAGGCCGCACGGGCGTTTCCTGGTCCGTAAGCATCGATCAACGCGACCGACAAGCCCATCTCACGCAAGTAGAGAGCCGCCCATCCGCCGAAGGCTCCGGCGCCGATAACGGCGACGTCTACGGTCGATGGGTTGGCGGCTTGACGATGGTTTATTGACTTCATAGGTTCGCTTGCCTCCAGGCGTTTTCCGGCCAAGGCCATTAAGCTAATGTTTCCACCGCTATATTTCAGAAATCGGCGGCGATTTAATTTGTCCATGGATTGCTCTCCGTCAGTTGATACTGCCCACACGTTTCGAAAATTCGAAACGATTCATAGGGTATCATCAGATCAGCCGAATAAAGTCGGCTACGTAACTTCTATTGAGTTGTCCGTGTCCACACCCGATCGCACAATTAATGGAGCATGCACCATGTTAACGAAACCGTTTTATTGGCTTGCCGTGCTGGTTGTTGTTGCCACCGTTCTCCTCGTCGGTCAAGAATCGCAGACCCGTCGGGCTCCGCAATTCGAGAATGAACACGTAAAGGTTTGGAAAAGCATCATTCTTCCAGATCAGCCACTTCGGATGCATCGACATGAGCATGCCCGTGCGCTTATCGCCCTGACCGACGCCACCCTCGACATCGTGCAGGATTCCGGGAAGACGGAGACTGTCCATTGGGAAGCCGGCAAGGCGTACTGGTTGACTCACGACGAACCTGACACCATGCACGCCGATGTGAATAACACTGACCAACCCATTGAAGTAATCGTTGTGGAACTCAAAAACGATCGGTAGGCTTCAACATCTCGCGTCAGCAATGTGCTCACCCATTGTGTCTGCCGGTCACTGCGGCGGTGTCCGCGACGGTGTTGGCACTGGGGGCTCGTTTTTCGCGAGGTTCAATTCCTTGATATCCGGATCCCACTGGAGATCGCCGAGGAGATGTTCGACGAAGTACTCTGCCCGCAACCAGAACCAGTAATCTGCCATCTCTCGATAACTATGACGCTGACCTGGGAACATAAAGAAATCAAAACGTTTGTTCGCCTTAATCAGAGCTTCCGCCATTCTCAAGGTGCCCGCCGGGTGCACGTTGTTATCGATGTCACCCGTCGTCAGCAGTAAATGCCCCTGTAGATTCGCTGCAAGATCCGAATTTTTATCGATGTCATACTCGAAACTCACTTCGCCGTCTTCGTCCATCACTTCCTTGATCCCGTGATGTTTCTCGGACCAAAAGCTGTTGTACACGTCGTTATTGTGATTACCAGACGACGACACGGCTACCTTGAATAAATCAGGATAGACGAGCATCGCTGCCGTCGACATAAATCCACCGCCTGAATGACCATAAATGCCGACACGGTCACGGTCGATAAAGTCATGGCGGTCGGCGAGCTGCTCGATGGCAACCTTCTTGTCAGCAAGTCCATAGTCACGGAGGTTGCCGTACCCATAGTTGTGATACCACTTGGAACGCGCGGGATGGCCACCGCGGTTTCCGACCGTTACTACCACGAAGCCAAATTGGGCCAGCGCTGTTTCGTAGCGATTCGTCGAAAATGACTTCGAAACTGATTCTGTCTGAGGTCCCGGGTAGACGAATTCGATAATGGGATACTGTTTCGTCGGGTCGAAGTCGAATGGCTTATACATGACCCCGTACAGGTCCGTGATGCGATCAGCGGCCTTCACGCTGTAAGGCTCTGGAAACTGATAGCCAGCTGCTAACAACTGGGAAAAATCCGCCTCCTCTAAGTCGAGTATTTTTCTTCCGTTGGCATCAATCACAACCGAACTCGGAACCGTGTTGACCCGCGAGTAATTGCCGACGAAAAATCGGTTGGACTCCCCTACCTGAACTCGATGGTCAAAATTACCCGGGTCGAGGAGTTGAACGCCACTGCCGTCAAGATTGACTCGATATAGGTGCTGGTAGTAAGGGTCTTCCTGGGGCTCACGGGCATTTGCCATGATGTAAACCACACCCTCGGACTCATCGATGCCCACCACTCGTCGAACGGCCCAGGGGCCTTCGGTCAAGCGATTTTGCAAGGTGCCATCCGAGTTATAGCGGTAGAGATGTGCCCAGCCGTCTCGCTCTGACCACCAGAGCAAGTCGCCTGACTCTAGGCGTTCGAGTGGCTGCGTCTCCACGTATGTGTTCAATTCTTCTTCGAGTAGCACGCGGACTGCACCTGTCGTAGTGTCCACGACACAAACCTCGACCCGGTGCCGATCACGGCTTTGACGCCAGAAATGTAACTCGGTCGAGCTGTTCGAGAGCCAGAGGTTCTGATCGGGTTCATCGCTATCCGGATATTCGAATATCCGAGCGTTCCAGATCCCCAGTTGCTGATCTTTGAATTTTTCAGTATCGACCGTTAGCATCTGCTGGGTTTCGAAATCGTAGATGCGAAGTTCGCGTTGGGTGATCACTTCTTCTCCAGCCATGTCGTACTTGTAAGTCTCCAGTTCGGGGCGCTTGTTTCCCACGGAGTGAATAACCCACAAGTCACCGGTCTGACGCTGGTCTCGGCGCACGATCGCGAAGCGCTGCGAGTCATGAGCCCAGGAGAGGTTGGCGTGTTTACGCTTTTCGCGGTTTTCTTCTTTCTCTAGGTCAGTTTCACCGCGAGCAGTGTCAGCGTAGCTGTAGTGTTCTTCGCCGTCTGTCGAGAGCTGGACTTCTTCCACTTCAATCTTCTCTTCCGCCTCGTCCGCCTCGTCGCCATCCTTGCCGCGTCGCGCATCGAGAATCTGCTGGTAGGCTTCGCTGGTTATCGTGTGAAGGTTGTGATTGCGGGCAAAGACCACCACCTGGCCGTCAGGGGACACGCTAGCCCACGCAGGGTGATTATCGGGGCCTTCCCAGTCTGCAAGTTGCCGAACACTTCGAGTTACCACGTCGTATTCGAAGTGAAATACCTGCTTCTTGACGGCTTCCTCTTGCTTGGTGTCGCCGTCATCTTCCTGCTGCTGTTCTTCTTCGGTCTGGTCGATATCGGTGCGTTCTTCGTCTTGGGACGACTCGACTTCAAACTGGAGTGTGTTCTCATCGATAAACTTGATGCTTCGAATCGGCAAGTGCTTTCCGTCCCAGGGATCCTTCGTGAGTCGCGTGAGTTCGGCAGCAATACGGTCGTTATCAAATATCAGTGTCTTGGTGCCTTGCGCCGGGTCCACTAAGTAGAATGATTTACCCTCTGAAGTTTCCCACTCGTACCAGAAGCGGTCACTTCCCTTGATCCAATGAGGGTTAGTAGTGGTGCTATAGATGAGTCGGTTCAGCTTGTACGGCGCGAATCGACTTGCAAGTTGGTAGTTTGCAGTCAGCGTTTCTTGATTTTCCTGGCTGGCGAACGTTACTAAGGGAAGAGTTAGCAAGAGCAGGAAGCCAATCATCCACGTATGAAGTTTCATGGTGTCCTCTTAAGGTGGTAAATAGTGAAACTGTTCGTCGGACGACTTTCATCCGACACGACATCTGGGCCGACAAGCAGTGTGCCTCTAAGTCGGTCGAGACCGACAATGGTAATGGCACACGAAGTGAGTGCGCGATGGAGAAACATGGGCGTCCCAAGTTGTGTGGAATTATACTGCTACATTCTTCCACTTGGCTGCATCATGGTCGCATCGCGCATTCTCCCCATTGCTGGGACTGGAAGACGGAGACGAAAGAACACTTTGAACGACGCTGGACGCGAGCCGTAAATTTCGATTAGTTGCTCAGGAGCTCTGTGAAGTGTCACGTCCGCGCCAACACTGAAATCAAAATTACCAAGTGCCGGCAGGTCTTGCATCACACCGAACGTCGCAGCCAGAACCGTACTCGGTTCGAGGTGGCCTCCGTGCTGTTGCGTTCCATGCAGTAGATTGGTTTCCACATCCACCGCTTCCACGCGACTGTACACAACATGCGAGGCAACGCGATGGGTCGCCTCTACAAACAACGCGTCAGAGCCGACGTCTGCGTGATCTTTGTCGTTCCGGCCGTAGGCAGCCGTAACAGCCGTGAATCCAGTTTCCGATTGAGTGTGCCACGCCGCTGAGACCGTGGTCCGACGTACGTTTCCTGGTTCAAGAGCTTCGGGTTTCGTCAAGAATCCATGGGACACTTGGACCGACCAGTGAGGATCGGGTTGCCACCAGGCACGTGTCGCCCAGGAGTTGAGCGCGCCGACATCCAAGATGCCCCAGCGGTGTTCATCCGGCTCGCCGCCGTGAAAGACTGAACCCTCCAGAGCAAACGGACCATGGTCCACACGCATCGCCACGATTCCTTTGACGTAGTGTGTTGCGTCGAACGTGTGATGTCCCAATGGCGCAAAGGGATTTTCGACGGCAGACTGCCGATGCATAAAGGCAACTGGACCTAAAGTGGCCTCCCCGACGGGTCCTCCTGCAACGGTGATTCCGGTTCGGGTCGACAAGGGTCGGTACCAGACGGCTGCCAGCTGCATGACAAAATCGTGGGGATGCTGATGGTCTGTGATGGGTTGGCCTTTGTAGACTTCACCGGTCTGGAAGAGTTGGCTATAGCCGTTCCCGCGCATGGTCGCGGGCTCCCCGCTGAGCATACCCTTGAGAGTCAAGGTGCTGTTACCGACGGACCGACTGCCCATACCCATCCACCAATTCTGTGACACGAACTCTGTGGCTCCCCGGGGTGTGGGTTGATGGTTAACCGTGAGAAAGGCGACGCCATCATGCATAAAATGCCAATCCCCAGATGGATGACTGTCTTCATGTTCGGTTTGATGGGCGTGAGGATCTTCGGGTTGCTGCAGTTCTACAGGCTTGTCTTGCTGTGCCGTCACGTTAATGGTGAGTAAACAAGCGACGATTGTAGATACGTACATCTTATGTACAAGATTTTCGTTGAGCCACATAGCGACCTTTCACGTTCTATTAAAAAAGCGAGCTTAGCTGTCTGAGTTACGGCAAGACGGACGGGTGCTGCGATCTAGATCAAGAGTGGGACAGCGCCTGGGAACACCACCGGCGAGTGCGGGGCGGAGCTTGATGCCAGTAAGGTAGGTGGCTGGACGGCCGATCTTGTGTCGCCGAACGGAGACTTCAACACCGCGAGGTGTTCGAGGTTTACAGCAGTATTCCTGACTGAGTCGATGGCGATTGGTGTATCGAGTGCATGTTCACACGTGGCTTCCGCATTGTCGTGGTGCTGGCTGTCGTGCGAATGCCGCGATTCTTGCTGGTGCGAAGCCCGAGCAACTTTGGAGATTGCGTGAAGATCGTTCGCCCCAGCCTGGAGGTTGGCGGTTCCGCAGGCGATGATGCACACAGTCATAAACACGTGGGTACCGGCGATGAATAACACAGGCAACCGTTGGGATGTGTTCGTGAATTTCATAGGTAGGACAGTGTAACGTCTATTCCAAAGTCGTGCGAAACAATTAATAGTGCACATTTCTGCATACTAAAAAGCCTCTATTTGAGAGTGAAAAATTACACACAATTTCACGAACATAAAACGAACAAATTGCGCTTTATTCGTTAAAGTATTGATATAGTGTGACTTAACTATTTGTCAATAATTCAATAAAATGAATTCTTGATTGATTTGAAATACGAAGAATCTGGTGTGATTCAGAGCTTATTCAAAAATTTGAATTAATCATCAAGAACATTGGTTTTTTTGGAGTCCTTCAAATCACATAAAGTGAGTATTTACTAAGGAATTTTAAAACTCAATGTTGGCTCGGATCTTGCATATTATGTCTATACGTTTCTGGATTCAGTGTGTAGAAGTGTGAACTGGGTTGATGATTATGGCTTGCTTCTAATTAGAAACAGGCCTAAAATCGGTCAGATTTCCAGAAACAGAGTTGTTTCTTGAAGTGCAGGAATGTTTGTTTTTATATGTATGTTGAAAAGAAGGTACGTATGTTTGTTAATCATGTTCTTCATAGTAGGAGGGGAACACTTATGAGGAAGTCGGTAATGCTCGTTCTCTGTGCGCTACTGCTTGTCGGTAGTGCCACGGATGCAATGAGTCAGCAGTTCACCGGTAATCTTCGTGGCTCGGTAGCTGACGCACAGGGGATCATCCCCGGTGTGACGGTCACCTTGACCAACGAGGGCACAACTGTTGCCCGCGATACGATTACCAACGGCGTCGGTGAGTATTCTTTCGTCGCCGTCACGAACGGAACGTATACCGTTCGCACGTCGCTCCCTGGTTATAGAACCTTAGAGCAGCGTGGACTAGTCATCGGCACGAACGCCAACATTACGTTGGACTTAGTGCTGGAAGTTGGAACCGTCGAAGAAGAGATCACGGTTACGGCCGCAGCGCCGCTAATCGAGACCTCAAATGCTTCGGTCGGTGAGAGTCTTGACCGTGAAATTCTTGAAACGTTGCCGGCTCCTGGCCGTAACGCCTTCTTGATTGCGGTTACGATTCCAACGGTCATGCCGGTTGGCGACCCGCGGTTTAATCGCCAGCAGGATCAGACCAATGCCTCGCGTATCTCGCTAGGTGGTGGTGGTGTTCGTGCGAACAACTACATTCTTGACGGTGTTCCAATTACGGAGCTGTCAGGTCGCGCGGTGCTTAACCCCACAATCGAGGCGCTTGCTGACGTTAAAGTTTCGGTCCACACGTATGACGCAGAAATGGGTCGTACCGGTGGCGGCGTGTTCAACACGACCGGCCGCGTGGGCACGAACGAATTTCATGGCAGCGGCTTCTTCCAGACCCGTCCGGTTTGGGGTCAGATGCTGAACTACTTCGTGAGCGAGTCTGGTGGCACGAAGAAGAGCAGCGCGCTTGACCAGTCCTACTACCGTCTCTACGGTGGTGGTGTTGGTGGCCCAATTGTTCGGAACCGAACATTCTGGTGGTATGGCATGGAAGGGTATCGGTCGTTCACGACTGACACTCCCCAGCGTACTTGGGCTGGCCCGAACCAAAAACTCGGCGACTTCTCGTCGTCGACGATTAGTGGAACGGCCGTCCGAATCTGGAATCCGTATTGTCGTGGCCTAACGGCTGCGAACACGCGGTGCCCGGCGACTGGCTCTGGTTCGCTTGCGACACCTGAGTTCACGGGCGCGATCATTCCGTCAAGCCATCCGGCGCGGTCCACAGTGGCAGGCAACATCAATGCCCTCTGGCCGACCAAGACCATTAGCGGTAGAACCTATGCTGGTAACGAAGATGGTCAGCCGAATGCCACAGATTCATCCCAGACGATTGACTTGGCGGACATGTACACCTTCAAGGTGGAGCATAAGTTCTCCGACAATTGGTCGATCAGTGGGTTGTATCTCTATAACAAGACAGACGAGCCAGCTTCTGACTACATTGGAGATAAGACGGCGAAGACCGACTACTTCTTCAGTGGTGCGACGTGGTACCTTGAGCGCCGCCCGCACGTGTTCGTGGCTAACAATACGAACATCCTGAATGACTCGACTGTTTTGACGATGAGGTATGGTTGGACGCGATGGCTGGATAACACGATTCCAGGCGTCTCACCGAAGGGGCCAGCAGCACTTGGCTTCGACTCCTCATTTACCAACGGTATCCATGAAACCGGAAAGACCCTGCTGTCAGGGGTTAATTTCTCCGGTAACGTTGGCTACCGAGCCATTGGTAAAAACGCCAAGACTCTTGGTCGAGTCTGGAAGTCGCCGATTTCGGCTAACGTCGCCCTCTCGAAGTTGTGGGGAGCTCACACCGTTAAAGTCGGTGTGGACTACCGTTCGATGGGCATTAATACGCCGACGCGTTATAACACCGCTGGACGATTCACCTTCGAAGAGAATTTCACGAAGGGTCCAAACGGCGAGGGTGGTCATGAGTACGCGAGTTTCTTACTCGGTGCACTCAATGGCGGTGCCGTTGATGCCAACCGTGGCATCATCGACATGTATACGACCTACATGGGCGCATACTTCCAGGATGACTGG
>CEVM01126715.1_pt1 | contig 11772 bp, 10 predicted proteins | sample 531481 | NCBI WGS metagenome assembly CEVM01 (sample SAMEA2623649, study PRJEB7988) | marine metagenome | biome: marine biome (ENVO:00000447); feature: mesopelagic zone (ENVO:00000213) & marine oxygen minimum zone (ENVO:01000065); material: "saline water (ENVO:00002010), including plankton...
GACATTCTCGGTTCCGCTCGCCGGGGAAGACAGATGACGTGCGGATTGTAGCGAACGCCCCGGTCCCGCGGCGAGAGTTCAGCTGCGCAATGTCAGCGCGCGGGCGTCAGTTCTTTCCGAGCATTTTCTGGAGTTCAGCAAGGTCCGCCTCGGTCGGAGCCTGCTGCCCGCCGCCCAGGCCGAAGCCCGAACCGGTGGGTGTCGCGTTCTGCGTCGCGAGACCGGCGTTTTCGGCAGCGCGCTTCGCGGGGTTGCCCGATCGGGAACCCTGGCGTGCTTTCTGCGCCTTGGACTGCTTGCCGCGCTTGGCTGACGCACCGGGCCGACCGCCGCCGGGAACCGGACCCATGCCGGGGATGTTGGGAACACCGCCGCGCGCGACGGTCTTCATCATCTTGGCCGCCTGATCGAACCGCTGCACGAGCTGATTGACATCGGTGACCGTCATCCCCGCACCGCGCGCGATACGCAGGCGCCGCGATCCGTTGAGGATCTTCGGGTTGCGCCGCTCGCCGGGCGTCATCGACCGGATGATGGCCTCGGTGCGATCGATCTCGCGCTCGTCGAAGTCGTCGAGCTGCTGCTTCATCTGGCCCATGCCCGGAAGCATCCCGAGCATCTTCTTCATCGAGCCCATCTTCTTGAGCTGCTGCATCTGCTCGAGGAAGTCCTCGAGCGTGAACTGCTCAGTCGCGAGCTTCTCGGCCATCTTGGCCGCTTCGGCCTCATCGAAGGCGCTCTGCGCCTGTTCGATGAGGGTGAGGATGTCACCGAGATCGAGGATCCGGCTCGCCATCCGGTCGGGGTGGAAAGGCTCGACGTCGTCCAGCCCTTCGCCCGTGGACGCGAAAATGATGGGGCGACCGGTGACCGATGCCACAGACAGGGCGGCGCCACCGCGTGCGTCGCCATCGAGTTTGGAGAGGACAACTCCCGTGAAGTCGACGCCCTCCTGGAAAGCCTTCGCGGTGTTGACGGCGTCCTGGCCGATCATCGCGTCGATGACGAACAGCACCTCGTCGGGGTCAGTCGCCTTCCGGATGTCGGCAGCCTGCTTCATCAGCTCGGCATCCACACCCAGCCGACCTGCGGTGTCGATGATGACGATGTCGTGCTGCTTCTGCTTCGCGTACTCGACGCCATCCTTGGCGACTTTCACGGGGTTTCCGACGCCGTTGCCGGGCTCGGGCGCGTAGATCGCGGCTCCGGCCCGCTCGGCGACGACCTGGAGCTGGTTCACGGCATTGGGGCGCTGCAGGTCACAGGCCACAAGAAGCGGTGTATGACCGTCCTTCTCGAGCATCTTCGCGAGCTTGCCCGCGAAGGTCGTCTTTCCCGACCCCTGCAGGCCCGCCAGCATGATGACAGTCGGAGCCGTTTTGGCGAATTGCAGTCGCCGCTGCTGCCCGCCGAGGATGCCGATCAGCTCCTCGTTGACGATCTGGACGACCTGCTGGGCCGGGTTGAGGGCACGGTTGACCTCGTCGCCGAGCGCGCGCTCTCGCACCTTCGCGGTGAACTCCTTGACGACAGGGAGCGCGACGTCGGCATCCAGAAGTGCGCGCCGGATTTCGCGGACGGTCCCATCGACGTCTGCGGGCGTGAGCTTGCCCTTGGTGCGGAGGTTGCGGAAGGTTTCGGTAAGGCGATCCGAGAGCGTGCCGAAGGTTGCCATGATCGTCCGATTCTACGTGAGCGTGCCCCCGGGGATCAGCGAAGCACTCCCAGGGCGCGACGAAGCAGATCGTCAAGGCTCTCGCGCCCCGCACCAGCCAGCGCCCAGGCCCGCAGCGCAGCGACGACAGCCCCCGCGTAGGCTGCGGCGTGCACTTCGGCGGCGAGCGCTTCCTCTCCCGTTCGACGCAGGTAGGGGCTGATGGACGCAGCGATACGCCACTGCCGCGTCGCCATCTCCTGGGTCAACTCGGGAACGACTCCCATCGCTTCAGAGTTCACGAGCGCAAGCGCCAGCGCATCGGGGGTGAACCGCGAGAAGGCCTCACGCACAGCATCCGCCACGACCTCTGCCGGCCGCGAAGACGGGCACGCCGCAGCGAGGAATCCGTCGAGAAACTCGATCCGCTCATCCAGGCCCGACCAGAACACTTCGGACTTCGACTCGAAGTAGTTGAAGAAGCTCGACCTGCTCACTCCGACACGGCGAGCGATATGCGCGACAGTCGTGCGCTCGTAGCCCTGTTCGAGGAAGAGCTCGCATGCCGCTTCAGCGATTGAATCCCGCGATACCGCATGTGGCCTGCCTCCGGACATGGAGGAAGGGTACACGTCGGCGTTTCCAGGATTCAGCGTATTGTTGGACGCAGTCCAGAAACTGCGGAGGCTTGCGTGCTCGATGTGGTGGTGGCGGGCCTGTCTCCCGCGACAGTTCCCTATCTCGACGCCTGGGAGATGCAGCGCCGCATCCACCGCGAGGTCGTCGCAGGTTCCCGCCCCGACACGCTCGTCCTGCTCGAACACGACGCGGTCTATACGGCTGGCAAGCGGACGGAGCCGCACGAGCGTCCCGCCGACGGGACACCGGTGATCGACGTCGATCGCGGCGGGAAGATCACGTGGCACGGTCCCGGGCAGCTCGTCGGTTATCCGATCGTGCGGCTTCCCGATCCGATCGATGTCGTGGCCCACGTCCGTCGCCTCGAGCGGCTGCTCATCTCCGCCCTCTCGCAGCACGGCGTCGAGGGGTACCAGGTCGAGGGTCGCAGCGGCGTCTGGGTTCGCCGCCCCCTGTCCGAAGACAAGGTGGCGGCCATCGGGGTGCGCGTGGAAAAGGGTGTGACGATGCACGGTTTCGCTGTCAACTGCGACAACACGCTCGCCGGTTTCCGCGGGATCATCCCCTGCGGGATCACGGATGCCGGCGTCACGACGGTCAGCGAGGTGGTCGGCGCGCCCGTCGCACCAGCAGACGTCCTGGCCACCGTCGTCGAACAGTTCGAGCGAGAGTACGCGGAGGTCACAGCATGAGTGCATGCGGGACAGGATCGACAGGCGGCGCTTCCGCCACCGGAGCGCAGACTGCCCCCGAGGGCAGAAAACTCCTGCGGCTCGAAGTCCGCAATGCGCAGACTCCCATCGAGCGCAAGCCAGAGTGGATCCGCACGAAAGCCAAGATGGGGCCGGAGTACACCCAGCTGCAGCACCTGGTGAAAGATGAGGGTCTTCACACGGTGTGCCAAGAGGCCGGATGCCCCAACATCTACGAGTGCTGGGAAGACCGCGAGGCAACCTTCCTCATCGGCGGATCTCAGTGCACCCGACGCTGCGACTTCTGCCAAATCGACACGGGAAAGCCCGCCGCCTACGACACCGACGAGCCGCGGCGGGTCGCCGAGAGTGTCCAGCGGATGCAGCTGAGGTACGCCACCGTCACGTGCGTCGCCCGCGACGACCTGCCCGACGGGGGCGCATGGTTGAACGCAGAAACGGTGCGGCAGATTCACGCCGTGAATCCCGGCACCGGTGTCGAGTTGCTCGCTACCGACTTCAACGGCGAGCCTGCCCTTCTTGATGACGTGTTCGCGGCGCGCCCGGAGGTCTTCGCCCACAACGTCGAGACCGTCCCGAGGATCTTCAAGCGCATCCGCCCCGCGTTCCGTTACGAGCGCTCGCTCGACGTTCTCACCCAGGCACGGCAGGCAGGGTTGATCACCAAGTCCAACCTCATCCTCGGAATGGGCGAGGAGCCCGAGGAAGTGGTTCAGGCTCTGCGCGACCTCCACGAAGCCGGCACCGACATCATCACCATCACGCAGTACCTGCGGCCCTCACCGCGTCACCTGCCTGTCGCGCGCTGGGTCAAACCCGACGAGTTCGTCGCCTTCAAAGAGGAGGCCGAGCGGATCGGATTCCTCGGCGTGCTGGCGGGGCCCCTCGTCCGTTCGTCGTACCGCGCCGGGCGGCTGTGGGCACAGTCGATGCTGTCGAAGGGACGACAGATCCCCGACAACCTGTCGCACCTCGCCGACGACATCGCGCGCGAAGGCCTGAGCTTCGCTCAAGCCGTGTGAGCGAGCTGGGCGCGGTCAATCAGCGCTGGTGACCGAGAGCACCGTGCCGTCCGAGGCGATGTTCACCAGGAGCACGTCGTCGGTGGCATCCGGGTCGAGGGCGTACTCGAGCACGGCGAACGGGTCGGATCCGCCGTGTTCGTCGGCCAGGATCGTCATGCTCATCAGTTGCAGGGCACGGATGACGTCGATGTGCGTGTCTCCGGAAATGTCGACGAGGAACGACTCCAACTCCTCGCCCAGCATTTCCTGCTGTTGCAGGATGTACTCGGTTACCTCGCTGGTGCGCTCGCTCAGCTGCGACACCATCGCCTCGCGCGCGATCCGATCAATCGTCTCGAGAGACGAGATGAGGCTCGCGGCTACATCGAGCGCGTCCGGAGAGACATCGTCTTGATCGGGCGCGGTCAGATCGACGGTGACCGACTGGTCTGCGAACTCGACGTTCTCAGACCAGAAGATCGAACCGTCCGGACCAGATTCCAGCAGGCCGAAGAAGTCGTGCTCGATCGCCATGACCCCATGAAACCAGCCCCGGGGGCCGACCGATAGTCCCCGCGCCCGGCGCGGCGTCAATCGACGAGGGCGGCAGCGAAAACGTGCGGGGTGAAGCCGGTGAGATCGCCGATTCCTTCGCCCTGCCCGAGCAGCTTGACAGGGATGCCGGTGCGCTCCTGAACAGCGAGGACGAACCCGCCCTTCGCTGAGCCGTCGAGCTTGGTGAGAACGAGGCCGGTGACGCCGGCGTGCTCCAGGAACGCCTCGGCCTGCATGACGCCGTTCTGCCCCGTTGTTGCGTCCAGGACGAGGAGGACCTCACTGATCGGCGCCTGCTTCTCGATGACCCGGCGGATCTTGCCGAGCTCATCCATGAGGCCGCCCTTGGTGTGCAGGCGCCCTGCCGTGTCGACGAGCACGATCTCGGTTCCGGTGTTCTTCGCGTACTCGATCGTCTGAAAGGCCACGGATGCCGGGTCTTGCCCCTCATGCTGCGGCCGGACGATATGCGCGCCGCCACGCTCAGCCCAGGTCGCGAGCTGGTCGACGGCAGCGGCGCGGAAGGTGTCGGCAGCGCCGACGACGACGCTGCGCTGGTAGCGGCGCAAGAAGTTCGCGAACTTGCCGATGGTCGTGGTCTTTCCCACCCCGTTGACCCCGACCACGAGCACGACGGCGGGGCGCTCGGTGAGCTTGAGCGTGGTGTCGAATCTCGCGAAGTGTTCTTCGAGCGTTTCTTTGAGCATCCGCTGCAGGTCACGCGGATCAGTGGTCCGATACCGGTCGACCTTCTCGCGCAGCTCATCCACGATGCGCTCGGTGATGTCAGGGCCGAAGTCGGCTGTCAGGAGCGCCGTCTCAAGGTCCTCCCACGTCGTCTCATCGATCGTGGGTTTGACGAACATGCCGCGAAGCGCTCGTCCGAGCGACCAGGATGATTCGGCCATAGCTCCAGCCTACGGTCAGCTGGCCGCGCGATCGGCGATCCGCTGGCCAACGACAGCCGAGACGCCGTCCTGTCGCATCGAGACACCGTAGAGTGCGTCGGCGATCTCCATCGTCCGCTTCTGATGGGTGATCACGATGAGCTGACTACTGGCGCGCAGCTGCTCGAACACACCCAGGAGTCGCCCGAGGTTGGCGTCGTCGAGCGCCGCCTCCACCTCGTCGAGGATGTAGAACGGGCTCGGACGGGCCTTGAAAATCGCCGTCAGCAGCGCGACCGCCGCGAGGGATCTCTCGCCGCCAGACAGCAGCGAGAGCCGCTCGATCTTCTTTCCGACCGGCCGCACCGCAACTTCGATTCCGGTAGTCAGCGGGTTGTCCGGATCGGTCAGGCTCAGGCTCCCCGAGCCCCCGGGGAACAGGATCGGAAAGACCTCGTCGAACGCGGTCCGGGTGTCGTCGAACGCGGCGAGGAAGATCGTCTGCATCCGCTCATCGAGGTCCTCGATGATCGTGACGAGGTCCTTTCGCGTGCTGGTGAGGTCGGCGAGCTGCTCCGTGAGGAATGTGTGTCGCTGTTCGAGCGCGGCAAATTCCTCGAGCGCGAGCGGATTCACCCGACCGAGTTGCGCTAGCTTGCGTTCGGCATCCTGGAGCCGCTTCCGCTGACTCGCGCGGTCGAAAGCCACCGGCTCTTCGCCGTCGTCAGCAGGAATCGGCTGATCGGGCCCATATTCGGAAACGAGAATGTCTTCCTCAAGACTCAGTTCCGATCGCGCCCGGTCAAGGATGCTCGTCACGTGAAGTCGCTTCTCGTGCATCTGCAGCTCGAGCCCGTGAACGCTTTCGGTGAGTCCTGCCAGACGTTCCCGAACCGCGGCTTCGTCGGCCCGAACTGCCGACAGCTCTGACGTGACGGCGGAGCGGGCCGACTCGGCTTCAGCGAGCTCGAGACGCGCCGCCGAGACCGATCGGTCGACCGAATCCAGGACGGCCGGCAGGGTCGCTGCGACATCGGCGGCAACCTGACGTTGGCGTCGACGAATGACAGCGCGTCGCGCCGCTTCGGCGGCAGCCGCGGCCTCGCGCTCGCGCTGGCGTTCCAGCTGCTGCACACGCGCCTGTCCGGCGCGAACCCGCTCACGGAGCGTTTCGACCTCGAGCCGCGCCCGCATCTCGTGCTCCCGCGCACCCTCGAGTGCCTCGAGAAGCCCGTCGCGAGCCGATGCGTCAAGAATGGGACGCGGCGCCTCCAGGGCATGCTGCAATTGCGCCTGAGCCGACGCTGCGGCTGCCGCAGCATCATCCCGGGCAGCCTGCGCCTGCGCGAGTCCTGCCTCAAGCCGTTCACACTCCGCGCTGGCAGCCTCGACTTGCACGGTGGCGCGGTTGACCTGTTCCGCGTGCGCAGCCACCGCTGCGTCGTGCTCACGCAGCCGGGTCAGCGCCGCGCTCGTGTGGCGTTTGGCCTCCTCGGCCTCGGCGAGTGCATCGGCGAGCGCCTCCCGCAGGGAGTCGGCCACCACGACGAGTTCATCGCGACGGTCGGCGGCAGCGTCTCGTTCGGCCAGGAGCTCAAGTCGGGATCGAGAGGCTCCCGCGCCTGCTCGCAGCGACGAGCCTGTGAACACCTCACCCGCCCGGGTGACGACGGTGATCGTGCGCGGGTCGGCGACCACCTGCGGCGCGCTCTTCCGAACTGCGTCGAGGTCGTCCGCGATGACGACACGCGCCAGAAGCGCCCGCACACCGGCGGGACCGGTGACAACATCTGGGGCGGGCCGCAGCGAACCGAATCCAGAAAGATCCTCAACCGCTTCCGCGACCTCGCCGATGACAAAATCGACCACCCCGCGATCGGCGTCACGCACTCGCTCGGCCAGCGCAAAGCCATCCTCGAGGCTGTCCACCAGCACACCTTCGGCGCGGGGACCGAGCACGGCGGCGATCGCGGCCTCATACCCGGGCGTGATCTGAATGGCGTCACCGACCAGGCCCCGAACCCCGGGAGCTTCCTCAGCAATCAGGTCAGCTGAGGCGTTCTTGACGCCCAGCGCGCGCGTCAGCGCCGTGGTCTGGGCGGTGAGCGCTTCGATCTCGCGTTCGGTCTCGTGAAGGCGGTCCCGGAGCTCCGAGACGCGGGTCTCGGCATCCGTCGCCCGGCGGCCAGCCTCGTCGTACTCGGCTGCGTACTGCGCCGAGCTGCCCTCGGGAACGAGCTCGGGATCGACCCCGGCAAGCTCCGCCGCCGCCGACTCGCGACGAGCGGTCGCGGCATCCAATGCGCGTTGCTGCCGTGCCAGCGCATCGTCGATGGCCGCCAGCGCTGACGCTGCGGCGTCCGCCGACCCCCGCAGAGCGGTGAGCTTCATCTCATGCTGCGAAACCAGCGCGCTCTGCTCGGCGATGTCGACATCCAGGGCGTCGAGTTCGGCTCGAGCTCGCATGACGTCACGGGCAGCCTCGGATGCCGCATCCTCGGCATCCACGAGACCTGCAGAAACCTCGTCGATCTCAGCCCGCGCGTCATCGATCATTGCGCTCGTGACGGTTCGGACTGCCGCACCGTCGTCATCGGACGACTCCCCGAGAAGCGTCAACCGCTGGCCGGCGAGCGAGTACAGCCCGCGCAGGCGCTCCTGCACGCGTTCGAGCGAGAACAGCACCCGCCGCGCACCATCGACAGCCTCGGACCGCTGCTCAGCCTCGAGCTGCGCGATCCGTACCCGCAGCTGATCGGATCGATCCTGCAACACAAGCCGCTCGGCGTGGCGCTCATGCTCGGCCCGCATGTGATCTGCCAGCTCCGCACGCAAGCCGACGAGTTCGTCGGCTATCAAGCGAGCCTTCGCGTCGCGCACGACAGCGGCGATCGTGGCAGCTTCCCGGGCGATCTCGGCTTGGCGGCCCAGAGGCTTGAGCTGTCGGCGCAGCTCACCGGCCAGATCGCTCAGGCGCGTGAGGTTCGCTTCCATCGCCTCGAGCTTGCGAAGCGTCTTCTCTTTGCGGCGCCGGTGCTTGAGGATCCCCGCGGCTTCTTCGATGAACCCGCGTCGGTCTTCGGGAGAGGCCTGCAGCACTGTGTCGAGCCGACCCTGCCCGACGATGACGTGCATCTCGCGCCCGAGTCCCGAGTCGCTCAGGAGCTCCTGTACGTCAAGCAGACGGCATCCTTCGCCGTTGATCGCGTACTCGCTCGCTCCGTTGCGAAACAGCGTCCGGCTGATCGTGACCTCGGAGTACTCGATCGGCAGAGCTCCGTCGCTGTTGTCGATCGTGAGTTGCACTTCGGCGCGACCCAGCGGCCCGCGAGTCGAGGTACCGGCGAAAATGACGTCTTCCATCTTGCCGCCGCGCAGGGTCTTGGCGCCCTGCTCCCCCATGACCCAGGCCAGCGCATCGACGACGTTGGACTTGCCCGAGCCGTTGGGTCCGACGATCGCGGTCACCCCCGGTTCGAAGGCGAAGGTGGTCGGCTGGGCGAATGACTTGAACCCCTTGAGCGTGACGCTCTTCAGGTGCATGCGCGTTCCTTCCCGACGTGTGGCGTATCGACCCCCACCACCGACCGTCGACCTACGCTACCCTGCTAGGCCGCTTCACCGAGGGAGCCAGGCCCAGGACTGGCGACACGCCCGGAGGTCCTCGAATTCTGGGAGCTTGCTTGACGAACGCTGCTTCGACCCGCTAACGTTCCAGATCGCGACACGTCACGAGAGGAGGACAGCCATGATGATTCGCAATGCAGTGTTCGGACACACCCCGCTGCGCGCTCCCATGGGACTGACCTTCCTGGGACTGCTCGCCGCTCCCACCGCCGCGTAACGCGCGCTGGTTGAGCCACCGGACCTCGTCGGTTCCGGCCCCACGGACTACCTGTCCGTTCACTTCTCCGCATCTGCACTGACCCGCTGGCCAGCGCACGGATGCCTCCCCGCTGCATGCCGGAAGAACACCGGCATTCGCAGCCGACCAAAAGGTCTCTCATGTACACCACGCTCGAGCCCGTCGAGGCTCTCACCACCCACCCCCACGTCCGTCGACATCTGACGCTCGCCGAGCGCGCAAGCCTTCGGGTAGCCGTCTGGGTGCTCACGCAGCACCTCCGTCGTGCTGCTTCCCGGGAACAGCGCGAAGTCGCACGCCTCCGGTACGACCAGGAGCGTGCGCGCGAAGAGCGCGCAGCTCAGGCCGTCCGCCTGGCCGCCTGGCATCTGAACGCCCGCTGATCGAAGGATCCGACGTGACAACCGCAACACCCGACATCCGGCCCCTCACCATCCCGAGCAGTCTCCACGCCCCCGAGGCGGCAGACTTCCTCGAGATGGTGAGGGTCCGCAACATCGTCTATGACGAGATCAGCGGCAACCGAGACGAGGAACTCGATCCCGCCGTGCTTCTCCCCCACTATCGGCCATCTCCGTTCGCGCAGCGACTCATCTGGGGGGTGTGGTCCGGCGGTGAGTTCGTGGGACGCGCGGGGCTTGATCTCCCTCACGACGAGGACGCCACGGCTGCCTACGCGCAGATCGAACTTCGCCGCCACGCGTGGAGTCATGGCGTCGGAACGGCGGCACTCGGCATCCTCGAGGCGGCTGCCGCCGAGAACGAGCGTCGCGTCATCGAGTCATGGATCGAACACCCGACCGCAGACGGTGAGCAACTTGCTCCGCCGACCGGTTTCGGGCGGATTCCGCTCGATCACGCTGCGCGATTCGCACTTCGCCACGGCTACGCGCTGGAACAGGTCGAACGCAAGAGCATCCTCGACCTTTCGGCCACCAGTGTCGATCTGGTGAGCGAGCTCCATCAGCAGGCGTCCGTGGCGTCAGCCGGGTACGAGCTCGTCTCGTGGCGTCCGCCGACTCCCCCGGAGTTCGTGGCCGACTACGCCTGGATGAAGTCGCGAATGAGTGTGGACGCACCGAGCGCGGGCATGGAGATCGCCGAGGAAAGCTGGGATGCGGCCCGGATACTCGAACACGACACCCATTGGATCGAGGGCGGGCGCGACGTGCTCGTTGTCGCGGCGCGCGATCGCGCGTCGGGTCGACTGGTTGCCTTCACCGAGCTGGCGTCGAGCCCTGGGCACCCCGTGACGCACCAGGAGGACACACTGGTGCTTCGCGAGCACCGCGGTCACCGACTCGGGATGCTGATCAAGACCGCTGCGCTGCTTCGCTGGCGCGAACTGGCGCCACACACGCAGCGGATTCTCACCTACAACGCCGAGGAGAACCGGCCCATGCTGGCCGTGAATGAAGAGATCGGGTTCCGCCCGGTCGCCTACATCGGCGCGTGGAAGAAGACGCTCGCGCCCGCATCCGACGCCAGCACCGACGCCGTCAGCGGGTGAGATAGCGAAGCACGGCAAGCACGCGACGATGGTCGTCCGCATCGACCGCGAGACCGAGGGCGTCGTAGATCTTCGACGTGTGCTGGACGACAGCTTTCTCGGAGAACCCGATGGCGCCCGCAATCCAACTGTTGCTGCGCCCTTCGGCCATGTAGCCGAGCACCTCGCGTTGACGAGGCGTCAGTCGCTCGACACCACCGCCGAGCACCTGGGCACGTGAGAGGAGAATCTCGACCACGTCGGGGTCCAGCGCCGTCCCCCCGCGAACGACGCGTCGCAAGTCTTGCGTGAAGGTACGAACATCCGCGATGCGCTGCTTGAGCAGGTAGCCGACCTTGCCCTGACCCGTGCCGACGAGTTCGATCGCGTAGCGGCGCTGTACGTGCTGGGACAGAACGACGATTGCTACATCGGGCGACGATGCGCGAATGCGGTGCGCGGCCACGAGTCCCTCGTCCGTGAACGTCGGCGGCATCCGGATGTCTGTAATCACCAGTTGGGGCTGATGTTCACCAACGGCGTCCTCGAGCTCGGCGGCGGTTCCCACCGCGCTGACGACCTCGAACCCGTCCTGTTCGAGAACCAGGGCAAGTCCCTGCCGCAACAACGCTTCGTCTTCAGCGATCACTACCCGCACGGGATCTCCATCCTCAGATTCGTACCCGCCCCCACCACCGAGGTCACGGTCAGCGAGCCGCCGACAGCCTCAACGCGGTCGACGAGACCGCCCAGTCCTCGCCCCTCGACGTGCGCTCCACCGACACCGGTATCGGTCACCGACACGCGAAGCACGTCATCGACTCGGGCGACGGTCACCGTGACGCGGTCGGCGTGAGCATGCTTCACGGCATTGGTAAGCGCCTCGGCAACCACGAAGTACGCCGTGGTCGCCGCCGCCGTGGGAATCTCCTCAAGCGATGTCATCTCCAACGCCGTGGGAATCGG
>CEVM01022432.1_pt1 | contig 11652 bp, 6 predicted proteins | sample 531481 | NCBI WGS metagenome assembly CEVM01 (sample SAMEA2623649, study PRJEB7988) | marine metagenome | biome: marine biome (ENVO:00000447); feature: mesopelagic zone (ENVO:00000213) & marine oxygen minimum zone (ENVO:01000065); material: "saline water (ENVO:00002010), including plankton...
GGAGGTGATCGCGTTTACCAGTCACGGCGGCCTCGGTCAGAACACGCGTCGTTTCTTGGAAGGAAGCCGCCGATATAAAGGACTCAGTCGCGAGCGAGCCCTTCGTAATACCTAGCAGTAATCGCTCAAACTGAATAAGGTCTTTCCCTTCCGCTGCAAGGCGCTCGTTTTCCTCAACTATCCTCACATATTCGACTTGTTCGCCGCGAATCATTTCTGAATCACCAGACTCCAAAACTTGAGCCTTGCGTAACATCTGGCGAACAATTACTTCGATGTGTTTGTCATTAATGGTTACTCCCTGAAGTCGATAAACCTCTTGGATCTCATTAATGATGTACTGCGCCAGCGCCACCAAACCTTGGAGTCTGAGAATGTCATGTGGACTTGGTGGGCCATCCGACACGATGTCGCCTCTCTCAACCTGCTCTCCTTCAAAAACGGAAATCTGTCGCCATTTCGGTATCAGATTTTCAACATGATCCCCATCTGCTGTCGTAATAACAAGACGCCGTTTCCCCTTGGTTTCCTTACCAAAGCTTACGGTACCGCTGGTTTCCGCAAGAATTGCAGCGTCCTTAGGTTTGCGCGCCTCGAAGAGATCCGCTACGCGCGGGAGTCCGCCTGTTATATCCCGCGTCTTGGATCCCTCCTGGGGAATCCGCGCGATCACCTCCCCTACTCCGAGTTTCTCGTCAGCCTCTAGACTTAAAACCGAATTACTAGGGAGGAAGTAATGTGCCGGAACGTCCGTTCCAGCTAAATTCACGACATTACCTTTCCCATCAACAAGGCTTATTGCTGGACGCAAATCTTTACCCGAAGTCGGTCTGTCTATGGGGTCCAACACCGTAACGTTGGTCAGGCCGGTTAATTCGTCCGTTTGGCGACTTACCGATACCCCTTCTTCCATTTCTTCGAACACGACCTTTCCCGACACCTCTGTAACAATTGGGTGGGTATGTGGATCCCACTGCGCAATCATTTGCCCAGAGTCAACATTATCGCCATCTCGAACAGAAATAACGGCGCCGTACGGCAATTTATATCGCTCCCGCTCTCTCCCATGGTTGTCCGCGATGGCAATTTCACCCGACCGTGAAACCGCAACCAGTTCTCCCGAATCACGATCGACCGTCTTGAGGTTTTGAAGCCGTACGGTGCCACCATGCTTAACCTGAACATTGTCCACTGCAGATGCGCGAGAAGCCGCCCCTCCAATGTGGAAGGTTCGCATCGTTAACTGGGTACCAGGTTCTCCAATGGACTGAGCCGCGATAACGCCAACCGCTTCTCCAGTATTAACAAGATGGCCGCGCGCCAAATCCCTGCCATAACACGCTGAACACACTCCATAACGCGTTTCGCAAGTAATCGGTGATCGCACAAATAGTTCGTCGACTCCCAAGTCGTCCAAACGTTCGACCCAGCTTTCATCGAGCATCGTGCCCGCCGGAATCAGCAACGTTTTGCCATTTCCGTCGTAAACATCTCGTGAAACGATTCTTCCCAAAACGCGCGCCGAAAGCGTTTGGACGACATCACCTCCCTCAATTAACGCCGAAATGTGTAACCCTTCCTGCGTACCGCAATCATCCGCGGTAACTACTAAGTCTTGAGAGACGTCGACAAGCCGCCGCGTTAGGTAACCGGAGTTTGCGGTTTTTAACGCTGTATCCGCCAGACCTTTGCGCGCGCCATGCGTCGAAATAAAGTATTCGTTCACAGAAAGACCTTCACGAAAATTAGCAACTATCGGCGTTTCGATGATGCTGCCGTCGGGCCGCGTCATGAGTCCTCGCATACCAGCTAATTGACGGATCTGAGTCGGGGACCCCCGCGCTCCAGAATCTGAATAGATATAGACCGAATTAAACGAATCTTGACCAACTTCCTCACCCTCCCGATCAATCACCTGCTCGGTTGAAAGTCCATCCATCATGGATCGAGCAACCAATTCACTGGCTCTAGACCAAATATCGACTGCTTTGTTGTATTTCTCTCCAGCAGTTACCAACCCCGACGCATATTGAGACTCAATATCTTTAATCTCGGTTTGCGCATTTTCGATGATTTCGGCCTTATTTTCTGGAATCACAAAGTCTTCTACGCCGATTGAAGATCCAGAGGCAGTTGAAAATCTGAAGCCGGTATACATCAGCTGATCAGCGAAAATTACTGTTTCTTTCAAACCCACGTTGCGGTAACAAGAGTCGATCAGGCTAGAAATTGCTTTCTTGGTCATCGGCCTATTAATTAGGCCAAAAGGCATTTGTTTCGGCACGATTTCGTACAGAAGCGCTCGGCCAACGGTGGTGTCGACAACGGCAGTTGTAGAACCACCCACCTCGTCTTCTTCCGATATTCGCAATCTAATTTTCGCGTGCAGATCCACAGAACCGGTTTGATACGCACGATGAACCTCATCGAGGTCGGCAAATGCCATACCCTCGCCCAACACATTAACCTTTTCGCGTGTCATGAAATACAAACCCAGCACCACGTCTTGGTTAGGTACGATGATGGGCTCTCCGCTCGCTGGGGAAAGAATATTGTTGGTGGACATCATCAATGCACGACACTCCAACTGCGCTTCGAATGTTAGCGGTACATGTACCGCCATCTGATCGCCGTCAAAGTCGGCGTTATACGCCACACACACCAATGGATGCAGCTGAATGGCTTTGCCCTCCACAAGTACCGGTTCAAATGCTTGAATTCCTAAACGGTGGAGCGTTGGCGCACGGTTGAGCATCACCGGATGCTCGCGGATGACGTCCGCAAGAATGTCCCAAACTTCTGAGGTCTCTTGTTCAACCATCTTTTTCGCGGCTTTTATGGTCGTTGCAAGGCCAAGAGCTTCCAGCTTGCCAAAAATGAAAGGTTTAAATAATTCCAAAGCCATCTTTTTCGGCAGCCCACATTGGTGCAACTTTAGAGTTGGCCCGACGACAATTACCGATCGCCCTGAATAATCTACTCGTTTGCCGAGCAAATTCTGTCGGAATCTCCCTTGCTTGCCCTTGATCATGTCCGCAAGCGATTTAAGGGGGCGTCGATTGGAACCAGTAATCGCTCTACCGCGTCTACCATTGTCCAAGAGTGCATCAGTTGACTCCTGAAGCATTCTTTTCTCGTTACGGACAATAATGTCTGGAGCGTTTAGGTCTAGCAGTCGCTTCAGTCGATTATTTCGATTAATCACCCTGCGATAGAGATCATTCAAATCGGAAGTCGCAAACCTGCCACCATCCAATGGCACAAGCGGCCGCAAATCCGGCGGTAGGATTGGGAGTACCGTCAAAATCATCCATTCTGGCTTGTTGCCCGAGCTAACAAACGCCTCGACAAGTTTCAATCTCTTCGACAGCTTCTTGATCTTAGTTTCGGAATTTGTCGAGGGTATCTCTTCGCGAAGGCGCGTCATTTCTTCTTGTAGATCGAGGTCCATCAGTAGCTGTTGAACAGCCTCAGCTCCCATCTTCGCTACAAATTCATCACCGTACTCCTCCATCGCGGCGTAATACTCTTCGTCATTGAGCAACTGCCCCATCTCCAGATCGGTCAGACCCGGGTCGATCACAACGAACGATTCAAAGTACAGAACGCGCTCGATATCCCGTAACGTCATATCCAGCAACAAACCTATTCGAGACGGGAGAGATTTAAGAAACCATATATGCGCGACCGGACTGGCAAGTTCCACGTGCCCCATGCGTTCCCTACGAACCTTAGTAAGGGTTACTTCAACCCCACACTTTTCACAGATTACGCCTCGATGCTTGAGGCGCTTGTATTTTCCGCAGAGGCATTCGTAATCCTTGACAGGACCAAAAATACGGGCGCAAAAAAGTCCATCACGTTCTGGTTTGAACGTCCGGTAATTAATCGTTTCGGGTTTTTTTACCTCGCCGAACGACCACGATCGGATCAGATCTGGAGCAGCCAACCCGATCCGGAGCGAGTCGAATTCGTCCGCTGGACCGTCTCTTTGCCTTAAAAGATTGAGCAGATCTTTCATAAAATTGAAGCCTCCACGCTTATTCGCTTTGCAGTTCGATATCGATGGCCAAGGACCTAACCTCTTTTACCAGCACATTAAAACTTTCAGGCATTCCTGGTTCCATTTGTAAATCGTTATCTACAATGTTTTTGTACATCTTAGTCCGACCAGCGACATCGTCTGATTTCACTGTGAGCATTTCTTGCAGCGTATAGGCAGCGCCATATGCCTCGAGCGCCCACACCTCCATCTCTCCGAACCGTTGTCCACCGAATTGCGCCTTTCCGCCGAGCGGTTGCTGCGTAACAAGACTGTACGATCCTGTTGAGCGCGCATGCATTTTGTCATCTATCAAGTGATTCAACTTCAATATATACATATAGCCAATGGTTACGGGCCGCGCGAAAGGATCTCCGCTACGACCATCGTACAGCGTCGTCTGACCGTTGACCGGCAACCCCGCCAAATCGAGCATTTTCTTGATGCCATCTTCTTTTGCGCCGTCAAATACCGGAGTCGCGATCGGCATTCCATCCGTTAAATTTTCGACGAGCTCCATCACTTCCTCATCAGACATTTTCTCAAGTTCAACGTTTCTACCGTCAAGCTCGTTGTATACAGTCGAAAGAAGTTTGCGAAATTCGGCCACCTTAGATTTGACCTCTAACATCGCCCCGATCTTTTCGCCAATGCCTTTCGCTGCCCACCCGAGGTGCGCTTCTAGAACCTGACCAACGTTCATCCGACTGGGGACACCGAGAGGATTGAGAACGATATCAACCGGCTCACCATTGGCGTCAAATGGCATGTCTTCTACAGGCATGATCACAGAAATAACGCCCTTATTCCCGTGCCGTCCAGCCATCTTGTCACCAGGCTGTATTCGTCTTTTTATAGCCAAGTAAACCTTGACGTATTTGAGAACGCCAGGGGCGAGATCATCTCCGCCTTCCAGCTTGGACTTCTTGTCCTCGTATACCGCATCGAGCGCTTCCCGCCTGGCCTTTAGTTGGGTTTCAGCCGAGTCAAGTTGATCATTGAGGCTTTCCTCAGACATCCGAATCTCAAACCAACTTTCAGGCGCTAAATCAGCTAGAAACTTTGAATCTATTTTGGCTCCTTTCGACAAACCAGGGGCTCTGGATAATACTTTACCCGTTAGTGCAGACTTCAGTCGTTCGTACGTTGCCGCTTCGACGATTCTGTACTCGTCGTCTAGATCCTTTCGAATTTCACCAAGCTCAGTCGCTTCAATCGATCTCGCCCGAGCATCCTTCTCGACTCCATCTCGCGTGAAAATTCTTACATCAATGATGGTCCCTTTAACTCCGGTAGGAACTCGTGACGAGGTGTCCTTTACGTCCGAAGCTTTCTCTCCAAATATCGCTCGAAGAAGCTTCTCTTCCGGAGTGAGCTGTGTCTCACCCTTCGGAGTCACCTTGCCTACCAGAATATCGCCGGCCACCACTTCTGCCCCTACGTACACGATGCCCGATTCATCAAGTTTGGATAATGCGGACTCTCCGACGTTGGGAATATCCGCAGTTATTTCTTCCGGCCCTAATTTTGTATCTCTAGCGATACAAGTAAGCTCTTGGATGTGAACACTCGTGAAACGATCCTCCTGAACAACGCGTTCAGACACGAGAATTGAATCCTCGTAGTTGTATCCATTCCAAGGCATGAACGCGATACGCATGTTTTGGCCCAACGCCAACTCACCCATATCGATGGATGGACCGTCCGCGAGAATGTCCCCTCGAGCAATTACGTCTCCCTCTTTGACAAGCGGACTCTGATTGATACAAGTACTCTGATTAGATCGAGTGAATTTAGTTAGATTGTAAATATCGACGCCAGCCTCACCGGCTTCAGTTTCCGCATCCGCGACGTGAATAACGACTCGCGATGCATCGACGGAATCGACGGTTCCACCGCGTTCTGCGATTACGCATACCCCTGAGTCACGGGCAACATGGCGTTCCATCCCGGTACCCACGAGCGGTTTCTCTGACCGAATAGTTGGCACTGCTTGCCGCTGCATATTCGAGCCCATTAAGGCCCTATTAGCGTCATCGTGCTCTAAGAATGGAATGAGCGCAGCAGCAACTGACACCACTTGCTTGGGAGATACGTCCATGTAATTGACGTTATCGCGCGACGTTTTCGTGAACTCGTTCTGATGCCTGACATCGACAAGTTCGGCGACGAACTTTCCTGCCTTATCCGTTTCAGAACTCGCCTGAGCTATTACGTATTCTGCTTCATCAATCGCAGATAGATACTCGATTTGGGTCGTTACCTTTCCTTTAACAACTTTCCGATAAGGAGTCTCTAAAAATCCATATTCGTTGGTACGCGAATACACAGCGAGACTGTTTATCAACCCGATATTAGGGCCCTCCGGTGTCTCGATAGGACAAACGCGCCCGTAATGAGTTGGGTGAACATCCCGGACTTCAAATCCTGCCCTTTCGCGAGTTAGACCACCTGGCCCAAGAGCAGACACCCTGCGTTTATGGGTTACCTCGGACAATGGATTTGCCTGGTCCATGAATTGCGAAAGTTGACTTGAACCGAAAAATTCTTTGATTGCGGCAGCAACGGGCTTGGCGTTAATCATATCCTGAGGCATCAGTCCCTCGCTCTCCGCGAGAGAGAGCCTTTCTTTAACCGCACGCTCGACTCTAATTAGTCCAACCCGGAACTGATTTTCAGTCATTTCTCCCACGGACTTGACCCGCCGATTTCCGAGGTGATCGATATCGTCGACCGATCCTTTGCCATTCCTTATTCCCACCAACGTCTTTAGAACATCAATGATGTCGGTCTTGTCGAGAACTCCTTCTCCGACTATATCGTCTCTCCCTAGACGACGATTGAATTTCATACGGCCTACGGACGACAGGTCATAACGCTCTGTCGAGAAAAATAGGTTCTGAAATAAATTTTCTGCGGATTCCTTCGTTGGCGGTTCGCCCGGTCGCATCATGCGATAAATTTCAACTAACGCTTCCAAACGGTTACTGGTCGGATCCGCCGAAAGTGTGTCTGCAATATATGACCCACAATCCAGATCATTCGTATAAATTGTTTCTATCGTATCCGCATCATTTACCGTGATGCTCGCCAGAATTTCATCGTCAATCTCGGTATTACTGGACACCAGAATTTCCCCGGTTTCCTTGTCAACTACATCCTTAGCCGTCGTTCGACCAAGTAGGTACTCAACCGGAACGTCCAGGCGCCTCAACCCAGATTTCTCTAGCAGACGGACGTGTCTCGCGGTAATTCGACGTCCTTCTTCCGCGATTACCTCTCCCTTCTTGTCTGTGATATCGAACGTCGCGACATCTCCCCTCATTCTCTCGGGGATCAAGTCCATCGACACAGTACCGTCCGCCTTCAAGTGGAAAACATTGGTTTCGAAAAACATTTCTAGAATGTCTTCATTACTGAAATCTAACGCGTGGAGAATGATCGTTGCTGGCAATTTCCGACGCCGATCAATTCGCGCAAATACCAGGTCCTTTGGGTCAAACTCAAAGTCAAGCCAAGAGCCGCGGTAAGGAATCACTCGTGCCGAATACAGCAACTTGCCGGACGAGTGTGTTTTGCCCTTGTCGTGGTCGAAGAAAACTCCAGGCGAGCGATGTAGTTGAGAAACCACCACCCTCTCCGTTCCGTTGATCACAAACGTTCCATTGGAGGTCATAAGGGGCATTTCCCCCATGTAGACTTCTTGTTCCTTGACGTCCTTCACTGCCTTATTCGACGACTCCCGGTCGTAAATAATTAGCCGCACCTTGACCCGCAAGGGTGCCGCATAACTAATCCCTCGCAGCACGCTTTCCTTGACATCAAATACCGGTTTACCCAATCGATAATCGACGTATTCGAGCGCGGCATTACCCGAATAGCTGATGATCGGAAACACCGATCGAAACGCCGCATGCAGACCGACATCCTCCAACGATTTAGCCGCTATCCCGTCTTGTAGAAATCTGGCGTAGGAATCCGTCTGAATGGACAACAAGTAAGGTATGTCCATAGGCTCCGGTAAGTGGCCAAAGTCTTTACGGATTCGCTTTCTCTCAGTGAAGCTGTAAGCCATTCGATTCTCCGTTATTCAAGATACGCAACGCCGCCACCGCCAATGAATACTCAGTTGACCGCGTTAGCTCTTTCTTCAACTGCATCATCACAACCCTAACTAAGCTCTACGGTTGCACCTGCCTCTTCCAATTTTCCTTTAATCTCGTCCGCTTCTTCCTTGCTGACCCCTTCCTTAATGGTGGACGGTGCGTCGTCAACCAGGCCTTTGGCCTCCTTAAGGCCAAGGCCCGTCGCTGTGCGCACAGCTTTAATGACGTTGACCTTTTTCTCACCCGCACTGCTCAGCGTGACATTGAACTCGGTCTGTTCCTCAGCCACCGTGCCATCGTCACTACCTCCTGCAGCAGTTGGGGCAGGCGCAACCGCCGCGGCTGCGGAAACACCAAATTTCTCTTCCATCGCCTCAACGAGTTCGACTACTTCCATAACGCTCATTTCAGCGATCGCGTCGAGAACGTCATCTTTAGACAGGGCCATTTCAAAATCTCCTGATTACGTTAGTTCAATCTATCCATTTACCTAGGATGCGGCTCTCTTCTGTTCTCCCAATGCGGCGAGGGTTCTCACCAACTTTCCGGGAACTTCATTCGCCGTCCTAGCAAGTTTCGTGATAGGTGCTAACAATAAGCCCAGTACCATCGTTATGGCTTCTTCTCGATTAGGCAAACTGGCCACCCGATCTAATTGATCGGAATCGAGCAAGTCGCCTCCAATGGAGATCGCTTTGACGTCCAATGCTTCGCAATCCTTGCCGTAATCACGCAACAAGCGCGCCGCAGCTCCAGGTTCACTATAAGAAAAAGCGACTAGCGTTGGTCCCGTCAAAGCATCTTTCAGGCATTCGTAAGGAGTACCGTCAATAGCGCGTTTAGCCAAAGTGTTACGGACCACCCTAAGGTAGATACCCGAAGTGCGAGCTCTCGAACGTAGCTCCGTCATTTCGGCCACGGTCAATCCGCGATAATCTGCGAGGATCGCTGATAGCGCCGAATCGGCAGCTTCGTTAACTTCGTTAACGATCGTCTGCTTATCCTCGAGCCTCAATCCCACAACACTCTCCTGGACTTACGTACCTTTCGGTTCGCGTTAACAACAAACCACATCGTCACACTAACGGTACGCCCAGCGTTCATTCGGGACTCACCGTCTGCACGGGTTGTCTGCGACAATTAAAACCGTATCGTGACTCCGCTAATTCCCTCGAAGGGGATTCGAGCATTGAGTCCCAGCTATCGGTTACCCGTGGTCTAAGACCACCACCCGCCGTAGCAGGCTGTAATGCGCCATTTTCTCGGCGGCTGTCGAACCCGCTATCCACGGGATGACTTATGTGCCTCTCGCACATCGAACCGTATATCACGCCTCTATCGACGCCTCGTCGATTATAAGTCCCGGACCCATCGTTGACGACAGCGTGATCTTCTTGAGGAACACGCCTTTCGCGGATGCCGGTTTCGCTTTTCTAAGATCCGAAATCAGCGCTTCGATATTCTCTTTGATCTGTAACGGATCAAATCCCAGTTTGCCCACACTTCCGTGGACAATACCACCGCGGTCTGCCCGAAATTGAATCTGACCCGACTTCGCGTTGGAAACGGCGGTGGCCACATCAGCTGTAACGGTCCCCGTTTTTGGATTAGGCATTAGACCACGGGGACCCAGCACTTTGCCTAATTGCCCGACCAATCTCATCGAATCGGGCGTCGCTATGAGCACATCGAAGTCCAACTCGCCTTTCTTTATCTCCTCAGCCAGGTCTTCAAAGCCAACGATATCAGCACCCGCTTCCTGGGCTTCGTCAGCGTTAGCTCCTTGCGCGAAAACAGCTACTCGAATCTCTTTGCCAGATCCGTGTGGAAGACTGGTTGCTCCACGCACTGTTTGATCCGATTTTTTCGGATCTATACTCAGATTTACCGAAATATCGAGGGACTCGTTGAATTTAGATCCCGAGATTTCATTTAGCAATGCCACAGCTTCGCCAATCGGATACGCACGCTCGTAATCAACTTTTTCTTCAATAATTTTTCTGCGCCGAGTCATCTTGGCCATTAGACAGCTTCTACCTCAATTCCAGCGCTGCGGGCGCTTCCCGCAATCGTTCGAACCGCCGCATCCATGTCTGCCGCAGTCAAATCCGGTTCTTTCAAACGAGCAATTTCCTCCAACTGCTCACGGGTTACTTTTCCTACCTTGTCGGTATTTGGTGTACCACTCCCCTTGTCAACTGCAGCAGCCTTACGCAGTAGAACTGATGCAGGCGGCGTTTTAGTAATAAACGTAAAGCTACGATCCGAATAAACAGTAATAACTACCGGAATCGGCATTCCGGACTCAACGTTTTGTGTTTCTGCGTTAAAGGCCTTACAGAAGTCCATGATGTTAACTCCATGTTGGCCTAGCGACGGGCCAACGGGTGGACTCGGGTTGGCCTGCGCCGCCGGTACTTGCAACTTAATATATGCCTGTACTTTCTTTGCCATAACTTAAATACGCCGCCCACGGAAACAGCGTCGAGATTTTGGTATCGAACCTTCAACGATGACCATGTTAGTCAACCTTTTTCAACCTGAGAAAAATCTAGTTCTACAGGAGTCGATCGACCGAAAATCGTTACCGCAACAACCAACCTGCTCTTGTCGTAGTTGACCTCCTCAACAACCCCATTGAAGTCATTGAACGGCCCATCAATAACCCGGACAAGTTCGCCCGGTTCAAAGACGATTTTTGGCATCGCACGATCGGTGCCCGATTCAACACGATCGAGAATTGCGCTGGCTTCAGCATCGCTGATCGGCGCCGGTTGGTCAGCTTTGCCACCAATGAATCCCATCACGCGAGGAGTCTCCTTGACCAAGTGCCACGTGTCGTCGTTTAAATCCATTTCGACCAACACGTAACCAGGAAAGAATTTTCTTTCGCTCCGTCTTTTCTGTCCCGCTCGCATTTCAACGACTTCCTCAGTTGGAACCAACACTTTGCCGAAGTGCTCCTGTAGATCTGAAAGTTCAATCCGCTCACCTAGTGACCGCGCTACATTTTTTTCGAAGCCCGAATATGCGTGCACGACGTACCAATGTTTTGTCATCACACTATCCAATGATCGATTTCACGACCCACGAAAGAAAAGAATCCAAGCCCCACAAAATAAGCGAAAATAGAATCATCAAGAGAATCACGATGGCTGTGGTCTGTATTGTCTCTTGGCGAGTTGGCCAAACCACTCTCCGAATTTCTGACCGGGCTTCGCGCGCTGTTTCCCAAAGTCTCTTTCCTTTTTCGGTTTGTAGAGTAATAAGGCCAGCAAAAACTGCCCCAACAACTAACGCTAGCGCACGTATGAGGACATTAATTTCGTCGCTGTAGTACCAATTAGCCCAAATGCCACACACAACAAGAGCAGTGGCAACGATCCATTTGATGAGATCGAATGACCCGCGTTCGTCCATTAATTCAGTCTTTGAGCTCACTTCGCCTCTGTTATTGTCTGGCAGGCCAGGAGGGAATCGAACCCCCAACCTGCGGTTTTGGAG
>CEVM01004441.1_pt1 | contig 11651 bp, 6 predicted proteins | sample 531481 | NCBI WGS metagenome assembly CEVM01 (sample SAMEA2623649, study PRJEB7988) | marine metagenome | biome: marine biome (ENVO:00000447); feature: mesopelagic zone (ENVO:00000213) & marine oxygen minimum zone (ENVO:01000065); material: "saline water (ENVO:00002010), including plankton...
GCAATACCTGTCTTTTCTTCATCAACAATTTCATTATCATTATGATATTTTGTAAAAATAATTTTTCTGGAGTCAACATATGAAATATCATTACCTCTCTCTTTTAATATTTCATAAATTAGTTTACTTGATAAAATTTCTCCAAAGCTCAAAACCTTAGAGATTGTTTTTTTAGTTATCTCATCAATAGTAGATACTGCTTCTAAAATTGTTTCTAATTCATTTAATTGTTGTTTAAGAAAACTTAGCAAAGGACTTTGATTTTCAATTTTTGAAAGTCCATGAATAATTTCCAAGTGTCTTTCTTCGATTTGTTTTAGAAAAACAGTTGAATTTTTCCCTTTAGAATTTAAGAATTCTTGAAGTATATTTGTAATGCCTCCTAACGCTGAGACTACAACAAAAATACTATCTTTCTCATTTTCAATTATTGAGAAGACTTTTTTTAACGAACTTGAAGTGGCAACTGAAGTTCCACCGAATTTAATTACTTTCAAGAAGCTTTTTCCTTTTTATTGATCAGCAAATTTAATTCATCTGAATTAGATTTGTAATCTACAAGTAAATTATCTCCAGCTTTTATTTTGTTTGATACTAGATTTTTTGCAATAAGATCTTCAATATATTTTTGAATCATTCTATTTAAAGGTCGAGCTCCATTTTTTTCATCAAAACCTTTTTCGCAAATAAAGTCTTTAGCTTTTTTTGATATAGCGAGATTATAACCAAGTTTATTAACTCTTTCAATTAAGCTAGATAATTCAATATCAACAATCTTATTAATATCTTCTATAGTAAGGGAATTAAAAATTACACATTCGTCTACTCTGTTAAGAAATTCAGGAGAGAAAGTATGTTTTAAAGCTTTTTTTATAACTTTTTTCTCAATATCTGAAGCTTGATTTTTTGTTGAGTTTGTTTCAAAACCTACTCCTAAACCAAAATCACTGATTTGCTTAACACCAAGGTTAGAAGTCATTATAATTATTGTATTCTGGAAATTAATTTTTCTTCCAACACTATCAGTCAAGGATCCATCATCTAGAATTTGAAGAAGCATACCATATATATCGGGATGTCCTTTTTCTATTTCATCAAATAAAATAACAGAATAGGGTCTTCTTTTAACTTTTTCAGTTAATTGCCCACCCTCTTCATAACCTATATATCCTGGAGGTGCTCCTATTAATCTTGATACAGAAAATTTCTCCATATACTCACTCATATCAATTCTAACTAAGTTTTCTTCAGATTCAAATATCTCTGAAGCTAAAACTTTTGCTAACTGTGTTTTTCCAACTCCCGTTTGGCCAAGAAATATAAATGAACCTATAGGCCTATTAGGAGCGTTAAGGCCAGCTCTGTTTCTTTGAATGGATTTTACTATTTTAGAAATTGCTTCATTTTGACCTATTATCCTTTTCTTTATAATGTTTTCTAATTTTGAAAGTTTGTTTCTATCTGATTTGATAATTTTTGACACTGGAATATTTGTCATCATGGAAATCACATCTCCGATTTGATCTTCATCTACTGTTACCCTATTTAATTTAGATTCTTCATTCCATTTTTCTTGGGCTTCTATTAACTTTTTCTCAATTCTTTTTTCATCATCCCTAAGTTTAGCAGCCTCTTCATATTTTTGCTTTTTAACTACTGAGTTTTTGAGTTCTCTGATATTTTCTAATTGTTTCTCCAATAGAATGACATCCTCAGGCACATCCATGTTGTTTATATGAGCTCTTGATCCAGCTTCATCAAGTGCATCGATTGCTTTGTCAGGTAAATACCTATCAGTAATATATCTTAGACTTAATTCAACACAGGCAACTAGTGCTTCATCGGTATAATTAACATTATGATGGGACTCATATCTATCTTTAATGTTTTTCAGGATTTCAATTGTTTCTTCTTTTGTAGTCTCTTCAATTAATATTTTTTGAAACCTTCTTTCTAAAGCCCCATCTTTTTCTATGTATTGACTATACTCATTTAAGGTTGTAGCACCAATACATTGAATTTCTCCACGAGCTAGAGCGGGTTTGAACATATTTGAAGCATCAAGGCTACCAGTAGCTCCACCTGCACCAACAATTGTATGTATTTCGTCTATGAAAAGTATAATATTTCTGTTTTTTTCAAGTTCATTCATTACAGCTTTCATTCTTTCTTCAAATTGGCCTCTGTATTTTGTTCCTGCAACAAGGCTAGCAAGATCAAGAGTAACTACTTTTTTTCCATAAAGAATTCTTGAAACCTTTTTTTGAATAATCCTAAGTGCTAATCCCTCAGCAATGGCTGATTTACCAACTCCTGGTTCCCCTATTAGTAAAGGATTATTTTTTTTCCTTCTACTTAGAATTTGAGATACTCTTTGAATTTCTTTTTCTCTCCCTACAACAGGGTCGAGCTTATCTTGTTCTGCAAGTGATGTTATATCTCTACCAAAATTATCAAGTACAGGAGTTTTTGTTTTAATTTTTGTTTTTGTCTCTTTTGAAGAAGATGCTGCTGCATCGTTAGAAAAGTCATCTGGACTATCTTTCTCATCTGGAAAAGTAGAAGCAGTAGGATATTCAATTATGTCATTTGAACTAGTTTCATCAGCCATTAATTTAAACTTCTCTTTGACATTATCATAACTAATATTCATTTTTTCCAAAATTTTTGTAATAGGATCATTCTCATTTCTAAGAATGCAAAGAAGAAGATGAGCAGTATTGATTGAATTGTTTTGAAACAATTTAGCTTCTAAAAAAGTAGTTTTCAGTGCTCTCTCTGCTTGACGTGTAAGATGTAAATTTTTCTTTTCATTTAGTTTAAGCTGAGAACTGTCTATTATTGCTGGATTTAACAACTCTATTTTTTTTCTTAATTCATCTAAGTTAACATCAATAGAGTTTAAGATAGAAATCGCTTTACCACCTCCATCTCTTAACATACCTAATAGAAGATGCTCTGTGCCAATTTGTTTATGGCCTAATCTAAGAGCTTCCTCTTTACTGTAAGAAATAACATCTTTAACTCTTGATGAAAAATTATCATCCATTTATCAAATATTTTTTTGACTAAAGTATATCAATAATACAAATAAACAAAGAAAAAAATGTTTCATGTCAATAATAAATTGAATAAACTTTTTCACTAATCAATGTTAATAAATTTTTCTTTTTATGAGAATAATAGCAGTAACTTTTGGTATGGATTAATTATTTTAGCTATTCACATTAAATTATGTTAGAAGAAGAAAAATTAATTCCTATTAAGATAGAAGATGAGATGGAGTCAGCTTACATTGATTACGCAATGTCAGTTATTGTCTCTAGGGCTCTACCAGATGTTAGAGATGGTTTAAAACCCGTACATAGAAGAGTGCTTTTTGGTATGAACGAGATGGGAGTTAGATCTAACTCTTCGTACAAAAAGTCTGCTAGAATAGTTGGTGATGTTATGGGTAAATACCATCCCCATGGAGATAGCTCGGTTTATGATACAATGGTAAGGATGGCTCAGGAATGGAGTTTAAGATATTTACTAGTAGATGGGCAAGGGAACTTTGGTTCAGTTGATGGTGATAGACCTGCTGCTATGAGGTATACTGAAGCTAGGATGAAAAAAATAGCGGAAGAGCTTTTATCAGATATAGATAAAGAAACAGTTGATTTTCAGTTAAATTTTGATGATACAATAATGGAACCCACAGTTTTACCAACTAGGGTACCTAATTTGTTAATAAATGGATCTTCTGGAATAGCTGTTGGTATGGCAACAAATATGGCACCTCATAACTTATCTGAGGTAATAGATGGTACAATAAGTTATATTGAAAATAGTGAAATTGATATTGAAGAATTAATTCAAATTATTAAAGCACCTGATTTTGCTACTGGAGGAACAATCTATGGATATGATGGTGTGAGAGAAGCATTTTTAACAGGTAAGGGTAGGGTTGTGTTAAGGGGTAAAGCAATAATTGAAAATGTAAAAGAAAGAGAATGTATTATAGTATCTGAAATACCTTATATGGTTAATAAGGCTGATATGATTAAAAAAACGGCTGATTTGATAAATGATGGGAAAATTGGAGGAATTTCTACTATGAGAGATGAATCTGATAGGAAAGGAATGCGAATTGTATATGTACTTAAAAGGGATGCTATCCCAAATATTGTTTTAAATAAACTCTACAAGTTTACCCAACTGCAATCATCTTTTAGTGTAAACAATGTAGCATTAGTGAATGGTCGCCCAGAGTTATTAAACTTAAAGCAATTAATCCACCATTTTGTAGATCATCGTCATGAGGTCGTTGTTAGAAGAACAAGCTTTGAACTTAGAAAAGCGGAACAAAGAGCTCATATACTTGAGGGCTTAATTATTGCTTCAGATAATATAGATGCTGTTATAGACCTAATAAAAAAATCCTCAAATGCTGATGAAGCAAGACAAAAGCTTGAAAAGAAATATAAATTATCTGAGATTCAAGCTAAAGCTATTATCGAAATGAGATTAAGACAGTTAACTGGGTTAGAACAAGAGAAACTTAGAGAAGAATATGACGAACTCTTAAAAACAATTGCAGGATATAAAAAGTTATTAGACAGTAAATCTATGAGAATGGACTTGATTAAAAATGAACTAATAGAAATCAAAGAAAAATATGGAGATGAAAGAAGATCTATTATTGAGTATGCTGGTGGTGATTTTAGAATTGAAGATATTATACCAGATGAAAAGGTTGTAATTACTATTTCTCATGCAGGTTATATTAAAAGAACCCCATTAACGGAATATAGAACTCAACACAGAGGAGGAGTTGGTCAAAAAGCTACAAAAACAAGGGATGAAGACTTCTTAGAAGATTTATTTGTAGGCACAAACCATCAATATATGTTATTTTTTACCCAAAAAGGAAAATGCTTCTGGATGAGGGTTTATGAAATTCCAGAAGGATCTAAAAACTCTAAAGGAAGGGCGATCCAAAACTTAATTAATATTGAGCAAGATGATAAAGTTAAAGCATTTATTTGCACCCAGGATCTTAAGGATGAAGAATATATAAACAGCCATTTTGTAATAATGGCAACAAAAAAGGGTCAGGTAAAGAAAACTTCTTTAGAACAATATTCAAGACCTAGGTCTAATGGTATTAATGCGATAACTATTAGAGATGAAGATGAACTGCTTGAAGCTAAATTAACTAATGGTTCCAGTCAGATTATGTTAGCTGTTAAATCTGGTAAAGCTATTAGGTTTAAAGAAAGTAAGACAAGACCAATGGGAAGAAATGCTTCTGGAGTTAGAGGCATAAGGCTAAAAGATAAATCTGATGAGGTTATAGGTATGGTATCTGTAAAAGATATGGATGAAAATATTCTTGTTGTTTCAGAGAATGGTTATGGTAAAAGATCAAGTCTAGAAGATTACAGATTAACAAATAGGGGAGGTAAAGGAGTGAAAACTATTTCAATTACAGAAAAAACTGGTAAATTAGTTACAATACAAAGTGTTTCTGATAACGATGATTTAATGATAATCAATAAATCTGGAATAGCAATTAGGATGCAAGTAAAAGATCTTAGAGTTATGGGAAGGGCAACACAGGGTGTTAAAGCTATTAGTATTAAAGAAGGTGATGGTATAGCAGCAGTTGCTAAGGTAATGAAAGATGAAGAGGGTATTGAAGATATAGATGATATTGAGTTTGAGGGTGATACATTAAAATAGATAATATGACAAAAAGAATTATTTTTTTATGTTTTGCACTAGTTTCTTTTAGTTATGGTCAAAAAAAAGAGCTAAGAAGTGCAAATAGGTTTATTGAAAAAGGAGAGTATGCTTCAGCTTTAGATATTCTTGATACTACAAACGACTTAATTCAAGCATCTGATGATAAAACAAAAGCTCGTGCGATGTTTTTGTATGGAATGATTTACACGAACACAGAAGATTTTGATAAAGCAGTTAACTCTTTCGAGATGGCTAAGAATTTAGGAGGGACTAACTCCTTGTTAGATGCTGAAATTGCTAAACTTGAAAATGCAATTATCACTAGTGCAATTGGGGATCAAGAGAATGAAGATTTTATTTCTTCAGCAAAAAAGCTATATGGTGCTTATAAAATAAATCCTGAAAATAATCAACTCTATCTTTTCTATGCTGCTTCTAGTTCTGTTAATGCGAATGATTATGATCAAGCCTTAATTTATTATAAGATATTGGTAGATATTAATTATGAGGGTATTGAAACTAAATATTACATAACTGAAGTTTCTTCTGGTAATGAAATAGAAATTGGGAGCGAAGCAGAATTTAATTTACTTAAAAAATCAAAAGATTATCAAGATCCTAGGGAAGAAGATACTGAATCTAAATATCCTGAAATTGTAAAAAATATTGCACTGATTTACAATACATTAGGACAGAAAGATAAAGCTTTAGATGCTATTAAAAGTGCTAGAGAAGCTAATCCAGATGATGTTGGGCTTATAATTACCACTGCAAATATATATTTTGAACTTGGTGATAAAGAAGCATTTAAATTAGCAATGTCAGAAGCTATTGAAAAAGATCCATCTAATCCAATATTATACTATAATTTGGGTGTTGTTTCAGCTGATTTGGGAGAAAAAGATGTTGCTGTTGAATATTATAAAAAGTCAATTGAATTAGATCCAACTTCTGAAAATAGTCACCTTAATCTTGTTGCTTTAATTCTTGATGGGGAAACCTCTATTATAGAAGAAATGAATTCTTTAGGAACATCTAGATCTGATAATGTTAGATATGATGAATTAAAAGAATTAAGAGAGAACCTTTATCTACAGTGTGTGCCAATCTTGAAACAGTTAATAGACCTTAATCAGAATATAGAAGGTGTAAGAACTCTTATGAATATCTTTGGGACTTTAGGAGATAATCAAGGGTATATGGAAATGAAAAATTTACTTGATCAACTTGATCAATAATTTATATAGTAAAGGTCATTTTTTTATCTAAATTTGTAAATCTTTTTGGAGAGGTGCCAGAGTGGTAATGGAGCAGATTGCTAATCTGTCAACGCGTAAGCGTTGCCTGGGTTCGAATCCCAGTCTCTCCGCACAAGGTCGCGTAGCTCAGCTGGATAGAGCATCTGGTTTCTAACCAGACGGTCACAGGTTCGAATCCTGTCGCGATCACATTTTTAACCTCAACATTTAGTTGGGTTTTATCATTTTAGCATTATGGGAAATAGATCATTAATTTTTATCATTCTATTGTCTTTTTTGTTTTCATGTTCACCAAAAGAAAAAACAAGTGAATCACCCAATTTTGTTTTTATTTTGGCTGATGATTTAGGATATGGAGAGTTAGGTGTTTTTGGTCAGGAAGTTATAAAGACTCCCAATATAGATCAGTTAGCAAAAGAAGGAATGATACTTACAGACCATTATACTGGGTCTCCTGTTTGTGCACCAGCGCGTGCAATATTATTAACAGGTCTCCACTCAGGTAACAACCCTATAAGAGGTAATGATGAGTGGAAAGAAAGAGGGGATGTATGGAGTTTTCAAGCTATGTTTGATAATGCAGAACTTGAAGGACAACGTCCTCTACCAGACTCAATAGTTACTGTAGCAAATCTTTTACAATCTAAAGGTTACAAAACAGGAATGGTAGGAAAATGGGGCCTAGGTGCACCAAATACGAATAGCATTCCAAACAATAAAGGTTTTGACTTTTTTTATGGCTATAATTGCCAAAGACAGGCTCATACTCTATATCCAAGTCATTTATGGAGAAATAAAGAAAGAGATATTTTAGATAATAAAATAGTAAATAAAGGTAAGCTTAAAGAACGACTTGATCCATACGCTCAAGAAAGTTATAAAGAATATAATCAAAATGATTATGCTCCAACCTTAATGCATAATGAGGCATTAAGTTTTTTAGATAGAAATAAAGAAAATAATTTTTTTCTTTATTATGCTTCCCCTATTCCACATCTACCACTTCAAGCTCCTAAAAACTGGGTAGATTATTATCGTGAAAAGTTTGGAGAAGAAGAACCATATATTGGGGGTTCAGGTTACTATCCTAATCAATATCCTAAAGCAACTTATGCTGCTATGATTTCTTATTTAGATCAACAGGTTGGAGAAATAGTTGAAAAGTTAAAAGAAATTGGAGAGTATGAAAATACATTTATAATCTTCTCAAGTGATAATGGCCCAACACATGTAGAGCATGTAGACACTAAATTTTTTAATAGTGCAAGACCTTTTATTAACTCAAAAAATACTCTTAAAGGCAATGTTAATGAGGGGGGAATAAGGGTGCCGACAATAGCAACATGGCCTAAACGAATTAAACCTGGGTCAAAATCAGACCACCCAAGCACTTTTTATGATTATTTTGCAACTGTATCTGATATAATTAGTGAAAGTCTCCCTTATGCTATTGATGGTATTAGTTACTATCCAACACTTGTAGGAAAAAATCAAGAGAAACATGAATATCTTTATTGGGAATTCCCTGCTTATGGAGGTCAACAAGCTATCAGGGTAGATCAATGGAAAGGGATAAAGAAGAATTTATTTAAAGGGCCTTCAAAACTTCAGCTATATAACCTTAATGATGATCCACAAGAATTAAATGATTTAGCTTCTGATTATCCTGAGATTGTAATAAAAATGGAAAATTTATTGAAAGAAGCACATACTACAGCTAATATTGACAAATTTAAAATACCTGCTTTAGAAAACTAGTAAACAAATATGGGGGAAACAAGAACTGCTCAGATAGAAGATTTTAAATTTTTGAGTAAAATATTTTCTCTAAATGTTCCAAAATACTTTGATGAAAAAGAATTAGTTGACTTTAAAAAATATTTTGATTCAAAAAACATTGAATCCTATTTTATAATTGAATCTCAAGGTATAATATTAGGAGGGGCAGGCTATGCTTATGAAAATATAAAAACTGCAAGAATATGCTGGGTGATTATTGACCCTAATTATCATAGTATGGGTTTAGGAAAAAAACTAGTTAATTATTGTATAGAAATTTTAAAAAATGATAATCAATTGAATGTAATTGAAGTAGAGACTTCTAATCTTACATATAAATTTTACGAAAAATTAAATTTTAAAATTAAATACATAAAGAAAGATTATTGGCCAAATAATGATGATTTATATTTTATGAATATGGATTTAATCTAACACTAGATTCTCAATATTTGAAAAGTTTCTTCCTCTGATTTCCACAAATCTTGTAATCATTTCCCTTAATTTCTCAGATTCTTTCTTTGAAAGGTCGACTTTTTGTGAAGGATCATCTTTTAGATTATATAGTTTAAAATCCATTGAATTTCCCAATTCTATATTTACATATTTTGAAATTTCAGGTCCCTTATAAGGTGGGATCATCACCCAATCTCCTTTTCTGTATGCAGTTCTGGTAGAAGCCTCAAGAATTAGTTCCTCTCTACCATTTCCTTTATTATTTAAAATTAGGTTAGAAAAATCTAGACCATCTTTTGACTTATATTCTGCCCCAGCTATTTTAGATATTGAATTAAAAAGATCTATTTGTGATATCAACTCATCTGAAATCCCTGGATTTATTTTTCCTTTCCAATAAGTAATAAATGGAACTTTAGTTCCAGCTTCAAAAAGGCTATATTTACCACCTCTTAATCCACCAGAAGGAGTATGATCTCCAAGCTTTTCCACAGCATCATCATAATAGCCATCATTTAGAACAGGTCCATTATCACTAGAAAAAATTATTAATGTATTCTCTAAAATTCCCTCTGTTTCGAGAGTTTTGTATAATTCTCCTATGCACCAATCTGCTTCAATAATAACATCTCCTCTTGGTCCCATTCCAGAGAGACCTTCAAATCTTGGGTGTGGTGTTCTTGGAACATGAGGTTGTTGAAGAGTATAGAAAAGAAAGAAAGGGTTGTCTTTATTTTCTTTAATATATTCCTGAGCTTTTATTAAAAAATGATCTGCCATATCAATATCACTCCATAATGCTTTCTCTCCTCCTTTCATATATCCAATTCTTGGAACACCATTAACGATGGATCCATTATGTCCATGATGCCATTTCATAGTTGTTAGTTCAGGATTTTTTAATCCAGTTGGGAGACCATAATCATCATGTCTATTTTGGTGAAAAAAATTAACTTCTATAGGGTCATCTGAATCGAGGTTAACGACATTACCATTTTCTATATAAACAGTTGGAACTCGATCCTGCGTATCAGGCATTATATAAGAATAATCAAACCCTACTTGATTGGGTCCAGGAGATATATAAGAATTATAATCTATTATACCTGATCCTGCAACTCCATCTCCAGATCCTAAGCCAAGATGCCACTTTCCTACAATACCTGTATGATAACCTTGAGTTTTTAAAACTTTAGGGATAGTCATTTCTGTTGTATCAATAGCCAATGATCCTCCAGTAATTACTCTAAGTCCACTTTTTCTCCAGGGATAAGTCCCAGTTAGAAGAGCATACCTACTAGGGCTGCAAGTTGCTGAAGAAGCATATCCATTGTTAAATCTTATTCCTTCATTTGCTAATTTATCAATATTTGGAGTGTTTAAAGTTCCTTTATTATAAGCGCTTACATCTCCATACCCTAAATCATCAGTATATATGATTATAATATTTGGATTTTTACTTGAATAGTTTTTTTCTGATTTGCACCCTAAAAAAAGTGAAATAAAAAAAGTAAGACAAAGTTGTTTAATTAATTTAGAAGTCATATTTGAATATTATTAGTTATTTATTCTTCCAGCAATTTTTTTGTTAATGATAAGAAAATTTATACTATCTACAAACCTTTGATTATAATCAGGGTTTTTTTCTAATGGTATTGGTGCATTATTAGTTTTTCTCCATTCATTCAAGTCATTAAAAAGCTCTTTTGTTTTTTTAGGATTAATGATGCTCAAATCATTAGATTCTGAAATATCTTCTTTAATGTTATAAAGTTCTATTCTACCATTTTCAAAGTAATGATGTAATTTCCAGTCATCTTTAATTATTACTGATCCGGGTCTTGTTCTAAATATTGGATCGCTTCCATTATCAAGATGGACATTATAAGCCTCTAAATAAATAGGAAAATGGAAAAATAAAGATCTTCCTCTAATTGATCTACCTTTGAAAATTGGGTTTAGATCAACTCCATCTAGTTGTAAATGTTTATCCCCATTTCCTATTATTTTTTTTATTGTTGGAAAAAAATCAATATTACTAACTCTTTCATATGATTTACTTTCTTTTTCTATATTACCTTTCCAGGAAAAAATTAAAGGTACTTTAATACCTCCTTCATAGTATGACCCCTTACCGGCTTTTAGTGGAAATTGATTAGAGATTGCTCTTATTCCTCCATTATCAGAAGTAAAAATAATAAGAGTATTTTCTGATAAATTTAATTCTTCAATTTTATTTAAAATTCTACCTATATTTTCATCAAGTGACTCAATCATACCAGCATAATCAGCACGATTATGATTTTCATCACCACCTTTATTTAAATAATTTTCTTGATATTCCTTTTTTGATTGAATTGGAGTATGTACGGAATAGAATGGAACATATGCAAAAAATGTTTCATTTTGGTTATAATTAATAAAACT
>CEVM01261737.1_pt1 | contig 11635 bp, 9 predicted proteins | sample 531481 | NCBI WGS metagenome assembly CEVM01 (sample SAMEA2623649, study PRJEB7988) | marine metagenome | biome: marine biome (ENVO:00000447); feature: mesopelagic zone (ENVO:00000213) & marine oxygen minimum zone (ENVO:01000065); material: "saline water (ENVO:00002010), including plankton...
AGGTGCAGGATTACTGATATTAGAAAAAGAGGCGCATGCAATCAAAAGAGGAGCTACCATTATTTGTGAATTGGCAGGCTATGGAGCTACTTCAGATGCTCACCATGTTACTCAGCCTCATCCTGAAGGAGAAGGTGCCGCAAAAGCAATGATATTAGCAATGAACGATGCGAAAATTAAAAGAGAAGAAGTAGCATATATAAATGCTCATGGAACATCTACGTCTCTAAATGATAAATATGAAACCATAGCAATAAAAAGAGCATTTAAAGATCATTCAAAAAAATTAAAAATATCCTCTACAAAATCCATGACTGGCCATCTCCTAGGTGCTGCTGGTGGTATTGAAGCCGCATTTACTGCATTAGCTATCAATGAAATGGTGGTACCTCCAACGATAAATTTACTTAATCCTGATCCTGATTGTGATCTTGATTATGTTCCTAGTCATGCACTAAAAGGAAACATTCCAGTTGCAATGTCAAATTCTTTGGGTTTTGGTGGTCACAATAGTTCGTTATTATTTAGGGATTATGAATATAAATGATTTCTCCTCAAAAAAAATATCGAGTTGTTATAAAGGATGAAAACAGATTAGATCTAGATAGTTCTTACAGTAATAAAGAAATAATAGAAAAAATACTTAAAAACAGGTCAATTGATGAAAATTCTGTTGATAATTTCTTAAAAAACTCTGACATAAATTCGGTAAATCCATATGAATTAAAAGATATGGATAAAGTAATAGAATTATTGAGCGATTTTATTGTTTCTAAAAAAACAATAGGTATATATGGAGATTTTGATGCAGACGGCTTAACAGGTACTGCTATTTTGATAGAAACTTTTAAGGACTTAGGAGCTAATCCAAAGCCATTTATTCCAAATAGAGAAGACGAAGGCCACGGAGTATCAAAGAATGGATTGAAATCATTGATTGATTTAGGCTGCGAATTAATAATAACTGTTGATACAGGTACTAACGCTCAAAATCTAATAAAAGAATCTATAGATAATAAAGTAAAAATAATTATTACAGATCACCATATCCCTGAAGCGAATTCTATGGAATATTTAACTTTAAATCCAATGATACAAAATAACATTACTGAATACTCAGGGGCAGGAGTTGCTTGGTTACTCTCTAAAGCTTTATATGAACACTTTAAAAAACCTATCAAGGATGGTATCACATCTTTAGCTGCGATAGGAACTGTTGCCGATGTTGCTCCTTTAACAGATTCAAACAGAGTTATAGTTAAAAATGGTCTCAAAGAAATATCTGAGACTAAAAATTTTGGTATAAACGCACTAAATAAGATGTCCAATAAAAGATTTTTTCACGAAACTCCCGAAAGCGAATATATTTCATTTTATTTAGCTCCCAGAATCAATACTCCAGGTCGAATCGGTGATGCCTACATAGCTTTGAATTTATTAACAGCTAAAAATGAAAAAGAAGCAAATAATTTATCTGAAAATATAGAAAAATTAAACTCTCAAAGAAGAAAATTATCTCAGATGTTATGGGATAAAATTCAAATTGAAATAGAGAAACAAAATTCTGAATTATTAATTAGGGTTGATTGCACAGGTTATCCTCTAGGGTTATTAGGTCCGTTAGCTGGAAGGTTAGTACAAAATTTATCTAAACCTGTTTTCTGTTTTTTAGAAAAAGATAATATTCTCAAATTCTCTTGTCGCTCAACAGAAGATTTCAATCTATTTGAAAACCTTAAATCTTTTGATCGATATTTTTTGAATTTTGGTGGTCATGCGAAAGCTGCTGGATTCTCAATCAAAAAAGATGATTATAATGTCTTGTTTGATGGACTTCTAAATGAAAGTTTTAAAAATAAAAAGAAACAAGAGTCTATAAAAGAGTATGAAATTGATATCGAATTATCTATCAATCAACTAAATTATAATCTGTGGAACGATTTGAAAAAATTGTCTCCATATGGGGAAAAAAATCCGAACCCGATTTTTTTATGTAAAAATATTGAGCTTCAAAATATGAAAAAAATTGGGAAGGATAAAAATCATATTTCTGGACGGTTGGCATCAAAAAATCAATATTTTGATTTCATAGGATTTAATAATAATTTTGTTCCTAATTACAATAAAAAAATAGATTGCATTTTCCAATTAAGAACTGATCTATGGAACGGGGTAATTCAAAAAAAATTGCAATTATTAGAGATAGAAAACTCAATGATTTAATTGTTTGTATTCCTTCGAGTTTTCAAACCTATTATGATTACAGATATAACAAAACAAACTAAAGATACAAAATGAGCTTCTTGAAATCCTAAGAAATACACACGATCCAGCCTTATCCACTGAATCATAAATCTCCCAAAACTATACCAAGCTAGATAAACAAACCACAGGCTACCTAATGGTTTTAATTTTCCCCGAAGTACAACCAAAAGCACCAATCCCAAAATATCCCATATAAATTCATACAATGCTGCTGGATGAACTGAAGTGTTTGCTGGGGTACCTGCAGGAAAATGTCCATTACTCCAAACTTCACTGTTTAATATACACTGTAATCCAGGAGAATCTAAATGGGTGTAATACCATCCAAAAAAAAGATCAGTTGCTCGAGAACAGTGTTCACCGTTTATAATATCTCCTATTCTCCCAATTGCTTGAGCAGAAAGCATTGCTGGTGCAGTAAGATCCATTAATTGTCCAATAAAATCATAAGAAAATTTACGATAGAGACAATAGCTTACTCCACCAAGCCAACCACCCAAAATACCACCCCAAAGTGCTATTCCGCCCTTCCATATATATAATAAATAAATCGGATTACTTGAGTAATAATCTAGATTATCTGCTATATGTACAAATCTTGCTCCAATGATTCCTCCAATGATCCCCCAAGAAGCCGTGTTATAAATAATATCTTCATCTATATTTAATTTATTAGCTTGTTTTACAACAATATATATAGCTACAACGACTCCGATAAAAGAAAGAAACCCGTGCCAAGACATAAGAAATGGGCCTATAGAAAAAATCATTGGATCAAATGGAATATTAATCATAGTTTAACGACAAATAACCTGTTTAGTTTTTTTCTTGAACTTATTAGGTCTAGTATTTATCATAAATACAAAAGATTCAAGTTAAACATGTTTCATTTAAATAAGATTTATGAATTTTGATGAACATTTAGAAAAATTTTATTATTATTTATCTTCTGAAAAAAGATACAGTAATAACACGCTTGAATCTTATTCGAATGATTTAAAATTACTCACTAATTTTCTTGAATCTAAAAAGAAGAAAAACTGGAAAAGCATAACTGAATTAGATATAACACATTATTTCAAAGGGCTAGATAAAAGTTTATCTAAAAACACTACTAAAAGAAAATATGCATCCATTAAATCATTTTTTAAATTTATGTTGGAAGAAGGATATATCCATAAAAACATTTTAATGGACATAAAATCACCAAAATCTTCTTCTGCAATTCCTAAGCCTCTATCTATCAAAGAAATGGATATGATTTTAATGAAATCCAATACTTCAAAAAAATTTTCCCGTGACACAGCCATATTTACTACTATGTATGCTGCTGGACTTAGAGTAAGTGAAGTACTGAATATAAATTTAGGTGGAATAAAAATAAATGACAAAACATTAAAAGTATCTGGAAAAGGAAGTAAAGAAAGGATTTTGCCCATATATCAAGAAGCTTCTAAAGAATTAGAATATTACATAAAAAACATTAGACCTTTTTTCTCTAAAGATAATGATTTCTATTCTTTATTATTTACTGATAAAAACTCTAAACCTATGACTAGACAATACGTATGGCGTTCACTAAAGATTAGAGCGTTAAAAGTCGGCATCAATAAAAATGTTTCACCTCACATGATAAGACATAGTTATGCTACTCATCTACTACAAGGAGGAGCCAGTATACGACACGTTCAAGAATTCTTGGGTCATAATTCTGTTGAATCTACTCAAGTATATACAAAAATCCCAAATCAAAGATTGATTAAAGATTATAATCTTGCACATCCTAGAGGAAATCAATAAAATAAATATTAGGAGATTATAATGCCCGTAATTACGGTAGAAGGATATTTGGGGTCAGGTTATCAAAATATTGGTAGAAAAGTTGCCAGAAGACTAAATATAGACTTTGTTGATAGGTTTTTGCTTTCTCAAGTTTCTAAATTAACAAACACTAGATTAAGTGATGTTTTAGAATTGGAAAAAGCTCCTGAAACTATAATGCAAAGGCTTTCAAATAAAATTCTTATAATGTTAGAGCGCTCAGCACTAACTGGAGGAGGTTCGGATCCATTCTTTGGCCATGGAGTAGAAAACCTTCTTTCTGAACCTTATAAAGATTTTCCACACTCTGAAACAAAGAACGAAAACATAGATTTCAATAAAGCAATCACAAAAGTTGTAAATTCACTTGCAAAAGAGGGAAGTGTTTTGATTTTAGGTAGAGGTGCTTCTGGAATATTAAGAAATAATAGAAATACATTGAAAATAGGAATATTTTGTGAACTTGAACTTAGGATAAAAAAATATGCAAAGAGAAATAAAATAAGTAAAGAAGAATCACGTATAAAAATAGATTCTTACGATTCGGCCAAAAAAAATTATTATTTAAATGTATTTCAAAAAGAACCTTTAGATCCATCAATGTTTAGTTTAATGTTCAATACGGCAACATTATCAGATTCAGAAATCATAGAAGATATATGTGCTGCTGCAAAAAAATATGTAGTAAAATCAAAAGATAATGGCAAAAAAAGTTAGAAAAAACAAAAAGAATAGAAAACCTAATGTTTTTGTGCAAGATCCATCTACCACAGTTACTGATATAAAACAGATTGATTCAATAACAAGTGAACAGCCATCTGTAACAAAAAAATCTCAACGCAACCCAATTGTTACCAATGCATTTTCATATGGTGAATTGATAAAAATGGGATATATTACATCTGCTATTTTCGTTATATTAATTATCCTTACTTTCATACTTGGGTAAATTTTGGCACAATCAAAAAATATTATAAAAAATCGAATTAGAGAAATTCCAAAAAAGCCTGGCGTTTATCTTCACATGAATAAAGAAGGAGAAGTTATTTATGTTGGAAAATCAAATTCACTATATGAAAGAATAAAATTTTACTTTACTAAACAAGAAGACATTTCAGAAAAGGTAAAAGAACTAATCTCTAAAATTAGTGATTTTGATTATATTGTTACAGAAACAGAACAGGAAGCATTGTTGTTAGAGAATCAGCTGATAAAACGGCACAAACCAAAATACAATGCTAGATTGAAAGATGACAAATCATACCCATTTATAAAAATCACCAAGAACGAAGATTTTCCACAAGTCATTATAACTAGAAATCCCAAAAGAAATGATAAAAATAAGTATTTTGGACCTTATTCATCAGTAAGTAGTGTTAGAAAAACATTAAATCTATTGAGTAAAATTTTCCCATATAGAAGTTGTAATAAATTGATCACAGGTAATGATAAGAAAGCTTGTATAGAATTTGAAATTGCGAGATGTAATGCACCGTGTATAGGTAATGAAAGTAAATCAGAATATTCAGAAGTGATAAATAGCGTAGAATCATTTTTGAATGGTAATACATCTCCAATAGTAAAAGATTTAAAAAAAGACATGAAACAAGCTTCAATGGAACAAAAGTATGAAAAAGCTGCAATTTTTAGGGACAGAATACAATCCATACAGAAACTACTTGAAAAACAAAAGGTTTCAGGGCTTAGAAATGAAAGTTTTGATTTAGTCGCTCTACATAAATCAGGGCAAGAATCCATGATCGTAATATTTAAGATTCGTAAAGGTAATATGATAGGTCATGAAAAAATCAATGTGGAAAAAACTAAAGATATTTTGCCAGAAGAAATCATTCGATTATTTATGATTGATTTTTATTCCAAAGCTATACATATTCCAAACAATATATTAGTATCACATATACCAAATGAATCCGATATTATAAAAAACCTTCTCGAAACTCAAATAAATAATAAAATTAAAATTTTGAAACCTTTAAGGGGAAGTAAAAAAGATTTACTGGAAATGGCCCTTTCAAATGCAAAAGAAGCTTTATTACAATGGCAAATAAAGTGGATCAATGATTCTAAAAAAACACAAAAAGCTTTGAGTGAATTACAAATGGAATTAGGATTAACAAATATTCCAAAAAGAATTGAATGTTTCGATATATCACATATCCAAGGAACAAGTGTTGTTGGATCAATGTCTGTCTTTGAAAATGGTTTCCCAAAAAAAAGTGATTATAGAAGATTTAAATTATCTAAAGATAAAAATGATGATTTTGCATCAATTAGAGAAATTATTGAAAGAAGATATTCTAAATTGAAAGAAAAAAATACAAATATTTCAAAAAAATTAGATTCTTTTAGTAAATATCCCGACTTAATTCTCATTGATGGTGGAAAAGGACAATTAAGTTCGGCTTTACAAGTTCTACTTGAATTAGGAATGTCTAATATTCCCATAGCTGCTATAGCAAAAAAGGAAGAAGAGTTATTCTTACCTTTTTCGGATGAATCCATAATTTTAAATAAATATTCACAAGGTTTGTATCTTATACAAAGAATTAGAGATGAGGCTCACAGATTCGCGATAACATATCATAGAAATGTAAGAAAAAAACAATATACTGAATCAAGTTTAGATTCAATAAAAGGAATAGGTATTATTACGAAGAAATTATTGATGAAGAAATTTAAATCTATCGATAGTATGAAAATTTCTAGTATTGAAGAATTGACTTCAATTAAAAATGTAAATTATAAATTAGCTACTAAAATTCTAAATAAGTTAAATTCCATATAAATCCAATCTAGCCTCTAATAATTTTATAGCCGCCATAATAGATTCTTTAGATTCTTCCACTTCAAGATTCACACCCGATAATTGTAATTTTAGATCTTTGTAGGCAATTAGATCCTTATTTTCAATAGAAACATTTGATCGATGCAATCGAATATCTATTATAAGATTTTTTAGTCTTCGTAAAGATTTTTTTACAATTTTTTGATCTAATATATTTGTTAGATCATTAAGGGTAGGGTTGGATGGTAAATCACGAGTAAAACGATTCAAAAGTGGAAAGGTTTTAGAAGTGGAATATAACTCATTAGAAATATTAGATGAATATGAGTAATCAGTTAGTGAATTTCCTAGAGAAGTTAATTGAAATGGGTTCCCGTTTGTTATAAGACCCCATAAACGAGAAGAAGATAAACGTAAATTAAAAGCACCTCCAGTATCACTTAAACCAATAGTACGAGCAAAATAGTCCTTTTTAATTAAATTTATGTTTGTGTACAACATAGGCTTAATAAACTTAATACTTTCTGTAAGGGTGAAATCAGGAATTTTTGTTTTATTTATAATCAAAACCATTCTTCTTTCTATAGGAATATTGGAGGCATTTAGTAGGAAGTATAAATAATTACAAAATTTGCCACCATGTAAAACTTAAGCAAGTTATAAATATTATTAAAATCAAAAAGTAAGTTAATACATCTGGAGAATAAGCAAAACAAGCCATAAATGCAAAACTTCTCCGTAGTTTATTATTTTGTGAAAAAAAATAGTATATACACAAAATGTAACACTTTTTTGATCACAAATATTTAACCTTATTAGTGTAATTATTTATATTTCACGTATAGGATTTATAAAAATATTGTTATTTGCCTTTTTTTCATAAATCTATTTTTATAAAAATATTTATCTGAAATTTTGAATATTTTAACCTGAACAGACTTTACTAAAAATATTCTCTCAATACTTAACACATAGTAAGCAAAATGGAAGCAAGTTTCTTAAAAATAAGAAATCATCTCTGAAAAGCTGAAATAAACAAATATATACACTATACTTATCCATCAGTATGATCCCAAATATATCTCGAGAAAAAATCAAATCTATTTTCCCATATGATGCTTTTGAATATTTCGATTATAGACTTTTATGGCTCTCTGGAGTAGCAGCGACATTAACGATGAGTCTGCGTATGATCATAACTGGAGTTTGGTTATATGAGCGAACAGGATTAGGATCTACTTTAGCATACCTAGGATTAATTGAACTGGCGGTTAGAATCCCAGCTAATCTATACGGAGGTGTATTTGCCGATAGGTTAGATAGAAAAAAAATGATTTCTATAACACAGTTTTTTAGCTTCTTTCTTATTGGTACGATGGCAATATTAGAAACTATAGGAATCCTTGAAATATGGCATATATATGTTATAACGGGTATTTTATCAGGTACGAGTATATTTGGTAATCCTGCTAGATCTGCCCTAACTGCCAGGGTTGTACCAAGAAAGATCTTAGGGCAAGCTGTTGCAATGAATACGATTACTTGGCAAATAGGATCTATATTGACTCCTTTCATTTTCCTAGTAACTTCTTTTGGAGAGAGTTTGGCAGTTGCATTTTGGTTGACAACTATAATAGCAATAATTAGTGTTTTTGCTCCATTATTTATTAGACAAGGAGGAAAACCCGAAAATTTAACCAATACAACAGGTGTAAACAAAAATCTCATTGAAGGTTTTAAATACGTAATTGCACATCCTATATTACCAGGTTTATATTTACTGGACATAGGTGTCACAGTGGTTTCTTATTATCGTGAACTTTTTCCAATTTTTGCGAAACAGTTATATTCAAGAGGACGTGATGCAGTTTCACTTATGACTGCATTTAATTCAATTGGTGCCATTTTAGGTAGTTTATTAGTTATTTATACACATAAAGTAAAAAGAAAAGGTGTAGTTGTTCTTTATGCTACTTTATTTTACGCTTTCTTATTAATTCTATTTGGTTGGGCAACTTCGCTTTGGATAGGCCTTTTCGCTTTGATTGCTTTAGGAGCGGCAGATGCGGTAGGGATGACTATGAGGCAAACAATCGTACAGCTTACAACTCCAGATCATTTGAGAGGCAGAGCTACTGCTGCTCATTCTTTGGCTGCCATGAGTGCCAATGGCATAGGGAAATGGGAAGTTGGTTACGTTTCTGACGTTATCGGAGCTGGAAATACTTTGGTTATAGGTGGGTTTGTTTCTATAATTGTTGTTTTGATAATTTGGTATGGCTTATCAGGAATTAGAAAATACAGTTATGTAGAAGAAAATATTTAAAATTTATTTCTTATTTTCTTTTTCAGCTACTAGAGCTCCTGCTCTTACATTAACTGTTGATAAATAAAGTGTACCAACGACGATTAAGGCCCAAATTATCAATACTCCCAACTTTTGACTACTTGCATTTACTGCAATTACATATATCAAAGGGCCCATTACAGTAGAGGCTTTCATTGTGAAAGCATAAAAACCAAAAAATTCTGCAGATTTTTTGATTGGTGTCATCATTGAAAAACATGCTCTTGCTAAAGCTTGACTGCCTCCCAATACCATTCCACTTAGTAAACCCAAAATCATCCATTGAAACCCAATATTAATTCCAAGAGGTTGCCATAAATTTGATCTAAGAAATTTTGGCCAAATATCGATCCATTTATCACTCAATTCAGTCGGATGCTTTGAGCTTACAGCTCTTATGGAATCCAGGTCGCCTCCTTTTACTACAATTGAAAACAAACTACTATTTTCATTCTTAATAATGCCGATGAAACTTGTCAGATCAGCTTTATTAAAAGAATAACCAGTTTCTTTGTGAAAATTATTTTTCCAAAAAATAACATCCGCATTTTCTTCGGTTGTTGAAAATTCAGGAGCAACTAGAATTTTATAGTTGTCTTTAGATTTAACATACTCAATTTGATAATCATAATCTTCATCTTTTTCTAAGCTAAGAGGAGCAAATCCTAAAACAAATAGAATAATTATTATCCAACCCGATAAAGCAGCAATTAAAGCTTCTTTAGTCCCAAATTTATCAGCAAGCCAACCAAAAGCAATAGATCCTGGAGCAGCAACAAACTGAATAATCAAAATTGTTATCATATTAAAAATAAGATCTACGCCTAGAACATCTGCCCCATATGCCCCAGCAACAGAGATTACAGTTTGAACACCATCGTTAAAAATATAATAAGCTATTAAAAAAGTAAAAAGGTATTTAAACTTTTTTATTTCAGAAAAAGTTTGTCTTAATCTAGAAAAGGCTGTGAGAAATATAGTGGAAAGATTATTGTTTATTGAAATTGATTCTATAGGTGGCTCTGGAACAGTTTTCAGAGTCCATATTGACCAGCCAAACCACCAAATACCCACTGAAACTATACAGAGTCTAGTTACTAAATCAACTGTTGCACCATCAAAATAGATACTTGATCCCTGAATTAGTATCAAATGAAAAAGCAATAACAAACCTCCCCCAATATATCCATATGCATAACCTTTAGTTGAAATTTCATTAACATATTTGCTTGGAGCAAGAGTGGGCAAAAGAGAATTATAGAATACATTAGCTCCTGCAGCTCCAATATTAGCTATAAAATAGCATCCAATTAACCAAGCCCATGAGCTAGCAACATAAGCTGAAAAAAAACTAAGTATAGTAAATACAACTCCAAGAATCATATAATATTTCAAAAAAGTTTTTTTCAAAGGCTTTGTATCAGCAATAGCGCCCAGTATGGGGCTGGAGAGTGCAACAAACAGAGCAGATAAAGATACCCCTAATGCCCAAAGTGAGGATCCAGTAAATGTTATTCCAAAAATTTTGGTTTGACTTCCAAATGCTGCCTGAAAAGCAACAACAAAATAAATAGGAAAAATAGCAGTACCTGCAGAGGTGAAAAAAGCAGAATTCGCCCAATCATATATACACCATCCTCTTATTGCGCTCCTGGTTTTCTTATCTAAATTTCCAATAGAATCTTTTTTATTATTCATTTTTACTGATTATTAAAGAGTGTAACTAAAGATCGGTATATGTTTGAAATCAAAAATTATTCCTTAAATTATTGTACATAAATTGACCATCAAATGGATTTTCTTAAATTTCTAGCAAAAAACCAAGCAAACCATGATTCAAAAAACAACGTCAATCCCCAAGCTAACCCACCTACCATAGCCCCCGAACTCTTATATAACAATATACCAGTATAAAGGCATATAATTAATACTCCAAGACGACAAATATTTATGTAAATAATAGAAGTTGTCAATTTTGAATCCATTATTAATCCAACGTAAAGTTGTTCCATGACCAAAAAAGGAGGCAAAAAAGATAAGATCCTAAAAACTAATAGAGAGTTAGATGCTAATTGCTCATCCAATCCTAAAATTTTTTCAAAGATTAGTGAAGAAATGGGATCAATCCAGGCTGCAATTAAGCATATAAACAATGTGATAAATCCAATAATATATGAAAAGTTTCTTATTTTTATATAGTTATATCCATTTGTCAACAAAGATAAAATAGTTGATTGACAACCATTAATGGCAAAACCTAGTGTTCCAAAAATACCAAAACCCACACTTACTGAAGCAATGGATAATTCAGGGTTTTCAAACCTTGATAGAGTAGCATTTACTAGAGGAAAGGTTATGCCTGGCAAAAATGCTGCAAAAAGCAATGGATAAAAAAA
>CEVM01126098.1_pt1 | contig 11626 bp, 10 predicted proteins | sample 531481 | NCBI WGS metagenome assembly CEVM01 (sample SAMEA2623649, study PRJEB7988) | marine metagenome | biome: marine biome (ENVO:00000447); feature: mesopelagic zone (ENVO:00000213) & marine oxygen minimum zone (ENVO:01000065); material: "saline water (ENVO:00002010), including plankton...
GGTTCGGCCACACGTACTATAGAAACGACGTGCTGCAGATAGCCTTGCAGTCGGTGCCGGCTAATAGGGGTCGGCAAAATCGACGGGTGCAACCCTGCAAGTACGGCACCGAAGAACGACGTCACTAAGGGTCGTAGCCCCTGGCAAACAATCGTCACCCGGTCCCCGGGCTCACCATCGAGGGCCTGGAAGCCAGCCGCCACCCGCTGCGCTTGCGCTTCGATTTCTTCCCAGGTGAAGCGTTGCTCATCTTCGTCGACGAAGATTAGCCCACGGTTACCACAGGTTTTCGAGGCACGAGCCAGGATGTCAGGCAGCGTTTGTGGAAACTCGGAAACAAAACTCACGGTTCACTCTTGAGACAAGGCCGGGGCCTAACGAAGCCCTTGCCAATCAGGATCCTGCTGGCTCGAGCGCCGGGAGCTTGGCTTCGATCTGCGCCCAGCAGTCTTCCAGGTCGTTGCCAGTAACGATAATTCCGTGGTTGGCCAGACCGAGGATCGTACGCTGTGGATCATCTGTTTGCTTGAGGCCGTCAAGCGTCGACTCGCAGAGTTCGATCGTACCGCAAGGATAATGTTCATCAGTGTACACAATGCCATCTACGAACCAGTGGATGTGGATCATCGCTCCGATCTCAGGAAATTCCCGGTAAATCGTAGCGTGGATACTCGAGTCGATCGAAGCCCGCGAATCTTCAAATCCAGACGGTACCGTGATGTGGATTTCTCGAGCATCCGGGTCAAATTTACTGACCAGGAGGATGTCCTTTCCAATAACATCAAGCTTCGCCTTATTCACACCTCGGCCTGACATCCAGAAGACGTCAGCATCGTGCCGCGCGCTCATGTTGCCGTAGCTAACTTGCTTCTGACCCAGCACTTTGAAAAAGCGACGACGCGCACGATCCGATAAACCGTCAAGGACAACCGCTGAAGGCACCAGATCAAGCTCGTCGAGGCGGCGTGCCATGTCTTGCATCTTCCGAGTCACATCCGTTCCTTCACACAACTCCTCGGACAAGTCCGTGTGAACGATGTTCTCATCGATATAGGTAACGTCGGAGCGCTGCAGCAGAAGGTTGAACAGCCAATCCGCCGCATCGTCAGAACCATTGAGAACCTCATGCCCACGTTCTGGAGTGATCAGCGTCATGTTGTAATCTTGCGGACCATCGCCGGTGACTTCTGTATAACCGGCGAGGTTCGCCATGCAACGCAAGCCGATCTCGTAAGAACGAACGACTCTCTGCGCGTCATTCTCTACGGCATCCGCAATAAAGAATATGCCAACGAAGTCCTGGTAAGTGCGACGCTGAATCCCAAGCTGATCAATGTCATCACCATCGGGCATGAACGCCAAGATTACGTCGGCCGGTTCCTTGCTATCATCGCTGAGTAACTGATACTGCGGCGAATCTGCGAAACGTTGACGCACAGGGTCAAACAAACCGTCCAACACTGGGTGGGAGCCCGTGCGCAGCATCCGCACAGTCTTCATGAATTTCCTCCAGAAGAATCACAGCGGCTGGTCATATCAGTAGAGCAACTACTTTCCTTTTTCCGCTGCGAAAGTCAGGGACACACGGTCGGGCCTGGATTAACCAAACCATGGGAAAATGATTGCCTTGGGTCCCACGCAACTATTAAGGATACACACAGAACCAAGCTAATGCATGGTTGCAAGCTACTTGAAAGGCTCTCGATACCCAATGCAGGGGCAACCTAAATCGGCATCCGCACAAGGAGACTTGCTGGATATACCCAGAGTTTAGCCGGCAAACCACCAGCGATCTCCCCATCGGTCTCGACATCGAGGATGGGGCCCTCGAGTTCGATCGATCGACATACGAAACTGTGAATATCTGGATGGGCAAACGGACGTTGGCTCTGAAGTCGGCGAAACTGGCCCAATGTCGTCTTCAGGCCAAGCGCCCCAATCATAACGATGTGCAGTTCTCCGTCTTTGAACGAGGCATTCGGGCTTGGTTGCATACCGCCTCCAACAGAGGGCCCGTTGTTCACAAACAGTTGACGCATCAGCGTATCCCCACTGGCACCATCGTCAGTTCGCCATGAAACCTGGTGCGATTGGGCCTCAAGGATTTCTTTAAGCGCGGCAAGCGCGTAGGCATGCTTACCGAATCTTTGCAGCCACTTGCTGCGCTTGACCCGAAGCGCCACCGCAGGTCCCAAGCCAACCGTCGCACCGTTAAGAAAATAACGGCGTACTTTATCTCCTCCGGCGCTCATCTCCGCTACACCGACATCTATGCGTATATTACGACCCTTCCGCAAACCACGGAGAATCCTGGTTGGATTAAGGGGAAGACCCAATCCGCGCGCCAGGTCACATCCTGTACCCAACGGAACGTGCGCGAAAGCAGTGCCGGCTGTGCTCGCCTTAGCCTCCATGAGACCCTGGACAACTTCGTTGGCCGTGCCATCACCACCGGCAGCGATTACTAGGCCCGATCCGGCAGTGACTGCAGCCCGAGCAATTTCGGTGCCGTGTCCGGAGTACTCAGTCTCGATAACAGTTGGCGTCGCGCTCCAGGAGCCAAGTTCATCGCGCACCCGACGCCAAGTGCGTCCTGCCTTTCCACGTGCGGCGGTCGGGTTTAGAACCAGAACGGGAGGTGCTTGGACATTCTTCTCCGCATCGGGCAACTTGTCCCCGGTGCTGTTGTTCTTGGAAACCATAGTCTTCTCTTTTACCGCGACCGGCTTGCAGTCGCTACTTTCGCGCGCAAGACTCCGAGACTCATGGAGACTCGGGCATGATCAGCCAGTTCATCACACGTGGGGTATTAAGCTTGAAAGCAACTGTCACCAAGGTAGTGGTGACGCTGAAGATCTCCCCAAACGTGCTCACGATCACTTCTTTGCTCCCAACGTTGTTAGCCACCTATAACTTGGCCGAAGGCCGGCTGACAGTGGCTGGTTTGTGGATCATAGCGAGTGGGTTCTTCGATGTCATCGACGGTGCGGTAGCCCGAGCTATCGGACAGGATTCACCGTTTGGAGCAGTACTCGACTCCGTAACTGATCGCATCGCGGATGCCCTAATCTACATCGGCGCCGTACTCTACTTTTATCGCACAGAGCAGCCACTGTATGTCATTGTCACAATGGTGGCCCTGGCAGGCGCGCTAATGGTTTCCTACACGAGGGCCCGGGCAGAAAATACGGTGGTGGACTGCAAGGTAGGTTTTGCGGAGCGCGGCGAGCGCATTTTAATAATTCTCTTCGCGTTGTTCTTCAATAAACTAGGCGCTGGCATGTGGCTGCTCGCCGGGTTTTCCTGGTTAACCACGTTGCAGCGTGTTGTCCACACACACCGGGCTCTCGTCGCAGGGCAGCACCGGGCTCCTCCCGAGCCCGGTTAGCGGAAGGCTTGGCGGCCTAAAACCCTTTGCAGCTATAAGGGCACAGTTGGCTCGCCTGCGGATAGTCAAGTAAGCGAAACACCACCCAGCAATTACAAACCTACCAGAACAGACTGTTCTCAGTGCCGCCGCGGTTTGACGTCGCTCTCTTCCTTCGCCGACGAAGAGTGCCCCCCGATGGCAATGCGCTTACCCTCGAGGTACTTGCCAGCCACCGCGTTCCAAGTCGGTATTACGATCGTCACGTTCCCGGCCGCTTGCGCTTTACATGCCAGGCGAATGAGCGGCCGGGGTTCGTCAGTTCCTATATAGCCAAAGCGGGCGATCCGCCTGCGTTCAAGAGGGTTGACTGCCGAAAGGTGATCATTGCCTCCCAGGATACCGACCCAACAGGTTCCGCAAGCCGCCGAGCGACACTCTGTAGGAATAGGACCATCCCCTGGCTCGCAACGATTATTAGCGTACGGGTGATCGGCCTGGTCGACCATCGACGCCTGCGTAAGCTGGACACCCTCGATTAGCCTAAAGGTGGCGCTCTTGAAGCCCTCGTCAAAGCGGATCGTGTAGTCGCGCTTGAGACCCTTCAGGTACCCCAGAAGGCCACCCCCATCGTTCTTAGTTCGGTCACCATGAACCTTTTGGGGCGACCGACCGCGAGCCCAGTCGCTGATGTAGAGATTGCCCTCGGCGGTATCAAACGCCGTACGACCCACTTGGTGCAACGTCATGAAACCGATGATGGTGATACTGATTACTAAAGACACATCTGCCTTTACTTCCCCTGCGACCTGAGACGAAATCGCGCGAACCTCGTCGACAAGATCGAGGCTCTCAAACGCAGCTTGCGATGAAGCACGCTCGCTGATGGCCATCTTGACCTGTGGCCAGTAACGGTGCCCATAGACAAACGCGTGCGAGCTATCGATCTGCTGCTCCAGTCGAGCAACCCCCTTGAACTCAAGCTCCTCGAGCAGTTGGGGGTTAGCCTCGGCATCCTGGAGCATGTTTCGCACCCAGAGCGGCCAGAAATAGAACCAAATCTTCGTGGCATCTCGGTCAACTTCATGTATCAACGGGACCAGGTTGTTAACGGCTGACCACCAATCATCCTGACCATGGCGATCTAGAAAATCCATGAACGAAAATTTGCTTGCACTGCTCATCAAATGTCTACTTGGTGTTCTCAGAATCGTCAAAAACTATGAATGATGAAAAAGTCGAGTACAAACCACTCATGCCCGCTCAGGCTTCTCGGCCGGTAGGCTCAAGCTCTTGAGGCCATCGCCTTTCACAGCGAACAGCAAAACAAGTCAGTCTGGAAACAAGCACAGAAATTCTGGACGAGAAGCTAGCCGTAGTGAGGAAGCGGTATTTTCGCACATCTGCTGTGGTGTTGAAAATCCGCCGGAACCGTGTAATTTCCCTCTGGATATAGTCGTAAACCTTATTCCAGCTGCGCAACTCCAGCTTCCCCTGGGAATCAGCTTATGGACACATTCTTGGTGGTCTTTACGGCGGTAATCGTCTTCCTCGTTGTATACGGGTACCTGCATGTGAAGCTGATAAAAAAGAAGTTTGCCAAGGCGACCGAAGAAGACCAGAAGCGTCGTCAAGAACGCCTCGATAACCTGCCCGTGATTCCGGCTTCTGAAAGAGATGACGAAGCCATTTACCAGTGGAGCTTCCACCATGGAGACCGCCTGGTGGCGCGCGCTGTGGGGCCGGAAATCGATGAAGCAACGAAAAGGGTAAGGTTCACGGAAATCACCCATAGTGACCTGCTGCTGCTACCGGACGAATGTCATTTCCGGAAGTACAAGCTCGAGATCGATACTGTCGGGGACGCAAAAAAGACTGGCACGACGAACTCGGAAGAAGGACGTATCTTGCGTCAGGTTACAGCCCAGATTACGGGCTACGTGGAACATTAAACGCTCTGACGATCCTCTAATTCCGTAGGCATCCCACTCCCAACAAGTTTGTACGTCTGTTCCATCATTCCATGATCCTACAAGGACCCAACACTAAAAAGGCCGGTGGGAACCAAAGTTCTCGCCGGCCTTTTTGAAACTTCCAGTGAATAGCTCCTCGCTAATGCGTACGGTAGCGAGGTGAAGTCTGAAATGTCTATCCGAGTTCTAGTTCTATCTGGCTGAGCTTTTTCTGCTTGCCCGGTGTAGCCGTTTCGGTCTGCTGAGCTACCTCTCCTAGAATTTCTTGGCGGTACAGCTTCGCCATCTTCTCGTTTTCGGCTTTGGCACGAAGCTCGGCAAGCTTCTCATCACGCTTGGCACGCTTCTCCTGATGTGCGTACTTGGCAATGCCGAGATCATCAAGGTCATGCTGCTCTTCCTTGGTGACAATCTCGTCGCGGAGCAACATGCTGTGCTCGGTCTCCGACAGCTCTACTTCGCGGTTGCCTGCCCAGATTTCATGACGGCCGTGCTCGTCATACCACTCGTTAAGTTTAGCTGTCATGTGCATCTTCTCGATAATGTTCCTCCACCCAACACCCGTGTTGTAAGCACAGAAGGAGATCTCGCCTTCCTGGGTGCCATACGGAATGATGCACTGCTCGGTACGGCGAAAATCGTAATTGAACAGGTCTTGAAACCACATTCCGGCGATGATCAGCGAGCCCCAGCGATCACTGCGCCGTTTCTCGATGTCTTCCATCGTTCGGTCAGCACCTGAGTTGCCGTAATCATGGCCGGTACCACCAAACTGCTTGTCGAACTTCTTGAGCATGTCGAAGACGCTGAAGTAACGTGGCGATTCAAATGGCCTGTAGTTGCGGATAACTGACAGACTGAAGCCCACAATCGTCCAGAACTTACTACGTGCGGCGTTGTTAATCGTCTTTGTATCGTCCGACAGCTGGTCACCTTTCAGAAAAGCGGTAATCGGCACCATCTCACCGGTAAACTTGTCGATCATCGCCCCCATTCCAATACCGCAGTTGGGGTGACAGCCACAGCTGTACTGGCCCCACTGATGGTCTGGGCCATGTACTAAGTCAGCAAGGTCAGAGAATGTCGAGATATACGACAGAGGAAACCAGTCACGTGTAGGCTCACTAAAGCCAGTTTGGTCCTTCACGTCATGTGCAAGGTCAGCAAGTGTGTAACGTTGCGCGTGGCGCCGATCGTCCGTAATTTCCTCGTCTCGACCCGTGAAGGAAACCGGTTGGAAAGCCAGGAATACAATCTTGCGCGGATTGTCACGAGCAAACTCGATAATGCGACCAACTTGCTCGTTGTTGATGCCGTTAATTAGCGTCGTCACCGGAACGATCTCGACACCAGCGCTGTGCAGGTTCTCAATTGCTTGCAGCTTGACGTCAAACAGGTTGCCCACGTGACGGTGCGAGTTGGCCGCGTTGCCAACTCCGTCAAACTGCAGGTACGCATAGCGCAGACCAGCCTCAGCTGCAGTCTTCGCGAATTCAGGATCCTGTGCGAACGCGATGCCGTTAGTTGCCGCCTGTACGCTCAAGTAGCCAACTTTCCGTGAATAGCGAACAGCGTCGAGAAAAAATGGAGACGTCGTAGGTTCACCACCGGAAAACTGCACTGACATTTGGCGTCGAGGCTTGATCTGGATTGCGTTGTCAAGAATCTGCTTGATGTCACTCCAGCTCAACTCGTGAACGAATCCAACCTGATTGGCATCCATAAAACACGGGTCGCACATCATATTGCATCGGTTCGTCAAATCGACTGTCAGAACCGTGCCACGGCCATACTTGATCGTGCTTGTCCCGTGGTCATGGAGCTTTTCGTCGTTGTGCGACCGCTGGTCACGACCTGGGAACTGATTCTCAAGGTGGGCAAACATCTCCGGATCAGTCGACATAACGTCTTCAAAGCGCCCATGCTTAGGACACTCCTTTACCATCCAGATCTTGCCGTCGCGCTCGATAATTTCAGCCTTAATTTCACCGATTTTCTCATTCTTGAGGACTTCGACAGGCAGCTCACCCTCGAGTATCTTGGCGCGGATCTCAGGGACACACTTCGGGCATAGGGAGTCGGTTTTACGCGGTACACCTAGCGTAGGCCGAGTCTTTTCCCACGACTTTTGTAATGGCTTATCGGACCACGCCGGCACAAAGCCTGGGTTGGGGCGGATCTTGTTGATACGCGAGAACACGAACCAAGCCGCTTGAGCCGCGTAAACCAGCCCCTGCTCAAAGTACTTCACGGGACGATGCATCGTTCCTCCTGGTGAAGAAACCAGGGCGATTAAGTCACCCTGTTACCTTCTAAGAAAATCGATTTCAAATAAATAATAACGTCGGCCAGCCAGAATGTGTTTGAAGCTCGGCCACTATCGCCGATTGCCCGAATGAATGAGTTGGCCCCACCGGCAAATTGTACCAACCAAGGTTGATAGTAACGGAAACTGTCAACGGACGGACCGTACACTAGTGGCATCGGCCTGGTTAGCGAGGGATGTTAACGAAATAGCCCAATCGGGTCAATGAACATCCAGTCAGGCATCCTCCACGGCGGCTTGCCGGATGATCTCGACATCTTCCGATAATTCGAGGCGAAAATCGTCAGGCTCAAGACCTGCATCACGGTGGACCTTTGTTAGAACAATGGTAATTGTAGTCCCAGCGTGCTCTTCCAGTACGATCCGGCGCGCCGGGTGCCATTCGCCTTCGACGACTGACAATCCGATACGTTTAAAGCGGCGAGCAGCCGACGTGTCCGGTTTCGGAACAAGGTGCAGCATATACAACGTGGCCCCGTCCCCATCGTCGAGACTAATTCCTTCCAATGTCACACTAAACGACGCCCTAAGGTCAGAACTCGACACCATTCCCGGCACATCTAAATCCCGCGCTTCCTCCGATGAGCCAGCAAGGGATATGATGCGGGCTTGCTTAATCCGCGGGATATATACAGTGAACGATTCATCCGCGATTAATTCAGTTCGCAAAGCTGGATCAGTAATTTCGCGCCTTATGTAGGCAGGCTTAAGGAAGGCTACGGTCCCACTCTCGGTTTCCTCGTCGCCGAAGAGTTCGATATGCTCGGTCGCCGTCATATCGGCAGTGAAGCTCTCGAGAACATCGCTGGCTGCCTCGATTGCGACCAACACCGCATCGAGATCTAGGCTCTTTGTTTGCGCCTGCGGATTCGGCAACAAGAACAAGGCAACGATGGCTGCACCACAGATCAAGTCATACTGCCACGACCCGCGTGGCCAGTTTAGAAAAACCCAGCGTCCGACTGGCCCCCACAACTGTAGTCCGCGGCGGCTGTCCATCACTGGTCATCTGCCTCGTCAACGATCATCCCATCCCGCATGTGTATCGTGCGGTGAGCTATCTGCGCGATTTCGGGATTGTGGGTAATCACCATCATTGTCTGCCCGAACTCTGAGTTAAGGGAGGTAAACACCTCCATCACAATCTCCGAGTTGCTGGTATCGAGATTACCGGTAGGTTCGTCGGCTAACAAGATGTGGGGCCGGTTAACCAACGCCCGGGCAATGGCAACACGCTGTTGCTCGCCAGTCGACATCTCGTAAGGCTTATTATCTATTTTGTCTCCAAGACCAACCCTTTCCAACAATTGTTGGGCGCGGTGTGGGTCGCCCCGGCCACTCTTGTTACGCCAACGTTGAATGGCTTGGGCCAGTTTCACGTTATCGAGCGCCGACAGCGTCGGAAAGAGATTGAAGCGCTGGAATACAAAACCAATCTTGTCGCGCCGAACCAACGTCCGCATGTTGTCTGTAAGCCTGGTGATATCTTCGCCGTCGATACGAACCTCGCCTCCCGTCGGCCCAACCATGCCACCAAGAAGGTATAGCAAAGTCGACTTTCCGCAGCCGGAGGGGCCCATCAGTGTGACGAACTCACCACCGCGCACAGTGATGCCTACATTTTTGACCGCTTCGACCACAGCCTTGCCCATGTCGTATTGCTTGGATAGCGCAACCGTCTGAAGCACGGGCTTGGCGTCGATCATCTCTTCCATTGTCATTCGTCTCGCAGGGCCCGCACCGGATCTTGCCCGGCAGCGAGAATGGCTGGGTAGAAAGATCCCAAGATCCCGCCGAGCATACCGAGTGCACTTGCCGCAAGTGTCCAAGGATAAGAGAACTGGATCATCAGCGTTGGATAGGCGGCCACCAGCATCGCGGCGGAAAACCGACTGAGCCCGTAGCCTCCAACCACCCCGAGCAAACTCAGCAACATGGACTCCTGCATAATAGTCAGTACGATGTAAAGCTTGGAGCCGCCAAGCGCCTTAAGAATGCCGATCTCCCGGGTGCGCTCGATGATCGATGTGTACATCGCCAATAGAATCACGAGGAACGAGAGCGAAACGGCAACTCCGGCAAGCACTCCCCGGAAAATGTTCAAACCTGCAATGCTCTCGAACACCATGGTCGAATATTCCTCTAAGACGGTCGTCTGCACACCTGGAATCCCAGTTTCAATTCGTGCCGATAGTTCTCCTGTTTGGTCAAGCCGATCGGCTTTCACAAAAATTAGGTGGACTCGAGTCGGCTGTCCAACGAGCTCTCTCAATCTTGAAAGACGCACATAAATACGAGCTCCGATGCCAGCATGCGCTGTTCCGACGACTTTCCATTCAGCACCTAACATCTCGACGTTATCGCCCACCGAAACATTATTCGCTTCGGCAAAACGTCGATCGACGACCATCTCGAGTTCAGAAGAATTCCAGTCGAGCCCTCGACCATCCAGATAAGTGAGGCTCGCGCCGACCTGTTCGAAGCGCGGGTCAATGCCCCACGCGTTGACTGGAGCGCCCCCGCTCACCATCGCCGACCAGAAGTAGATTGGGGCCACTGCCTGCACCCCTTCAACTTGCTGGATCACTTCCACGACAGCTTCCCTCAGCGTCGTGCTCGACAATCCAAGAAGTCTCGAACTGCCAGCTGGCTGGACAATGATGTCGGCCCCAACGCTCTCCATCCGTTCCGCTACTTCTGCCAACGTACCGTTGCTCAATCCGACAATCAGCAGCACCGCGGTCACCGGAACTGCTACTGCCAGGATGGTAATGGCAGCTCGGGTCTTACGCTGAAAGATATTGGCGCGAACCAGGCTCGGCATAACAGTGGCCTCAGTGGCTTAGTGGAGGCTTGAGAAAAGCGTTCGATAAGAAGAAAACGAAGCGAAGACAAGCTTCAGAACGCCTTGCGCTCAGCCTCAGAGTATGTCGACAACAAGAAACATGGTCAAGCTTCCAAGGACAGCCGAATTTCAAGTGTCAAAAGCAATTTGGTCACGTCTTAAACGATCACGCACCACCGCCGCGACGAAATTCTTCCATAGCTTCCTCAAGTGTCAGTAAACGGTAACCCGCTGGCAATTCGAGGAATTTAAACGCAGCTGCTGGAATCGATGGGTTGCGATCAGCTTCGGTCAGGTCGAAACGAAAGACGAGCTCTTCCCAGGGGCGCTCGACCTCGATCTGGCTAGGATATGCATCCATCGCACCAACCATGTAGTTCGAATACTTGGCGACGAAATCAATTCGCCCATCGGCATCAAAGCCCTCAATCTGGCTGACTCGTAGGTTCTCTCGATCAATCCACACCTTGCGATAGATTCGTGCAGTGTCTTCGCTGTCTGTCATCCAGACAAGGCAATAGCGATCGGGATAGGTTTGCCGAATTATGGAGAAGCCAGGCGCGTTTGTCGTAGGAAGTAACTCGGGAAGGAGAGCCTGGGTCATATGGTGGGGTCGCAGTGCAAAATAGGGCCTTTCGGCATCGGGCTCGGCTGGCGCTGTACCCGTCCCCATGTAATGTGCACCATGATCGGGAACAGACAGTTGGAACTCGACCCCGTTAGAAACCAACTCAAAGATGGTCCCGACTAATGACCGTCCCCCAACCAAATGCAGCGCACCGCTGCTAGTTGCAAACAGGCGTACGTTGACATGCCGGCTATCATCATCGCGTGACCAATACATCCGCAGCTGCCCCTGTGTCTGCAGCGCTGAGGTGGTCCAAGCATTAGCCCGTGTAACCAGTGTGGCGACGTCAGCTGAGAGGTAAATCGGTGCTGAGCCAATTTGCACGTTCAGCCGAGCCGTTCCCCGCTGGCCCAACGAGCCACCGCAGCCGAGGCTAACAAGCGAAACTAAGAAAGCCAGTATCAGTATGTTTCGTTGAGCGCACATGGCATCACATCTGGCGTGAAAGGACGAATCCGGGTAGCTCAACCAACGCCTGTTTGGGAAG
>CEVM01029127.1_pt1 | contig 11604 bp, 10 predicted proteins | sample 531481 | NCBI WGS metagenome assembly CEVM01 (sample SAMEA2623649, study PRJEB7988) | marine metagenome | biome: marine biome (ENVO:00000447); feature: mesopelagic zone (ENVO:00000213) & marine oxygen minimum zone (ENVO:01000065); material: "saline water (ENVO:00002010), including plankton...
GGTCACCCAGACCTCCGCCGACTGCTAACCGATTACGGTTTTGTGGGCCACCCGTTTCGTAAAGACTTTCCGTTGTCAGGTCATGTGGAGATGCGTTACGACGAGGAAAAAGGTCGAGTGGTTTATGAGCCTGTCTCTATAGAGCCACGTGTGACAGTGCCTCGGGTCATTCGCGAAGGAGGGAGTAGTGAGCGAAATTCGTAATTACACGATGAACTTCGGGCCGCAACACCCGGCAGCCCATGGTGTGCTCCGTTTGGTGATGGAAATGGACGGCGAAGTGGTAGAGCGTATTGATCCGCATATTGGGTTGTTGCATCGGGCGACCGAGAAACTCGCCGAGAGCAAGCCGTACAATCACAATATCGGTTACATGGATCGCCTCGATTATGTGTCGATGATGTGTAATGAACATGCTTACGTGATGGCAATAGAAAAATTGCTTGGCGTAACTGTGCCGGAACGAGCCCGCTACATTCGCGTGTTGTTCGATGAGATTACACGAATACTCAATCATCTGATGTGGATCGGTGCGCACGCGCTGGATATCGGTGCGATGAGTGTATTTCTTTATGCTTTTCGGGAGCGGGAAGATCTAATGGATTGCTACGAGGCTGCATCTGGCGCTCGAATGCATGCGACCTACTACCGTCCCGGCGGCGTCTACCGTGATCTTCCCGACAGCATGCCGCAATATGATTCATCTCGTTGGCATGGGGAAGGAGCTACCCGTGAACGCAATCAAGATCGTTCCGGATCATTGCTTGATTTCATCTGGGCATTCTCCGAACGCTTTCCAGGCTGTGTAGATGATTACGAGACTTTGCTGACAGACAACCGTATCTGGAAACAACGTACCGTCGGCATCGGAGTCGTAGAACCATCGCGTGCACTCAAGTTAGGTTTCACCGGCCCGATGTTGCGGGGATCTGGCGTTGAATGGGATCTAAGAAAGAAACAGCCCTACGAGGTTTACGACCAGATGGATTTCGATATTCCGGTAGGGACAGAGGGTGATTGTTATGACCGTTACCTGGTTCGAGTAGAGGAAATGCGTCAGTCGAATCGCATTGTCCGCCAATGCGTTAAGTGGTTGCAGGCCAATGCCGGTCCAGTAATCGTTGAGAACTACAAGGTGGTTCCACCGCGGCGTGAAGAGATGAAACAGGACATGGAGTCTTTGATTCACCATTTCAAATTGTTTACTGAGGGATATACGGTGCCCGCAGGTGAGGTCTATGCTGCGGTTGAGGGGCCCAAAGGCGAGTTTGGTGTGTATCTCGTTTCCGATAATGCGAACAAGCCTTATCGATTAAAGATAAGGGCCCCCGGATTCGCCCACCTGGCGGCATTGAATGAGATGGCACGCGGCCACATGCTGGCTGACGTGGTGGCCATCATTGGTACTCAGGATATCGTGTTTGGAGAGGTGGATCGCTAATGGGTGAAGGGGAGGTAGTTGTGGAGCTGTCGCCCGAAGTCGTTGCCAAGGTGGCAGTGGAAGCCGCTAAATATCCTGAGCGTAGAGCCGCGGTAAAGTCGGCCTTGCGTTATGCCCAAGCGGAACATGGTTGGGTGTCGGGCGGTGTAGTTCAGGCTGTCGCGCAGTTGCTTGAACTTGAGCCCATTGAGGTCTATGAGGTTGCTACGTTTTACGACATGTTCTATACCGAGCCGGTTGGTCGCCATCAGTTACGTGTGTGTACCAATGTTTCTTGTATGTTGCGGGGTGCTGGAAGCATTGTTGAACTTCTTGAACATAAGCTTGGTGTGAAGGTGGGGGGTACCTCTGAAGATGGTCGGGTTACGTTGTTAGCTGCCGAGTGTCTTGGCGCTTGCGGCGGTGCGCCGATGCTGGTTTGCGGGGATCGCTATTTCGAAGACCTGACGGAAGAAAAATTGGATCACTTGCTGGCGGAACTGGACTGACCAACATGGGTACTTGTCACGTTTGTTTGCCAGACCCCAGCGTCGAAGCGCCATGGACCATGGCGTCCTATGTCCGTGGCGGAGGATACCAAGCATGGCGACAGATCCTGACTGAAGGTGTACCCGCCGAACAGGTTATTGAACAGATTAAGGCATCGGGTTTACGCGGTCGTGGGGGGGCTGGATTCCCATCGGGATTAAAATTCAGTTTCATGCCCCGCGATGCGCCAGGACAAAAGTATATTGTGTGTAACTCAGATGAGAGTGAGCCCGGGACCTTCAAGGACCGGGATATTCTTCGGTACAACCCACACCAATTGATTGAAGGCATGGCCATTGCCTGTTATGCCACGGGGTCCACTGTGGGCTACAACTACATTCGAGGCGAGTACTACGAGCCATGGGAGCGATTCGAATCGGCTCTTGAGGAGGCACGCGCTTCGGGATTGATTGGCTCGAATCTCCTCGATAGTGGGACGGACTTTGAGTTGTACAGTCAGCGTGGTGCAGGTGCCTATATTTGCGGTGAGGAAACGGGACTGCTTGAGTCGTTAGAGGGCAAGAAGGGTATGCCGCGGTTTAAGCCGCCGTTTCCGGCGCAGGTAGGTGCTTTTGGGCGACCGACAACGGTCAGCAACACCGAGACATTGGCTTCGTTGCCTCCTATCCTGCGGCATGGGGCAGAGTGGTTCTTAAATCTTGGCATAGAGATGAGCGGGGGCAGCAAGATATTCTCTGTATCTGGCCATGTGCAACGTCCAGGCAATTACGAAGTAACTCTTGGAACGCCGTTTCGTGAATTGCTGGAACTGGCTGGTGGGCTTTTCCCAGAGAGGGTCTTGAAGGCGGTGATTCCCGGTGGTTCATCGATGCCGGTGATGCCGGCATCGGCCATTATGGATTGCAATATGGATTACGACGCCTTAAAGCAGGCAGGCTCCATGATTGGTTCGGGTGGTGTGATTGTTATGGACGACACCACGTGTATGGTCGAAGTGCTTGAGCGCATTGCGCAGTTCTATTATGTAGAGTCGTGTGGTCAATGTACGCCCTGTCGGGAAGGAACAGGTTGGTTGTATCGCTGCTTGCGGCGGATTCGGACAGGTCAGGGGCGGGCGAAAGATTTGGAACTCCTGGAGAGTATTGCCGGTCGCATTGAGGGGCGAACGATTTGCGCGCTTGGCGATGCGGCAGCTTGGCCAGTGCAGAGTTTTCTTCGGCATTTTCGTAGTGAGTTTGAGAACATGATCAAGGCTGGTGACGCCGCCTGAGCGTTCGGAGGGATTTGCTATGGTCATGATAACTATCGATGGACAAGAGATCGAAGCGGAAGCGGGATCGATGATTATTCAGGCTGCTGATCAGGTTGACATCTATATCCCCCGATTCTGCTACCACAAGAAGCTTTCCATCGCCGCAAATTGTCGCATGTGTCTTGTGGAGGTTGAGAAAGCGCCAAAGCCGTTACCCGCCTGCGCCACCCCAATTACCGATGGCATGGTGATACACACGGCTTCAGAACAGGCGGTGGAAGCGCAGCAAGGAACCATGGAATTTTTGTTGATCAATCATCCGTTGGATTGTCCGATTTGTGATCAAGGGGGTGAATGCCCGTTACAAGATCAGGCATTGGGGTACGGCGGTGATGTGTCGCGTTTCAGCGAGGGTAAACGGGTGGTAGATGATCCCGATATTGGTCCGCTGATTGAAACTGAAATGACACGCTGTATTCATTGCACTCGCTGCGTTCGATTTGGTCAGGAAGTTGCCGGAATTATGGAATTAGGCGCGATCGGCCGAGGCGAAGATATGAAGATTGCGACCGTTATCGGGCAGACAGTCGACAGTGAGGTTTCTGGGAATGTCATCGATCTGTGCCCTGTTGGAGCACTGACCTCCAAACCCTACCGATTCACGGCCAGAGCGTGGGAGTTGGCCTCGCATGACGCAGTTAGCCCCCACGATTGTTTGGGCTCGAATCTCAATATTCAGACAGCGCACGACACGGTTAAGCGGGTCCTGCCGAGAACAAATGAGCAAGTCAATGAATGTTGGCTTTCGGATCGAGATCGCTTCAGTTACGAAGGTGTTAATTCGCCGGATCGATTACTTCAACCATTGGTCCGAGTAGGAGATCGGTTCGAGGAAGTCGCCTGGGAGGTGGCGCTTCAACGGGCAGCCTCGGCACTGTCTGATATCGGCAAGGCAGAGGGACCGAGCACGATTGGTGCGCTGGCATCGCCGACGGCAACGTTGGAAGAGTTTTTTTTGCTGCAGCAGTTGATGCGCGGCCTTGGATCGGACAACGTTGATCACCGGTTGCGTCACAGAGATTTTCGAGATGACTCTTTTGCGGCTTTGTTTCCGGGCACTGAATTGCCAGTTGAGAGGATTCAAGACGCTGCCTGCATACTGCTGGTGGGGTGTCATCTAAGAAAAGAACTCCCGCTGGTCGCGCTTCGAGTGCGTGAATTGTGTCGCATGGGTGGGCAAGTTGCGGCATTGAACCCGATGGACTACGAGCAGAATTTCCCATTGACTGAGGCGTTGGTGGTTGCACCGAGTGCGTTGCCGGCAGCGCTGGCGCGCATTGCCATTGCTCGGGTCGGTCAGGTCGAGGTGCCGGAGGAGTTAAGGCAATGGGCTGAGTTGATTGCGGACAGTGAGGAGTTCGCACGTACAGCAAAGATGCTGAGCGATGTGGAAGGGGAAGTGGTGGTGGTCTTGGGGCAGATTGCAGCCCAGCATCGTGAAGCGTCGGCGCTCAGGGCAATAGCGAGTTGGCTCGCGCAGCATACTGGTATTAGGCTGGCTTTCCTGCCTGAAGCAAACAGCGCGGCGGCCTGGATCGCAGGGTGCGTGCCCCATAGACAGGCGAACGGTGATGGAGTGCAAGAACCTGGCCTGAATGTCAGTCAGATGCTGACGGCTCGGCTGAGTGCTTACCTACTTTTCGGACTCGAGCCGACGATGGATCTGGCCGCGGCCGGGAATCTTGTTTCTGCGTTATCAGATGCATCGTTTGTGTTGAGTTTCTCCACCTTTCGTTCAGCAGTCCCAGCGCAGGCCGACGTGGTATTTCCGTTAGCACCGTTTACCGAAAGTGCCGGTACTTATGTCAATTGCGACGGACGGGCACAGTCGGTCGAAGCGGCTATGGACCCACGAGGGATGGCGCGACCGGGCTGGAAAATTCTTCGAGTACTGGGTAATTATCTCGCACTGCCGGGATTCGATTACATCACCGCTGATGACGTGAGGTCACGGGTGAATCTGTCCCTGCCCGAGGTCGTTTGTCGCCTAGAAGAAGGGTGCCCGTTGCCCGGAGCGGCGTCGAAGAGCGTCCCTTGGTCCGTTGAGAGTCAGCGGTTTGAGCGGGTGGTGGATGTGCCCATCTATGACGTAGATCCTATCGTTCGGCGTGCCTCATCGCTACAGCGAACGCGGGATCACTCATTGGCTGCTGTTCATATGAATGTAGAACAGCTGCGCGCGCTTAATGTTAAGGCTGGTGATTCCGTTCGAGTGGTCGCTAATACCGAAGAAGTGAGACTCACGATTGCGCCGGATGATCGAGTGCTCGATGGGTGCGTTTACATCCCCATGGGCAGTGTGGCCACAGCACCACTTGGCGGGGCTGATTACATCGAACTTAAGTTGGTTCGGTGATGTTGGAGGCCTTCGCCGCGCTTTGGCACTCGCTACCGTTGGTGTTACAGGTAGGGTTTAAGATTGCAGCCATTCTTTTTCCTCTGCTCGCCATGGTGGCGTATTACACGTTCGCAGAAAGAAAGGTCATCGCGTATATGCAGTTGCGGGTCGGGCCCAATCGGGTCGGTCCACGGGGTTGGTTGCAACCCATTGCTGATGCGATCAAATTGATGTTTAAGGAAATTATCATTCCGACCAATGCCGAACGGCAATTGTTCTTGATTGCCCCAGTGCTTGCGCTCGCGCCGGCGTTAGCAGCGTGGGCCGTGGTGCCTTTCACAGATACGTTAGTACTCGCGGACATCGATGCCAGTCTATTGTTTGTGTTGGCGCTGACATCACTGGGTGTTTATGGCGTAATCATCGCGGGGTGGGCGTCCAATTCGAAGTATGCGTTCCTCGGCGCTATGCGTTCGGCCGCCCAGATTGTTGCTTATGAGATTGCCATGGGTTTTGCATTGGTTGGTGTGTTGATGGCAGCCGGTAGTTTGAATTTGCGTGAGATTGTTTTGGCTCAGGCAGGTGGTTTTTTTCAGTGGTATTTCATTCCCTTATTCCCGCTTTTCGTGGTGTATCTGGTGTCAGGCGTGGCCGAGACCAATCGCGCCCCGTTCGACGTTGCGGAAGGCGAATCTGAGATTGTTGCGGGATTCCACGTGGAATATTCGGGAATGGCGTTTGCCGTGTTTTTTCTTGCGGAGTACGCCAACATGATCCTGATTTCAGCCCTAACGGTAATTATGTTCCTGGGCGGGTGGCAACCCCCCTTGGATATGGTTCCGTTTACTTGGGTGCCGGGGATTGCCTGGTTTTTTGGAAAACTGGCTCTAGTCGCCTTTGTGTTTCTTTGGTTTCGGGCGACATTTCCACGCTATCGCTATGACCAGATCATGCGTCTGGGATGGAAGGTATTTATACCGGTAACCCTCGTGTGGATCGGAGTGATTGGTACGGCTAAATTCTTCACTCCATTTGGTTTTCTTTTCAGCTAGGGAGATACCGTGCTACGGATTTTGATACGGTTCATCAAGACGTACTTTCTCTGGGAGTTGTTGCGCGGCCTTGCGCTGACGGGGAGTCGATTGTTCCGGCGCAAGTTTACAGTTCAGTATCCAGACGAAAAAACACCGAAATCACCTCGATTTCGGGGGCTGCATGCGCTTCGACGGTACCCTAACGGAGAGGAGCGCTGCATTGCTTGCAAACTTTGCGAAGCGGTTTGCCCGGCATTGGCCATCACCATCGAGTCGGAAGAAAGAGAGGATGGTACTCGACGGACGACGCGATACGATATCGATTTGTTTAAGTGTGTCTATTGTGGCTTCTGTGAGGAGTCGTGTCCGGTCGATGCGATCGTTCTGACCGATATACACGAGTTTCATTTTGAAGGACGCGAAGGAACGGTGATTGATAAGGCGGGTTTACTCGCGATTGGTGATCGATGCGAGTCAAGCATTGCAGCAGCTAGGGAACATGATGCACCGTACCGATAGTCGTTCAGGGCGAGTCGTCCCATGAATTTCTTACAGTTCAGTTTCTACCTTTTCTCAGCCATCCTAATTGTGGCCGCCTCCCTGGTCGTTACTGTGCGAAACCCAGTGAAGGCGGCGCTGTATCTCGTGTTGGTATTTTTCAGCGCGGCGTGTATCTGGTTGACGCTAGAAGCTGAGTTTCTGGCTATTGTATTGGTGCTGGTTTATGTCGGAGCCGTGATGGTATTGTTTCTGTTTGTGGTCATGATGTTGGATATTGATGTTGCGCGCTTGAGAGAAGGATTTACGCAATATCTGCCGGCTGGTTTGGTGATTGCGGGTGTGATGGTTGCTGAGCTTTCGCTGGTTATGCTTTCACGGCGCTTTGGTCTTGATGCCATACCTCGACCCGTCGCGCGAGGGGTCGACTACAGCAATACACGAGAGTTGGGGTTGGTTCTTTACACCGATTATGTTTACGCATTTGAAATTGCTGGCCTGATTCTGCTGGTCGCGATTATCGCTGCCATTTCGCTCACTTTCAGGCGGCGTGGCGGCACTAAAGTGCAGGTCATTGCAGAGCAACTGCGGGTGACTAAGGCAGATCGACTGCGGATCGTGAAAATGAGCAGCGAAATAACAGATGGAGAAAAGAGCCAGTGATTCCTTTATCCCATTACCTCGTGCTGAGCGGCATTCTGTTCGCGCTGAGCGTGATTGGGATTTTCCTCAATCGGAAAAATATTGTGATTCTGTTGATGGCGATTGAATTGTTGCTGCTGTCAGCGAATATGAACTTTGTGGCGTTTTCCCACTACCTTGGCAATATGTCTGGGCAAGTATTCGTCTTCTTCATTCTCACCGTGGCCGCGGCCGAGGCGTCTATCGGGCTGGCGATTCTGATCATTGTCTTCAGGAACCGTCAAAGCATCAATGTTGAGGATCTAGACAGCCTGCGCGGCTAAGATCGATTGACATGGAACTTGTTTATCTTTTAATTCCGCTCGCCTGCCTGGGCGCTGCTGTCGCGGTTGGGTTCCTCGGCAGTGTTGTCGGTCGCGTGGCCGCTCACACCATAGCGATTGCTGGCGTAGCGATTTCATTTTTGTTATCGATCATCGTCGCGGTGGATGTGTCTCAGGGGCATCACTTTAACGGTGCTATTTATACCTGGGGTCGAAGTGGAGGCGTTGTGTTCACGGTGGGGTTTCTGATTGATGAATTGACTGCCGTCATGATGGTCGTGGTCACCTTTGTTTCCCTCATGGTGCATGTTTACACCATTGGTTACATGGCCGAGGATCCCGGTTACACACGATTCTTCAGTTACATTGGACTCTTTACTTTTGCCATGTTGATGCTGGTGATGGCAAACAATTTCCTGCAGTTGTTCTTCGGCTGGGAAGCGGTTGGTCTTGTTTCCTACTTGTTAATTGGATTCTGGTACGAGCGGGAATCTGCAATTTTTGCGAATCTCAAAGCGTTTCTGGTCAATCGAGTGGGTGATCTGGGGTTTCTTCTTGGCATTGCTGCCGTGCTCTTTCTGTTCGGTAGCCTGGATTACGCCACCGTCTTCGCGGCAGCGCCTCAAAAAGAAGCAGCCACGTTGATGTCACCAACGGGGCATGAGTGGCAGTGGATCACGCTGATTTGCTTGTTGCTTTTCGTAGGAGCGATGGGCAAATCAGCTCAGGTGCCACTACATGTCTGGCTGCCTGATTCGATGGAGGGGCCAACGCCCATTTCTGCCTTGATTCACGCAGCCACTATGGTGACCGCGGGAATCTTTATGGTTGCCCGCATGTCGCCGTTGTTTGAACTTTCAGAGACCGCACGTTCAGTCGTCTTGGTGATTGGTGCTTTAACGGCACTTTTGATGGCATTGGTTGGTTTGGTCCAGACTGACATTAAACGGGTGGTTGCTTATTCAACTCTGTCGCAGCTCGGTTATATGACGGTGGCGCTCGGTGCCTCTGCCTACTCCATCGCAATTTTTCACCTGACAACACACGCGTTTTTCAAGGCATTGTTATTCCTCGGTGCAGGGGCCGTCATTATTGCGCTTCATCACGAACAAGACATGCGCAAAATGGGTGGGTTGCGGCGCGCGCTACCAATTACCTATGGCACCTGCATCGTTGGCAGTTTGGCTTTGGCGGGCATTCCACCTTTTGCCGGATTCTTTTCCAAGGATGCGATTATCGAAGCCGTAGCCCATGCGACGATTCCAGGTGCTGGGTTGACTTATGTTGCCGTCCTGATTGGCGTGTTCGTCACGGCGTTGTACTCCTTTCGGTTGATTTTTATGGTCTTTCACGGGGAACGGGCGGAAAACTTGAATGAAGCCCATGACGTGAACGAGCCGGGTTGGGTGGTTACGTTTCCGCTCATTGCTCTGGCGATACCCTCGGTGGTCGCGGGCGCGATACTGGTAGAGCCGGTGCTTTCAGGGCGTCTTTTTGCTAATGCGATTACAGAACCCGCGATCGCCACAGGCAGTCATACGACGGCCGGAAGCATGTTGCTCCATGGAGTTAGTGGGTTGCCTTTCTGGCTGGCGGTAGCCGGGGTTATTGCAGCCTGGGTACTGTATTGCGCGAAACCCAGGTGGCCCTCAGAAATTGCGAGCGGATTCGCGCCGATTTACCGAGTCCTCCAAAGAAAATATGGTTTCGACGAGCTCTATCAATGTGTCTTTATGCGGGGCAGTCGCTATCTCGGCGAACGCCTGTGGCAAACAGGCGATGTTAAATTGATCGATGGGATGATGGTCAATGGCACCGCCAATCTCGTGGGGCGGCTCGCGGAGATTATTCGACACCTCCAGTCCGGTTACATTTATCACTACGCGTTTGCGATGATCATTGGTTTGGTTGCGGCGATGTCTTGGCATCTTTGGGTATAGGTGTCAGCGAATGTCTTTTCTTGATAGTCATTTGTTAAGTATCCTTATCTGGTTGCCAATTCTTGGCGGCGTTTTGGTGTTGGCGACAGGTGATGACCGAAACGCCGCTTTGGCTCGGAAAATAAGTTTTGGATTCTCTGTTGCCACGTTATTGGCGAGTCTCTCTCTTTACACAAATTTCGACCTAACGACTGCGGACATGCAGTTTGTTGAACAAATGCCCTGGATCAATATCTTTGATATTCAATATTTCCTTGGCGTTGACGGCATCTCGGTCCCACTGATCCTCCTGACCACTTTTCTGACGGTGATTGTTGTTGTCGCGGGTTGGGAAGTGGTTCAAGAACGTACGGCACAGTATTTTGCTGCGTTTCTTTTTATGGAAGGGTTTATGGTGGGGGTTTTTAGCGCTCTCGATGGCGTTCTTTTTTATCTTTTCTGGGAAGCGATGTTAATCCCAATGTTTTTAATTATTGGGGTGTGGGGTGGGCAGAACCGAGTTTACGCGGCAATTAAGTTTTTTCTTTATACGTTACTCGGATCATTGTTGATGTTGGTGGCGATTATTTATCTCTACAGTCAGTCCGGCTCCTTCAGTGTGCTTGAGTTTCACAAAACACCACTTGGCATGACGCCACAGATACTTATTTTTTTGGCGTTCCTGGCTGCGTTTTCCGTTAAGGTCCCCATGGTGCCTGTGCACACTTGGTTACCGGACGCGCATGTCGAGGCGCCAACGGGTGGGTCAGTTATCCTTGCGGCAGTTTTGTTGAAGATGGGTGCCTATGGATTGCTGCGTTTCAGTATTCCCATTGCGCCAGACGCGGCACGTGAATTGGCTGGGTTGATGATCGCACTGTCGCTAGTAGCGATCGTTTACATCGCCTTCGTGGCCCTGGTCCAGCGAGACATGAAGAAGTTGATTGCCTACTCATCGATATCGCATATGGGGTTCGTAACACTCGGGTTTTTCGTTTTCAACACACAGGCCATGGAGGGCGCCATTGCCCAGATGATTTCGCATGGCTTTATTTCCGGGGCCTTGTTTCTTTGTGTTGGTGTCCTTTACGACCGAATGCATTCAAGAGAAATCTCTAGTTATGGCGGTGTGGTCAATAGCATGCCGTCGTTCGCATTTTTCTTTGTGTTTTTCGCAATGGCCAATGTGGGGTTGCCAGGGACTTCGGGCTTTGTTGGCGAATTTCTCGTCATTCTAGGCACCTATGCGTTCAATGGCTGGATTGCGGCGATCGCCGCAACGACACTGGTGCTGGGGGCTGCCTATACGCTTTGGATGGTGAAACGTGTGGTGTTTGGGCCTGTTGCTAATGACCAGGTGGCAGCACTATCGGATATCAACCCTCGCGAAACCTGGATGCTGGCGTTGCTTGGTGCATCGATTTTGTTGGTTGGGTTATGGCCTTTTCCGCTACTGGAGTTGATGCACGCATCGGTAGACCAGTTACTGGAGCAGGCCAGGGTGATTAAGTTCTGATGACTTTGCTCTCCTTAAGTTTGGGTTCCGTTGCCCCAGAGATCATTCTTTCCTTTGTGGCTTGTGTCGTCCTGCTGGCCGACCTCTACCTG
>CEVM01127537.1_pt1 | contig 11597 bp, 9 predicted proteins | sample 531481 | NCBI WGS metagenome assembly CEVM01 (sample SAMEA2623649, study PRJEB7988) | marine metagenome | biome: marine biome (ENVO:00000447); feature: mesopelagic zone (ENVO:00000213) & marine oxygen minimum zone (ENVO:01000065); material: "saline water (ENVO:00002010), including plankton...
TAAGAAACTATTATCAATGAACTTTGATCCGGATCTACCTTTAATGAAGGCATTGGGAGTTTCAGAAATATCAAGATATATTCGTGGTGACATTACTTTGAATGAGGCTTCCATTCTGACAAAGACTTCAACAAGGAGATTTGCAAAACGACAAATGACTTGGTTCAGAAATCATCATTATAAGGCAAAGCTGATTAAAAAAATCTTTTCCAAAAATAACTTAGAAAATATTTTGTCCTTGATTTGATCTTTATAGAATGTGAATTTATTTCAGGAGCATATCCTTAATTTTTGAAGAGGAAAGCTAAATGCCTAGAAGAAAAATGTCAGGTGCTGCAATTGTGCTGAAAGCTTTGCGTGATCGGGGCGTGGATACTATTTTTGGTTACCCGGGCGGCGCTGTACTTCCTTTGTATGACGAGATGTTTAAGGAAAATAGCATCCGACATATCCTTGTACGTCATGAGCAAGGAGCAGTACATGCTGCTGAAGGATATGCAAGATCTACCGGAAAAGTAGGCGTGGTTTTAGTTACCTCTGGTCCAGGGGCAACTAACACTGTTACTGGCTTGACTGATGCTATGATGGATAGCATTCCTTTGGTATGTATCACCGGCCAAGTTCCTACTCATATGATCGGAAATGATGCTTTTCAGGAGGCTGACACTGTAGGCATAACCCGCCCATGTACCAAGCATAATTATTTGGTGAGGGACGTTGTAGATCTTGAAAGAACTATTCACGAGGCATTTTATATAGCAAAGAGCGGACGACCAGGTCCGGTGGTAATTGACATTCCGAAAAATGTACAGATTGAAGAAAATGTTTATAAAGGGAAAATCGACGTTAAGCATAAGACTTACAAACCTCAGATTAAGGGTAACAAAGTCGATATTGATAAGGCTATTGATCTTTTGATGCGCGCCCATCGCCCGATCTTTTATGTCGGTGGTGGTGTAATTAATTCTGGGCCCAAAGCATCAAAAATATTGACTGAATTTATCCATTTAACAGGTTTCCCATGCACCTCTACCTTAATGGGATTGGGTTGCTTTCCAACAAGGGACAGACAATTTTTAGGCATGTTGGGCATGCACGGAACTTATGAGGCTAATTTGGCAATGCATGGTTGTGACGTTATGTTTGCCGTTGGAGCTAGATTTGACGATCGTATTACCGGAAAAGTAAGTGATTTTTCTCCTGGTTCGAAAAAAATACATCTTGATATAGACGCTTCTTCTTTTAATAAGAGCGTTCAAGTGGATCAAACAATTCTTGGCGATGTTTTAAATGTTATTGAGGAAATGTTAAAGAAATGGAAAAAGAAAAAAGGAAAAAAAGATCATGGTGATTTAAAAGATTGGTGGAAAACTATAGCAACGTGGAGAGCAAAGAAATGTTTAAGTTATAAAAATTCAAGGAAACTCATTAAACCACAATATGCTTTGGAGAGATTAGATGCATTAACCAAGAACCATGATACCTTCATAACAACCGAGGTTGGCCAACATCAAATGTGGGCAGCGCAATATTTAAACTTTTCAAAACCTAATAGATGGATGACCTCTGGGGGGCTTGGCACGATGGGTTATGGCTTGCCTGCGGCTATGGGAGTTCAGTTAGCTAATCCGAAATCTCTGGTTATTGATGTTGCTGGCGAGGCATCGGTTTTAATGAATATTCAAGAGTTATCGACGATTATGCAATACCGCTTACCAGTCAAAATCTTTATTCTTAATAATCGGTATATGGGAATGGTTAGACAGTGGCAGGAGTTGTTGCATGGAGGCCGATACTCTGAATCCTACATGGATTCATTACCTGATTTTGTCATGCTTGCAGAATCTTTTGGTGCGGTTGGGTTAAGAGCCAAGAAGCCGAAAGACGTAGATTCGGTTATTAAAGAAATGATTAGGATTAAAAAACCAGTAATTGCCGACATATGTATTGATGAGACTGAGAATTGCTTTCCCATGATTCCGTCGGGATCTGCTCATAATGAAATGCTTTTGGGACCAGAAGATCATAGCAAGGATAAAAATAAAGAATCTGCAGAAGATAACGAAGGAATGATTTTGGTGTAGATTTTACGGATCTGATATTATGGGTAAAGAAAAGAAATATATCATAGCTGTAACAGTTGATAATGAGCCAGGTGTCCTCGCTCGCGTTATTGGTCTTTTCTCAGGCAGAGGTTATAACATTGAAAGCTTAACAGTTACCGAGGTCGAGCATTCTAAACAGCTATCTAGAATTACAATTGTTACCTCTGGAACAGAGACTATTCTTGATCAGATCAAAGCTCAGCTTGCCAGACTTATTCCCGTTCATCAGGTTTTAGATTTAACACGTGAAGCTGCAAATCTTTCTAGAGAATTATTTATCGCTAAAATTAAGAGAACAAAAAATACCGAGAAAAAACTTATGATGCTTAATAAAAAGTTTGGTGGTAAGATTGTCAGTAGATCTGAAAGATTTTTAATATTTGAATTATCCGGAAATACTAAAAAACTAGATGACTTTATAGCTAGGGTACGCTCTATTGGGCTAGTTGATTCTTGTAGATCGGGCGTTGTAGCTATTGCTAATAGAAAGCTAGAATAGATTAAATATTATCGCGCTACTCATTTTTGAGGAGGATGCAATGAAAGTATACTATGACAAAGACGCAGATACTGCGTTAGTTAAGGAAAAGAAAATAGCAGTTATTGGTTATGGTAGCCAAGGGCATGCTCACGCCAATAATCTGAAAGATAGTGGGGTTCGAGAAGTAAAAGTTGCACTTCGCGAAGAATCGAGTTCTGTAAGGAAGGCTCAGGATGCTGGTTTTGAAGTTTTATCCCCTTCTGCTGCCGCAAAATGGGCAGACATTGTTATGGTGCTGGTCCCGGACGAATTACAAGAGGTTCTTTATAAAGAACATTTGGAAGACAATTTGAAACAAGGAGCTGCCATTGCATTTGCGCACGGTCTTGCCATTCATTTTAAATTAATTGTCCCAAGAGACGATCTAGACGTTTTTATGATTGCGCCAAAAGGACCCGGTCACACAGTAAGAGCGCAGTATCTTGATGGGAAAGGTGTCCCTAGTTTACTTGCTGTTCAGAAAGATGCGTCGGGTAACGCCCATAAAATTGCTCTTTCATATGCTTCAGCAATTGGCGCCGGTAGAACTGGCATTATAGAAACTACGTTTAAAGAAGAGTGCGAAACCGATTTATTTGGAGAGCAGGCTGTTTTATGTGGTGGTTTAACCTCCTTGGTTAAGTCGGGCTTTGAAACACTCGTTGATGCTGGGTATTCCCCGGAGATGGCTTACTTTGAATGTTTGCATGAAATGAAATTAATAGTCGATCTAATGTATGAGGGGGGTATTGCTAATATGCGATATTCAATCTCTAATACTGCAGAGTACGGTGATTATGTGAGTGGTCCTCGTGTTATTAACGATGCGGTCAGGAAAGAGATGAAAAAACTTTTAGACGAAATACAGTCCGGTGATTTCGTGAAAAAGTGGATGCAGGAAAACAAAAATAATCAAAAGAAATTTAAAGAATTTAGAACAAACGAGGCTAAACATCCGATTGAAGAAGTCGGAAAAAAATTAAGAGATATGATGCCATGGATCGCTGCAGGTAAACTTGTGGATAGAAATAAAAACTAATTAGTTGCGAATTGAATAAATTTGATTAAAAGACATTATAAAGACATTATATATATGTAAGGATTTGAAAAGGAAGGGTATTCGGAGAATTTTTCGTAAATGAGTAAACAGAAAAATAAGGTTTTTATTTTTGACACCACCCTCCGTGATGGTGAGCAATCCCCTGGCGCCTCCATGACCTTGGAAGAAAAATTAAAAATCGCTGAGGTTTTAGAGAGAATGAAAGTAGATGTCATAGAGGCTGGCTTTCCTGTTGCCTCTTCTGGAGATTTTCAGGCTGTTTATGGTGTTTCAAAAGCGGTAAAAAAGTCGATAATTTGTGGACTGGCGAGAGCGAACAAGAAAGATATTGATAAGGCTGCTGAAGCTCTTAAGCCTGCCTCAAGGAGCCGGATCCACACTTTCATTTCAACTAGCGCATTGCATATGAGACATAAGTTAAAAATGACTCCTGATCAGGTGCACCAAGCCGTTATTGATAGTGTTTCTTACGCGAGAAAATTTACAGATGATGTTGAGTGGTCTTGCGAAGACGGATCTAGAAGTGACAGGGATTTTCTATTTAAGTGCATTGAAACTGCGATTAAAAATGGAGCAAAAACAATTAATATTCCAGATACGGTTGGTTACTCCATTCCCGAGGAGTTTGGCGAGATAATCAATGCCATTGTAAATAAGGTTCCTAATATTGATAAGGCTGTTATTTCGGTTCACTGCCACAATGATCTAGGCTTAGCCGTTGCAAATTCTTTGTCTGCTATCGATAACGGGGCAAGACAGGTTGAGTGCACTATTAATGGTTTGGGCGAAAGAGCTGGAAATGCTGCAATGGAAGAGATCGTTATGACCCTTCGAACGCGTCACGATAAGATGTCTTACAAAACGGAAATTGATAGCGCAATGATAACAAAGGCTTCTAAAATGGTTTCGGCTATTACCGGATTTGCTGTTCAGCCCAATAAGGCTATTGTCGGCAAGAACGCATTTGCTCATGAGGCAGGAATACATCAGGATGGTATGTTAAAACATTCCAAAACTTATGAAATTATGACTCCTGAGTCCGTGGGGCTAAATTCCTCAACACTTGTTTTGGGAAAGCATTCGGGAAGACATGCCTTTGGCACAAAACTAAAAGAGCTTGGTTATGATTTTGATCAAAAGCGCCTCAATCATGCTTTCAGGCGTTTTAAGAAATTGGCAGACAAAAAAAAGGAGTTATTTGAGGAAGATATAGTCGCATTGGCTGATGATGAGATCGTAAGAGAAAATGATGTGATTAAATTTATATCTCTTCAGCTGGTATGCGGAAGCAAAGGCCCTCAAAAGGCGGATATAGTATTAGAAGTTGATGGAAAGACAAAGACTGCTAAAGCAACTGGTCATGGACCTGTAGATGCGCTTTTTAATTCAATAAAAAAAATTGTCCCACATAAGGTAACCCTACAGCTTTATCAGGTGCTTGCGGTTACTGAAGGAGCTGATGCTCAGGCGGAAGTTAGTGTTAGACTTGAAGAGCGTGGGAAATCTGTGAATGGTCAAGGGACAGATTCAGATACTATGGTGGCTTCTGCGCGTGCATACGTCAATGCATTGAACAAGCTTCTTACCAAAAGAAAAAAGTCTGCTCCGGCAGCATTAACCGCTTAGTGAGTTTTGTCATTGATCTTGGTGAATAAATAATGGTTTTGTCAAGACTTACAGCACTTATTTCAACCGACATGGCAATCGATTTGGGCACTGCTAATACTTTGATTTATGTCAAAGGAGCAGGAATCGTTCAAAATGAGCCTTCTGTTGTAGCAATTACTGAGGTTGATGGAAAAAAACAGGTCCTTGCTGTTGGTGATGAGGCAAAGATTATGTTGGGTCGTACTCCTGGAAATATCAAAGCGATCAGACCTTTGCGTGATGGGGTTATTGCTGATTTTGATATTGCCGAGGAAATGATTAAATATTTTATAAAGAAGGTTCATCAGCGTAGAACTTTTGCCAGTCCACAAATTATAATTTGTGTGCCTTCTGGATCTACGGCAGTTGAGCGTCGTGCAATACAGGAAGCTGCGGAGGCAGCTGGGGCGAGACAAGTTTTTCTTATCGATGAGCCAATGGCAGCTGCAATTGGAGCAGGCCTTCCAGTGACCGAGGCAACCGGTTCTCTGATTGTTGATGTTGGTGGAGGAACTACGGAAGTTGCAGTTATATCTCTTGGAGGCATTGTTCAAGCATGTTCTGTTCGAGTTGGTGGGGATAAAATGGACGAAGCAATTGTCAACTACGTGCGGCGTAACCATAACCTTTTAGTTGGTGAAACACATGCAGAAGAGATAAAGAAAAATATTGGAACGGCGTTACCTCCAAAATCTGGAGACGGGGAAATTTTTAGAATAAAGGGACGTGATTTAATGAATGGTGTGCCACGAGAGCTAAAATTTAGTCAAAGACAAATGGCCAATGCGCTCGCCGAACCCGTTAATTCTATTATTGAAACAATTAAGGTAACTTTAGAAAAAACCGATCCCGAATTGGCTGCTGATTTGGTTGATAAAGGTATAGTATTAACTGGTGGTGGAGCTTTGCTGAAAAATTTTGATGAAGCTCTTAGGCAGGACACTGGTTTACCGGTTTCGATCGCAGAAGACCCATTATCTTGTGTGGTTTTAGGGACTGGAAAGTGCTTGGAAGAAATAGACACTTTGCGACACGTTTTAACTAAGGCATACTAATTATTTTTAGGTGTAACTCTTAATGATAAGAAAAAGTATTGATTTTTTACACAGGGTGGCGATTTTACCTAGAACCTATTTTAATAGGTTTAGTTTCTTAACCTTTTTTTCCATGTCCATCGTTCTATTATTTGTTGGACGAATCTACCCTTCTTCTGTTTCTGATGTAAAATTTCTTTTGTATGAATCTTTGTCACCAGTTTTGAGCTTTGCCTCAGGACCTGTGAGTACCTTTCACACCGCTATGGATAATATTTCGCTCCACTTAAATGTTGTGAAAGAAAACAAGCTTCTTATGGAGGAGAATCTTATTTTAAAGAGATGGAAAGAAACCGCAGCCACTCTGCAGCATGAAAATAAAAAGTTGCGTTCATTGCTTCATTTTCCTCAAGTAAAGAATAAAGTTTTTACTACTAGTCGTATAATAGCAATATCGAGCGGACCTTTTTATCAGGGCGCTTTGATTGAAGGAGGAATAGATCAAGGTTTAATTAAAGGTAATGTAGTTGTTAGCGGCCAAGGTTTACTTGGTCGGATTGATAAAGTTGGTAAGAATTTCTCATCTGTGCTTTTGGTAACTGATTTAAATTCTAAAATACCAGTTGTTATAAAGTCATCCAAAATTAAAGCAATACTTGCCGGGGATAATTCTGAAAAGACTTATCTCTTTTATGCTCCCCAAAATGCACAAATAAAAGTTGGTGAAGAGATCATTACATCTGGTCATGGTGGCGTTTTTCCTTATGGTATTCCCGTCGGAAAAGTTTCTGGTTTTTATGATGGAATTTATCATATTATTCCTCATGTCAGAGTTGAAGATGTTGGTTTTGTGCGGGTTGTCGATTATGGTCTGAACGGAGTTATAGATCCGTAATATTTTTTTGGATGGATAATTTCTTTCGAGAAGATGGTTAAACAATTATTTTTTAGAAATGTTCCGCTATTAACCGTCTTATTCCTTGTTCTGATTATTGCCATGCCTTTTCAAATTACCGGTTATTCAATGACCGCTCCTTTTCTTTCACTTGCTGCGGTTTGTTATTGGTCGATTTTTTCTCCAACCTTGTTACCGTTTTATGGACTGTTCTTTCTAGGCTTGCTGCAAGATATTTTGTCGAATCCAAACACATTGGGATTGAATGCGGGGCTATTTCTTCTAGTAAGACTGTTTCTCGAGCTAGAGAAACGTTTTTTCATAAATCAGGGTTTTATAGTTCTATGCTTAACCTTGGGGGCCGTTACTTTAATATGTTTCCTTATAAAAATACTTATAGTTTTTTTCTTGGCTGATGCATCCTTTAGTATAAATCCTTTTATTCTTCAATATATTTTCACATTGCTTTTGATGCCTTCTTTGATTTGGGTTTTAATGTACCTGCGTAGTTTTCTGACAAAAAGGAATTTATTTTGAAATATAAACAATTATTACAGAAATCCTTTAGCCGTCGTGCAGCGCTTATAGCTGGAGGAAAATTTGTTTTAATTTCTGCTTTAATTTCTAGAATGTATTACTTACAGGTAATTCGCGCTGATCATTACAAAGTTCTGTCCGATAAGAATCGGTTTAACTTGAGAGTTTTGCTTCCCCATAGAGGCCAAATTCTCGATAGGTGGGGGACAGCTATTGCTACTAGCAAACCCTCTTATCAGTTAGTTCTTGTGCCTGAACTTTGTCCAGATACTAATAAGACGCTAGAAAATCTAAATTATATATTTCCTTTAACTACATTTGAGATGAAAAGAATCCGAAAAGAGATTAAAAAAACACCTGGATTTATACCGATTTTAATTAAAGACAATTTATCGTGGAGTGATGCAGCGCAAGTTTCGGTTAATGCGCCTGAGCTCTCGGGAGTTTCTGTCGAAGTTGTTGAGCGACGTTTTTATCCTCAAAAGGAGAAAACAGGACATATTTTTGGCTATGTTTCACCTCCTTCAGTTCAGGATTTGAAAAAGAATTCATTACTTTCAATCCCAGGCGTACGATTAGGGAAGACCGGTATAGAAAAATCTCATGAAGACATTTTACGTGGAAAACCAGGATCTCGTCAACTAGAGGTAGATTCTGTTGGGAGGTTAGTTAGAGAGCTAGAAAGAAAGGAGGCTGTCAAAGGCAAGGATATTTTCGTTACACTTGATATCGATCTCCAACGTTATGTTTTAGAAAAAATTAATGGAGAGAGTGCGACGGTGGTTGTAATGAACTGCCAGACAGGAGATGTTCTTTCTTTAGCATCTGCTCCCAGCTTTGATCCGAATAAGTTTATTTCCGGATTTAGTGATGAGGAATGGCAAGAGTTAATTCAAGATAAGAAATCTCCACTAGTAGATAAAACTATCTCTGGCCAATATAACCCGGGATCGACTTTTAAAATGATAACGGCATTAGCTGCATTGGAGAAGAAAGTGATAACAACAAAAACGAAATTTTTTTGCAAAGGTTTTATCGAGCTAGGCGATTCCAAGTTTCATTGTTGGAGAAGACATGGGCATGGGACGAGCAATATCACTAGGGCATTACGTGAGTCATGTGATGTTTTTTTCTATGAAATGGCGAAACGAACGGGAATAGATTCAATTGCAAATATGGCGCGAAAATTTGGTTTAGGTGATCTCTCTGGTATTGGGATAGAGAATGAAGCGAATGGTCTAATTCCAGATCGAAAATGGAAAATTAAAAACAAAGATCAAGGTTGGCACTTGGGGGAAACGCTGATTTCTGGAATTGGGCAAGGCTATGTTTTGACAACGCCTTTGCAAATGGCAGTGATGACTTCTCGCATGGTTAACGGAGGGTATGCCGTGAAACCTTTCCTTGTGCGTGACAATAAATCTGATTCATATACTTCCGAGAGAACTAGTTTTCCTAAGATTGATATATCCTCTTCTTCAATGGAAATTATCCTTAAAGGGATGAATCAGGTTACTAACCATCCGGCTGGAACCGCTTATAGTTCCCGGATTAATATATATGGTATGGAAATGGGGGGAAAGACAGGAACTTCTCAAGTCAGAAGAATTCATGAAGAAGAGCGTGAAGAAAATTATCAAAAAAAGATAAAACCATGGATAGAAAGAGACCATGCGCTTTTCGTCGGGTACGCGCCTGTTGAAAATCCAAAGTTTGTAGTTGCGGTAGTTGTGGAACATGGCGGCAGCGGGTCTACTAAAGCTGCTCCAATTGCGCGAGATGTTCTTATGGAGACTCAGAGAAGAGATAAAAAATATTCAACATAATTTCCTAGAAATAATAGAAAATTAATTTTGAATCAAATGGCAAATAAGAAGCAAAATATAGTGAAACGTAAGAGCAAACAAGCCAAGCTTCTTCAATCATCTCAATACAGAAGCAGGATTATCGTTTCCAAAAAATTATATTCTAGGAAGAAGAAAAAAAGATGAGATCTTCCAATAGGGAAAGCGCTTTATTTTCGAAGTTTTCGAAAATTAACTGGATTTTAGTTCTTCTCATATGCTGCGCTGGATCCTTGGGGTTTGCAATGCTTTATTCCTCGGCTGGTGGGGACTTGCATCCGTGGGCCCTACCTCAGATAGTTAGATTTTCAGCAGGTTTCTTTATTATGATTATTTTTGCATTAATCGACATAAATTTTTGGTTTCGTAATGCTTATATAATCTACTTTATCCTTTTTCTTGCTGTGCTTTCTGTAGAATTTTTTGGAATAAGTGGTATGGGAGCTAAAAGATGGATTGATCTTGGAGTTACCCGGATTCAGCCTTCAGAAATGATGAAGCTTGGTCTGTTACTTGCGATTTCCAGATATTTTCATGGTCTATCGATGGATCAAGTAAAAAAAACGATATTTCTTTTTGTGCCAATTATTTTGGTTATTCTCCCTACCATTGTAGTAATGTCCCAACCCGATTTAGGAACAGGAGTAATTCTAATTTTAATCGGTATTTCAATATTTTTCATAGCGGGCGTACAAATTTGGAAATTTATTCTTGTGCTTATTGCTTCTGTCATTGCGACTCCTTACCTATGGAATTTTTTGCATTCTTATCAGCAAGAAAGAATCTTGGCTTTTTTTAATCCTGATAAGGATCCTTTGGGTTCCGGTTATCAAATAGCTCAATCAAAAATTGCAATGGGTTCGGGTGGCGTCTCTGGAAAGGGCTTTCTTGAAGGCACTCAGACTCATTTACACTTTCTTCCGGAGACACAAACTGATTTTGCTTTTACGATGATCGCTGAAGAATTTGGTTTTGTTGGAGGGCTAGTTTTGCTAGCGATTTATATAATGATATTGATTTATGTTTTCTCAATTGCGATGCGATCTAAAAATCATTTTGGAAGAATGGTTGCAATAGGTGTGAGTACCGCGTTCTTTTTATATTTCTTTATAAATATTGCTATGGTCACTGGCCTGATACCTATTGTTGGCGTTCCTTTACCATTTATTTCTTATGGAGGCTCTTCCTTAATTACCTTGATGGCGTCTTTCGGAATTGTTATGTCTGTTTATGTTCATAGGGATATTGACATTGATCCATTTGGGAGAAGAATATGAAAAGGAAGGTTATAGTATATTATGTTCCCTATTATTAGGCACTTTTCAAATGCCTTGACGCCGGTGTTTCTTCGTACCTCGGTTACTCCTAATGTAGTTACGATTTTTGGCCTCATCCTTGGCCTTGTTTCCGCGTTTCTCTTTCTATCTACTGATTCTTATCCCATATCAGAATTTTCCACTGATTACTTCTTACACATAATTGCTTCGCTACTTCTATGCTGTTGCTATGTTTTAGATCGTATTGATGGAGAGATTGCAAGAGCTAAAGGACTTACTAGCACCTTTGGTAAAGGAATGGATGAAATTTCTGGTTGGCTTATACATACAACAATTTTTTTAGCAATGGGCCTTTCTTACTTTCAAGAGACAGGGAATGGTTTATGGGCTGCCTTTGGAATTGCAGCAGCGATTGGCGCGACGATTAATTTCCTGTTAGTAACAATCTTGGATCTTTGGGGATTTTTGAAAAGAAAGAAGTTTCAGAGCGAGGGCGAGGTAATCACAAATCTTTCACAGCTTGATAAGACTTGGGATAAAACCTTGTTTATTTTTAGAGAATTATTTCGTAATGATTTTTGTCTCATTCTACTCTTTTTTAGCCTGATTGGCATACCTTGGTTACTTCTCCCTTTGGCTGCTGTGGGGGCTCAATTTTATTGGATTTTTGCTTTTTTT
>CEVM01015744.1_pt1 | contig 11526 bp, 9 predicted proteins | sample 531481 | NCBI WGS metagenome assembly CEVM01 (sample SAMEA2623649, study PRJEB7988) | marine metagenome | biome: marine biome (ENVO:00000447); feature: mesopelagic zone (ENVO:00000213) & marine oxygen minimum zone (ENVO:01000065); material: "saline water (ENVO:00002010), including plankton...
CCGAGCGAAGCGTATTCGTGTGGCGAAATGCCACGCCCGATGCCAAGGTGGAGGCGCCGGCCCTTCAATAAGATGTCGAGCATGGATATCTCGCTGGCTAACCGTACCGGGTTCCACCATGGCGCCACAATCACTGCGGTACCCACATCAATGCGGCTGGTGCGCCCCGCCCAATAAGCCAGGTATTGCAATGGATTCGGCTGCATCGAGTAGGCAGAACCATAGTGTTCGGTCGCCCAGATCGAATCGAAGCCCAGGGGTTCGACCAGTTCCCCCATATAGAGGGTGTTATCCATGTTCTGGGCATCCGAAACGTCTGGCGGCCGATCATACTCGCCCTTCATCAACCGGTCCCAGTCACCTTGGTTATACCCAGTAACCATTACTCCACAATGCATCTGTTTCTTTCTCTCCCTGTTTCCTGAGCATGGGACAGTCCCTGCTCATCTAAAAAAATTTGATTAGCAGCGTCAGTATAACCGTTCGGCGGCGGCGCAGCCCCTATTTATCACTCGTAAATGGCCATCTCGCCAGGTTGAAACACCACCAAAAGCGCACCCAGTGTTTCAAACTACCCTCCCTCTCCCCGTCCGGCGAACCTAAGATTGTTAAAATGAGTGATAAATCTCACTGAGTCAGTCCAGTACCTGGTAACGATGTGTTTTGTATGAAGCTCCTGCTATGTCAGGAGTTTTTCGCTGATGTTAAGCTTGTCGGGGCCGTATGAGCGGGTGGCTTCGCATCACCATCGATCTGTTTATAGGCCGGGTTGGGAACAGACCTGACGAATTCAAAGACAACTACCGAAAGCCATCCAAAAGGAGAAGCGCTATGGCGAGGCGAATACCAATAGTTTCCAGGGACGAATTGTCTGCGGAGCACCAGGCGGCCTACGACGAGGTTGCGGGTATCCGGGGCCGTGCACCGGTCGGTGGACCTTCTTCGGTGCTGATACATAGCCCGGAGATGGCCGTTCGGGTTAACCGGTTGTCGGAATACTTGGGGGAGCAAAGCGACTTGCCGGAGAAGATCAAACGGTTGGCTGCCATCATTGCCGCCCGGTCGATGGACTGCCAGTTCGTTTGGAACGCCCATGCCGCCGCTGGCCGGCGCGCCGGGCTTAGCGACGCCTTGGTGGATGCGATCCGAGATAGGACGCAGCTTCCGGCCATGCCGGCCGACGAGTCGGCGGTGGTCAACTACGGGTTGGAACTGACGAGCACCAACAAGGTGAGCCAGGAGACTTTCGATGCCGCGCGGAACCAACTCGGCGTACAGGGACTTGTCGAGTTCACGACGACCATGGGCTATTTCAGATTGCTGGCAATTAACGCTAACGCTTGCACCATCGACCTACCGGACCAGCTTACTGAGCCGGTACTACCCAACTGAGGGAGTCGGGTCTGATGCTGGATGGGCGGCGGAGGCAGTCACTGACCCAGCGGGTGCTGGGAAAAGGCGGCTTGGGATGTCGCGGCGCAGGGTTGGCGCGATATCGCTTTGGAGCAACTCTAGCGTTTCCCGGTGCTGCGCCGGGGTTAGGCCGGCTCCATCGGAATTGATGTTCAGTACCTCGTGGCCCATCTGCTCGTGATAACGATGTATTTTCTCGATGATTTGCTGGGGGCTGCCAATCAACGCTGAACTGCGTTCGATCGCGTCTTCCAGGGAGTGGAACACTATGGGCATTCCCCCTCTACGCCACGCCGCTTGTCTCGCCTCAAAGATGGGCCGGTATGTGGCAATGGCTTCCTGGGAGGTCTTGGCGGCGTAGTATCCGGCCGTGCCTGCTCCAACCAAGGCGTCGGCCGGGTCACGGCCATGGGCCTCCCAACGCTCTCGGTAGTAACGGACCAGTGCAGCGTAAGGTTCGATGGGATTGGTGACGTTGGCCGAGAATAGCGGGTCGCCCCACTTGGCGGCTAACTCCACCGAAGCCTCGCTGGTGGCACTGCCGTGCCAGATGCGGATCGGTTGCTGCAATGGCCGAGGCCAGGTTTCTGCTTCGTTCAGAGACGGGCGGAACTGGCCGGACCAGGTCACTTTTTCTTCCCGCCACAACCGCCGGAATAACTCGTATCCCTCCCGGTTGCGCTCCCATTGGTCCTCATTAGTCACATGGAATAGCTGGGCTTGGGCGGTGCCGTTCCCCTTTCCAATCATGAGATCCAGCCGCCCACCACTGAGGTGGTCCAGCGTTGCGTAGTCTTCGAACGCTCGCACCGGATCGAGCAAGCTCAATGTGGTCACTGCGGTAAACAACCTGATGGTCGAAGTCTGTGCGGCGATGTGGCTCAAGACGACGGGCGGCGATGAAGAAAGGAAAGGCCGCTCGTGGCGCTCCCCAACGCAGTACCCATCGAATCCTAGCTCTTCAGCGAGGACTGCGTTGTTCACCACCGAGCGCAATCGTTCTGTGATGGAGGGCTGGATCCCGGTGACCGGGTCCGGTCCGTAGGGGATGAGAGTCATAGCCAGAAACTTCATAAGGAGCCTCCACTAGATCCTGTAGGAGTCTGATTATACTCAACGCCGAGGCTTGGAGGGCCGGGCAATCGACCCGGCCCCAATCTCTTGACGCTTTCAACGTTTAAGCAAACTACGATGGCTAAGTAACTCGTTGACTAGGCCGAGATGGCGACACCCGGCAATCGACACTTCTCCCACAGCCACTGCCGGTCTTCGTCGTCCAGCATCGGGCTGATGGTGTTCCAAACTTCCTGGTGGTAGTCACCTAGCCAGGATGTCTCGGCGATCGACATCTGATCCCAGTCGATCAGGGAGATGTCGAAGGGGATAAGAGTCAAGGTGTCCAGGCGCAGCCAACGCTTGCCGTCCGGATGAGCCGGCAATTCATCGTCGGTGGTCACTACATAGAGGTTCTCAAGGCGCACTCCGCCCCAACCCGCTTCGTAGTATCCCGGTTCATTGGAGACAATCATTCCCACTCTCATTGGTTCATCGACACCCCGGGGAGCGATGCGCTGTGGCCCCTCATGGACGTTGAGGAACGCGCCAACTCCATGACCGGTGCCGTGACCGTAGTCCAATCCAGAGTTCCAAAGGTGGGTCCTCGCCAGTGCATCCAGAGCGATGCCACCGGTGCCTTCAGGAAATTTCTGCATGGCCAGGTTGATGTGGCCGCGTAAGACTTTCGTATAGACCTGCTTCTGCCGCTCGGTCGGAGTGCCTACGATAACCGTGCGGGTATCGTCCGTGGTGCCGCCTAGCATCTGAACGCCAGAGTCCACTAAGAACATCTCTCCGTCCCGCAGCAGTGTATCCGGGTCGGCATCGGCATAGTGGACGATAGCCCCATTAGCGCCGGCCGCTGCGATGGTTGTGAAACTTAGGTCGTAGAACCCGTCCTCGCTGGAGTACTCCTTATGGAGCAGATCACTGTAGTCAAGTTCACTTACCGTCTGCCCGGAGTTGATTCTGTCTTCCAAGCCCTTGAAGCTGCGAATCTTGGCGGCGGCAGCGTGGCGGTGAGAATCCCGGCTGGCGGCAATCTCGGAATCGTTCTTGATGGCCTTGAGCATCACTATTGGATTGGGCTTTTCATGTACTTTTTGCTCTTCGCTAATCAGCAAGCGAGTAGCCATGGTCGTTCCGCTGGGGTCGAGCCACACTACGCCTGATGCTTGGCCGCCGGCTAGTTGCATAGATTCTACATATGCCTCATAGGGCCGAAAGTCGACCAGTGAACCTAGTGCGTTCTGGACATCCGCAGGGGGCATATTACGCACGAAGCAGGTTGCCTGTTCCATGTCCATCACCATATAGGATTCGAACACTGGGTTAAACGCGATGTCGGTGCCCCGCAGGTTGGTTACCCAGGCAATCTCGTCCAACTTGGTCAGGACCAAGAGGTCTGCGCCCGCATCCGCCATCTCCTTGCGCACGTTTGAAAGCTTTTCAGCCACGCCGCTGCCGGTGACACTCTCCGGAAGGGAGTAGATAGGATCCGCTGGAGGAGCCGGTTGATTTTCCCAAACGGCGTCAACCAGATTGTCATCGATGGGGACCATTTTAGAATCGGGCGAATGAAGCGCTCCCGAATATGCGGCATGGGCCTGCATCGACACAACGAACGGGTCGAAGCCCACGCGGATGCTGCCCCGCTCTTTCTCCATCTCGGTGAGCCATTGGCTCAGAGTATGCTCTCCACTCAAGCCAAGCTTGTGGATACGAAAGTCGGATAGATCCACCTCTTCATCGGCCTGCAGGTAGTACCGGGAATCCACGAATAAATGGTTGCCTTCAGGGCAGATTATCGCATCCCCGGCAGAACCTCTGAATCCGGTGATGGCCGTCCTTCGACGGCTATATTCCGGGGTGTATTCGTTCAGATGGTTGTCGGAGGAGAGCACCAGATACGCATCCACCTGGGACTCTTTCATCCGCTGGTATAGCCCCTCTAGCCGGCCGGAGAGCCCTTCCTGATTATCAGCCATCGTAGTCCCAACTCCCAATGAAGATTGCCGGATATCCTACGTATTCTACCCCGCTACTTGTTGGCGAAGGTAGCCCTACGTTGTCGTTAGAAATACACTTTATAAGGATCACCCTGTCGTGAAGCTTTCCAAACCTATGAGGCCTGATTGTCGTCCAAGAATTCCAGAATAACTTGGGCCAACTCCTCAGGTTTATGGTAGCCGATGTCGTGCACCGTCTCAGGTATCCAGCGAACCCGGCTGTTCTTGATCGATTGTTCGGCGTCGGCGACTCTTTCTTGCTTTACCAAGGCCCGCTCGCTGCCAGCGCTTTGGGGAGCCGGTCCGGCTGGGATGATTACCGTTGGACAAAGGACATTGGGGTACGCCTCCGAAGCCGGTTCATCCCACATGGCGTGCATCACTTGGATGTGATTCTCCGGGCGTAAGATGTCCTGCATCGCCCCGTCGCCATCTTCGTACACCATGGTCTGTACGATTCGCTCAACCTGGTCGCTCCAGCAGAAGGACAACTGGTTCCGCAAACGGTCCAGAAACTCTTCCCTTGTCCCGGATATATTCCGAGGCCGCGACCTGGCTTTGACGTCTTCCCAGTTCTCTTTGACACCCGAAACGCGAGAGGTGCCGCCGTCGATGAGTCCCAACGCCGTCACTCGGTCTTGAGCGCGCGCGGCGACATTCAACGCTACGGTGGCTCCCCAGGAATGTCCGAACACCGCCGCTTTGGGGATGTTCAACAGATCCATCAAGCCCACGACGTCCTGGGTCAAGGTCCCCCAATCGTAACCGTCTGGCGCCTGAGTGGTCTGACCGTGGCCGCGTTGGTCCGGGGAGATGATGCGGTAATGATTTCTAAGATGGGGAGAGACTAGATCGTACCAGTTGGCCGAGGAAGCCAGGCCGTGCAGCAGTACCGCAGGTTTACCCTGACCGCCCCAGTCCAGATATCGGACTCGCAGGTCTCCAATATCGGCCCAACATTCTGATGGTTCCGAGCCGTTGAGGCTGTTCAATATAAGCTCCTTCTAAGAGGCGTAACTCGGATATGACTAACGTTGGCGGACGTACTTGTCGACGCTTTGGTCTATCGTCAGACCCAGATAAATATCACCGTGGGCATCCACTTCAAGGCCGTGGGCGTGGCGAATGGGCCAGCGCTCTAACACGTTGCCGTCACCGTCCCAGATGCTTACGTGGTCGTCGCCGGACTCGTCGGCCTGCTCTGCTATATAGAATATCCCTTCACTATCGCGGACTATGTTGTCGGGACCACCCATGCCGGTCCACATGGTGATGAATTCTCCTTCCGGAGAGAAAATCTGGACCCGGCGATTGGTCCTGTCGCAAACGTACACCTTGCCCTCTGGGTCCACCAAAAGACTGTGTACCAAGTGGAATTCCCCAGGCGCTTCCTTGCCGGGTTGTCCCCACGAATTTATGAGAGTGCCATCTTTGCTGAACCGGTGCACCCGGGCGTTCCGGTAGCCATCGGAAACATAGAGGTCGCCGGATGGGCTGGTAGACAACTCGGTGCAATAGTTGAAGGGACCGGCGGCCCGAGGACACAGGTCGCCAGGTTTCTCGCATCCGGTATCGGAGAAAACGCCTCTTTCTCCAATCACCTGAAGAGGCTTTCCGTCCAGGGTGAATCGAAGTGCCACATGGTCCGATCGATCGGTAACATAGACTATGTCGCCAACGATGTTGATGCCGTGGGGGTCGGTGATTGCTCCCATTCCCCAGGAATTCAGGAAGTTGCCGTCACGGTCAAAAACCATTACCGGCGGGTCCTTGCGTTGGAAGACGTAGACTCTGTCTTGCGAATCAGTGGCCGCTGAGCTAACCGTTCCCAGCTTTTCTCCCGCGGGTAGTTTTGGCCAATCTTGAACCAGCTCATATTTGAAATTTCCAGAACCGACTGTCGTCATTTTTTAACTTCCCCTTTTCGGTGTATCGATGATGTGATGGCTGTAACCGCTCCAAGACCGGAAGGATTATCGCATACCTACGACTCGTACGCGGTGGTTGATGCCGTCGGCTATGTACAGGTTACCCTGCCGGTCGATCCCACAACCGTGAGGGCGCTCCAACCCGGCGTTGGTAGCTTCGCCACCGTCGCCGTCGCCGCCTTGGTGGCCCCCGGCTATGGTGGTTACGATGCCGGTGGTAACGTCTATCTTGCGGACGGCGTTATTCTCGGTGTCGACCACGATAACGTTGTCTTGATTGTCGCAGCGGATGGCTTTGGGCGCGCCCCACAAGGCGGTCAACGCCGAACCGCCATCCCCGCTGTAGCCCCGTTCTCCGGTGCCAGCGAAGGTAGACATAATACCGTTGGCGTCCACCTTACGAACGCCGTTGCCCTCCCGTTCGGCGATGTAGGTGTTGCCCTTGCTGTCCATGCAGACCGCCCTAGGGCCCATGACAGACGCCTCATTCGCGGGTTTGCCATCCCCTTCCCGCCGCTTCTCACCGTCTCCGGCAAAAGTGGTGATGATTCCAGTAGTTAGATCCAGTCGCCGCACCCTTTGATCTTGAATATCGGCGATGAGAAGCCCGCCTTTGCCGTCCAGCCAGCAGTCGTTAGGTTCCCTCATTTGGGCTAGAGGGCCGGGGCCACCGTCGCCGCCGTATCCGGCTTCACCGGTGCCAGCAACCGTGGTGATTATGCCCGTAGCGGCGTCTACTTTACGAACGGCACAGTTGAACCGGTCGACGATGTAGATGTCGCCGTTGGTATCTACGGTGAGCGAATAGATATTGTCCATCGTAGCCTGTGTTGCCGGGCCGCCGTCACCGGAGTACCCCGCTTCACCGGTCCCCGCCACCGTGGTGATAACCCATGATGTTCTATCGATGCGCCGGATGGTGTGGTTACGTCCGTCGCAGATATATAGGTTGTCATCGGTGTCGAAGGAACAACCATATGATTCGCCAATCATCGCTTGAGTAGCGGGACCGCCGTCGCCGGCATAACCCTCTTCCCCGGTGCCAACGACAGTTAGTATCTTCCCAATCTCAAATTCCATGCCCAACCTCTACCTCAAACGGATTTTTGCGATCAAGATGATCACCGGACAACACGGCAAGTTTGGATGTACTGGGACTCTAACCTTACCTAGGCCATGGGGTCAATCCTTTGTGCCTTCGTTGGATCGCCTACTCACCGGCATTCCCGGCCCAAGCGTGGCTGTTGACCCTGCATTGATGCGGTTATATAGTTTGACCTGTCCAAGAAATACGCATCCCAGCCGATCACAAGGAGGCCCAGTTTGCCGAATAATGATTCCTTGAAGCAGCGTATCCACGCCGGAGAGATTGTGGTGGGCGTTTCGGCGCCACTGGATTCCGACAAGTCACGGTTGGAGTCTATCCTAAGCAAAGACACCTACAGCTTCCTGACCATAGATAGCCAACACAGTCCTTATAACGAGGAAAAACTGGTTACTTTCTGCGCCACGGCCCAAGAACTAGGTATGCCGGTTCAGTTCCGGATCAAGAACACCCGCCATGCGTATCTTATCGGTAACGTTCTCGACCTGGGACCGGCGGCGATAGAAGTCCCCTTGGTGGAAGACGAAGCGGTGGTGGACGAAGCCTTGGACGCCTTTTATTACCCGCAAGTGGGACACCGGAGTTGGGGTGGAACCGCTCGGCACGGGATCGATGGCCGGGAGAACAGGCTGGAGTACGCCAAGTGGTGGAACGAGCACGGGGTTCTATGTCTTCAGATGGAGACCCTCGCCGCCGTAATGAACGCTCGGGCGCTGGCCAAACCTGGAATCGATTGCCTGACCTGGGGACCGGCCGATCTAAGTTTCGACATGGAAGCTCATCCTCAGCATCCGTTCCAAACCGTTGATGACTGCCTACGCCACGTGCTCCAACAATTGGAGGGCACCAGCGTTCAGATCAGCTTCCGTAACGGCACCCCGGACGAACGGGATAAGTACATCGACATGGGAATAACTGTGTTCATGGAGAGACCCCAGGCTTAAGCGGTCTTAAAGTCTTGAAAACCTCGGTTGGACTGCTATTTCTGTCTGCCCACCGGAGGCGTACATAGTGAACAGAAACTTAACCGGCAAGATCCAAACTGTGTTGGGACCTATCGAGCCGGAACTGCTGGGAGTGACGTTAACTCACGAACACTTGCTGGTAGACCTAAACGTCGCCCATGGCCACCCGGACACCGCCAGTGCTATCGAGTTCTACCAGAAACCAGTCTCGATGGAGACGGTTGGTCGAATCAGACATCACGGCGCCTCAAACCAAGACAACGCCCAACTGTTCGATGTCCCGACGGCGATAGATGAGGTGATGCTGTACAAACAGAACGGCGGCATCTCCCTGGTGGACGCCACCAGCATCGGCATCGCCCGTGACCATTTGGGACTCTTTCGTATCTCTCAGGCTACCGGAGTGAACATCATCATGGGCGCCTCATACTACGTCGCCGATTCCCACCCGACCGACATGGACACATGGACCGAGGAAGACATAACCGCCCAGATTCTGCTGGATGTAACGGAAGGGGTTGACGGCACAGACATCCGTTCCGGGGTCATTGGAGAGATTGGCTGTTCCTGGCCTTTGGCAAATAATGAGCGAAAAGTTTTGAGAGCGTCGGCGCAAGCGCAGAGGATGACGGGCGCCCCATTATTGATACACCCTGGTAGAGACGAAATGTCTCCTCTGGAGATAATCGAGGTTCTCTCCGAAGCCGGAGCCGACCTGAGCCGCACCATCATGGGACATCTGGACCGCACGGTGTTCAGACGTGAAACATTGACGGAAATCGCCCAGTCGGGCTGCTACATGGAATGGGATCTCTTCGGAACTGAGAACTCTTACTACGCTCTAAATCCGAACATAGATATGCCAAGCGACGCAAAACGCATGGACGACATAGCCAGGATCTCTTCAGAAGGGTATGGCCGGAAGGTTGTAGTGGCTCACGATATCTGCGCGAAACACCGTCTAGAGAAATACGGTGGGCATGGCTACTACTACATCTTGAATCACATAGTGCCGAGAATGCGGGCTCGGGGATTCCCAAACGAATCGATAGACGATATTTTGGTCCACAATCCCAGGGAAGTCTTGACCTTCGCCGAGCCAGCAATCTAGTGGAGTTGTCGAATCAACTAACACTCATTCAAGATCTGGGGAACGGGGTCGTCGCCCCGCTTTTCTAGTCTCGTGAGCAGGCGCCCGGGCCGGCGTGATAAGAACGCTGCCGATGCCAATTGCTCTGCTCCAACCTCCCAATATTCGCTACTAGAATCCTCTGGCTTAACACGCCCATCCCCGCGCTCCATCAGGTAAGTTAATGTGTCCAGGTCTTCAAGTATTCTCCTAGCAGTAGGCGTCCGTAATCTCATCTATTGCTCCTGCACAACCCTGGGTCCGCATCTTCCGGCCCATGAAGACCCGTTTCTGCCTTAAACACCATACCCCTTCCTCCCCACTAAGTTCACCAGATCAATATTTGATTCCTTCTTGATTGTAATACGCCGTAGGGATGGTTAGTTGCCGGGCTACCGATGAAGTTGGAAATAGACCGAGGGTCTACCGGCTACTTGAGCTACCCTGACGTCCCTACTGTTTCCCTTCCGGCTCTAGGCTCTTCATCTGCTCGTTGAACAGATCAATAGCCTTCTGTTCGGGTACTCCCATGTAATAACGAAGACTTTGGATGTGCTCCAGAACATCTTTGGGTAGCATCAACAGGTCGTCACGAGGACCGGACATACGGTATAGATTATCCAGCCAGTCCTCCTGACCGACATACAGGGAGTCCTCTAATATAACCGCGTCCCGTCGTCCCATGTCCGAACGCACCATCCAACGGTAATAGATGAAGGGTAATCCGGTCCATTCGCGCCACTCTTCTCCCAGGTCGTATTTGTGAGGAAAGCCCCTCACGCCTCGGCGGCGGCGTAGCGCTTGGTTGTCCACTAAGAGCAGGGCGTCATGGGAATCCCCGGCGTCCTCGGAGTCCGCGAAGGTTACGCCATCAACCTGATGCTTGAGGGTTAACAAGATGCGCAACATGCTTTTCAATGGGGAGGCCGCTTCAGGGATGGCGATGCTCAAGCCCTTCAACTCATTGATGGGCACTTTGGTGTGGAGCACACTGGCGCCTGTCGGGCTGACCAACGCGACGCAGAAGCCGGAAAGTGGTTGGAACCCCTCTTCCAAGCGAGCGCAGTCGGCCAAGGGAACCGGCCCGGAATCTATCTCACCGCTGAGCAGAGCCGAAGCAATCAGGTTGGGCGCCATGTTGCGCGTCTCGATGCCCCGGCGTTCCATGTCGTAATAGAAAGGTTCGCATCCTAGATAGGGGATGCGGGCAACCGTGATGGCCATAAGCTATCGGTCCTTAAATGCGATTGACGCCAGAGTCACCTAACCGAGACCAGTTTACATCAGACACAAGAAGGCCCACCAGCAATTGTTTGAGCCGCCGGTGGGCCTTCCAGATCTCTTAGTGACCTTGTTTACCTACGATCGTCTACAGGCGGGGCCCCGCAAACGTCGCCGATTGTTTCCGGTAAACCTGGATACGGTTGCGGGGGCTTTCGCAGATGAACACGTTGTTGTCATCGTCGACCGTGATGCCGGACGGCGCCCAGAACAGCCTTTCGCGTTCCATACCCTCGGCGCGGTCCCGTTCTCCCCACATCTCCGAGTTCGCGTCCAACTTGTCCCTGCCCCATTTGGAGACAGTGGCATCGCCGGTCTTCAGCGTCACGAAGCTGCCGTCGGTGTCGAATACCTGGATCCGGTCGTTCATCCAATCAGCGACGTAGATGACGCCATCTTTGTCCACGGCGACATCGGTGGGCCGGTTGAACTGACCTTCGCCGGAACCCGACGAACCGAACTTCATCAGGAATTTGCCGTCAGCACTGAACTTCTGGATACGGTCGTTGCGCCAGTCGGCGATGAACACGTTACCTTGGGAGTCGATGTCGATGCCCCAGGGCATGTTGAACTCGCCATCGCCGCTACCTTCAGTCCCCCATTTGGACAGGAATTTCCCGTCTTTGGTGAATTTCTGGAC
>CEVM01093504.1_pt1 | contig 11509 bp, 7 predicted proteins | sample 531481 | NCBI WGS metagenome assembly CEVM01 (sample SAMEA2623649, study PRJEB7988) | marine metagenome | biome: marine biome (ENVO:00000447); feature: mesopelagic zone (ENVO:00000213) & marine oxygen minimum zone (ENVO:01000065); material: "saline water (ENVO:00002010), including plankton...
CGGCAACTACGCCGCCAAAAGCATCCCGGGTGTGAAGACAGCAACAAAGACTGGTACGTCTGACAAGGGCGGCAATGCCAAGGACCTTTGGATGGTCAGCTACAGCCCCGCTCTCACAATGGGCGTCTGGCTCGGTAACCCCGACACGACAATCCTTAAGAACGGAACGTCGTCGCTGGGAAGTCCTATCGTTGCATCAGTCATGGAATATGCCCACAAAGATGTCTACGCTCCCGAAGGAAAATGGCAATCAGGCGACTGGTTTAGCGCGCCACAAGGCATCCAGCGCGTTGGTAATGAGGTCTATCCGTCATGGTGGAGCAGGACTCAAGGCCAGTCAAACGCCAAGCTTACCTTTGACCGCGTTTCACGAAAGAAGGCGACCGACTGTACACCAGCAGGTGCACGTATTGAACTCGACGTGGTTCGTTCGATAGACCCTGTCAGCAAGAAAGAGATCTTCACGAATGTTCCCGACGGCTACAATGCTAATGAAGACGATGATGCGCACCAGTGTGGCGACGCGACACCGACAATTGGCACAGCCACCGTGTCTGCCGCATCAGCCGATGACACCTGGACGATCCGAGTGAACGTCAGCGGTGGCAAGTTCCCGCTCGAGGCATCGGGCGTCTCTATCGCCGTCAATGGCTCAAGCCTGAGCGTGTCGAAGAATGGTAATAGCTATACCGCAACATACAAGGGCGAGGACGATCCAACTGGAGACATTACAGTGACAGCAACCGACAGTGGATACTACACCACTTCAAAGAACTTCTAGTTCTGACTATTCGCCAGTTCGACTAGCCGCTCTTCATTAGTGAGCGGCTTCTTTCTTGGATGTCGAGCAGAGTTCTGAGGTTTTGTGGCAGGCTTCTTATCGACGACCTTGCGCTGAGGCCGTTCGGTTACTTGTTTTCGGCCCGACGGCTTCTGCGCAGCCGCTCGCTTTGCTGGTGCATCATTCTTTTGAGCTGGTTGCTTCGGAGCATTCACCACTTTCGCAAACATCATCTTACCAGCGGCCGTCTGTAAACTACGGATAAATTCAATTTCAACCATCTTACCGACCAGCTGACTTGCGTGTTCGACGACCACCATCGTACCATCGGTAAGATGTCCGATTCCCTGATGTGCGTCATTTCCCTTCTGCGTAATTTCAAGCAGGAGTTTTTCTCCCGGTAAGTATGCCATCCGCAAACTCTTGGCAAGATCATTCACGTTAACTACTTTTAGTCCCTCGACCTGCGCAACCTTATTGAGGTTGAAGTCGATAGTACAGAGTGCGCCACCATGCTTCTTTGCAAGCGCAAGCAGACGATTGTCCACACCTTCGCGGGCAGTCTCGCTGTCAAGAAAAATCACAACTGTTACACCGGGGATCTCCTGTAGCTGCTTGACGACGTCAAGACCATGTCGGGCGCGACTGCGCTTGTCGCTATCAGATCCATCGGCGAGCAGCTGCAGCTCTCCGACGACCGAACGAGGAATATAGAGCGGTGCAGTCATAAACCCAGACTGAGCGACAGCAATAATTCTTCCGTCTATCAGGACGCTCGTGTCGACGAAGAAAGGCTGTTCCTTGCCCCGCTTCACGCGACTTGCCGTAATCGATAGATAGAGTTGATATGATGAAATTCCTGCAATTACCAGCAGGAGAATGATAATAAACGTATTCATAATAATGTTTTCCTATTATTTTTGTAAGTAGTCGATCAAAGCTGATCGTATGTCAGAAACAGCCGTCACAAAGCCTTTTCCTTCAGCGGCTTTCGGGCCAATCGCCCTAGTAAATCCGAGTTTCTTCGCCTCAGCAATCCGCTTCTGCAGTGCCGTCACCGAGCGTATCTCTCCGCCCAGTCCGACCTCACCGAAGACAACTGTCTTGTCGTCGATGCGTCGACCAGCTGCCGCGCTTGCAATTGCCATACAGATCGCAAGGTCAGCTGCTTGATCATTGAGCTTTAGTCCGCCAACGACATTTATGTAGATGTCTTTATCAGATAAATTCAATTTCGTACGTCGTTCGATCACTGCGATGAGTAAGTTCAGACGGTTGAGATCAAAGCCGCTGGCGGTACGCTTAGGATACCCGAAGGACGTCGGATTGACAAGCGCCTGTATCTCAACCAACAATGGTCGAGTGCCTTCAAGTGTCGCTAATACAACCGATCCGTCCGCAGACTGTCGCTCTGCGAGTAGGGCTGCGGAGGGGTTTTCGACCGAACGTAAACCTTCCTCATACATCTCAAAGATCGCCGCTTCATTTGTAGAGCCGAAGCGATTCTTCATCGCCCTGACAATCTTGAATCCGCCATAACGGTCTCCCTCAAACTGGAGCACAACATCGACTAAGTGTTCGAGCACCTTCGGACCAGCAATGCTCCCCTCTTTTGTAACGTGACCGACGAGGATGATCGCCGTACCCGTTTCTTTGGCGGCGCGAATCAAGACGTTGCTGCTATTGGTGATCTGACTGACGGTACCGGGAGCGCTAGCGATCTCGTCAAGCGACAACGTTTGAATTGAGTCAACAATGACTACCCTATGCCTTCCCTGCCGGATAGTCGCCGCTATATCGTTTGCGCTGGTACTCGCGGCAAACTCAAGTGACTCTGATTGCTGGGCACCCAGCCGCTCGGCACGTATTTTCACCTGACTCGCCGACTCCTCGCCACTCACGTACAAGACGTCTTGGGTCTTTCCAAGATGCGCCGTTACTTGCAACAAGAGTGTGCTTTTTCCGATGCCGGGCTGTCCTGCCAGCAGAACAACAGCACCGGGCAAAACGCCACCGCCTAAGACGACATCCAGATCAGGCACGCCCGTAGAGAGTCGCGCTGAAGGACCGTCTGTCGCCACATCCTTCATCGACTGAGTTTTAAGAATCTGACCAGTGCCGACGGCTTTTGCGACCGATGACTGCCCGGCCCCTTGCACAACCTGTTCGACAAGCGTATTCCATTCACCGCAATTATCACAGCGCCCCGACCATTTACTGTGCGTGGCGCCACACTGCTGACATACGTACTGAGTCTTTGCTTTTACCATACTACCCTACAACGACGGCGCCTCTTGCGGCCCTGCAATACTATCAATACTTCGGTTAAGGGCTTCGATTTGGCTGCCAATCTGTTGGTATTCGTCATACTTCTGATTATATGCAGCGACCTGTTGCTCAAGGGCCGACCGATCGTTTTCAAGCTGTGTGGACCGCGCCACTAGCTCGGCACGTTCAGCATTAAACTGCGCCATCGATGAGAAGCCTCCGCTCGCCGCACGAGCGTTAAAACTTTCGATATCGGCCGTCAACTGCGCAACCGACTGATCATAGGCCGTGGACGCCTGTTCGATCTGCGCTCCTGTCGTCTGAAGCTCTGCATAGAGCGCATCTGCTCGCGATACCAAGTCTTTGAAGACGCCGCTATAGCCCTGATGCATAGCGACAACGGCCTGACGATCCGTAAAGTATTTCTGATAATAGGCCTCAAGCTCGTCACCAATATCAGCAACTTCTGTCGGCAGAATTGAGTGTAATTCATTGACGACCTCACCGGGTTGGTTACGGTCGTAGTAGGCCATCCGCTCTTCGAGTTCTGCGGACTTGTTTCGATCGTATGCCGCCTCGAGTAGCACGGTGAGGCGTGCTTTCTCTTCCTCAGAAGTGCGCTCCCATACCGCGTGCAACATCTCGTGCGCTGCCGTTACCTCTTCAATGCCGTTGAGTTGTTCGTTGGTGACATCATAAATGTAAATACGGCCTGAGGCGTAGCACCCAAGGATAGGGCTATTCGGCTCTTGCCTCGGACAATCCTGGTTAAATACTTCGGCAGAAGCAATTTCGGGATGTGTTGCATAGAAATGGAACGTTCCCTCGTCGGTAAAACGAGCTCGATCATTGATCTCGACAATCTGAGCGGAAGGTTCATACGACCACACACTTAGCTGGTCACGAACAAACTGTCGGTTAAAGAAAAGCCAGCCGCCAGCAAAAACTAGCAGGAGGCTCACCACGATGGCGATGATCCCCCCGACTAGCTTTGGTCTATGACTCGTGTTGTACATCTAGTACTATCTTACCCTTCGCGGCGCGCGCTGTCAGCACCGTTCCCTTTTCGTAGTCACCCGCAAGAATACCATCCGCAATATCATGCTCAAGCATTTCCTGCATAACGCGACGGAGTGGACGGGCACCGAACTTTTCGTCATGCCCCAAGTTGACGATGAGTCGCTTCGCTGACGGTTGCACCACCAAGTGAATGCCTTTGCGATTGAGCCTATCCTGTAACTCAGAAAGGAGCGTCTCGAAGATGCGGTTCACTTCCTTGCGCGTCAGTGCGCGGAATGTGACAATCGCATCAAAGCGGTTGATGAGTTCCGGTCGCATCATTCTCTCCAGCGCCTCCTGCGCTTTGCGCGCATTCTCGGTGTGCATTTCATCAAGCCTTCGTTCGTCTGAGCGTGATGTCGCCTTAAATCCAAGACTCGACTCTTTCATCATTGCGTCAGCACCAAGGTTGCTCGTCAAGATGATGATGGTATTCGAGAAGTCAACAATTCGACCTTTGGCGTCCGTCAGTGTGCCGTCTTCAAGGAGTTGCAGCAATAAATTGAAGACCTCTGGATTAGCCTTTTCGATTTCGTCAAACAAAACGACACTATACGGCTGTCGCCGGATCTTATCCGTCAGCTGTCCGCCATCATCATAGCCAATATATCCTGCCGGCGCACCCAACAACCGACTCGTGTTGTGTCGCTCGCTAAATTCGCTCATGTCGATCTTAATGAGCGCGTCGTCGCTACCAAACACTTCACGAGCAAGCACCTTCGCTAATTGCGTCTTTCCGACACCAGTTGGCCCCATGAAGACAAATGAGCCAATAGGTCGCTTGCTACTGGCAACACCGCTTCGGCTACGCCGAATGGCTCGAGAGACTTTCTCGATAGCCTCTTCTTGTCCGATAACGAATTTTCCAAGGTGCTGTTCGAGTCGACGCAACAATTTTGCCTCAGACTTCTGCACCCGGCTCACTGGCACGCCGGTCATTGTCGAGATAGCTTGTGCGATATCATCATCAGTCAAGACAACCGGACTCTTCTGCTCGTATTCTTCACGAGCTTCGTCCAACTTCTGATTCAGTTGACTAATCCTGGTCTTGTACAGCGCTGCTCGTTCGTAATCTTCAGACGCTACCGCCTCTTCCATTTTTTCATTCAAATTTTTCAGCTGTTTCATGTAGTCACGAAGCTTGCTTGGCTTGTGGCCGGATTTGACACGAATTCGAGCGGCCGCCTCGTCAATGACATCGATCGCCTTATCCGGCATGTAACGCTCACTGATGTATCGATCAGCCAAATAGACCGCGTCCTCAATCACCTCGTCGGTGATGCTAACGCCATGATGCTTCTCATAGTATGGCTTCAAGCCTTTCAGAATAGAGACGGTATCTCGCAGCTTTGGCTCTGGCACTAAGATTGTCTGTAGTCGTCGCTCGAGTGCAGTGTCCTTCTCGATGTGTTTGCGGTATTCATCGAGCGTTGTTGCACCGATCAAACGAATTTCACCGCGCGCAAGGGCAGGCTTTAGCATATTGGCAGCATCCAGTGCGCCCTCGGCCGCACCGGCCCCCACCAACAAATGGAGTTCGTCGATAAAGACGATGACATTTTTTTGCTCCTCAAGTTCAGAGACAACTTTCTTCAGCCGTTCTTCGAATTCACCTCGATACTTCGTCCCTGCGATCATGCCTGCCAAATCAAGCTGTACGATTCGCTTGTCTAGCAAATGCTCCGGCACATCTTCGCTGGCAATACGCTGTGCAAGTCCTTCGACGATCGCCGTTTTACCGACACCGGGCTCGCCGATTAGCACAGGATTATTCTTGGTGCGTCGGCTCAGAATGGTAACTAAGCGCTCTTCTTGCTCGGCACGCCCAATCACCGGATCAAGCTGACCAGCCTTCGCCCGAGCGGTCAGATCAGTTCCGAATGTTCCTAGCGCCCCCTTCTGTCGAGGAGCCGCCTTCTTGGACGCTGCTTCGTCGCCCAAGTCTATATACTGACCACTGTTACGGTCGAGATACTCCTCGAGCTCCGACATAATATCAGCAACGTTCACATCCATGTCTTTCAGCAACACGGTTGCGCGCGCATTCTTCTGAGACAAAATGCTATACAGAATGTGTTCTGTACCCAAGTAGTCTTGGTGAAATTCCTGGGCGATGTCCCAACTCATCTTGAGGGTCAGCTTGGCAGTTTCGCTGAGACTTTTAGTAGTTATGCCGCCAACAACGGTTGAAACTGGGGCAATATTTAATGCATTTTGCGCACGGTCAAGAGTAACACCAGCATCAGCGAGGATTTTTGCGCCAACTGACGCGCCTTGTGCCATTACACCCAACAAGAGATGCTCGGTCCCTATGTATGGGCTGCCGTATCCTTGTGCAATCAGTGTCGCATGATGAAGACTTGTCCGAGCGTTGTCGGTCAAGTGCGAAATAAATTCCGTAAAATCATCAGACATAATACTATTATCTATCCTCCAGTCATAGAAGCGCAAGGCATAATTGAGATTTGCAAGCGTCTATACATAGTATAGCAAATAATTAGCACTCGGTGCAATAGAGTGCTAATTATTTGACCGACACATGGGGTTTTCAAACCAGGTCTACACAAAAATAACCGCCCGACATGTCGCCCAGGCGGTTATTATAAGGGGCAAATGATACTTTTATTCGCCGTCTTTTGATTCTTCAATTGCGCTGAACAGGCTGTCCTCAATGTTCTTTCGAGGTGCCTTGTCTGCAGCTTTTTGTGCTGCTGGCTGCGCCTGCTCAATATCAAGCTCGTAGCCGGTCAACCGACTCGCAAGCCTGACGTTCTGTCCACCACGTCCGATCGCAATCGACTGCTGGTCTTCGGTAACGTAAACGGTCGCTCGCTTGTCAGCCTCTTTAATGTCGACTTTTTGCACTTCAGCTGGACTCAGTGCGTTCTTGATAAATTGCTCAGTGTTTTCATCGTAAGTGACGATATCAATTTTTTCCTGGTCCCCCACTTCGTTCATCACGGCCTGCACTCGTGTTCCGTGCCCACCAACGAAGGTACCGACAGGGTCAACACCAGGTACCGTACTCGCGACAGCCAGCTTTGTTCGACGACCTGCTTCACGTGCGATTGCCTTAATTTCCACGGCGCCACTTTCAAGCTCTGGGACTTCCTGACGGAAAAGGTATTCAATGAACTCTTCATTACCGCGGCTCAAGATCAGTTGCGGCCCACGGTTTTCGCGCTCGATGTCCTTAATGTATACCTTAATTCGGCTTCCGACATTGTAGTATTCACCTTGAATCTGCTCACTCTGAGGGATGATTCCATTCGCCTTACCCACTTCAACACGCACGACACGTGGCTCGACGCGCTGCACCGTTCCGTTGACGACCGTGCCGATCTTATCTTCGTATTCGCCGAGCACCACTTCTCGCTCAGCTTCACGAAGACGCTGTAGCACCACCTGCTTTGCCGTCTGTGCGGCGACGCGACCAAAACTGGTGACTTCATGTGACTCTTCGATGATGTCACCGATCTCAGCGTCTGGCTTAACCTTGCGGGCTTCCTCGAGACTTAGCTCGTGTGCGTCGCTACCGACAGACTCAACTACTTCGCGACCAACGTACACCTTCGCGGTGCCGTCGTTGACGTTGAGTTCGCTGCGAACCTCTTGGTCTCGCTCTCCGTTGTCACGGCGCCATGCAGCGGCAATTGCCTGCTCGATAACAGACATCACTACGTCTTCTGGCAAGTTCTTTTCTTCGGCGATCGTGCGAACAGCCAAAGTCAACTGCTTCAAGTTAATCTCATCCATTGTTTCTTTCCTTTCCTATTATTAAGGCGATGGGGCTTGGTACGAAAAATTCCGACCTGCCGGCCGGAATCTACTCCCTTTATTATAGCAAATCCCGTAGCATCCTGCAAGTCCGCTCTATCACTGAGGTAGTGGAAAGTCGGGGCATCGGGACAGCACCGACTTCATGGCATCATATTCGCCCTGAGTAATCCATAGGTCGTACTTTTCCTTGATAGCAATCTGACGTGCCACGTACTCGCAGCGATAAGCAGTGTTGTCAGGTAGCCAACTAGCCGCATCGGCGTCGCCCTTCTGCTGATTAGCAGCACCTTCCACGGCTAACAGTTCAAGGGGGTCGTTGGCGAGCTGCCGACGCTGCTCGTACGTCAGCAGCTGCGCGCCTTTCTGCCAAGCATCAGACAGCGCGACGACATGGTCAATCTGAATGCGGGACGCGTCATCTTTGTCATACGAAATAGTACGCGCCGTATAAGGATCCCGTAGCACGCCCGATGCAACCCGACAGTCATCCGCCATGACGACTTCCGTAAGATCGCGATACAAAATTATCTGCCTTGTGTCGCAACCGTAGGTGACTGCCCACCCATCCCCAAACTGGGATCGTTCATACCCCGTCTTTGGTGCGCGTCCTTTGACAGCAAGCCGGTCTAGCGCCTCGGCGGCCGAGCCGTCGACAGGTAGGTCGTTGTTATATGTAGTGAATTGAGTCGTCGGTGCATGCGTCAGGAGAATCACCGCAGCGACCATCGTCGACACCCCTATCGCAAGCAAGCGACGAATAACGACGCGCTTCTTCATACCTCGATTATAAGCGCGAACTTTTAAATTTTCACGAAGTTTTCGCAGTCAGACGTCCGCTTCAGTATAATAAGCACTATGCATACTATTGACCGACTCATACACTTTTTCGTTCCAGATCACTATGAACTCTCGATCGCAATGGAAAGAGAAGCGCGGACTTTTCACGGTACAGTAGTCATCAGTGGAAAGTCACTCGCTAAACACATTAAACTGCACGCAAAAGAGCTGACGATACGTCAGGCACATATTGACGGTAAAGAAGTAGTCGTTGAGCAACAAGATGACGAGCTGACCCTTTCGCATCCAGATCTTGCCCTAGGTCAGCACCTCATCACCTTGTCGTTTGATGGCAAGATCACCGACCCAATGCACGGACTGTATCCATGCTACTACCAGCATGATGGCGTGCCAAAAGAACTACTGGCCACGCAGTTCGAGAGCCACCATGCACGAGAAGTCTTCCCTTGTATTGACGAACCGGAAGCAAAAGCAAGCTTCGATGTCACTCTTACGACAGAACAAGGTGTGACCGTTCTCGGCAACATGCCCGTCAAGAATCAGCGGCTAGAAGACGGTATGCTGGTGACGCAATTCGAGCGATCACCCCGCATGAGTACCTACCTGCTCGCATGGGTTGTCGGTGAACTGCAGAAAAAAACAACGATGACTCAAACCGGCACCGAGGTATCAGTCTGGGCAACCCCAGCCCAGCCAGCGGCAAGTCTCGACTTTGCGCTTGATATCGCCTCACGGACTATCGACTTTTTTAACGAATATTTCGAAACACCTTATCCGCTTCCAAAATCGGACCACGTTGCGCTGCCAGATTTCTCTTCTGGTGCTATGGAAAACTGGGGGCTTATTACGTACCGTGAAGTCGCCCTCTTGGCCGATCCAGCAACCGCTTCAATTGAGAATAAACGTCAAGTCGCCCTAGTCGTCGCCCATGAGCTGAGCCACCAATGGTTCGGCAACCTCGTGACAATGCGCTGGTGGAATGATCTTTGGCTGAACGAAAGCTTTGCAAATATGATGGAGTACGTTGCGATCGACGCTCTAGAGCCTGACTGGCAGGTGTGGATGGACCACGCCAGCTACGAGGTCATCCAAGCCCTACGTCGCGATAGCATGGACGGTGTCCAGTCTATCCAAACTGACGTGCACCACCCGGACGAAATCAGCGCCCTCTTCGACCCTTCGATCGTCTACGCCAAGGGAGGACGGCTCCTTAGAATGCTCCAGACATATATCGGTAACGATGCGCTACAGGCAGGCCTTAAGCGCTACTTCAAACAGTACGCTTACCAAAACACTACCGCCGACGACCTATGGGAGTGCCTATCAGAGGCATCGGGTAAAGATATCGTGAGCCTTATGGACGCCTGGATTAAGCAATCTGGCTACCCTGTGGTTTCTGTCTACGAAAAAGAGGGGACGCTCCATCTCGAGCAAGAACAATTCTTTATCGGAGACCACGACCCTTCAACGAAGAAATGGCCAATACCCCTTGCGTCAACCGATTCACGCATTCCGGGGATAATGACCGAAAAGACCCTCTCCGTTCCCTACGATGACGATCAACCGCCAATCCTTAACCATAACAGTGCCTCGCACTATATCGTCGATTACAGTGATTCGCTTAGAAAGAGCGTGCTGGCAACCCTCGATCAACAATCAGAAATCGACCGCCTCAAGGTTCTGAACGAACACCTGCTACTTGCGCAGGCACAGCGCATATCTTCTGCCAGTCTGTTCGATCTACTTGATCACTTCAGAGAGGAAACGAACGAAGCCGTCTGGGGTGTCATGAGCCTTGCAATTAACGAGCTTAAAAAGTTTACTGAGGACGACGAGGACGCTGATCGAGCGCTTAGAAGCTACGTCAAGCACCTGGCTAGCAAGCAATACCAGCGGCTGGGCTGGGTAAAACAAGAAGGCGAAGATGAAAATGACACAAAGCTCCGCAGCCTCATCGTCAGCCTTATGCTTTACGGCGAGGATGACGACGCACAATCCCAAGCAACTGCCTTCTATCTTGAGGCCGAAATCGAGCAACTCGATGCCGATCTTCGACCAGCAATTATGGCGCATGCCGTCAGAAAGCCAGTCAGTGATAGTGTGATCGATGATCTGCTCAGGGCGCATCACCAAACAAATTCAAGCGAGCTCCGCGAAGACATAGCTGCAGCACTCACTGCAACGCGCTCGAAGCAGGTCGCCGAACAGCTCCTTTCGCTCCTAAAAGATCCTTCACAGATTCGACCGCAAGACGTGACGCGTTGGTTTGTCTGGTTGCTGCGCAATCGCTACACCCGAGAAACTGCTTGGCAATGGGTGCGTCAAAATTGGGATTGGCTAGAGCGCACCTTCGGTAGCGACAAAAGCTACGATGCATACCCACGCTACATCGCAAGCATCCTCACAAAAAAGCAACATTTGCACGAATACGAACAGTTCTTCCAGCCCCTCTCGTCTCAACCGGCGCTCAAGCGAAATATAGAGGTGGGTGTGGTTGAGTTGCAACATCGCGTCGAGCTCCTGGATCAAGAGGGACCGGCCGTACGAAAGCGGCTACTCGAACTCAACAAGTCGTAGCGTCTCACACTCTGCGCCACTGACCGCAGCGGCTAAGTAGCAAATAGTACCGTCATCTGGCAAAGGGTGCTGTGCGGCGTATACACGAGCACCGAGTTGCAATTTGGCTCGTTTCCGAGCATCTACAGCGTCAAACCCGTCGCCAGATCGGTCATCGTAGCGATATTTCACTTCGACAATAAACAGGCGGCTCTCTTTTGTGGCGATGATATCAATCTCGCAGTACTTTGTCTTCCAGTTCCGTTC
>CEVM01033107.1_pt1 | contig 11507 bp, 13 predicted proteins | sample 531481 | NCBI WGS metagenome assembly CEVM01 (sample SAMEA2623649, study PRJEB7988) | marine metagenome | biome: marine biome (ENVO:00000447); feature: mesopelagic zone (ENVO:00000213) & marine oxygen minimum zone (ENVO:01000065); material: "saline water (ENVO:00002010), including plankton...
GCTGGATTGGGTAACCTAGTGCCAAGTTTGCGGCAATTGCAGCACCAAATGTGCATCCGGTGCCATGGGTATTAGTGCATGTCAGTCTTGGTCCAGCAAATTCAGTGAACTCCTTGCCGTTATAGAGCAGGTCAATAGCTTCCGGAGTATCGAGGTGTCCACCTTTAACGACAACCGTGGCTGGTCCAAGGGCGTGAATGCGGCGAGCCGCTTCACGGGCACTCTCTAATGATGAAACAGTAATTCCTGCCAGAACGGCTGCTTCTACTGCATTTGGTGTTACAACTGCGGCGTAAGGAAGTAAATTTTCTTTAACCGCAACCACTGCATCATCATCCAAAAGACAGTTCCCAGTTTTTGCCAGCATGACAGGATCAACGACAACGTTCTTGATATTCAATTTGGCAACTATAGCCGCAACGGTTTTGACGATTTGGTGTGTCGAAAGCATTCCTATTTTGATCGCATCCACTTGAAAGTCCTCAACCACTGCTTTAATCTGCGCAGTCACAATTTTTGGCGTTAGCACTACCGTGTCGCTTAGGGCAAGAGTGTTCTGCGCTGTAATGGCGGTGATGGCACTCGTTCCATACACGCCATGAGCCGAAAAAGTCTTGAGATCGGCTTGGATTCCGGCTCCAGCCCCAGAATCACTGCCGGCAATTGTGAGAGCGGTTCTCATACGTTACAATTCCAGAATGCCTAATATGTGGATATCAAACATCCTAACTCGAATGGATATGCCTCGCGCTATGGTAACGAATATTGCTGCCGTACATCAGCCTACCACTGCCATACGGTGGGCCACTGTTTTTCTGTTTGTGGCGCTCACTGCAGCAACTTCACAAATCAGTTTGCCACTGCCTTTCACACCCGTGCCAATGACCATACAACCGATGATCGTGCTCCTCAGTGGTGCCGTGCTCGGTTCACGTCTGGGTGCTAGCTGTCAGTTTCTTTACTTGGCCATCGGGATTGTTGGGCTACCGGCATTCGCGGCAAGTCCGTTGCTCCCGCCAGGTCTGGGACGTCTGCTCGGTCCGACAGCCGGTTACCTCATGAGTTATCCGATAGCTGCTCTAGTGGTCGGAGCTCTCGTTGAACGAGGTTTCAACCAATACTTTCTAACCCGGTTCATCTCGATGGGTGTCGGGCTCTGCCTGATCTTTGCGGGTGGTGTAACTTGGTTAACCTGGAGTCCATGGACTCAGATGAGTTTTGGCACGGCGCTAGGGTTTGGGTTTTACCCATTTGTGTTTGTAGACCTAATCAAGCTTGGTTTCGCGGCGGCGATTTTGCCTGTGCTAACTCGGATGATCGGGAATTCGAGCGTCCGACATTAAGGGATCGTGTGAACAGAGATGACTTTGTTTCATTCGACATCTCGAACGCACGAGTGGAATTGAAAGTAGGGAGACTGATAGATGGTAATCAAGACAGTTGCTAGCCTTGTTCTATTGATGGCATCAATTGTGACGTTAGCTTGCGACTCAAAGGCGCCTAGCGTTTCCCCAATCGAGATTACCGCGCTAATAGGGCAGATGCGTGACATGGCGTGGGCCGAAGAGGTTGCACAGGCTCAGGTGCTGATCGAGCAACAACGCAGCCATCACGATCAGTCATCAACGGGATGGCTTGTTACTGCTTCTTGGCTCGGGCGTGGGGCCAGTTTCACGGAGCAGTGGGATGTAGCCGAGCAATATGCACGTGAGGCGTACGACGGGAGCGTAGTCTTACTCAGCGATCGAGCGTTGGATGCAGAATCTCAACTTCCCACTGCGCTGGGAGCTGGGATAGAAGTGCTCAGTCGTGCGCTAGATGCAAAGGGAGATCGAGCGGGTGCGTTGGAGTTTCTACGTGGTGCACATGAGAGTTACAAAGGAAGCAGCCTTGAGACGCGTATCCAGAAGAACGTGTTATTGCTCAGCCTGAAGGGGCAACCTTTTCCTTCACTCGATGTTGAACATTATCTCGGCGAATCGACACCGGTATCGTCAGAAAGTCTAAAAGACAAGGTTGTTGTGGCATTCTTCTGGGCCCATTGGTGTCCAGATTGTAAGCAGCAGTTGCCAATCTTAGAGCAGTTACATACACAGTACGGTGACCAAAAGCTTGCGATTATTGGTCCGACACAGCTTTATGGCTATATGTCGCGAGGACAGGCAGCTACGCCCGAACAAGAACTTGAGTATCTACAAGGGGCGTACCAAGAGCGGTTTCCGATTCCAACTTGGATGAGTGTGCCGGTGAGCCGCCAGAGCTTTCTCGATTTTGGTGTGAGCACGACCCCGACCCTGGTCATTATTGACAGAGAAGGGATCGTACAACTGTATAACCCAGGGACCTTGCCGTACGAGGAATTATCAGCGTACGTGGAGCGCTTGTTGGCTACATAGGGTGGTGGGACGAGAGAATATTTTTTGGACGCCACCCTGTTTGCCGTCGGCTGCGATAGGTCAATCTTCGCGATAATGGTCGTGAAATAAGTCTTATGTTGCCGCACTTCTATGACAGCATCCTTCAGCTAATAGTCCAGACGGCTACGGACTTACCGCCAGACGTCCGAACCGCAATATCCGGAGCGATTACCGCTGAACCGACCGACACTCGCTCAGGACAAGCCCTCAATATTATCGCGACGAACATCGATCAAGCTGCTGAGGATGAAGGAGCAATTTGTCAAGATACTGGGATGCCGACCTTCGAGGTTCGTGTTCCTGTTGGCGTGAATCAAATCGAATTACGGCAACAGATTAAAGATGCAATTGTTGAAGCGACTCGACTGGGGAAGCTTCGGCCAAATTCCGTTGACTCCATTACAGGAAAAAATTCAGGGAACAACCTCGGACCTGGTACTCCGATTGTACATTTCGAGCAATGGGAGTCTCCGAATATCGAAGTCCGCTTATTGTTAAAAGGTGGAGGTTGTGAAAACACGAACGCGCAATATGCCTTGCCGTGCAATTTGTCACATTTAGGTCAAGCCGATCGTAAATTGGAAGGCGTACGTAAATGTATCCTGCACGCCGTCTGGCATGCGCAAGGCAAAGGCTGCAGTCCAGGAGCGGTGGGTGTGTGCGTTGGCGGTGATCGCACATCGGGATACCTGCATGCAAAGGAGCAATTGTTCCGAAAGCTAGATGATACAAATCCGGATACCCGTCTTGCAGATTTAGAACAATCCATCATGACAACAGTTAACGATCTTGGGATCGGGACGATGGGATTTAGCGGAAATGTATCCTTGATTGGCTGCAAGATTGGCGCACTCAATCGCTTGCCGGCAAGTTTTTTTGTTTCAGTCGCGTACGATTGCTGGGCGTTTCGACGTCTAGGTCTCATTTTGGATGGTGAGACCGGCGTGATTCGTGAATGGATGTATCGAGATCCGGCTCAACCAACGGTTCCGATGGTGGCGGACGGTCTGGGAAGCTCGATTTTGACTGGACGCGAAACCGTTCTGCATCCTCCGCTCGACGATGCAACCATTCGAGGGCTGCATGTCGGCGATGTAGTGCTGATTACTGGCAGGATGTACACCGGACGGGACCAAGTTCATGCGTATCTGATGGAACACGACCCCCCAGTCAATCTGCAGGGTTCTGCTTTATATCACTGTGGTCCAGTGGTTGTAAGAGATGGCGATCGCTGGAAGATCACCGCGGCTGGGCCCACGACCAGCATTCGCGAGGAACCCTACCAAGGTGAAATTCTGAGACGATACGGTGTTAAGGCTGTGATTGGCAAAGGTGGCATGGGTGACAAAACGCTGGCTGCCCTTAAGGAGACCGGCGCGGTCTATCTCAATGCGATAGGGGGTGCTGCTCAATTCTATGCCCGCACCATCGAGCAGGTTGATGGCGTATCGTTGCTGGACTTTGGGACGCCTGAAGCCATGTGGCATCTTCAAGTTCGAGAGTTTCCTGCGATCGTTACAATGGATGCTCATGGTGCCAGCCTACATCATGAGATCGAAGTCGCGTCTGGCCATCAACTCGCCGGTCTAGGAAGCTAACAAAGTCGGCGTCTATTGCTGAACCGGTGCAATTTCAGCCACTTGAAGCTAACCCTACTAGCCGGTTATAATTTACTCTAAACGTAGGAGGAGCTATTCATATGTCGAATGTAGTGAATGTCACCGCTAGTGCAGCATCAAAGATTCAGGCAATCATGGCTGAGGAAAAAAAGGAAAATGCCGGGTTGCGTGTTTTTGTCCAGGGTGGAGGCTGTTCAGGTTTTCAGTATGGTTTGATGATCGAGGAAGGGGCAGTCGACCCAGATTCCGATCGTGTGTTTGAATCAAATGGCGTTAAATTGTTCGTTGATCCTATTAGTATTCGGTATCTCACGGGAGCGGAAGTTGACTTCGTCGACAACTTGACCGGTGGCGGTTTTACTATCAAGAATCCGAACGCCAAGTCCACATGCGGTTGCGGTTCGTCATTCAGCGCCTAATGTTCACCTGCGGGGAAGTTAGCCGTGATTGAAGCCCGCGAAGCTTACCTTAGCCGTCTGCGTCCCGCTGGCAGTAAACGATCGAAAAAGCGGGATTTAATTGTGGATGTGTTCCTGGGCCAAGAAGGGCACCTGAGTGCCGATGACTTGGTTGAGATTGTTCGCCGAGAAGACCCCCAAATAGGTCGAGCCACTGTATATCGAACCTTGCAGTGGATGGTTAACGCGAGTATTGCACGGAAAGTCGATTTTGGTGACGGCCGTGCCCGCTTTGAGCATTCCTACCGTCATCCGCGCCACTTTCACCTTATCTGCAGTTCTTGTAACCACTCAGCGGAATTTTTGAGTTCGGACATCGAGCAACTTATCGAAGAGGTCACAGTCGCTCGAAGCTTTTCTAGGGATAAGAGCGTATTGCAGATCTATGGATTGTGTGAAAAGTGTAAGAGTGGACAAACGTCAGCAACTGAGGAATCGGCCACCGAATCGCTATTCGCACGAGATGCCTTGCGTATCGCGCTGGCAACTGAGCGCAGTGGCCTTGATTTTTATACACGCGCGGCCAAGATTGCGAAAGATTCTCGAGCTCGACGTGTGTTTAAAGAATTAGCCGAAGAGGAACATGAGCATCTGTCGACCCTAGAGTCCCGCTATAAAGAACTCATCGAGAAAGAACCTCAACTGGAAACGCGTCCAACATTTTTATTTTTTAAGGGTGCTTCAAGGGGTCTATTTGCGGTGGGAGCAGAGGAATTGAGAAAGACAGGAGTGGATGACAAGACAGCCCTGATGATTGGAATCAAATGCGAACGGGCTTCGCATCGATTCTTTAAACGCTACGGCGAGCGGTTTGAGGACTCGGAGGGCAAGCAAATCTTTCTTGAGTTTGCTGACGAAGAAAAGACCCATCTGAATTTACTCATGCGGGAATATCGAGCACTCGTGAAAAAGCAAAAAAAGTCTGATGGTCGAATTCGAGAATCTCAGAAGCGAGTACGTCGTGCAAGCGTCTGAGGATCGATAATGCGACAGTTCTCCTGTCGTGCCCTTCCACACGCGTCAATTTTGGACATGTTCAACCCTTGATCGACCTCCACCTGCACACGACTGCGTCGGATGGATTTTGTTCGCCCTCTGAACTCGTACAGCGGGCGAATAAGGCTAAGCTCCGTACGATCAGTGTCACAGACCACGACACCATGGCTGGCGTAAGTGACGTGATTGCGGCGTCCGCAGCATACGGCATCACAGTAGTTCCTGGTGTTGAGATTACAGCGGTGTGGCAAGGTCTAGACCTCCACTTGCTCGGTTATTTTCTCGATGAGGCTCCGGTTGGATTTCAACAGTTTCTCGCGACGTCCCGCCAAGCGCGGTGGGAGCGTATTCAGACAATTGTGGAACGTCTCGACCGGCTCGGCGTGCATATTAGTACGGATAGCATCCTAAGACAACAGTCAGACCCGCTTGGATCGCTTGGTCGACCCCATGTCGCCCGCGCGCTCATTGAGGCCGGACACGTCAAAACAATTCGAGAGGCCTTTGACCGCTGGCTCGCTGCTGGTCAGCCCGCATTCGTGCCACGACACAGTCCATCACCCCGTTCAGTCATTAAGATGGTCGCAGCTGCTGGCGGGGTAGTTTCGTTGGCTCATCCTGGGCTATTGAAATCTCCCCATGAGTGCCTCTTAAGTTTGGTAGCTGATGGCCTTGGCGCGATTGAGGTCTTCCATAGTCGGCACAATCATTCGACCCAACTCAAGTTTCTCGATCAGGCACGCACCTTCGATCTCGCAGTGACTGGTGGGTCAGATTTTCATGGTCATAAAGATGGCCGAAGTGTCAGGCTTGGCCGGTTTGGATTACCAAGAGACCATTTTTCAATTTTGCAGGAACGCCTAGTGCTTGCTCGCAAGGTGGCAACGAGGTGATCTTCGGTATCGGTGTTTATTGCGTAAGTTGATATGATCAAGTGATGGCAGCTGCATTGGTTACCGCAATGTTGTTATCGATTGGCGGGCTCATCTTGAGTGCGCTATTTGGCTATACTGCTGCCGATTCGGATGGTGTAGCTCGCCACGTCAGCCTCGCTATCTTTATCACGATGGTGACCTTGTTAACTCATTCGATGGCAATGTTCTATCTGATTGGGAAAGGCAAAGCTATTCGTGAAGCTGTAACTGAAAATGCATTGTCGCAAAAGTTTGTGGCCGAAGTGTCGCGTGTGCGGCGGCCAGTATTTTCCATCGGTACGCTTGCTATTAGCATCACGACGGTTGCGGCTCTTATAGGTGTGACTGTTGATACGAATGCCTTGCCCGTTTGGGTCCATTCGGTAATGGCTTACCTAGCCATCGGTGCCAATCTTGCAGCGTTGCGCGTGGCGATTACCGCCTTCACCACGAGTTCACGGATCGTGAATGAAGTAAATCGCTTGCTTGGAGACTAAGGTTCTTTCCGTGAGTGATGTGGCAGCCTCAGGAATCGAATGACAGTTCCCCGCGTATGAGTCACACCCTTTTACTTTTTGATGTCGACGGCACGCTAATATTGTCAGGCGGGGCAGGGTTACGCGCTCTAAATCAGACTTTTCACGAACTGTTTCAGGTTCAGGATGCCTTCACTGGTATTACAACTGCTGGTCGGACCGATGGCGAGATTATTGATGAGGCTCTTAGGAAGAGCCAGATCACATCTACCGAAGCCGTGCTTGTGGAGATTCAGCGGAGATATGAAGGCCGATTCACAGAAGAAATTCAATTGCCAGGTCCGCGGAAAGGCATCATGCCAGGCGTTGAGGATCTCTTAAAGTTCTTATCTGTTCGGCGAAACGTTACTCTTGGATTGCTAACCGGCAACTTTCAGTCGACCGCAAAAATCAAGCTCGACTATTTCGGGCTCAGTCATTATTTTTTGTGCGGAGCCTATGGCAGTGATGCTCTCCACCGGAACGCTCTCGTTGACATTGCCAAGCAACGCGCAAAACTGCTTGGCATCGAAATTTTATCTGCCAGAGATATATTGATCGTGGGGGATACTCCGCTCGACGTAGCTTGTGCCAGAGCCGCTGGGTCAAAGATGGCCGCAGTCGCTACTGGACAGTTCGATGTGGTTGCACTTGAACAGGCTGGTGCAGAAATTGCGTTGGAGGACCTAAGGGAACGCCAGCCCTTCCTGGAACTACTTGAAGGGCCTTGAGAGTGCCAATTCTCCATGCCATTGTTAGTGGCACCCAAATGACCAGTGCGATAATTGGTGGCCTCCTTATAGAGGCCACCAATTATCTAACCAGATGATTTTACTGGCAACTGTTATTCGACGGTGAACGTGACTTCTGCGCTCATACCTTCGAGTGTCCGGTGTTCACCATCCCCAATCTGTAAACAGATGCGGTGAAGTCCGGGTTCGAGTTGCATCTCAATCGTGTTTGAACCGTCACCAAAATGTACCCACGGGGATGCTTGCGGGATGATTTCACCTGCCGGTAGACAGTCGGTGTCGAGACCGATATGGTGATGACCGGCACCCTCGTGAACTGTAAGCGGATCAGTGATTGGTTCAATCGTGAAATGCTCGTGACCGAATTCCAGTGTCACCGGACTACTGACCGTACTGCCCTCTTCAGGAGCAATAAAGGAGACTCCGGGTGTCATATCCATCGGAGCTTCTTCAGGGGCCGCTTCAACTTCTTCCGCTTCTTCAGTAGGCTCTGGTTCCGCAGGTTCCGACCCGCAAGCCATCACACTTACGAAGGCTAGAGCAGTGACGCCAATTACCATCGACCGAAAGCCGATAGTTAATAGTTGAACGATTCGGGACATGGTTTTTTCTCCTATTAAATTCGAATTTTAATCATACAACATTTGAGGTTGCTAGTGGACTAGCAACCAGTCAGATGGCGGAAGCGCCTGGGAGTCGAACCCAGCCTCCCCGTATTAGCGGGGAGCGACCGATTTTGAAGACCGGGAGGGCCACCGGGCCCCGTTCGCTTCCATAAAAACGTTGATGCTAACACAAGCTAGAAACTCTTAATGTGGGATTCTGGTGAGACTTCTAAAAACCCAGATGATTCGTGCAGATGTGACCAAGGAGTAAATTGAAAATGATTGAATCTGAGTCGTCTTTGCCAGATTTGACGGCAGCCGTTCTTAACGGGCAAGCAACCGTAAGCAGATTTAATCTAACTCCGGAGGGTCAATCAACGAAGTTAATTTTCGAGAAGTTTGACGTCCCCAGCGCGAGGACCTTTTGCAGATTCTTCGATAGCAAACTCAACACGCTGTCCTTCGCGAAGTAGTTCGAACACCGAACCTCGAACCGAACTCCGATGAAAGAAGTGTTCAATACCACCTTCATCTCTGATGAATCCGAATCCCTTGTCAATGAGAAGCCGTGCAATGGTTCCGCTTGGCATACCCTAGTCCTCCGATCCGACGATGCCCCATGTTACGATGGGGAGCAAATACGGGGCAAGTTTAGGTGGTTCCAATTGTTAAGTCAAGTTCTATGCACACTTTAGCGCAGTTTAAGGCACCGAAGGTGGTAAGCAGCTAAACGACGGCTGACTTGGATTTTGGAAGGTTGTGAGACTGTAGTGAGGACTGTTAATGTGCTCAGTCTTGGGATGTTTTTGGCGGCACTTTTGGCTTGTCACTCTTCGGCGGGGGATAGGTTGTCTGGAAATGGCGGCCACAATTAGAACAGGTCCAAAATTGCCAAGGCGTCCAAGGACCATCTGGCATGGGGTCCTTGAGATCCATCTGTTCCCCACACCGTTGGCACCGAATTTTGATATCTACTTGATGCACAAGAGGATTCTAACACGTTCATAGGTTATGGGATGAGTACAACAAGGCAACCCCGATAGATTAGCGTTAAACCTGCTAATTTTTCATTGCGAGAATTAAAGATGATTCCTGGGATCATTCTGGCCGGTGGCGAGTCAGCACGAATGGGACAGCCCAAGGCGCTTTTACCGACCGATGTGGCGGGAGAAACCTTTCTGTTGCGACTGATTACTACCTTACGACGAGGTGGCGTTGATGATGTGATCGTAGTTACGGGACCCGACCGATCGATTTTGGAAAACAGTATTGCAAGCAACGAACCTTTGGCTCGCTTCGTGTCGAATCCGAATCCATCCGAAGGTCAAATTTCATCATTGCTTGTAGGACTTTCGGTTGCAGACCGGCCTGGTGTGAGAGGCGCATTAGTAACGCTCGTAGATGTGCCGCTGGTGTCTCCTGAAACGGTAGTTGCTCTACTTGCGTCTTATCGTCAGACTGGGGCGCCAATAGTACGACCAGGTGCTGATGACCGACATGGACATCCAGTGATCTTTGATCGATCTCTTTTCGATGAATTACGTGGCGTTGATAAATCTCAGGGGGCGAAAGCTGTTGTTCGAGCTCACAAGGATGCGATTATTCATGTTTCAGTTAATGACGAAGGTGCGTTTACTGATATCGACACCCCAGGTGATTACGAGCGAATATTTGGCAGAAAGCCAGCCTAAGAAGCGTTGGCGCCGTTGATCTAAGTGCTATCACTCGATTAGAATTGTGGCCCTGCAGGTCAATTACTGTGGGCCAGTGGCGCAGTTGGGAGCGCGCGTGAATGGCATTCACGAGGTCACGGGTTCGACCCCCGTCTGGTCCACCATTTCACTCCACGACTCGTGTGCCCTTCACGAGTTTCAGTATTCTTCAAACATTCTTCGAATTGCTCTAACGTCTCTGGTCTGAGATAGGGCAAGCATCAGCAGGATTCGAGCCTTTAATGGTGCATGATCTAGTGCCGCTATTCGGTATCTTGCTGCAAGTTGCTGCTCCTGAGTAAGAGGCTCATCTTCTCGGGCTGTCCTAGGGGTAATTCGCCCGCTGCCTGTTCTGGTGCTGACGACGACAAAGACGCCCTGCTGGTAGGCATAGGTTATTGCTTCCCTTTGATCTCTACTTGTAGCTCCAGCGCCAGCTGAGGCGACTACTAGGCCACGCGCCCCGGCATTTACAGCCGCCTTGATGAGATCCCCGGAAGCCCCCTGATAGACGCTAAGAATATCGACCCTGGGCAGCACCTCGACTGAAGAAACATCGAATTCACTATCACTTGTATGGCGTCTAAGCACTTCCCGATAAAAAACCACGCGATCGTGGTCAACCGTTCCGAGAATGCCGTACCTCCGAGTCTGAAATGTATGGAGATGTCTAGCGTCAGTTTTGGTGACTTCACGAGCAGAGTTAATTTCATTATTCAGGACTACGAGCACGCCCTTATTTCTAGACTTTGGGGATGCAGCTGTCCTGAATGCCTGCCGGAGGTTCGCGGCACCTTCGTAACCCAGAGTGCTTGGATTTCGCATTGCCCCAACGACAACCACTGGACGCGGGTTGTTAACCGTCAGATGCAAGAAATAGGCTGTTTCTTCCAAGGTATCCGTACCACTGGTAACCACGATACCGGCGAGTGCAGAATCTGTTTCGAACACCTGGTTAATTCGTTTTGACAACTGCAACCACTGTTCCAATGTGAGGGCACTGCTAGCTACATTGGAAAATTGTTCGAATTCTGGTGTTGCATACTTATCAAGATCAGGGATTTGGTTCAATAATTCACCAGCAGTTAGGCGACCGCCGCTCTGGTTAGAAATCGTTCCACCTGTTGCGATTAGCAGCACACTCGGCACGTCTTGGCCGAACTCGGAAGCCAGCGGCTTCGATGCAGAGAGCAAGCCCAATACAACGATTAGTAGCAGGCGAGTCATGGTTCCCTCCTGTAAACCAAATTAAAAGGGCACCGCATGCGCCCATTCAGGACAGTACGGCGTCTCTATTCTAACTATATAGAATTTATGGACTCACCATGCGCGATTCTGAGCCACTTTCTCAGATGGCAGGCGGCTTCATTGGGTGTCGGGCCGTAGAAAGGCATCAATGCGGACGTCTTCCCGGAGACTCGAGCTAATCGAGCACGCCATGTGTTGGCATCGACTGGGGAAACCTCGATGAGGTAAGCCTGCCCGTTGATGGTTTCTTCAAAACGATGAACGATCACGA
>CEVM01057164.1_pt1 | contig 11488 bp, 13 predicted proteins | sample 531481 | NCBI WGS metagenome assembly CEVM01 (sample SAMEA2623649, study PRJEB7988) | marine metagenome | biome: marine biome (ENVO:00000447); feature: mesopelagic zone (ENVO:00000213) & marine oxygen minimum zone (ENVO:01000065); material: "saline water (ENVO:00002010), including plankton...
TGCCGGTCATAGGCCGCGCCGCCCACCAGATCGTGACCGATCTCGAAGGACATGCCGCGATTGGCCTCGAACCAGCCGATCACCTTGACCACCTCGGCCATGACCTCGGGGCCGATTCCGTCGCCGGGCAGAACGAGAAGCGAGAAACGATCGGCCATGCAGTCCTCCTCAGGATCGGGAATGACCCCGGTTAGACCCGACCCGCAGCAGGGTCAAGTTCACGGTGAATTGGGTTGCGGGCGGCGCCTGGCACGCAGAACGGTTGGGACCGCGAGAGGCAAGGGGAATCGACCATGCGAGCGTGGGACATGCTGATGATCACGGCACTGGCCGGAGGCGCGCTGCTGCTGGCCGGAGCCGAGATCTCGTCCGGCGGGCAACGGCTCAGCGTGCCGCTGCCCGATGTCTCGGCCATGAACCGGACCGAGGCCGACATGCTGGCCCGGCAACTGGCCGAGATCGAGGTGATCACCGCGAACTGTCCCGATTATGCCATCACCGATGGCGAATGGACCCTGCTCAGCGGCACCGGCGATCTGCTGGCGGCGCAGATCGGCGTCGACCCCACGCAATATGAACGCGATTATTTCGGACCGGCCTTCACGCTGCTGGACGACCCCTCGTCCTGCGACCGCATCGGCCCCGAGGCGCGGCCGCTGATCGACCGGCTGATCCGGATGGGTGGCGGGACCAAACTGCAGCGATGACCGGCCCTGTCCCTCGGGCCTCGGCTTGATTATGCTGCGGACCGACCCATCGCTCAAAGGCCGCCCATGTCCGATATTCCGCTGGTCGTCGCCCCGAATCTCAAACGCCGCCTTTCGGGCGTCACGGCGACGGTTGTGCGGCTGATCCCGGTTCAGGCAAAGATGATCGCGATCCGCGCCACCGGGCCGGGCCTGCCGCCCGATGTGCCGCATATCCCGCTGCTGCGCGCAGCGACCCTGCCGCGCGACCGCTGGCGTGTCTGGCACGCGCGGCGCAACACGGAAATGCTGCTTGGACTGATCCTGCGCCATCTGCTGGGGCGGAAATACCGGCTGATGTTCACCTCGGCCGCGCAGCGCCGCCATAGCCGCTTCACGAAATGGCTGATTCGCCGGCAGGAGGCGCTGGTGGCGACCACGCCGCAGGCCGCGGCCTATCTGGAACGGCCCGCCCGCGTCGTCATGCATGGCGTGGACACTCGGATCTTCCACCCCGCGCCGGATCGCGCCGCGCTGCGCCGCCAGCTCGGGCTGGATCCGGATGCGGTGCTGATTGGCTGTTTCGGGCGTGTGCGCGAACAGAAGGGCGTCGACCTGCTGGTCCGCGCGGGCCTCGATCTGCTGGCCGCCCGACCGCGCGCGCAGATCATCTTCACCGGGCGCATTACCCCCGACAACCGCGCCTTCGCCGACGGGTTGCAGGACCGGATCGGCAGGGCCGGGTTGCAGGACCGGATCCGCTTTCTGGGGGAATTGCCCTGGGACCGGCTGGTGCGGCATTACCAGGCCCTGGACCTTTTCGCCGCGCCCGCCCGCTGGGAAGGCTTCGGTCTGACCCCGCTGGAGGCGATGGCCTGCGGCGTTCCCGCCATCGGTGCCCGCGTCGGCGCCTATGAGGCGCTGATCCGCGACGGCGAGACCGGCAGCCTGGTCCAGACCGGCGATGCGGGGGCCTTGTCGGCGGCGCTGGCCCGCTGGCTGGACGACGATGCGGCGCGCGCGGCCGCGGGACGCGCGGCGCGCATCCATGTCGAGGCGAACCACTCGATCCAGGCCGAGGCTCGCGCGCTGGTCCGCATCTATCACGATCTGCTGTCGCAGCCATGAACCGCCTGCGCTTTCTGGCCGCGCGCAGCCTGCGCCAAGAGACCGCGCTGATGCGCCTGTCGGTGCCGCAACGGGAACTGCTGGCCGATCTGGCCGGCCGGTCGGTCGCGCTGATCGGCAATGCCCGCGCATTGGCCGAGGCGGCCCATGGCTCCGCCATCGACAAAGCCGACCTGGTGATCCGCATCAACCGCGCGCCGATGCCCGCGGCCCCCAGCCATGGCAGCCGCACCGACTGGCTGGCCCTGGCGGTGCGGCTGGCCGCGCCTGATCGCGACCGCATCGGGCCCGCGCGCATCCTGTGGATGTCGCCCAAGCGCAAGCGGCTGGACTGGCGGACGGCGGCCAGCCCCGGCTTCTATCTGCATCCGCTGGGCGATTATTGCGCCCTGCGCGACCGGCTGGGCGCGCCGCCCACGACAGGGGCGATGCTGATCGACCTTGCGCTGCGGTCCGGGCTTGCCTCGCTGACACTCTATGGTTTCGATTTCTTTGCCAGCCAGAGCCTGTCGGGACGTCGCACCGCCGCGCAGGTGCCACATGATTTCGGCGCCGAAGCGGCCTGGGTCGGGGACATGCAGCGCCGCGACCCCCGCCTCGACCTGGTGGCTTGAGACCGCGAAGGGGACGGGACGGGCGCAGCCCGTCCCGGTCGCTGCCGCTGGGCGTCTATCCGCGATCGGGGCGCGGCCGGGCACCGCCTGCCTGCGAGGCTCCGCCCCTTCCATCCCGCCCTCGCCTGCGCTACACGCCGCCAACCGCAGAAGACAGGAGTCCCCAATGGGCTACAAAGTCGTTGTTGCCGGCGCCACGGGCAATGTGGGCCGCGAGATGCTGAACATTCTGGACGAGCGCCAGTTTCCGGTCGATGAAATCGCCGTCCTGGCCTCGCGCCGTTCGCAGGGCACCGAGGTCAGTTTTGGCGACAGGACCCTGAAAATCCAGGATATCGACCAGTTCGACTTTGCCGGCTGGGACATCGCGCTGTTCGCCATCGGGTCGGACGCGACGAAGAAATACGCCCCCCTCGCGGCCAAGGCCGGTTGCGTGGTCATCGATAACAGCTCGCTCTATCGCTATGATCCCGACGTCCCGCTGATCGTGCCCGAAGTGAATCCGGAGGCGATCACCGGCTATTCGAAAAAGAACATCATCGCCAATCCCAATTGTTCGACCGCGCAGATGGTGGTGGCGCTGAAGCCGCTGCATGACCGGGCGCGGATCAGGCGGGTGGTCGTCAGCACCTATCAATCCGTCAGCGGCGCGGGCAAGGAAGGCATGGACGAGTTGTGGGACCAGACGAAGGGCATGTATGTGCCCGGTCAGGAGGTCGCGCCCAACAAGTTCCAGAAACAGATCGCCTTCAACGTCATCCCGCAAATCGATGTCTTCATGGATGACGGCTCGACCAAGGAAGAATGGAAGATGGTCGCCGAGACCAAGAAGATCGTCGATCCCGCGATCAAGGTGACGGCCACCTGCGTTCGCGTGCCGGTCTTCGTCGGCCATTCCGAGGCCATCAATATCGAGTTCGAGGATTTTCTGGACGAGGACGAAGCCCGCGACATCCTGCGCGAGGCGCCGGGGATCCTTGTCGTCGACAAGCGCGAACCCGGCGGCTACACGACCCCGGTCGAATGCGTCGGCGACTTTGCCACCTTCATCAGCCGCATTCGTCAGGATTCGACCATCGAGAACGGCCTGAACATCTGGTGCGTCAGCGACAACCTGCGCAAGGGCGCCGCGCTGAACGCGGTGCAGATCGCGGAACTGCTGGGCAACCGGGTGCTGAAGAAGGGCTGATCGTGTTCGACTGGATCGCCAGCTTTCTGGAAGGCGGCGGGCCCTGGGGCATCGCCGCCCTCATGTTTCTGGAAAACGTCTTTCCGCCGATCCCGTCGGAACTGATCATGCCGCTGGCGGGATATAACGCCGCGCGTGGGGTGGCCTCGTTCTGGGTCAGCGTCGCCGCCGGCGCGGCCGGTTCGCTGGCGGGTGCCTATCTGTGGTATATGATTGGCGTCGCCTACGGGCCGGTGCGGCTGCGCCGGCTGATCGCGCGCCACGGCCGCTGGCTGACGATGACCGAGGCGCAGCTTGACCGCGCGCAGGGCTGGTTCGACCGGCATGGCCGCTCGGTCGTCTTTTTCGGCCGCTTCGTCCCCACCGTGCGGACGCTGATCTCGGTCCCCGCCGGGCTGGCGCGGATGTTCCTGCCGCGCTTTCTTCTGTTCTCGGGCCTGGGCAGCCTGATCTGGACCATGGCGCTGGCGGCGGCGGGCTACTGGTTGCAGGACCGCTATGACCGGGTTGACGCCTGGCTGAACCCGGTCTCGACCGCGGTGGTCGTGCTGTTGGCCGCCGCCTATCTGTGGCGCGTCATGCGCTGGCGTCCCGACAGCTGATCAGATTTCGGTCCAGCGTCGGCCCGCGTTCTCGGCCTGCCACAGGGTGCCTTCGCGGATGTCGTGGACCAATCCGTGCAGCGACAGTTCGTCCGCCTGCACCGCCGCTTCGACGAAGGGGAATGTCATCAGGTTGCCGATCGAGACCATCACCGCCTCGCGTTCCAGCGCCCGGATCTGCTGGTCTTCGGGCAGGTCCTTGATCCGTTCGTAGCCGGGGCGCAGGATATCCATCCAGCGACCGACGAAGCTGGACTTTTCCTCCAGCTCCGGGGCCTGCCCGGAACACATGGCATGGCAGCCCGCGACCCCGCCGCAGTTGGTATGCCCGACCACGATCAGATGCGCCACCTTCAGCGCCATGACCGCGTATTCCACCGCCGCCGAGGTGCCGTGCTGCATCCCATCGGGCGCATATGGCGGCACCAGGTTGGCGATGTTGCGATGGATGAAGAATTCGCCCGATTCCGCGCCGAAGATGCCGGTCACGTGGACCCGCGAATCGCAGCACGAGATCACCATCGCCCGCGGTCGCTGCCCGTCATCGGCCAGCCGCCGGAACCAGGCGCTGTTTTCCGCATAGGAGGTCGCCTTCCAGCCATGATAGCGGCCGACCAGGTATTGCGGCAGGGGACGGACATGATGCATTTCGAACCTCGCGCGTTTGCCGCTTGATAGGCAGGGATTGAACAAAATTCGAGCGGTTTCTTCCACCGCGATCAAGTCTTTCTTCATGGCTGGACGTCATGGTGCCCCGACATGTGGGAACACGGGCAATGTGTTGGAGAAGACGATGGCACAGATCAGGACGTTGCCGGTGACAGAGCCGGTTCGCGTCGATGTCAGGCGCGTGGGCGATATCGTGAACGAACTGGGCGAAAGCGCGGCGCAGAATGTGATCGAACTGGCGCTGGAACAGCTTGCCGGCGCACTGACCGCCACCGACGAGGCTCTGGCCCGGGGCGATCTGGCGGGCGCAACCGGACATGCCGACCAATTGTCACGGCTGGCCTGGCAGATCGGGCTACTGTCGCTGGCCGGCGTGGCTATGGATCTGTGCGCCTGCGCCGAAAGGCACGATCCCGGCGCGCTGGCGGCGGTTCGGGCGCGGCTGATGCGGGTCGGCAACCGCTCGCTGACGGCGATCTGGGACCGCGCCGGGATCGGCTGACCGGTTCTTGCGGGCAGCGGATCACGCTGTAATCTGGCCCGCGATCAAGGAAGGATCCACCATGCAGCCCGATTTCGCCCCCCCGACCGAGGATTCCCTGCCATTCTGGCCGCTCTGGCAGGATTCCGACCTGCCCGCTGACGCCGATGCCGGCCATTGGCCATCGGCCGGCGGCTTTTCTGGAAAGGCGGGCCAGATCTGCCTGCTGCCCGACGCGAATGGCGGGTTGCGCGGCGCCCTGCTGGGGCTGGGGCCGCGATCCAAAGCCGGCCGCGAACGCTTTGCCCTGGCCCGCGCGACCGGGCTGCCGAAAGCCGTCTGGCGGCTGGCGGCGTTGCCCGAGGGACTGGACCCGGACGAGGCCGCGCTGGCGCTGCTGCTGGGCCAGTATCGCTTTGCCCGCTACAAGGGCCCGGCCTATGACGGACCGCGCTTTCAGGTGCCCGAGGGCGTCGACGGCCCGCGCCTGCAAGCCGTCGCGCGCGGCGAGTTCCTGTCCCGCGACCTGATCAACACGCCCGCCAGCGACATGGGCCCCGATGCGCTGGAAAAGGCCGCGCGCGCGCTGGCCAACGAGATCGGCGCCGGTATCGAGGTGACGACCGGGCCGGCGCTTCTGAAACAGAACTTTCCGCTGATCCATGCGGTCGGTCGGGCGGCCGAACAGGCACCCCGGCTGATCGACATCCGGCTGGGCGGCGAGGGACCGGCGCTGACCATCGTCGGCAAGGGCGTCTGTTTCGACACCGGCGGGCTGAACCTGAAGCCCGGCACGGCCATGGCGCTGATGAAAAAGGACATGGGCGGCGCGGCGACCGCGCTTGGCCTGCTGAAGATGCTGGCCGGCACCGGCGCGGCCGGGGGGCGGCGCATCCGGGTGCTGATCCCGGCGGTGGAAAACAGCGTCGCGGGCAATGCCTTCCGGCCCGGCGACGTGCTGACCAGCCGCAAGGGCCTGTCGGTCGAGATCAACAACACCGATGCCGAGGGGCGGCTGGTTCTGGCCGACGCGCTGGCCTTCGGGGCCGAGGAAAGTCCCGATCTGATGATCTCTTACGCCACCCTGACCGGTGCCGCGCGGGTGGCGCTCGGCCCCGACATTCCGCCCTTCTATTGCGACGACGACGCGACCGCGAGGGCCTTGGCGGACGCCTCGATGGCCGTGTGCGACCCGCTGTGGCGAATGCCGTTCTGGCAAGCCTACGAGCCGATGATCGAACCGCAGATCGCCGATCTGGACAACGCCCCCGCGGGCGGCATGGCGGGTTCGATCACTGCCGCGCTGTTCCTGCGCCGATTCGCCGAAGGCGCGGGCCGCTATGTGCATCTGGACATCTATGGCTGGCAGCCGACCGCCGCGCCGGGACGCCCGAAAGGCGGCGTCGGACAGGGCGGACGGGCGCTGCTGGCCGCCCTGCCCGAGGTGCTGGGATGAGCCTTGATCGCCGGCTGACGCCGGCCACTGACCGGATCGCACTGGAGACTCTGCGCGGCATCGTCGACCGGCCGGACTACACTCCCGGCCGGCCTGCGCGGCTGGCCGTGCCACTGGCCGACCTGATGAACGTCCCCGAAGGCCGCCGCGAAAGGCAGCTGAATTTCGGCGCCGACCTGACCGTGATCGACACGCAGGGCGACTGGGTCTTCGCGCAGGCGGCTATGGACGGCTATTGCGGCTGGCTGCGCGCCGCCGCGCTGAGCGACGACATGCCGCCGATCACCCACCGCGTGACCGCGCCGGCGACCCATCTCTATCCGGCCGCCGACATGAAGCGTCACCAGTTGCACGCGCTGTCCATCGGCGCGCGCCTGTCGGTCGTGGAGGTCGAGGGGAATTTCGCGCGCCTCGCCGCCGGCGGATACGTCCCTGTCCAGCACATCGGCGACCGGCCCGCGACCGATCCAATCGCCGTTGCGGAAACCCTGCTGGGCACGCCCTATCTGTGGGGCGGCAACAGCGATTGGGGCATCGATTGTTCCGGCCTTGCCCAGGCTGCGCTGACCGCCTGCGGTACCGCCTGTCCCGGCGACAGCGACCTGCAACGGGCGGCCTTTCCGGCGGTCGACGACATCCGGCGCGGCGATCTGCTGTTCTGGCCGGGCCATGTGGCGCTGGCGGCCTCGGCCGAACTGATGATCCACGCGACGGCATGGAAGATGGCCGTGATCCGGGAACCGATCGCCCTGGCCATCGCCCGCATCGACGCCGCGGGCGAGGGTCCGTTTCTCGGCGCGCACCGGCCGCAATGACCGACCCCGGATGATTACAGGTTGAAGACCCGCTCGGGCTGGACCGTGCCGCCCTGATAGCGGCCGATGCAGACCGGCCCGCGAGCATCCGCGACCCAGACCAGTTCGCCCCATTCCGCACCTCCGGTGACCTCGCCCGGATTGCCGTTGCGGATTCGGATCGCGCCTTCGGGCGTGGCGCGCAGCGCGGGAAGGTCGGTCAGCGCGGCCTCCAGCGGCAGCAATCGCGCCTGAATCCGGTCCTGCGCCTCGCGGTCGATCCCGTCGAAGCTCATGCCGTCCTCGACCTCGAAGGGACCGGACCAAGTGCGGCGCAGGCTGGCGACATGGCCCAGGCAACCCAGATCGCGGCCAAGATCGCGGGCGATCGAGCGGACATAGCCGCCCTTGCCGCAGACCATTTCCAGCCGCGCCGTGTCGCCATCAGCCTCGATCAGGGACAGGCTTTCGACCCACAGGGGCCGCGCGGCCAGATCCGGATCCTCGCCCTCGCGCGCCAGATCATAGGCTCGCGCGCCATCGACCTTGACGGCGGAAAAGGCGGGCGGAACCTGCATGATCTCGCCGACATAGCCGGGCAGGGCCGCCTCGATCGCGGCGCGGTCGGGCCGCGTCTCGCTGCGCCGGACGACCTGACCCGAGGCATCGTCGGTCGCCGTCTCGGCCCCCCAATTGACCACGAAATCATAGCATTTCAGGGCATCCGTCAGAATTGCCACGGTCTTCGTGGCCTCGCCCAGGGCAACGGCGAGAACACCGGTCGCGTCCGGATCCAGCGTTCCGGCATGGCCCGCCTTTCGGGCGTCCAGCGCCCAGCGGACCTTGTTCACGACCGAGGTCGAGGTCACGCCCGCGGGCTTGTCCACGATCAGCCAGCCCGACACGTCGCGACCCTTCTTGCGTGCCATCGGTTCACCCCCGGTTTGCCAAGGCGCGCGGGATAGCCGCAGCGCCGCCGCCGGTCAACCCGAGCCGTTGACCAGCCCGATCATCGGCCCCATGCTGCGGCCGAAATCGGCCCGCCCCAGGCCCGGCGCGTAGAGCCTGCTGATGGAGCCGTCCAGATACAGCGCGTTCCGCGCGCCCAGCCCGTCACGGAACATCTGACCGAACTCGTAGAACGTCACCGGATTTTCCGAGATCGCGAACCAGGCGGTCCGCCCGTCAGCCGAGACACCGACGCCGTTGCGGATATTGCGGCTTTCGGAATCGACCAGAAAGCGCGGATGCAGCTTGCCGTCGATCACCAGCATGGGCCCCGATTGCGTGGCCAGCCGGCATTCGGGCGCCTCATCGGCGAAGCTGCGGCTTTCGATCACCTGAAAGGGCCGCTTTCCGCCGCTGCAAAAGACACCATTCGGCAACATTCCGAAATTGCCGCCGCCCGCCTGGGTGGTGATCGGATGCAGTTCCTGGCCGTCAATCACCAGCAGGCCCACAGGGCGGTAATCGGGATGGAACATGCCCGCATTCATCGCAAAGGACAGGCTTTGGCCCTGGGGCAGGCTCTTGCGGACATTGTTGAAGCTGTTCAGGGGCCGCCCGTCGGCATCGTTCTGCCACAATCGCAGATCGGATTCCCGGGCGGCGTCGATCTGGCAGACGACATAGGTCTGTCCGTCCTGATCCATGCGCGTGCAACCGTCCGAAGCGGCGGGCAGTCCCATCGCGAACACCATTCCGACCGCAACGCCAAGCTGGCGTTGCAGTTCAATCAGCATCGCGATCATCAGGTGCCTCGACATCGCGGCGGACCCGTTCTTCCGCGAACAACCGGCGGGTATCGTCCATGCGATCAAAGGTCTCGTCCAGCTGGAACCGCAGCCGAGGCGCGTATTTCAGCGTCATCGCCCTGGCCACCAGGTGCCGCAATTCCGGCGCGTTGCGGCGCAGGGCCTCCAGCGCGCCATCGGCGTCGCGACCGCCCAGAGGCAGCACATAGGCCGTAGCCACCTTCAGATCGGGCGAGGTCCGCACCTCGCCCACGGTGATCGAATGGCGGTTCAGGTCCGGATCGTGCACATCGCCGCGTAGCAGCACGTCCGACAATGTGCGGCGAATCAGCTCGCCCACGCGAAGCTGGCGTTGCGACGGGCCCTGGCCCTGGCCCTGGGGAAAACGGTTCTGTGCCATCCGCCCCGATGTAGGGGGTCGCGGGCCGCGCCGCAACGGGATATGACGCGGCAAAAGGACAGGGAGGCCATGGGATGAGCGATTTCGAACAGACCGGAACCGGCGACGCGCCCGGCATCGTGGTGACCGGTGCCTCGGGACGGATGGGCCGGATGCTGATCCGGCTGCTGCTGAACAGCGATCAGGCACGGCTGGTCGGCGCGCTGGAGCGTCCGGGCCATGACTGGATCGGGCGCGACATTGGCGAGGCGATGGGCGGGCAGCCGGCCGGGGTGATGGTCAGCGACGATGTCGTCACCGTCATCGCCCGCGCCCAGGCGGTGATCGACTTCACCGCGCCTTCCGCGACCCTCGGCTTCGCCGAACTGGCCGCGCAAGCCCGCGCTGTTCACGTGATCGGAACGACGGGGCTGGAAGAGACGGACCTGGCACAGATCGCCGCCGCCGCGCGCCACGCGCCGATCATCCGGGCCGGCAACATGAGCCTCGGCCTCAACCTGCTGGTCGGCCTGACCCGCAAGGTCGCCGCGGCGCTTGGCGAGGATTGGGATATCGAGGTGGTCGAGACCCATCACCGCATGAAGGTCGATGCGCCCTCGGGCACCGCCCTGATGCTGGGCGAGGCAGCGGCCGAGGGGCGCGGCGCATCGCTGACCGATCTGCGCATACCCGCCCGCGAGGGCATCACCGGCGCGCGCGCCCCGGGCGGCATCGGTTTTGCCGCCATTCGCGGCGGCGACGTGGTGGGCGAGCACGACGTCATCTTCGCCACTCCGGGCGAACGTCTGGTGCTGCGCCATCTGGCCAGCGACCGCGCGATCTTCGCCCGCGGCGCTATTCGTGCGGCGCTGTGGGGCCAGGACAAGGGGCCGGGACAATACGACATGGCCGATGTTCTGGGCCTGACCTGAAGACCACCCTGCCCGCGACTGATTCGGCGTCGCTTCGCGCCAGAATTGACTGCCGTCCCGTTCGCCTCACCCACCGATTGCGAGACCTTGGTTAACGCCAGCGTCAAACCAGTCTTTTTGGTCAAGTGGCCCCCGCACGGCATTCCATTTTGTTGCATTCATCTCCACCGCGTCGCTTACATGCGATGACGCAGCCGAAGTATCGGATTGCCACAACCCTTTGCTTACTTGGTGAGAGTTATGAAAGTTCTTAAGGTTCTGGCGGTCGCGGCCGCTCTTTCGCCCTTCGCCTTCGCGGCCCGGGCAGCAAGCGTTGACGTGTCGCTGGATTACACGGTCGGCAAGTCGGTTTCGATCAGCCACCCCGAGGCGGTGGCAAGCTCGGTCAAGGCATCGGCCTTTCATCTGACCGGCTCGGAAGGGATCGGAAAGTTCGTCGCGTTCTGCGTGGACATCGCGACCCGGCTCAGCCTGCCCAGTTCCTATCAGGTCGTCGGCAGCAACAGCACGACCGCCAAGCTGCAGAACCTGTTCGATGCGAATTACCGCAATGTAAGCACCAGCAATGCCAACCAGTCGGCCGCCTTTCAGCTGGCGATCTGGAAGACGATCTACAACGGCTTTTCCTGGAGCGGCGCCAGCAGAACGGTCAACAGCCTGACCGCCGGCTACATGTCCAGCGCGGCTTCTTACAGCGGCGACAAGATTTGGCGCCTGACCTTCCTTGACGGCGACAAGACGCAGGATCTGGTGACCGCCGACATGGCACCCTCGCCCGTTCCGCTGCCGGCCACGGCGCTGCTG
>CEVM01261735.1_pt1 | contig 11484 bp, 7 predicted proteins | sample 531481 | NCBI WGS metagenome assembly CEVM01 (sample SAMEA2623649, study PRJEB7988) | marine metagenome | biome: marine biome (ENVO:00000447); feature: mesopelagic zone (ENVO:00000213) & marine oxygen minimum zone (ENVO:01000065); material: "saline water (ENVO:00002010), including plankton...
TTAAAGTCACGCGGGCACCGCTCGTCTCGGCGTAGCTGACACAGCGATCTTGCAAATCAACAGTAGGCCACAACGCCTCGGGGGCTGCTAAACGAACTTCCATGCCAAGCTTGGAGCCACCGACTAGCAAAGAGTTACCCATGTTACTGCGCGCATCGCCCAGGTAGCAGTAGCAGATCTCGTTCAACGGCTTGTCGCAATGCTCGGTCATGGTCAACACGTCAGCCAGAATCTGCGTTGGGTGATACTCGTCGGTAAGACCGTTGTACACGGGTACTCCGGCGTGCTCAGCAAGAGCCTTGACCCGATCTTGCGCGTAACCTCGATATTCGATGGCGTCGTACATTCGACCCAGGACCCGCGCCGTGTCCTTCATCGATTCCTTGTAACCAATCTGCGATCCGGACGGGCCAAGATAGGTAGCTTGGGCACCTTGGTCGTAGGCGGCCACTTCGAAGGCACAGCGGGTTCGGGTCGAGGCTTTCTCGAAAATTAGGGCGATGTTTTTACCTCTAAGACGCGGCTCTTCGTGACCTGAATGCTTGGCTGCTTTAAGTTCACGAGACAGTTCCAAAAGGCCGCAAATCTCTTCGGCACTAAGGTCCTCTAGGGTCAAAAGACTTCTGTTCTTCAAATTCACAGGCAGGTCACTCTCTAAAGTACAGAAATCATCGGAACATTCTAGGTAGCCGTACCTTCTTCTGTCTGGAATTCCAGATCTACAGGCTTGGAAAGGAAACGGTGAATACCTATAAGAATGCCCGCACTAATCGGCAGGGCCAGCCACCACGGTAGGCCGAAGCCGGTGGGGATGGTGCCAATCATGACCCCGACGGACCCTACTAGAAGAGCATACGGCAACTGCGTACGAACATGGTCAATGTGGTCAGAGCCACTGGCCATCGACGACAGGATCGTGGTGTCTGAGATTGGCGAGCAATGATCTCCCCACACCGAACCAGCGAGTACACAAGCAACGGTCGAGTAGATGATGCCGTAGTTCTCTGGCGTCGCCATATTACTTGCCTGCATCACAGCCCAGCAGAGCGGCAAAACAAGCGGCATCAGGATGCCCATGGTTCCCCAGCTCGATCCAGTAGCAAAGGCGGTCGCCGCCGACAGGATGAAGACGAGCGCCGGTACAAACCCAGGGTGCAGTGCATCACCGAGGACGGAGACCAAATAGCCAGCAGTGTTCAGCACTTCGGTGACCGCCGACAGTGACCATGCCAGCACCAAGATGATCATTGCGATCATCATCGCCTTAAGGCCAGCGTACCAAGCGTCAACCGTTTCAGCGATCGTTAAGATGCGCTGGCCTATAGACAAAGCGGCGGCGGTGAAAGCCCCAAGCAAAGATGCCCACATCAACGCTTTGTAGGAGTCCGCCGAGCCTATGATCTCGCGCAAGCCATTGCCTTCCCCTGTCACGTAGAGCCCCACAAGCACTCCACTAATAAGCACCGAGATCGGGATCATCGCGTTGACCGCACGCTGTGGCTGCCCTTCCTTCGGCACCAGTTCACGGGCGCCGCCCGCCGATTCGTCGACGCGGGCAGCGGGTGAAAGAACCTGCCCCTTCGTCCGGGCGCGAATCTCAGCATGATACATGGGCCCGAAATCACGCCCCGAAAGTGAGACGAGGAAAACAAAGAACATCGCCAAAATAGGATAGAAGCTGTAGGGAATCGATTTCAGAAAAACGGTATAGGCAGCCTCGCTATATCCGTCCATTTGCTGCATGCCGGTCGCGATCTGTCCCACCTCGAAGCCGATCCAGGTGGTCACAAACGCCACGCAGGCAACAGGTGCGGCGGTGGAATCGACGATGTAGGCAAGCTTCTCACGGGATACGCGCAGCTTGTCAGTAACCTGCCGCATCGTGTTGCCAACGACCAGAACGTTGGCATAGTCGTCAAAGAAGATGACGAGACCGAGTACACCAGTCGCCACCTGTGCCCTCTCAGGCGTACGCGCAAACGGAACGATCTTGTTGACCACCCCTTGCATGCCGCCGTTCCTAGAAACGATTCCTACCATGCCACCAATCATAAAGGTGAAAAGGATGATCGCCGCGTGGTCGGGATTAGCTATCGCCTCAAGCACGTACACCTGAAAAGCGTTAAGTAAACCCCAGCCCACACCAACGATGGAGAATCCGTGGACTGCAAACGCTCCGAACCAAAGACCCAGGAAGAGTGCCGGGATGACGTTCTTGGTAATCAGAGCGACACCAATCGCGATCAGGGGTGGCAGGATCGAAACCCATCCCGGAATCACCCGTACCGAAGCCTCCGCCATGATCGAGCCATTGATCAGCAGCTCGATCTCCGCCGGCCCGGTCGACGAAACAACTATATCGGCAACGATGAAGCTTCCATTTTCTTCCACCTCAGCGATTAGGGTCTCGCCCCCGACTCGTACCGCAAGCACATCCGAACCAGAGACTTTGCCCGTGACTGAGACGTCAAAAGGAACGCCGGCTAGAGCTAGCACGGGCTCAATCTCGTAATCCTGTGCCCAAGCTGGGCTCACGCAGAAGCAGAGCAACGCAGCTATCGCCCATACCGGTATTGCCCATCGTGTATACATGGCTCCTCAGTCGCCTTCCAGGGTGCACTCGGCGCGTGACTTAAAGGACATCGACGCTCCGAATACGCCCGACCAAACGAAATCCTCAAGCTCCTTACGTTGACGCGGCTCCCTTTCTGCCGCTTGTAGATCCGACGGCAGTTTCTCGGTGTCACCGGGGTAACCGAGAGCGATCCCGGCGACTGGATCATAGTCATCGGGAATGTTCAGCGTCGCACGTGCCTTGTCTTGGTTGAAACCACCCATCTGGTGCGCCACCAGTCCTAGGTCAGTCGCCTGAACCAGCATCAATGCCACAGCCTGACCGAGGTCATGGTAGGCATGGCGATTCGGTCGGCCGTTGTGGTCGAGGGTCAACTTGGCGACTGAGATCATCAGCACCGGAGCTAACTCGGCCCAATGGCGGTTCCCTTCAACTAGGCAATCCGCAATAGAACGGTGGGCATCCAAGTCGTTCTTGGTAGCGACAATGAAACCCCAAGGCTGCATATTGAATGATGAAGGCGCCCAGCGGGCTGCCTCAAAAATACGGTAGAGATTGCCAGTTTCAACTGGCCGTGGCGCAAAAGCACGCGGGCTCCAACGTGCTGCAATGAGCTCGTGAATCGAGTGTTTTGTGTCCGCAGGCTTGTCCATGATGAAGACGGTAGAATACCGCGAACCGTGGCAGGCACATGACAATCTGCCAAACAAGACGGGGCGTAGTGTCTAACAAGATCTGTGCCGACAACGTAAGACGTTTCCAAAAAGGGGATCAGGACAACAGAAAGAGCGATGCAGCAATCGGTCAGTATCCAATCGCCATCCCATCTTTTCGCGGGTCGCTCCCCCCATGCAACATGCCCGTAATGAAATTAATCAGAATCGCTTGGTAACCGCCCATCGAGCCGCCTCCGGACCGACGTACAGTGTGACCACGGCGCTCGAGCTCCGCCACTACTTCGTCGGGAATACCCCACTCAAGGGCTATTGTGCCACCCTGGGAACGGGCCACACCCTCCGACGAATCTGGAGAATGGCGAAATCTGGCCGAGTCACCGGCCTCCTGCAGGTTCATCCCGAAGTCGATAATGTTAGAGAGCACCTGAGAGTGCCCTTGCGGCTGCATGTTCCCGCCCATGACTCCATATGAAAGCCACGGAACCCCGTCCTTGGTGACCATTCCCGGCATGTTGGTGTGCAGCGATCGCTTGTGGGGTCCGATTTCGTTGAAATGTCCCGGCTCCATCGAAAAGCCACTTGCACGATTCTGCATTGCGAAACCGACGTCTCCCGGCACAACCTTGGAACCGAATGCCGAGAAGATGCTCTCGATCATCGAAATGGCATTGCGATCCTTGTCAACAACGGTGAAATAGACCGTGTCACCGTGCTCGAGAGGATCGTCCATTGTGGCCCGAAACGGTGAAACCTCGACCAGTGCCCGTTCCATGTCAATTAGCGAGGCACGTTTTTCGCCGTATTCCTTCGAGATCAGATACTCCACTGGCAACGTCCCGAACTCAGGGTCGGCGACGTACTCACCACGATCAGCAAAAGCAAGCTTCTTGGCCTCGACCATCACGTGCAAAGCATCGGCAGAGTTCTGTCCAGCGGATGCGAGGTCGAACTGTTCCATGATGTTAAGCATCATCAGTGCTGTGATGCCGTGGCTGTTCGGTGGTAGCTGCCAAACGTCGTAGCCACGGTAATTCGTCGACACCGGATCGACCCATTTGGAGCTGTGCTCGGCAAAGTCCTGCATGGTCAAAACGGCGCCGTTCTCTTGTCCCCAGGTTACGATCCGCTCAGCGATCGCGCCCTTATAGAAACCGTCCCTTCCCTGCTCGGCAATCAGCTCGTAGCTGCGCGCCAAGTTAGGGTTACGAAATACTTCGCCCGCACGTGGTGCCCGGCCCTCGGGCAGGTAAGTTGCCGCCGAATCGGGCCATCGGCTAAGTGCCTCCTCCCCAGCACGCCAGTTACCTGAGATAACGTCGGTGACAGGAAATCCGTTGCGAGCGTAGGCAATCGCCGGGGCTAGAACCTCTTCGAAACTCAGGTTGCCAAAGCGTCCGAGTAACTCGGCCCAACCATCAACCGCTCCTGGGACCATCCACGAGAGGGTTCCAGAGCCCGGATTCCTCTCAAGTCCCCGTTCTTCTAGAAGCTCGCGAGTAAAACCGTAGCCTGAACGCCCAGTGGCGTTGAGCGCATACATCTGTTCAGTCTCGGCGTCCCAAACTATCGCAAACATGTCACCGCCGATGCCGTTCATGTGAGGTTCCACCAGGCCAAGCATGGCGTTTACAGCAACTGCAGCATCAATAGCGTTGCCACCAGACTTGAGAATGTCGATGCCAACCTGTGCGGCTAGTGGCTGGCTTGCCGCCACCATGCCATGAGGTGCGATTACTTCGGAGCGACTGCCGCGTCGGGCACGCGCCGGTCGTCCGTATCCGTAGCCCATTTCTTGCTCCACTGTCTGCTGCTGGAAAGCCTTTGCCGAGATGATGTACCCGGAGAAGGGGCCCCCCTGTCTGGCCAGCGCCGTGAGGGCGATCAATGTGAGAACCACTAAGGGCACCTTGACGCGACGGGTCATGGTCTTTACTCCGGAAACAGAAAGCGGACCAGCTCGAGCCACGATCTGCATAGTCGAGGATGTTGGAAATCGGGGCGAAGTTTAGCAGGGCCAGCTGATAATCACGCGGGCAGCGACAATCGGATGAAATGAATATCGATACAACGGCCTAAACGTTACAACGCCGTCGGCAGGAAAGGGGCAGGACACGTTCAACGATTTGAGTTTAAGGCACGGTGGCGCTGGCGAAGTACTTCATACAAAACCACCGCGACAGTGTTGGCAAGATTAAGCGAACGTAGTTGTGGATCGACCATAGGCAACCGCAACATGTGGTCATTGTGAGATTGACGAATTCCAAGAGGCAACCCATCACTCTCGCGACCGAACACCAGAACGGTACGCGGCGGGAACAGCACGTCCCAGTAGTCACGAGTCCCTTCCGACGAGAAAAAGAACGGTTCTCCGAACTCTGGGAGCTTCTTCTCGAGGAGTTTCCAATCAGGCCAGATGAGAGGGTTCACGCGCGGCCAGTGGTCAAGGCCAGCGCGCTTCACACGTGCATCATCAAGTGAAAAGCCGAGCGGCTCAACCAGGTGCAGTTGGGCCCCAGCAGCTAAGCAGGTGCGCCCGGAACTGCCCGTGTTGCCATGGATTTCTGGTTTCACCAGGACAACGTGCAGGTCAGCCTCAAGTGTCTCACGAGTAGCGGTTACTAAATCACTCATCTGCACGGTTCCCAAGTGCTTTGCGCCTCACGCAGCAGACTTCGACTGGCCCAACTTAAGGTGGCCGCGCGCGAGACCATCCATAGGGTCATAGCTAACCAAAGAATGTGGTTGTCGCCCCGGGCAACTGCAACCCAGGCCACGGGCCCGAAGATCAGGATAGTTGAGAACAACATCGAGTTGCGCAGCACACGGCCCGCCGTCAAACCAAGAAAAAACCCATCGTAGATATACGCAGTGGAGCCGAAAAGCAGTACCGGAATCAACCAATATCCAAATCGTGTTGCCACCTCAACGACCTCCTGGTGCGACGTCAGCAATGGGTACAGGAATCCTGGCGCTATCACGACGAGCACAGCGAAACCGAGCGCGCAGGCAAAACCAACTACAAGGGATAGCCTCAAAAGCTTAAGCAACCCTTTGGGATCACCCTGGCCACGGAAGGTACCCGCCAAGCTTTCAGTCGCAAAGGCAGCCCCATCAATGAAGTGCGAGGCTAGGTACTGCACCCTTAACAGGATCGCATTGGCAGCTAGTACTGTCGTCCCGAGCACAGAACTAAGATTGGTGAACAGACTCAAGGCGGTAATTAAGCCTAACGTGCGGAACAAGATGTCACGGTTCAGGCGCATCAAGCTCGTCAGCCCATGGCGATCGAGGATTTCACCCCACAGCCAAGGCCGCGATTCACGTGACTTCCAGAACAGAATCAGCCCTATGACTACCGCCAGATATTGGCTAATCATCGTTGCCAACCCAGCACCGAACGCCGCCAGGCCGAAACCCAAAACGAATACGTAATCGAGAATGATGTTGCTGACGTTGGCTCCCACAGTGATCAGCAATACCCGACCACTCTCTTCGCGGCCGAGAAACCAACCGATTAGAACAAAGGAACAAAGTGTTGCTGGGGCCCCCCAAACACGGGCGTTGAAATAGGCGACTCCTGCAGCCTCTACGCCTTCAGCCCCCGAAAGCACAGCAAAGCCCCTGATACGAATCGGTACCTGGAGAACAACCAGCGCGGTCCCAATCGAGAGCGCAAGGAACAGCCCACGGTACAACGTCAAGTAGACGGCCTTCATATCGCCTCCGCCCATAGCCTGAGCAGTTGTTCCAGTCGTTCCCATGCGCAAAAAACCGAACGTCCAATAGACGTAGTCAAAAACGATCGAGCCTAGCGCCACACCAGCGAGAAAGCGGATGTCCTCAAGGTGTCCGAGGATCGCGGTATCAACCAAGCCTGCTAAGGGTACGCTTACGGTTGCCATGATGTTGATCGCAGCGAGGCGCAAGTAGCGTCGGCGCAGTGATCGCGGGTGCCTTTCTGACATCCGCGGAGTCTAGCCCGATAGACTCACGACCGCTCTAATCCTTCTGGCAAAAGCACACCAGCAAAAAAACGGGAGCATCAAGCAACCACGCTCCTCTGGCTATAACAAATTCTTGCCACTACCAATTCAATGAATTAAATAGTGGCCCAATAGCCTGGAGACGAACCGATTCATGCTGGCTTATGTGCTCGAATCTTCGCTGGGGATATTTGCGCTAGGTGCAAACAGCCCCAACTGGCGTGGACTGCCATCATCTGGACAACTGGTCTGCTCTCCCGGACGAATCAAGTTCGAACCACCCAATCCAACCAGACGAATGCGCCGGCCATCCAGCGGAACTCGGTCCACCAACTTGCGAGCAACTCTCATTATCTCATCGGCCTGGCGCACCGGCACCATTGGAGTATGCGATCGAGTGATCGTGGTGAAGTCCTGGAAGCGAACCTTCAGGGTCACGGTTCGGGCGCTGAGACTCCAGCGCTCAAGCCCGCGTTCCATGTCGACAACGAACTGCTTGATGTTGGGCCAGACCGCCTCCCATGAAGGCTGGTCGTGTTCATAGGTTGTCTCAGAAGAAATCGACTTGGGCCGACTGGGGGGTTCGACCCGCCGACGATCTCGGCCGTGAGCAAACTCCCACAACTGCCTTCCCCACCTTTCTCCAAAGAGACGCTGAAGATCCTCGAGAGAGCTGGCAGCAAGTTCGCCAATTTGCTTGAAACCATTGGTACGCAACCGCTCAGCGTTGGCCGGACCAACTCCCCAAAGCCTCTCAACCGGCAGGGGAGCAAGAAAGTCCTGTGCCTCCTCGGGTCGGATAACAGTCAGGCCATTCGGCTTGTCGATATCGGAAGCCAGCTTAGCGAGGAATTTGTTGGTCGAAACACCTGCAGAGCCAGTCAACCCGGTTTTGCGATGGATCGAAGCACGAATCGACTTGGCGATGTCGACCGGCGAGCTGATGTGTGCGGTTACGTCCAGGTAGGCTTCGTCCAAAGATGGTTTTTCAACTCTCTTGGTCCAGGCCTCGTAAATAGAGAACACCTGTTCAGAAAGTTCGCGATAACGACCAAATCTTGGTCGCAGAAAAACTGCATTGGGACACGACCGTCGAGCCCGTTCCATGGGCATGGCCGAGTGAACGCCATTCTTGCGGGCTTCGTAGGAAGCGGTAGCGACCACACCGCGACGACCGAGACCACCGACAATGATCGGCTGACCGATAAGATCGGGATTGTCTAGCGCCTCAACGCTCGCGTAGAACGCATCAAGATCGATATGGAGAATCTTACGAGGCCAATTGGTGCCGATCAGATTCGCTGGTGTGGACACGCGGCCATGCTAACAGAAGGTCAGCGACCATTGTCTGAGTCTTTCCGTTCTGGCGAATCTGGTGCGTCCTTTCCTCCAGGCGTTGGGCTTTCAGCCATGATCAGCATCGCAAGTAATGCGCAACGCTCGACCGACTTCGCCACATTGATGCACTCGTGGTTGGCGTGGGCTCCATCCCCTACCGCTCCGAGTCCATCTAGCGTCGCCGCGAATGGGCTAGTCAGGTTACCGTCTGAGCCTCCCCCAGCGATGCCCTGCTCAATTTCCAGGCCCAGATCTCTGGCCGCCTCCAACGCCAGTTGCCAGAGTGCTTGGTTGCGTGGTGTTCGCTCCAGAGGAGCTCGCTCCAACGATTTCTCGACCTTGAGACTTACCCCCTTGGTGGCAGGCTCAAGCCCGTGGATAGCCGCCGTAATTCTTTCTGCCTCGATTGAGTCCGGCACTCGAACGTCGACGATCGCCTGGCTTTCCGGGGCAATCACGTTGGGCCGCAGACCACCATCGATGATGCCAACATTGACGCTTACACCCTTAAGCGGATCATTCAGATCGAATAGTCGCTGAACCTGATGTGAAAGCTCGAGGATGGCGCTCGCACCAGCTTCAGGATCAAGCCCAGCGTGTGCTGCTTTTCCCGTGAAATTGACAACGAACTGACTAACGCCCTTCCTGCCAGTCTTTAGCTTGCCCGACAGCCCCAAAGCCGGTTCCATCACAAACACACGTGATGCGAACTGAGCTAGGCGAACTATATTGGCAGCTGACTCATTACTGCCAATCTCCTCGTCCGAGTTGATGAACACCAGAGGCATGAGGGCCGGTTCAATATCTAACCGGTGCAGAGTCTGCAAAGCAAAGACCGTTTGTGCCAACCCTGCTTTCATGTCGAACACTCCCGGACCGCGCATGATCAAATCGTCAATCTGCACTGGCATTTTCTTCAGGGTGCCAATCGGCCACACAGTGTCACAATGGCCTATGAGGAGCTGCACGGGGCTAAAAGAACCGCTATCGGGCGCGGAAGCAGCAAGGTCAACACCGCCGAAGTCGCTACCGCTTGGCGCCGCTAGCAATTGTCCACCGGACTCGTTGCCAGAGATACGACGTATCTCGTATCCAATCGCGTCGAGCGCCTCCGCAATGAGCTCGAAAATTGGCTCTTGTGACTCGGGAACCAACGACGGGCTTTCATGAACAACGAGCTTCTCTAGGAAGTCCAAGAACTCGTCGCGCTGCGCTCGCACCGCATTGAGGATCGCGGCTGCAATATCGCTCATCAGAATCGCAGTAGGTACGTCGCCTTAAAGAGGACCGCTCGATCGACCAGACCTGATCCCTCCACAACCTGAGTTTCATTGTAGACGAGGTACAGATCGGATCCCGGAGTATAGATGTAACGGAGCCTGACATTGGCGAGCATCATGTCTTGCTGGCTGTTGTACTGGATCAAGCTACGCATCGACATTTCCGTGGTGAAGTCGAGGTCAGCCCTAAGGCTCGCCAGATCGGTTTCGAACGCCCCCTCCGGAAGATCGATTTCGTTGTGATTCAACGAGAGCGCGAAGCTCAACCTGGAGCCTGGACGCCAACCTGCCTGAACGCGAATTTCGCTCCGGTCGCCGCTCCAAAAACCACCTGTTGTGTAGTTAAAGCTGCCGTCAACTGAACGGCCCGCATCGGACTGAAACTCCAGGTTGACCTCGCTCCATTCGTAGACGCCAGGAGGAATGATGACTCCTGCACTGATCTGGAAAGGGAGTTCAAGTAACTCGTAGGAACGATTGTGCGCCACGCTCACTTTGTCCCCGTATCTCAAGAACATGTCCCAATCGAGGTGCGCATACTTACTCAACAATTCGCCGCCGCGATCGATGGTATGACGGTACATGACGTGCGGACTAAGGTTACGAACGTAACGCGAGTCAGGGAAAAACGGCGTCCAATAGAAACTCGAATCGATAGCCCGGATCCCAGTCCGGGTTACGAAACCCATCTCTGGATTGAAGTTGTCACCAACATCGAGATAGGCGCCACGGACCTGGAAACGCGGTGAGCCCCAGTCGAATTGAATCTGGCCCGCAAAATCGTCTCCGTCGAGGTGCGGCGACTCGGTCTTCATAATCCAAGCGTCAACCGTCGTCTGGTCGTTGATCCCCCAGCGACCATCGAAACCAAGTTCTCGGTTGTAGTCTGTGCTGCTCGCTTGCCGGTTAGTGAACAACACACCAGCGCGCGACCTTTCCCCAACGTCGTAGCTGGCACGGCCTACGATGTAGTTGTTCGAAGGTGATACTTCGCTGCCAGCAGCCGATTCCAAACTCCCACTCTGCATGATTAGTGTGCCTATCGACCACTTGCCCACCTTGCCAGTCAAGCGACCACCGCCGTATAACGGCACCTGCTGGTTGTTGGCGTTAATACCGATTGTGCGGGAGTGGAACCCCTGTACGGTACTCCCCCCTCCCATCCGAGAGCCTCCCCGGCCGGACGAACCACCGCCGAAAGAAAAGAACCCAGCGTTCTCTAGGAAAAAGTCGCGCTTCTCCGGAAAAAACAGAGAGAACCGAGTGAGGTTGATCCTCTGGTTATCCGCTTCGACCTGGGAGAAGTCGGTGTTGACCGTCAAGTCCAGTGTTAGGTTCGGACTGACGCTCCATTTCACATCGCCGCCGATATCGCCGATGTAATCATCCTCGTACTCATAAACATAAGACGGGCCATCGGCGAGCTTGCGATTAAACCCGCCGACCACATAGGGCCGCACTTGTAAATTTCGTGGTTGAGACAATTGAAGGCCCTGGACCATGCCAGACGATGACAATCGAGTCTCGTCGAACTGACGCTCCACCGGGGCCCAATACGCTGTCTCAGTCTTGCGGCGGATAATGCGGCGGAAGTTGATGCCCCAATCACTCCGGTCGATGTTGAAGCGCAG
>CEVM01261734.1_pt1 | contig 11441 bp, 9 predicted proteins | sample 531481 | NCBI WGS metagenome assembly CEVM01 (sample SAMEA2623649, study PRJEB7988) | marine metagenome | biome: marine biome (ENVO:00000447); feature: mesopelagic zone (ENVO:00000213) & marine oxygen minimum zone (ENVO:01000065); material: "saline water (ENVO:00002010), including plankton...
ATATTGAAAACTTTTGTAATATCCATAACGAACTTTTACTTAAGGTGTCTAATTATTTTTGGCCTGGACCTTTGACAATAGTTTTGCCATTAACAGGGACTCTTCCAAAAATTTTAAATAATGATTCAGGATTCATAGGAGTTCGTGTTCCAAATCACATATTTACGCTTGAACTTATAAAGAAATTAAATAGACCATTAACAGGAACTTCAGCTAATATAAGTGGATCTCTTCCTTCTAAAGATGTAAATGTTATAAAAAATCTATTCCAAAATGATGTAGAAAGAATAATTGATATAAAATGTGGTGTTGAAGAACTTTCATCTACGGTTATAAAGATTGATAATAATGAAGAATTAACTGTATTAAGAGAAGGCCCAATTTCTAAAGATGACATTTTTAAGGTTGTAAACAAATAGCATAATGATTCAAATTAGAGAAAAATTAGAAAATATCTTAAATAAAAATGATTTGGGATTGTATACCATGATGAAATACCACTTTGGTTTAGATTCTGAACATATTCCTTATGATTATCCTTTAGGTGAGATTACTAAAAGTATTTCAAATTTTCTAAAAGTTGATGAGAATCTTTCACTCAATATTGCTGCGTCTGTAGAATTACTGAACGCTTCTTTTAACGTTCATGAAGATGTTAGAAATGGAAACACAGAAAGATTTTCTAGAGAATCCTTATGGTGGAAATATGGACCTGCACAGGCAATTAATGTTGGTGATGGATTTCAAGCATTATCAAGAGTTCATTTACTAGAACTCGGAAAAAAATCTAGAGACTATAATACATTTTTATCTTTATTGACAAATTTTGATAATGCAATTATTGAAATTTGTGAAGCAGAGAATAAAGAATTAACATTACAAGAATCACCAATAACTTCAGAAAAAGATTATTTTTCAGTTCTTATTTCCAAATATGGAGCATTGTTAAGTTGTTCTATAGTTTCCTCGGGAGTTCTCTCTAACTATATTAATGAAGACTTAAATAAATTAAGAGAAATTAGTAATTTGATAATTCTTTCTGAAAAAATTAGTCAAGAAATATTACTTTTAGACCAACAAGAGTTAGTAGATTCTCCTAAGTTAGGTTCATTACTTTCAAAAAATAAACCATTGCCAGTGATTTATTGTTTTGAAAGAGGGAACGCTACACATAAACGTATGTTGGGAGAGATATATTTGGATCGAATTATTGATCCAAAAAAAATAGAATCCATCAAGTCAATATGTAAAGAATTGGATACATTTAACCTTGCTCAAGAAAAGTCTAATGAATTTAGACTTCAAAGTGTTGAAATGATGCATTCATTAAAATTTTCGGATGAATTGATCAATTTTATATACGAAAGAATAAAATCCATCTAACTATGATTAGAATCAATAGTATAAAAGGGAATAATTTTAATAAAAAAAAATGTTTATTGCGATTGGATTTGAACATTCCTCTTTCGGATAGTGGAGAAATATTAGATGACACTCGTATCATTGAAAGTATTCCTACTATCAATTATCTTCAAAATCAAAAAGCAATAATTATAATAATCTCTCATATCGGTAGACCAAAAGGAAAATTTGTTAAAGATTTATCATTCTCAAACATATATAAAAAGATCGAAGAATTAATGAATAAAATAATACATTTCATTCCTTTTGAAGAACAAAATAATATAAATGAAATCCTTTCAAAAGCCACCCCAGGGGAAATCTATTTACTCGATAATTTGAGATTCAATAGAGGAGAAGAAGAATCAACTGAAAAATTCATTGAATTTTTATCAAGTTTTTCGGAAGTTTTTATAAATGATGGTTTTGGAACGATACACAGAAATCATGCCTCCATTACAGGAATAGCTAAAGTATTACCATCTTATGGAGGAATTTTATTAGAAAAAGAAATAAATGATATTACTGAATGTTTAAGATATTCATCTAATAGTTCAGTCGCAATTCTTGGTGGATCTAAAATAAGTGATAAAATTCCAATAATAGAAAATTTGTCAAAATCATTTAATGAAATAGTAATCACTGGAGGTATGATTAGACCATTCCTTATTGCTTCAGGGAAAATTGTTTCAGAAGGGATATCAAGTTATACAGATGAAGTAAGAATAGCTGAAAAAATTTTGAAAACTAACGATAAAATATATATACCAGAGCAATTAGTATGTTCTAAAAATCTAAATTCTGAACCTATTTTATTACATTGTAGTCAAATAAAAGAACAAGATAACATTTATGATATAGGCCCTAATTCAATGAAGGAAATAACTCAAAAAATTTTGATTTCAGATAAGATTATCTGGAATGGTCCACCTGGAGTGTTCGAGAATAATAATTTTCAATTAGGCACTAAAACACTGATCATGTCGATAATTCAATCTAAATCAAAAATCAAAGTTGCAGGAGGGGGATCGACAATCGCTGCTATTAATTATTTTAATTCTAATAAGAACTTTACTCACATATCCACTGGTGGAGGAGCTTTTTTAAGATTATTAGAAGGTAAATTTTTGGAAGGAATTGAGGTGTTGAAAATATGAATGATTTTTATATAATAGCAAATTTGAAAATGAATAAATCTATTCCGGAGAGTAAATCCTATTTAAATTTGTTAAAAGAAAATATTCAAAATTTTAATAATAAAATAGTCATTTGTCCGTCAAACATATCTCTTTTTCATTTTGCTAAAGAAATCCAAGGAATGAAATTAGGAATTCAGGACATTGATCATAGAGAACAAGGGCAGGGAACAGGTTCTATTTCTGCTTCCCAAGTTAAAGATATTTGTGAATTTGCAATTGTAGGACATTCTGAAAGAAGAGAAATCTTTTTTGAAAATAACAAAACACTCTCTGAAAAACTTCGAATTCTGTGGAAAAACAATATGACTCCAATATTTTGTATTGGTGAAAATCAAGAAGTTCGAGATAAAGGATTTAAAGCTATTGAAAAACATATTAATAAACAATTAAGAGATTCTTTATTTGAAGATAGTAAGTGGGAAAACCTTCTTCTTGCATATGAACCAATTTGGGCTATAGGAACAGGACTTTCTGCATCACCAAAACAAGCATCTGAAGTGATTAGCTTAATCCATGAAATAGTAAAAGAAATATCTGGAGGGATAGATGTTCCCATATTATATGGTGGGAGTGTAAATGAAGAAAACCATTTAGATTTTCAAAATGAAGAAAAAATCAATGGTTTGCTTATTGGAAGTGCATGTCTTGATCCAATCACCTTTTCAAAAATCATTAACAACTCATAAAATTTCCAAGTCTTATCAGAACTGTAAACATAATATTCACGAAAACAATATAATGAATCTTATTTTATCGATTTTTTAAGGAGTTTTGATTATGTTGTATCCTCAACAAAACCAGTATAGAGATATAAGTATATTAGATGGGATATGGAAATTTAAACTAGATCCTGAAAATATTGGTTTAAAAAGCAATTGGCACAATGGAATAAATAATTCTAGGCCTATAGTTGTTCCTTCTAGTTGGAATGAACTATACCCGGATACAACAGATTATATTGGTGTTGGTTGGTATGAAAGTGATTTTTTTGTTCCTGCATCGTGGACTTCAAATAATACAATATTAAGATTTTCATCAGTTACTTATAAAGCTACCGTTTGGATAAATGGTAATTTAATTGGAACTCATGAAGGAGGACACTTGCCATTCGAATTTAAATTGGACACTTTTATCAATGATAACAAGTCAAATAAATTAGTAATACGAGTTGAAAATGAATTAAAACCTGACAGAGTTCCACCAGGAAATGTTGAATCAGGAAGTCTAAGTATATTTATGGATAACACGCCCAGTACCAATTATGACTTTTTCCCATATGCGGGTATAGATAGAAGTGTGTATTTGTATCATTTACCAGAATTTCATTTAACTGACGTAACGGTAAATACTTCTGTAATTGATGATAGTGGAATAATTGATATTATTGTAAAAAGCAATAATGATGATACAAATTGTTACGCATTGATTTCATCTGATATAGTTTCAGTAAAAAGTAGTTCAATATCTTTAAAAAAACAGAATAAGATTAGTTTAAAAATCAAAAATCCAAAATTATGGTCTTGTAGTGATCCTTTTTTGTATCAACTAAATATTTTTATTACAAAGAATGGAGAAATTCTCGATTCATATGAATTGGAAATAGGGATTAGAACTATTGAAATAAAAGGGCACAAGGTCTTGTTAAACGGAGAACCTATAGAATTAAAAGGTTTTGGAAGACATGAAGATTCATTTATTACTGGTAGAGGTCAAAATTTACCACAAACTATAAAAGATCATAATTTGCTCAAATGGATAGGGGCAAATTCATATAGAACCGCTCATTATCCCTATTCAGAAGAAGATCTTTTTTTGGCAGATAAACATGGATTTTTAGTTGTAGATGAGATACCTGCTGTAGGGTTATTCTTTGATGGGAACGGCAAAGATGTTGAGACTAGATTAGATATTTGTAGGAAACAAATATCCGAATTGATAAATCGTGATAAAAATCATCCATCTGTAATTATGTGGAGTATAGCTAATGAACCTTTTCCACCGGACCTATTAAATAGAATGCAATCAAAAGAGACTTCAGGTGATAGTTTCAATATTTTAAGTGAGCCTGTTGACCCAAGTGCTACAAAATTTATGAATACACTTTTAACTGATGCAAAAAAACTTGATAATACTAGACCCGTAACTTTTGCGGCAATACATGGCACCCCGATAGAGTGGTTAGATAATGTAGATGTAATCATGCTTAATAGATATTATGGATGGTATTTTGATGGATTAAAGCTTGATGAAGCAATTCAAAAATTATCAATAGAATTAGATTATATTTACGGAAAAACTAAAAAACCTATAATTATTTCAGAATTTGGTGCGGATACCATAACTGGATCACATTCAGTATCACAAGAACTTTATACTGAGGAATATCAATTAGAATTTTGGAAGAGTTATTTAGATTTAGCCGATCAAAAAGATTTCTTAATAGGTCTACATGCCTGGGTATTTGCTGATTTTAGGACTACTCACTCTCTAAAAAGAATAGGCGGACTAAATCAAAAAGGAGCTTTTACTAGAGATCGTAAACCAAAAATGTCAGCACACTTTTTGAAGAAACGTTGGGAATAAATAGAAATTACGAAAAAAAATAAAATTATTTCAATTATCGGGCCAACTGCTTCTGGGAAATCAGATCTTGCTATAAAAATTGCAGCTAAATTTCAACTTCCAATAGTAAATTGTGACTCTAAACTTTTATATAAAGGATTTAATATTGGGACTGCTAAACCATCTATTGAAGATCAAGAAAGAGTAAAGCATTTTATGATAGATGTACTAGATCACAATAAAAGGAGTAATCTGCATTGGTTTTTGGAAAAATCTAGAAAAATAATTCATCAACTTGATGAATCAAATACAATTCCTTTGCTTGTGGGTGGAACCGGTCAATATATGTGGGGCATATTAGAAGGTTGGGATCCTCCTTTAATAAAACCGAATGAAAAATTAAGATTCAATATAGAAAAACAAATTCGTGACCAAGGAATTAAAAAAGTCATTCAATCATATTCAAAAATTTATAAATTAAATGAAAATCAAGATTTAGAAAACCCTAGAAGATTAATAAGAATCATTGAGAGATTAGAAGCTGGATTCGAAGGAAATAGTGATAGAAAAATAAAAGATCACAACTTAGATTCTCTTATTTTAGGAATAAAAATAGATCGTAAAAACAATGATAGGCTTCTAAAACAAAGAATAAAAGGAATGCTCAAATCAGGCTGGGTTGAAGAAGTAAAAAATAATATGAATCAAGGTATTAAGCCCGATTCACCAGCGATGCTTTCCATAGGATATAGAGAGGTTTTAGATTTTATCAATAAAAAAGTTGATGAAGATGAACTTGAAGAAAAAATTTACATTTCATCAAGAAAGCTTATGAGGCATCAGGATAATTGGTTTAAGAAATCAGATAAAAGAATTAAATGGATAAATTTTGAAAACTCATTCCACGAAGCAGATATTATAATATCAGAGTGGTTAAAAAATTAAGGAGACTTAATGTTACCTTTTATGAAATTACAAGGTGCAGGAAATGATTATATTGCTATTGATGGTAGAGGAGAAAATTATGATTGGAATAAACTATCTATAGCTATGAGCACGCCAGCTTTTGGAATAGGCTCTGATGGAATTGTCGTTGTTTTTGATAGTAATACAGCTGATATAAGGATGAGAATATATAATCCAGATGGAACTGAAGCTGAAATAAGTGGTAACGGAATTAGATTATTTACAAAGTTTGTAATTGATAAAAAAATTTTTATACCAAAAAACAATCTCATAAAAATTGAAACAGGTGATGGAATAAAAACTGTGTATCCAAGTTTAGAAAATGGAAAAGTTGTATCCTCAAAAGTTGAAATGGGAGTCCCTAATTTTATAGCTAGTAAGATTCCGATTTCAGTCCCTGATATAAATGATTCCGATAGCCCTAAATTTGATATGGAAATACTTGGTAATAATCTTGCTATTACATGTTTATCAATTGGAAATCCTCATGCAGTTTGTATTATGGAAAGTAACGTAAAGGAATTCCCATTAGTTGAAGTTGGAAAAATTGTTGAAAAACACAAATTTTTTCCAAATAGAATTAATTTTGAGATAGTAAATGTCATTTCAAGATCTAAAATTAGAGCAAGAATTTTTGAAAGAGGTGCTGGTGAGACTTTATCTTCTGGAACTGGGAGTACTGCCTCAGCTAGTGCTTGTAGATATAATGGATTAGTTGATGATAGAGTAGAAGTCATTCTAGATGGGGGTAATCTGAATATTTCTTGGGATGAAAATGAAATGGCTATCCTTGAAGGTCCTTCTGTAGAAGTTTTTCAAGGAGTTTGGCCAGATTAAATTAGGAGTAAAATATGAAATTAGCTAAAAGAGTACAAGATTTACCACCATACCTCTTTGTGGGTATTTCAAAAGCCATTGCTAAAAAGAAAGAACAGGGTATAGACGTTATTTCTTTTGGTATAGGTGATCCAGATATCCCAACACCAAAGAAAGTTTTAGATAGATTAAAGAAAGCATCAAATGTTCCTGCGCACCACAGATATCCAGAATCTGAAGGCTTGCCTGAATTTAGGAAGGCTGTAGCTGATTTTTATAAAAGTAGATTTGGAGTAGATCTTGATTATAACAACGAAATTATCAATTTGATTGGTGCAAAAGAAGGAATAGCTCATGCTCCTCTATGTTTTATTGATCCAGGTGATAAAGCACTAGTTCCGAATCCTGCTTATCCAGTTTACGAAATAGGAACAATGTTTGCTGGAGGAGAAACTGTATATGTTGATCTATTAGAAAAGAACAACTTTTTAATTGATTTCACTTCTATAGATACTAAGTTAGCTAAAGAAGCTAAAATGTTATGGATCAATTATCCTAATAATCCAACAGGAGCGATTGCTCATTTAGATTTTTTCAATGAAGCGGTAGTATTTTGCAAAGAATTTGATATTGCTTTAATGCATGATGCTTGTTATACAGAAGTGACTTATGACGACTATGTTGCTCCAAGTTTGTTACAAATCCCGGAAGCTAAAGATATATCAATTGAATTCCATTCATTGTCTAAAACAGCAAATATGACAGGCTGGAGAGTAGGCACTGCAGCTGGGAACCCTGATCTAATCAATGCTTTGATGAGGGTTAAGTCCAATATTGATTCTGGGCTTTCTCAAGCCATACAAGAAATGGGTATAGAAGCATTGTCTTTATCAAAGGATTGGATAAACGCAAATAATGAAATATATAAAAAAAGAAGAGATAAAGTCGTTGCAACATTAAAAGAAATTGGCTTAGATGCTAACGCTCCTAAGGCTACACTTTATATTTGGACAAAAATTCCCAATGGTTATACATCAGCATCGTTTACAGAAAAATTACTAGAAGAAGTAAATGTTGTTGTTACCCCAGGCAGTGGATATGGTACAGCAGGTGAAGGTTATATTAGGTTATCATTAACAATACCTGATGAACAAATAGATGAGGGGCTAAAGAGGTTATCGCAATTTACATTAAAATAATTTGAATACATATAAGACAGAATCAAAAAGAGAAAGAGCTTTATTGATTTCATCACAAATAAGAAAAGCAAGCTCTTTGAAAAACACTAAAGAATCCTTATCTGAACTCGAAAACTTGGCTACTTCTGCGGGTACAATACCAATCAAGAAATTCTATCAAATGCTAAATAAACCTGTAAGAACCTATGTTGGTTCAGGTAAATTATTAGAAATTAAACATCATATAAAAAAATTAAGAATAAATGTTTGCATATTTGACGATGAATTAAATCCTAATACACAAAAGGAACTTGAAAACATATTGGAAGTTAAAGTAATTGATAGGACAGCTCTTATTCTTGATATATTTTCTGATCGAGCACAAACGCATGAAGGTAAATTACAGGTACAACTTGCTCAATCAGAATATTTAATGCCAAGGTTAGCAGGACAATGGAGTCATTTAGAACGATTAGGTGGAGGTGTAGGAACTCGAGGCCCCGGTGAAACTCAAATTGAGACTGATAGAAGATTAGTAAGAGAAAAAATAAAAAGAGTAAAAAATAGTCTAAAAAAAATTGAAAGAAATAGAACTTCTCAAAGAAGAAAAAGAATGAACAATAACATAATTAATTTCTCATTGGTTGGATACACCAATTCTGGGAAAAGCTTATTGTTTAATAGTTTGGTTAAAACCAAAATCTTGTCTAAAGATCAGCTTTTTTCTACTTTAGATACAACTACGCGAAAGCTTTTTTTGAACGAGAACATTTCTTCTACCGTTTCTGATACGGTCGGTTTTATAAATAAATTACCTACTATTTTAGTAGAATCTTTTAAATCAACTTTAGAAGAAGCAATTAACGCTGATATTTTGTTGCATGTAATTGATTATTCAAATGAAAACTTTATCGAAAAAATAAATACTGTTGATAAAATTTTACATGATTTAGGTCTTAGTAAAGTCCCGAAAATATTAATAAAAAATAAGATAGATATTTTAAATTTCACTCCTGATGAAATAGTACTTGATAGAAGCTATATATCTCAAATAGAAACTTCTGCAAAACTAGGGGATGGATTAGATAAATTGAGACACTTTTTGATAAAAGCTTCAGAGACTATTATCAATGAAAGAGATTATATATACGTATAACTTAATTTTTAAAACCTAAAATTTTTTATAATCTTTTTATTTTAATATTACTGTAGTACCATTATCAACTTTCTTCGAATACTAAATAGTATCGGTCTCCATAAAGTTTACAATGTACTTTCGTTTATATTTTTGTGATGGCCATTATATAGGGAAGTGGTATTATTAATATATATATCATTGCGCACTATATTAGTTATGTAAAATATATACTTGAATTTTAGTTGAATCTCTTCTATTCCATGTCTTCAAGGATGTTATGGAATAGATCATAATAAAGTTGTGTACTATATTAGATGGTTACAATTTATTTATTTTTTATGAAACCAAATTTTATTAATGATTCTACCCAACGTTTTCTTTGTGCATTATCTTTGCTTCCATCAATCCAATTGTCACTTATGATCGTTAGAGGAAATCTTTCAGCTATTCCTGATAATTCTTCTGAAATTTTAGTTGCCGAATTCTCTTGAGCTTTATTTTTAGGATTTGCAAAATAACCTATACTGCAGAGTTTTCTATTTTCTCCGCCTCCCCAACTTGCATGCCAAGTATGGTTATCAAATAACACAACATCTCCAGGTTCAGATTCAGCGTAAAATGCAGGAATATCTGGAACGGTAAATCCTTCATGTTCTGCATCTACTATATTTTCCTTAAATTTTAGTTTCCCTATTTGTTCATGGAAAGGAGATTTATGAGATCCAGGGATCAATCTTAAGGCGCCTGTTGAACCAGAAGTATTTTGCAGATAAAATCCAAACTTTATTCCTTTCCAGTCGTAATCTCTTACACTTATATCTGGGTGCCATTCTGTAACTTTACTACTAAACGAATTTGAATTTGAATATGAACCAATATAATCATCCCCTAATATTTGTTTAGCAATGGAGGTAAATCTATCATCTTCAAGCAATGCGCTTAAAAATGGATACTCTGGTTTTAAATTACTCCAATTTAGTTGTTTACGAATGTGGGCGCGACTCATGCTTTTTTCGGCTATATTTAAACCAGAATTAAACTCGGAATTTATAATAGAAATTTCTTTTTGATCAAATATTTTTCGCAACACAATAAATCCAAAATCATTAAATATTTGTTCTTGATTAGCAGATAACATAGCGAGGTCCTAAATCTATTTATTATTGTAAATTTTTGTTTGGTACAATGTCTCTATTCAAATTACCATATATGATTTTGAAAGTAAATTATTTATTGGCTCAAGCTATCTTAACAACTGCATGAATGTGTATCTTTAGAACAACATTTTTTAGTTGAAGAAGGAACATCTAGTGCGGGATTTCTATCAAAGAAACCAGATGGTTTAATTGAAAATCCTGTGTAGGCAACAGGCATAACTGGCCAATCCTCCAGCCTAGGAATGTGATTGTGCCCAAAAGTATACCAAACAACTATATCTTTATCTTTCAGATCTCTGTTAGCTGACATCCATTTAGGTAAACCCTCCCCACCAGGATGTTGCTGTGGGTAATCTCCTGCTGCATACATCTCATTTTCTTTGAATGGTGTCACCCACATATGACCATTCATAAATGATGCTCTTTTCATTATCACTGCCTCTTTGTGATGGAAAGGTAAAACGTTTTCTCCTGGCGCTATTTTGTAACTTACTGGCTCACCTAAGTAATTTTTGCTTGAATTATTGGTTACTGACCAGTATCTTGCAGCAAAAGGATCAACAACTCTGACTGCATCTTCTTCTTTTCCTATCAAGGTTCGTTTAGTGGAAAAAGCATTTCCATGGATATTTTCTTCACTAATAGGATCAGTAATTGTATCTACCTCATAAACTGAGTTTTTTAATCCATCAACCATCATATCTAAACGTACGTTGAAATGATGCTGATGATTATGAGCTACAACCTGTGGAGCTACAAGAGTGCCATTCTTTGGTTTAACTCCAGGAGCTATACCTGAAGAATTCATTATACCCGTGAGCTTTACTTCGTATTCAATCCCACCATCCTGATAGAAATACCAATAAAACCCATATTCATAATTTCCTACTGTTGCAATAAAAGATATTACAAGCCGTCTTGATCTTCTAGTTTCAGTCTGACCACTCCTTGTATCTGTGTGTTTCCAGAGGATTCCAAAATCTTCCTCGTGCATGCATATCGCGTTTTTAAGTTCAGTTGCTTC
>CEVM01017990.1_pt1 | contig 11400 bp, 7 predicted proteins | sample 531481 | NCBI WGS metagenome assembly CEVM01 (sample SAMEA2623649, study PRJEB7988) | marine metagenome | biome: marine biome (ENVO:00000447); feature: mesopelagic zone (ENVO:00000213) & marine oxygen minimum zone (ENVO:01000065); material: "saline water (ENVO:00002010), including plankton...
ATGTCCCGGGTGCGACGCGTGCCTTACCATTTTCACTCATAGTGTCCTGCCTCTCACAAGGTTGATTCAGAGCGAGGCATCATAATTAGAACTGGATGTTTCCAGGCCAATTCATCGGCCGCGCTCCCTCCGCCGGTCTTAACCGGATCAGGTTCCGAGGGTCTCTCTCAATCCTCTACCGGCGACGATGTCCTGGTCGCCGCACGCCACTGAGGATGCCCCTGGCAGCTGCTTGAAACTAAGGCTTCAGGGCCAGATTTGGTACCAGCGCCGAAGGCACATCCCACCGGCCTTGAAACAGATTCCCGATCTCTTGAGAGCGAAGCCGAAGATCGGTACTCACTTCACCGGTGTAACAGCAGCCTTATCCTGTTCACCAGTCCGGCCTGCTTCCAGGATCGCCTTTCTTGTGAGTGACTCAGCAGTCGTAGTAGAGGTCAAACTCATGTGGATGCGGACGCAAACGGAGTGGATCGACTTCGTTCTCCATCTTGTAGTCGATCCATCCGGAGATCACATCGTCTGTGAAAACGCTTCCATTAGTCAGAAAAGCGTGGTCCTCCTTAAGTGCCACGAGCGCTTCCTGAAGAGAGCCCGGCGTTTGCCCATATTGCGCGAGTTCTTCTCGACTCATGTCATAGATATCCCGGTCAAGCGGAGCACCTGGATCAATTTCATTTTCGATTCCATCGAGCACAGCCATAAGCAGCGCTGAAAACATCAAATACCCGTTAGCACTTGGATCGGGACAACGGAACTCAAGGCGTTTCGCCTTCGGGCTGTTCGAATACATAGGAATGCGAACTGCTGCTGAGCGGTTCCGCTGTGAATAGGCGAGGTTCACTGGAGCCTCGAAACCTGGGACTAGGCGTCGGTAGGAGTTGCTCGTAGGAGCAGCAAAAGCAAGTAGGGCAGGCGCATGACGGAGTACGCCACCAATTGCGTGCATACACATCGTGCTTAGTCCTGCATATCCATCACCCGCAAAGAGAGGTGTGCCATCTTTCCAGAGGGAGAGGTGAGTATGCATCCCGCTCCCGTTGTCATTGAAAACCGGCTTCGGCATGAACGTGACAGTTTTACCATGCTCTTTTGCAACATTGCGAACGATGTACTTAAACCAGCCCAACTGATCTGCCATGTGTAAGAGTTCAGTGAACTGAAGATCTATCTCGCTCTGGCCGGCAGTCCCCACCTCATGGTGATGAGCCTCTACCACTATGCCCAAATCACGCATCGTATAGACCATCTCTCCCCGGAGCTCGTGATAGCTATCTGTGGGGCTGACTGGAAAGTAGCCACCCTTGTACCGTGGCTTATATCCTAGGTTGGGTTCTTCATAACGAGAGGTATTCCAGGCCCCCTCAACAGAATCGATCTCATAGTAGCCACTATGCTCGTTCTGTTCATACCGAACATCGTCAAAGATGAAGAATTCTGGCTCCGGGCCGATGTGGCACACATCTGCGATACCCGTACCCTTCATGTGCTCAATCGCCTTGCGAGCTACGTGACGTGGGTCACGGGAATAGTCCTCCCTCGTCACTGGATCTACGATATTCGAGAGCACACTGATGGTTGGACGCTCGAAGAACGGGTCTACGCGGGCTGTTGAAGCATCAGGAACAGCCAGCATGTCAGATTCGTGAATGCCCTGCCACCCTCGAATTGAAGAGCCATCGAAACCTACTCCATCCTCGAAAGTCCCTTCATCCCAAGTGTCGATTGGGTAGGAACAATGCTGCCATGCGCCAAGGAAGTCCGTAAACTTTAGGTCTACCATCTCGGCACCGTGTTCTTCGGCAAACTTAAAAAATTCTTTGGGGGTCATGAGCGTCCGGGTTTGTGATTGATCCTGTTGTATCGAGGTGAGGACTCAGGCACCATCATCCCAAATGTTGCATGAGTCCCCGGGGCCGGGGGGAGCCTAAACTGAAAAGCCCTGTCCAGGCAAGGGGGCACGAGTCACTTGCTCTTAACTCGCCCAAGTGACAGCTAATTAGAGCTGAACCCGGACCCAAGAATACCCCCTCTCATCAGAGCTATGGCAGAATCTAGCACAGAAATATTTCAGTCTAACTTGATGAAGCACGGGCTCGAGGCTGAATCTATGCTTGTACTTCCGCCATGCTCTAAGGACCCTATTTTAGGGGCCCCATTAGGGCATTACACATAACCATCTTCCAGCTTCACTCGAGGTTGCCATCATGGTTCGAACTTCACGTCTTTTGACTCGCTCGTTGATCCTTACCCTGGCACTTCTGGAACTTCAGGGGGCATCAGCACAGGAAGCCCTAAAACCTGTGCTGGGGTTCACGCCCGAGTCAGCAGCCCGACAACTAGAACTAGAGAGCCAATACGATTCGCACCTAGATGCCGACAACCTCGAGGAATGGATGCGGTACATCGTGTCCAAACCAATCTACACGGGTTCACCTCACAATAGGGAAACAGCTTACTGGATGGTTGAGCAATTCGAGTCGTGGGGCTTCGAAGTGCGTATCGATGAATACCAGGTGCTTTATCCAACTCCTCGAATCCGAGAACTTGAACTCATAGCGCCGACCAGATATACGGCCCAGCTTCGTGAACCAACCTTAGCGGAGGATGAAACGTCGGGAATCGAGGAAGATCGACTCCCGACGTTTAATGCATACTCTGCCGATGGAGACGTCACAGGTGAATTGGTCTACGTCAACTACGGGATTCCCTCTGACTATGAGGAACTAGAGCGCCGCGGCATCAGTGTGGAAGGCAAGATTGTCATCGCTCGATATGGTGGTTCGTGGCGAGGCATAAAACCTAAGGTTGCGGCTGAACACGGAGCCATCGGTTGCATTCTGTTCTCCGATCCGAGGGATGATGGATACTTCCAGGGCGATGTCTACCCGAAGGGTCCTTATCGCATGGAGCATGGAGTCCAGCGAGGAGCTGTGCAGGATATGCCGCTCTATCCTGGAGATCCTCTTACCCCATTTGTGGGCGCCACAGTTGATGCCGAACGCTACACTGTCGAAGAAGCGCCCACGATCATGAAAATCCCGGTGCTTCCAATCTCTTACGCAGACGCGCTGCCGCTGCTAAGTGCGATGGAAGGCCCTGTCGCCCCTGCTAATTGGAGGGGGGCATTACCAATCACTTATCACCTGGGTCCGGGTCCGGCACGGGTACGATTGCACCTTGAGTTCAATTGGGATCTCACACCAGCCTATAACTTGATCGCTGTGATGCGTGGTTCAGACTTCCCAGATGAGTGGGTCGTGCGCGGTAACCATCGTGACGGCTGGGCGATGGGAGCAGCAGACCCAACTTCCGGAATGGTTGCACTGATGGAAGAAGCACGTGCCGTGGGTGAACTCACACGCACCGGCTGGCGTCCGAAGAGGACTATTGTCTACGCCGGGTGGGATGCTGAAGAGCCCGGCCTCCTCGGCTCGACGGAATGGGCAGAACATCATAGAGACGAACTGCATGAGAAGGCAGTCCTCTACATTAATACTGATGGAAATGGTCGGGGGTTTCTCTCCGCAGGCGGCTCCCACACACTGGAGCGTGTGGTCAACCAAGTTGCTAAAGAGGTAGAAGATCCGCAGACAGGTGTATCGGTTTGGGAACGATCTCGAGCCACAAGAGCGGTTTCAGGTGATCCGAGTGCGCAAAGAGAAGGAGACCTCTGGATCGCTCCGCTTGGCTCAGGCTCAGACTATACACCATTCCTTCAGCACCTTGGGATTGGATCCCTCAACATCAGCTTCGGAGGGGAAAGTGGAGGAGGTTCTTACCATTCTCAGTTTGACTCCTTTGATCACTATACTCGTTTTGGAGATCCAGGCTTTAGCTATGGAGTTACTCTAGCTAAGGTGGCCGGCCGGCTGACACTAAGGTTTGCTGATGCTGATGTGCTTCCACTCCGGATGGAAAATTACGCGGAGACTGTTAACCGTTACGTGACTGAAGTTGTAACGCTGGCCGATGACCTCCGAGCAGAAACCGTCCAGCACAACCGACTCGTTGAAATGGATGCATTCCGTCTTCAAGCTGATCCAACGCAGACATATAATCCGCCGATGAGCAAAGACGAGGTGCCGTTCTTCAATTTCGCACCTCTCCAAAATGCCGTAGCGAGACTCGAAGACGCTTCTACAGGCCTGGATCGCATGCTCGGTGAACAACTAAGCAACGGAGTCCTGTCCCCAGTCCGCATGACAGAAATCAATCAAATACTGCAGAAGATTGAACAGGCTATGACAGACACAGATGGCCTTCCAGGGCGACCGTGGTTCCGACACACAATTTATGCTCCGGGTTTCTACACTGGATACGGCGTTAAGACCTTACCGGGTATCCGGGAGGCGATTGAGCAACGTGAGTTCCATCTGGTAGAGCCCCAGATGGAACGCATCGCAGCAGCGCTAGACCGGGTTACCGAGCTGCTTCGACAAGCTACCGGAGGATTAGTGTCATAAGACCGACCTAGTGGTTTCGCTCTAGATCCAATCTGGGTTAGGCGCAAATCAGTTAATCGCCACTTCCCTTCACCAATTTGATTAGTCTTGCGAGAGGGTCATAGGACTGATCCACAACCCTCTCCTTCAGAGGAATGATTGCGTTATCGGTGATTGTAATTCCCTCTGGGCACACTTTTGTGCAGCATTTCGTAATGTTGCAGTACCCGATACCGAGTTCCTCTCTCAATTCTGCAACCCGGTCACCCGTGTCAATTGGGTTCATCTCCATATTTGCCACGTAAACATAGTGACGTGGCCCGGCGAACCGGTCATGAAGTTGATGGTCCCGGAGGACATGACATACGTCTTGGCACAAGAAACACTCAATACATTTCCTGAATTCCTGAGAACGTTCGACATCATACTGATCCATATCCCAACTTCCATCTCCGTGATCAGCGGTCTTCGGAGAGAAACGCTTGATTGAAGCTTTTACTTCATAGTTCCACGATACGTCTGTCACAAGGTCTTTAACGACTGGGAAAGTCCGCATAGGCTCGACCGTGATCGGCTGGTCTGCCGGTAATTCATCAACTCGAGTCATACACATGAGTTTGGGCGAGCCATTCACCTCAGCGGAGCACGAGCCACACTTGCCGGCCTTACAGTTCCATCGGACAGCCAGATCGTTTGCCTGTTCAGCCTGGATACGATGGATAGCATCTAAAACCACATAGCCCTGATCAACCTCGACTTCGTAGGTCTTTAACTCGCCTCCGTCGGAGTTGCCCTGCCACACCTTAAAGGTCGTAGTCTTCATTAACCTTGTTCCTCAATGATTTTCTGGAGTTCTTCCGGTATCTCTGGAATCACTTCTCTACGAAGTTCCATTTCTCCGTCATGTCCTTTCTTGAGAACAAGATTAACTGTTCCCCACTCTGGATCCTTATCGAGATAGTCCAGCCGTGAGTGCGCTCCACGGCTTTCCTTTCGTGCTTGTGATGCCATAACCACGGCTTCAGCAACCGTGAGTAGACTCTGCAGATCCAAGGTGGTGTGCCAACCCGGATTGTACTCTCGGCTACCACTAGCTCCCATAGCCTGAGCCCGTGTCTTGAGCTCCTGTAGTTCATCCAATGCTTCGGTAAGACCACCTTCTTCGCGGGCGATCCCCGCCTTGTCCTGCATTAGGTGTTGCAGTTCATACTGTAAGCGATAAGGTCCCACATCCGCTCCTGGGTCCCTCTCTAGTGGAGAGAGTGCCTCTTGGACTGCTAGGTCAATTTGTTCGTCCTGAAGATGTACCGGCGTGTTCCCAGCTGCGAACTCGGCAGCGTATTCCCCAGCTCGTTTCCCGAATACGAGTAAATCCGAGAGCGAATTTCCTCCCAATCGGTTCGCTCCGTGCAGTCCAGCTGCACATTCACCTGCTGCGAAAAGACCTGGAACGGTTGTAGACATCTGGGAATCCGGATCCACTCGAATACCCCCCATCGCATAGTGAGTGGTCGGCCCCACCTCCATCGGCTCCTTGGTAATGTCGATACCCGCCAGTTCCTTGAACTGATGATACATACTGGGGAGTTTTTTCTTGATATGATCCTCTGAGTCCTTGATATGCTCTTTGATCCAAGCAATGTCGAGGAATGCCCCTCCGTGAGGGCTCCCACGTCCTTCCTGGACTTCTTTCACGATCTTGCGTGCCACGTGATCTCTCGTGAGCAGTTCTGGAGGACGGCGCGCTTCCCTGTCACCTACGACATAACGCCATCCCTCTTCAGGAGTATCCGCGGTGGATTCCTTATAGAGCGGAGGAATGTCCTCGAACATAAAGCGGCGACCTTCGCTGTTCTTTAGGATTCCACCTTCGCCTCGTACACCTTCGGTAACAAGGATACCTCGCACACTCGGTGGCCAAACCATACCCGTCGGGTGGAATTGCACGAACTCCATATCAACCAGTTCCGCACCCACGTGGTAGGCTAACGCGTGTCCATCGCCCGTGTATTCCCAGCTATTGCTAGTGACCAAGAAAGCTCGGCCGATCCCACCAGTTGCCATAACCACCGCCTTGGCCCTGAAAGCCTTGAACCGTCCTCGCTCTCGATCGTACGCAAGAGCACCAGCGCATCGGCCCCCATCCATAAGGAGCTTGCTGACTGTGACTTCCATGTGCACATCGATCCCCTCATGGATCCCATGATCCTGGAGGGTACGAATCATTTCGAGGCCCGTACGGTCACCAACATGTGCCAGTCGAGGGTACGCGTGTCCGCCGAAATTACGCTGGTTGATAAGCCCGTCTGGAGTGCGGTCCATGAGCGCGCCCCAGCCTTCCAGTTCTCGCACACGTTCAGGTGCTTCCTGTGCGTGCAATTCCGCCATCCGCCAAGCATTGAGATAGTGCCCACCTCTCATCGTGTCGGCAAAATGGACTTTCCAACTGTCTCGGTCATCAACATTGGCAAGGGCCGCAGCAACGCCCCCTTCAGCCATAACGGTATGGGCTTTCCCGAGCAGAGATTTGCAGATCAAGCCAACTGAAGCACCCTTAGTTGCGGCCTCAATCGCCGCGCGCAAACCGGCTCCACCGGCACCAATCACTACAACATCGTACTCTAAGACCTGGTGTTGGGTCATTAGAGTATCCTCCAGTCCGCCCAGATTCCTATCGCACACAACCGGACATAGATATCTGCAAATGCCACCCAAATCAGGCTACACCACGCCCAAATCATATGGCGGCCATTGCACCATGAAACACACTCGTATGCAGCCTTCTGAACTGGTCTCCCTGCTAGCTTATCGATCCCACCACCAATTAGATGCCTAAGTGAATGGCACCCAAACGTGTAGCCACCAAGGAGGACTACATTCGCTGTCAAAACGATCGTTCCTACGCTGAGCCCCACTTCCTCTGAACCGAGCCCAGTTTCAAACCACAGAGCTTTCCAAGCATCGTGAGATAAGAAAACAAGCAGTAGTAGAGCAAAGGGTAATGTGTATCGATGGGCGTTCTGTAGAATTAATGGAAAGTGCCGCTCACCCATATAAGCTTTACGAGGTGTGCCTACAGAACAGGACGATGGGCCAGGCCAGTAGGCCTTATAGTAAGCTCCACGGTAATAATAGCAGGTAAGACGGAAGCTCACGGGCGCCCACAGGATCACGAACGCTGGAGAAAATACCGGGAGAAAGGAAGGCCACCATCCAGGCTCTAGCGCACCGGTAAACGAGTGCGCCGGATCTCCCCAGATCAGCGGCGAATAGAAAGGTGAAAGCAGGTTCCCTGAATAATAGTTACTCCCCTGGAACGCAGCCCATGTGGAGTAGATGACAAAAGAGGTGAAGACAACAAAAACCACGACGGGCTGAAGCCACCACGCGTCAGTGCGCATGGTTTCACCAAAGGTTCTCCGAACTGGGAGGGCCGTGACTTTAGACGGCATAGATCACCTTTCGATAATGTGGAGTCACCGGTGATAAGAAGGATCGGTATTAGATAACTCGGACGTATTACAGACGTAGCGTATACAAACTATCAGAAGCGCAGGTATAACACCGTAATATGGTGAGTAGCCAGGCAGGAGGAAGCCTTCGTTCAAGTACCGTTACCAGTTCTTATGTAAGCCGGCTCAAGAATGGTCACCAAGTCCAAACCTGTGCGCAGCACCAGCTGCACAATCTATCAGGACCTCTCTGCCGCTCGCTCAGCCCTTACCTTTTCAATGACTTCGTGCGGTGCAGGCTCATAGCCAGCAAAGTTACGAGTATGATGGGCACGACCTTGGGTGATCGACCTCAGTGTCGCCGCGTACTTATATAGCTCTGATTCTGGAACCATTGCCTTCACCGTGGTGCGACCACTGGAGGGGTCCATACCCTGCACTTTTCCCCTCCTTGAGGTCAAATCACCCATGATGTCTCCAACATATTCGTCCGGAGTAGTTACTAATACTTCGATGATTGGCTCCAGTAAGACCGGCCCACACTTTTCGGCCACGTTTCTGAAAGCCGACGAACCAGCAAGTTTGAACGCGATATCAGACGAATCGACGGCATGGTAAGAACCGTCGTAGCATTCAGCTGCAAAGTCGACCAAAGGATAGTTTGCTATCACTCCATTTACAGATGCTTCCCTTATCCCACGGTCTACAGACGGCACATATTTTGTCGGGATAACCCCACCTTTGATCGAGTTAACAAACTCGTAGCCCGCACCCCGGGGCCTCGGTGACATTCGTATTTTACAGTCCCCGAACTGACCACGACCACCCGACTGCTTCTTGTGCCGCCCCTGTCCTTCAGCCTGTCTTGTGATCGTTTCTCGGTAAGCAATTTTTGGTTGTCCAGTTTCAACCTTGACCCCGTACTTTCTCTCCATGCGCTCGAACTGAACGTCGAGATGTAGTTCACCTGCACCTCTGGCTATAGTCTGGTGAAGCTCTCCATTAAACGCAGCAGAAAACGTTGGGTCCTCCTCATGTAGCTTAGGCAGAACCTCTCCGAGTTTGTCCTCGTCGTTCCGACTAACTCCCTTAATAGCTACAGCAATGTCCGCACTCGGGAATTCGATCTTATCTAAAGACAGTTTTTTTCCTTTGTTGTTGAGCGTGTCATTGGTATGCGTGTGCTTGAGCTTGGCCACGACCCCAATGTCTCCAGCATGAAGTACGGGAACCTCATGCCGCTCCTTACCCATAGGGATACTCAAGTGGTTGAGCTTCTCTGCTCGGCCATCCGATGCATTCACAACTTCTGCCCCGCTAGCGACCTTACCCGAGAAGATTCGGAAGTATGACAACTCCCCAATATGTGGCTCAGCCATAGTCTTGAAGACGAGTGCAGCGAGTGGCCCTTCGTCTTCAGCCATAAGCTCCTGGTCACCAACAATTTCGGTTCCTGATTCCGCCGGGTTAGGACACAACTCTACGAGCTTACTGAGGAGCGCCCTGATTCCGTACGTAAGCGGGGCAGCACCACAGAAAACTGGGGAGATTTCGTTGCGTGCCATTCCACGAGCCATCGCATCAATCGCTTCTTCGCGGGAAATCTTTCCGCCTTCCAAATACTTCTCTAACAGGTCTTCATCCGTTGTGGCCAATGTCTCTTGGAGTTCGGTTTCCCACTGGGCTTCTTTATTCTTCAAATCCTCTGGGATGTCAGTTTCGTCATATTCCCCTTTGATCGTCTCCTTCTTGTAGATATGAGCCTTTTCACTGAAGAGGTTGATGATCCCTCTAAAAGCGGGACCCTCTCCAATCGGGATCTCTACAGGGAGTGCACTCTCACTAAGCTTCTTAATTTGCTGAAACACGCCATCAAAGTCAGCGTGCTCTTTGTCCATCATTGAAACAAAGAAGATCCGGGGAATTCCCCGGGCCTCGCAGTACTCCCAAACGCGTTCAGTTCCAACCTCGATGCCCGAGGTCGCACTAACGACAATGATGGCGGCATCCGCTACTCGCACCGCAGAAAGAGCTTCACCCGTGAAATCCAAGTATCCCGGCGTGTCCAGAAGGTTGACCTTCACACCATTATGCTCAGCGTAGGCTGGGGTCATCTGGATCGAAATTTCATGGGCATGCTCTTCGGGAGTGTGCATCGTAAGCGCAGTCCCGTTATCGACATCGCCATGACGATTCGAAGTGCCTGACACAAAGCAGAGCGCTTCTATCAAGCTTGTCTTTCCTGAGCCGCCATGCCCGAGAACCGCGACATTCCGTATCCGGTCTGTGGTATATTCCTTGCCCGATGCCATTCAAAGTCCTCCGGGATCTCGATTATTTAGGGACATCTTCTAACCCGACGAACTCGGGTAGTGGTGAGTCCTTATTTTCTCGCAGGAGGCACTCCTAGAGGGCCACCTCAGCTTATGGGGACACGGATTGTAGAAAGGCCTGGGAGGGGGGGCAAGGCACCGCGGAATGTTCGATGTTACTTCCTTGAGGAGGAGTCCTGGCCCCTAATATGCAGGCTTAGACAGAGGGCATCCCCCGGAAAGACATCGCTCCCTTAGTAGTGTGTTACACAGGCCCGACTATCAACGACCCGCCTGGTCCGCTTCCTCTTCGGTCTCGAAGAGACGTCCCGTGGTGAGTTCAAGCACGAGCCGATCGAGGTCATAAATCTCATCGAGAGCCTCTAAGATAGCCCGTACATCAACACTCACTGACCGATTCTTCTCGGGCAGATATATGTAATCTCCTGGGAGACTTTCAATATTTCCATCAAATACCAGACCGACTACCTCAAGGTCACGATCAAGAACCGGAGAGCCTGAGTTGCCACCGATAATGTCTGCTGTTGATACAAAATTTACCGGAGTAGAAAGATCAAGAGAGCTGGGTGGATTCATCCACCGATCCGGTAACGCCCAGTCCTCTTTTCCGCTATGGGAATAGTGACGGTCATAGAGTCCGAAGAGCGTAGTGAACACAGGTGCAATTGTACCGTTGTACTCATAGCCACTAACCGATCCATCTGCGATACGCAAAGAGAACGTCGCATCAGGTGGCACTTCAGTTCCATAGATCTCAAAGCGGGCGCGCCCTAGTTCCGAAGCGATCGCTTCTTCCTCAGGTGCGACTTCGGCGAAAAGGCTATTTAGTTCTAAGAAAGCAGGAAGAAAGGCTATAACTGCCTGGACCGCAGGATCCTGAGGGCCGATACCGCCAGACTCAAGAGCGCCTACGGCATCAGCGGAATCACTGAGCATGCTATTCGAGACCACCTGTTCCGCAACCGCCTCAAGGGTGCGTCCAGCAAGCAAGCTCATCACAGCCGGATGATCAGCCCCAAGATGCTCAACCAAGTCCCTAAATCGGTCGGCCATTAAAACTACATCTAGTTCCGCGGGGACTTGGGGAGTCCCTCGAACATTATCGATCATCGACTCGAGATCCTCAGCCGGCGCACCGCCCTGTTGCATGGAGATAACCTGGAGCCCAAA
>CEVM01052836.1_pt1 | contig 11398 bp, 10 predicted proteins | sample 531481 | NCBI WGS metagenome assembly CEVM01 (sample SAMEA2623649, study PRJEB7988) | marine metagenome | biome: marine biome (ENVO:00000447); feature: mesopelagic zone (ENVO:00000213) & marine oxygen minimum zone (ENVO:01000065); material: "saline water (ENVO:00002010), including plankton...
TTATTTAATTTTATCATTAAATGAAAAAGATATTTATTTTAATTAATTTTTTTAATATAGCAATATTGGCTCAAGTTTTTTTGCAATTTTTTATTGTAAATAATGTTTATTCTCAATATAAAGGCAATATTAATAAAGCTGAAGGATATCTAAATAAGTCAGAATTAAAAACTGATATAGGAGAAAAAAGATCGTTATTAATTGATGCAAAGGGAGAAATTGATCTTGCTATGACCATTGAAAAAAATAATATTAAAGCTAGATCATGGTATGTTCAAGCAAATATTTATTCTGCTATAGCTAAACAATTTTTAGATATTGATCCTAATGCTATAGAGAAAGCAGCTGAATCTTTTAAATCTATAGGAGATAAAATAAAAACTAATGATATAAGGCTGATACAAAATGCAAATGTAGGATTGCAAAATCTTTCATCACATTTTGTAAATCAAGCTATTCTCGCTCTTCAAGGTTCAGGAGAACCAAATTATGAAGTTGCTTATGAAGAATTTGTAAACTCTTTAAAGATATACCCACAAGATACGCTAGGTCTTCTCTATGGTGGATACGTTGCGGAACAATTAAATAAATATGATGTTGCTTTAGGCTTTTATAGTAAACTTATTGAAATGAATATATTAACAAAAAAAAATACAAATACTATATATCAAAATTCAATTAACATACTATTTAATCATTGTGACTTATTTGATGAATGCGATTCTTTTGTAAAATCTATGAAACTAATTACTGAAGGAAAAAATATTTTCCCAGAAAACAACTATTACCCTTCAATTGAAATAAATATTGCAATGCGATTAAATAAAGTAGATGATGCTAGAAAAAAAATAGACGATCAATTAAAAGCAGATCCTACAAATGCCAGTTTACACTTTAATAGGGCCGTTTTATATTATAATTTAGGGCTTGCATTAGGTGAAAATCAAAAATTTTCAAATAAAGAAAAATTAGATACTTTAGATATTGTTTATAAAATATCGATTGAAGCTTATCAAAAATCCTTAGAGTTTGACGAAAATAATGAGAATGCAATTATATATATGATAGATGCATATAAAGCTTATGCTAAGCCATATTATGACCAAGAACGAAATCTTGATTTTATTGCTTTGAAAGGTAAATATCAATCAGAGTCTAATAGATTAAAAAAAGAAGGAAATGATAGATTATCTGGTGCTGTAGTATACGCTAAAGCATATATGAACTTGAAGGGAGATGAAATTTCTAATGATGATATAGGAAGTATTTATCCTGTTTTTTCAATTATAGAAGATTATAAAAGTCTTATCTCTATTCTTAAAATTTCTATAAATAGAGATAAGACTAATATTGAACATTTAGAAGTTCTAAGAAATGCGTATATCAAAATAAAAGATTATGTAAATGCCGAGAAAATATATCAATTAATACTTGAACTAGAATAATTAAATATTATAAAGTTTTTTCAATCACATTTTTCATGAACATCTGAAATAACACCTTTAAAATGAATGTGTTCTCTTGGTAAATATATGCTTGCTAAAATTTCTATTAATGCTGCTGTAAAAGCTATCAAAGCAGTTAAATAAGCTGATTCTATGATTGCTGAAGAGAATTCAATTATATGAAATAGTGAATGTAAACGCAGTCCCCATCTTAATATTTTAATGAATAGATTTTTCATTTAATCTAATTATTCTTTAAATATTCTTTAACTTCTTTTGTGTACTTAAGCAGAAGATCGTTTGGTATAGGAAGTAATAAATTATACTGATCAATCTTCCACATACCATCTACTTTAGATAACACACCAGTTCCTCTAAATTTTCCATACTTTTCATTAATTAATATTTCATCAAACCATGCAGTGGTATTACTAGAATTTATAAAAATGTTTCTTTCTAAACTTTTATAAGTCCAACCAGTACCAGTATTAAATCTATTTTGGGCATATTTTTTAAATTCATCAATTGACCATCTTTCATTTAAATCAGTTCCATGAAAAACTGCCTGATCATTGAATAATTGAAAATATTTTTCTCCATTAGCTTCTGATGCATACTTATGAAGATTATCTAAAACCTTATTAATTTCTTCTTTTTCTACATTACCTAAGTTTAATAAAGTAATGTGTATTAATAATATATATACCATAGTGATTTCTTATTTAACATAATATAAATTATATAACAAATATCATTTAATGATAATGTCTTTATTAAAGTCTTCTACTTTAATATTAAATACACCAGACTCAACAACATTCTTACTAGATGCATTTATAAACGATAATTCAGTAACTGGTAAAATAAACTCAACAGTTTTTGTAATACCAGCATTAATTTTAATTTTTTTAAAATCTCTTAATCTTTTATTATCTGGTGTTAAAGATGCATATAAGTCAGAAGTATAAAGTTGTATGGTTTCTTTTCCATCGATATCACTATTATTAGTAACATCTATAGTAACTTTTATTGATTCTGACCTAGAATACTCAGTTTTATCAATATTAAAGTTAGAATATGAAAAGTCTGAATAACTTAAACCGTAACCGAAATTATAAAGATTATTAACTTTTCCTACATAATTATATGCACCTTGAGAATTATTTTGAACCTCAGATGGTTTATAATAATAAGGAATTAATGAATTAGGAAAAGCTGGATAAGTATATGGCAATTTACCAGAAGGATTTACTAAACCAGAAACTATATCAACTAATGCGTTACCACCAAGATTTCCAGGTAAATAAATATTAATAATACTTTTCATAAGTCCTTGAATATCAGTAATTAATCGTGGTCTACCTTGATTTAAAATTAAGATAATTGGTTTGTCTGTTTTTGATAATTCATTAGCTAATTTAACTTGTAAATCATGTAATTTTAAGTCGTTTAAATCACCAGGTTTTTCTGTATAGCTAGTTTCACCAAGACAAAGAATAATATAATCAGACCTTTTAGCTTCAAAAACAGCTTTAGATATGCTATTTTCAACCATTTCATAATAAATTCCACCATCTTTATACGAAACTCCAGGAACATATTTAACATTATTATTTCCATAAGTATTAACAAAAGCTTCATAAATAGTGTTATAACCACTAGCAAAACGATCTGTTAATTCACCTTGCCAAGAATATGACCATGCCCCATTAAGTGTTCTCATACTATTTCCATTAGGTCCTGTTATTAATATTCTAGGCTTTCCTTTAATAGGTAAAGTATTTTCTTCATTTTTTAATAATGTTATTGCCTCTGAAGCAGCTTTATATGCCAATTGATTATGTTTTTCTGAACCAAAATCATCATATTCTCTATAATCAGTCACAGGAGTTTCAAATAAACCTAATTCGATTTTTAATTTTAATATTTTACTAACTGCATCATCAATCCTACTCATTTTTACCTCCCCTTCTTCTACTAATTCTATTAAATTATTACAAAATTCTTCATAATCATATGGAACCATAGACATATCAATTCCTGAATTTATAGCCATTTTTGTGGCTTCTTTTTTACTTTTAGCTACTTTATCTCTATCGTATAATTTATTAATATCTTCCCAATCAGTAAGAATTACACCCTCAAAACCAAGTTCTTTTCTTAAAAGATTTGTTAGTATATTATAATCTGCGTGAACAGGTATACCATTAATTAATCCAGAATTAATCATAATTGTTTTAGCACCAGCATCAATAGCACTTTTAAATGAAGGTAAATGGTATTCTCTTAATACATTTTCTGGTATATATGCTGGGGTCCTATCTTTACCTGAGATAGTAGCATGATACCCCAAAAAATGCTTTATACAAGCTGCAACATTATATTTATTACTAACATCATTGTCTTTTCCTTGATATCCTTTAATCATAGCTTCTCCAAATCTCTTTACAATTAATGGATCTTCCCCAAAAGTCTCAAATTGCCTAGGAAATCGAGGATCAATACCTAAATCTAAAACAGGAGAAAAATTCCAAGGTATACCAGAAGTTCTTGTTTCATAAGCACATACAAGAGCCATATTATAGGCATTTTCTGGATTCCAACTTGCTGCAGTAGTTATTTGTTGAGGAAACATAGTGGCACCGTCTGTGTATGTAGTTCCATGAATAGCATCTATCCCATATATAATAGGAATACTTAATCTAGAACTATCAATAGCATATTTCTGAATATCTGTTATTGTATTAAACCATGTCTTAGGTTTTTGAGCTGTATTATTAATAGTATTTAAAACAGATCCAATTTTATAATCTACAATAGCCTTTCTAGCCCTTTTATTATCAATCATTAATGGAAAAGATGAAGTCCATTTATTTGGACCTTTAGCTATTACAGTCAAATTAATTTGAGTCATTTGACCTACTTTTTCTTGTAATGTCATTTGGGATAATAAATCATTAATTTTATTATCTACATCGTTTGAATTTTTAGGTTTACAACAATATAGAAATGACAATAATATTACTATATAATATTTCATAAACAGTTAATTTAAATAAAACGACAATTTAATGAGATATTTTCCAAAAAGCTATACCTCCAGCTTGTTTTCCAGTATTTACAGATGATATTAAATTTAAAGTTTCAAGATTAATTATATCTACTGTACCTGGTTCACCCCCTACTCCTTCAACTGAAATAAATGCATATTTACTATCAGATGAAATAGCAACACCATGAGAAACATTTCTCTTATTTTTAATAACTTTCAATTCTTTTTTTAATGCAATATCCCAAATAGCAGTGGATCCATCATTTTTATATGTGACAACTAATAATTTTCCATTAGGAGAAATTTCTATATTATAAGGACCCTTTCCAGTCTTAAATTTGTCTGTTATTTTCCATGAATCTACATCAACTTCAATAATTTCATTTGATCCATTAGCCGCAATATATAGTTTATTATTTGAAGGGTGCGGAATAACCCATGTTGGTTTTACTTTAGTATGTGTCATTGTGTGATTCATGCTTGAATGATCCATCTTATCATTCATTAAGTTTATGTTATCATTTAATTTTAGCACTCTATTTACTTTTAATGAAACTGCATCAATCTCAAATAATTCATCAGACATCATTGCTACAGAATAATGATAGAGACCATCAGATGATATTCTTGAACCATGGGGCATAGAACCAGTTTGTATTTGTTTTATCTCAATCATAGTTTCAGGGTCTACAACAGATACTGTACTAGGTTTCATATCACCATGTAAATTAAAATTTACACAATAAAGTAATCCTGTAGTTTCTGAAATCTGCATCGACGCAGGAAATAGTCCTAGTAAAGTTTTTCCAACAACCTTATTTGTTGTAGTAGAAAACTTAAAAAGTGTACCATAAGGATTACCATGAGCAAGAGTTAAATACCAAAATTTACCATTTGGATCTACAGTTAAGCCATGAGGTCCTTCATTTTCTGCTGGCCATATTCCAACTGGTATTTTTTCTAATTCTACTCCATCTACTCCATCAAATTTAATTAAAGAAACTTCATCTTCTGATTCAGCAGCTACATAAACATAATAATCTTGTGAAAAAATTATTTTAGAATTAAGTAATAATAAAATAATTAATAAATAAATATTTTTCATTTTACTATTAATTAATAGAAGCTTTGGTTTTATCTGGTTTAATTGGTTCTAATTTAGCTGATCCAATTCCACTATTCCAATCCGAATAAAAAACATGCCCTTTATAAAGCTGCGCACCCCAACTCATGGTAGAGTTTGGAACATAAGCATTTTCACTACCAGAAAGAATGTATCCTATTTCTCTTCCTTGTTTATATAAATCACCCATTAAATCACCACTTAAATCTACTACCCTAACTCCTCCGGTATACATAGCAACATATAAAACATCACCATCTATCCAATAATTATGTGATCCATCTCCAGGAAGTTCATATCTTGCAACTTCTACAGGATTATCAAGATCAGTAAAATCTACAAAATGTAAAAAACCAGCTGTTACATTTTGTCCTTTTACATCAATACCATTTGGAAAAATTTCATCGCCCAAGACAGTATAAAATTTTCCTGTCGACTTACTTTTATATGGAAAAGTAGCATGATGAGCACCACTTGCATAATTGTAATTAGCAAAAGCAACCGGATTTGAAGGTGATCCATTAGCAATACCGTTACCTACGTCCACTAAATAAACACCATTTCTCCAATTTGAAGAATATGCAATTCCATCTTCTATCCAAACATCATGAATTGATTGACCAGGTTTTCCTAATTCAAATTTTCCAATTTCTTTAGGATTTTTTGGATCATCAATATTAATAACATAATATTTTTCACCATTACTAAGTGCATAAACATGATTTTCATAAATAAACACATTGTGTACTCCACCTGTTAAATTGTGAGTATATTCAGAAATTATATTAACATCATAAGGATTAGTTACATCTATAATAATTATTCCATTTTTTCTATTAGAAGCACCTTCCCTACTTATAACACATATTTTTCCATCTTCAGAAACTTTTACATCATTTACTGTTCTAGCATCAACTTGAACACTATCTATCTTAATCAAATTTGAAGGATCTGTAACATCCCAAAAGTAAGTAGTTCCATCAGCTCCCCATGTACCAGAAACAGCATAATCTCTTCCATCTACACCTTCAAAAACCCAAAAATCTGAAGTATGTTTATCATTTACTGTTCCAATCCCAATGCTTTTAAATTTCCTTTTAATATTTCTATCAATTACATTAACAATTTTAGAAGTAGAAATATTTCCCACATTTGATGTAATGATGTATTGACCAGCAACATCACCAACAAACCTCCCATCTTTTTCAATTAAACCAGATGCTGTATTGCTTTTGTCAAAAGATTTACCTGTAAAAGAAAATTTAATAGGTGCATCTCCTATAACAACACTCTTTTTATCATACGCAACTGCTCTAAACTGGAACACGTCTCCTGTTCTAGCTTCGTCACTATTTGATTTAAGTTCTATATATGAAACAGGATTCTTTTTTATATTAAGGACTATGGAACTAGTAATACCCTCAAACTCTGCAGTTAAAGTTGACTTACCTGATGTTATAGCTTTTACATTATTTAAATTATCTATACTTATTAAATTATTTGATGATGTTAAATTAAATTTTACATCGTTTCTTACAAAACCTTTTTCATCAATAACTTCAAAAGTTAAAGGAATATAAGAATCTGTATATAATACGTTATTAATTAATGATATTTTTATTTCATTTACTGGAGGATAATTTACTTTAACAGAAAAATCTTTCCTTAACCTATTACCTCCTTCTTGAATACAAATAGCAACAATTGTATAAAAACCTGGTAAATTAGCAGTTATTTTTCCTGTCTCATTATCTACATCTAAAGCTTCTCTATTTCTTGAATAATAAATCATATTATTACAAGAAACCTCATTATCATTATCATCGATTGTTACAGATGAAGCTACAAATGATTCATCAACATCAAGTACTAAATCTTGAATGTTTGAAACAATTCTACTACTTTCTTGAGAATATAATTCAAAAGAAAAAGTTATTATAAACAATAGTATTATAGGTTTAATTATTTTCATTGGGTTTTATTTAATTTGTTTTTTAAAATTCCATTCAGCTAATAATTTAGTTGAAGGATCTAATATTATTTGATTAGGTTCTTTATCAGACTTAATTATAAATTTTTTTAAATCTGGAGTTAATTTAATTTCTTCTAATTTAGATAAAAATTTATTTCCATAAAAAATTTTCAATTCTAAAGGCATATAAAAATAATATCCATCATTTTGAATTTGACTTAAATTAATTATAATTTCTTTATTCTTTTTATCATAACTCCAATTTCCATCTAAAATAATATTACCACCTTTATATAACCATTGATCAAAAAATATAGTTAAATCAATGTTTGATGCTTTTTCCATTTCTTTTTTAAAACTCTCAGTATCTGTATTTGAATTAAAATTATTTAAATAATAGGATCTAATTCCTTTATTAAACGAATCATCACCAATATAATTTCTTAACATATGTAATATCCATGCACCTTTTTGATATATATAACCAGATAAAACATTTTTCATATTATCTAAGCCATCATGAACAATTGTATAATCTTTATTTTTTTTATAAAATTTAAAAACACTATTTCTAGAATTAATTAAACCCTCTACAAAATCATCCCTACCATAAGCATGTTCTCTAAACAATAAAGTAAAATAAGTAGCAAAACCTTCACTTAACCAAACATGGTCCCAATCATTTTCAGTAACACAATTACCAAACCATTGATGAGCAACTTCATGAATAATAACATTCCTCCAACGTTTACTTCTTGTTCCTGTAACAGAAACATCACTATAAAAAATAGCAGTTGCTGATTCCATTCCACCACTTACACTATTAGACTGTACATTAGCTAACTTTTCATATGCAAAAGGGCCAACGTAATCACTAAAAAATTGAAGTGTATGTTTAGTAGGAATGGCAAAATCATAAAAACCTTTTTCTCTATCTTGTTTATACACCCATGTTTGAATTGATTTTCCATCAAAATTATCTACGTATTGTACTGCAAATTCTGCTACTCCCAATGCAAATAACCAACAGGATATAGGAACAGATTGTTTCCAATGAGATCTTTTAAGGTTACTATCAAGATTAGACTCTTCAATTAATAATCCATTTGATATAACTTGATAATGACTAGGTGCTACTACTATAAATTCAGAAGTTGCTTTGTCATATGGATGATCAACCAGAGGTAACCAATTTCTACCCTTATTTGGCCAATTATCACTAAAAAAAGTTCTATCACCATGCATATTTGGACCTATTATTAAACCAGTAACAGGTATTCCATGATATTGAACTTCAACTGTATTTATGTTATTTATTTCTTTTACAGGTAACAATAGCACATCATTTTTATGTGTAAATGTTACAGAAGTTTTATTATACTTAACATAATCTACAACCATACCTTTACCATCTTCCCTCATTGAAATTAAATCAAGACGAATAAATTTAACATTATCTGTCTTAATTTTTAAATCTATAGTTGTTATGCCAGAAACTATATCATCATTATCATTAAGATTTATTTCAAAAGAATAATTGATTATATCAATGTTATAATTTTTTGGATATAAATCCTTTGAAAAAACTAATTCATAATTTAAAAATAGCATTGTAAATGAAAATAGAAATATCTTTTTTAACATAAATAAGAATTTATTTTAATAAAGTAGTAAAAAATTAAATTTACATTATTTTTCATCATTTTTAAAAATAGAGATATATTCGTGACCTTAATTTATATAATTATGATTGAAAAGATAGGAATTATAGGTGGTACAGGCAAAATGGGATCGTCATTTAAAAAAAAATTTGAAAAAATTGGTCATAATGTTTTTATATCCGATGAAACATCAAAAGATAAAGAATTAGAGATTTTAAACACTTGTGATTGGATAATATTAACAGTTCCTATTGATAAAACATTATCTGTATTTAAATCAATAAAAAATAAAATCAATAAGAATCAAGTTTTTAGTGATTTCACATCTGTAAAATCAATTATAAGTAACGAACTAAATAATTGTAGTTTCGAAATAGTTTCATGCCATCCGCTATTCGGACCATTAAATGAATTTAAAGGTCAAAATATAATAACCATACCAATTAATGCGTCAAAAAAATATTCACAAATTAAGGATATATTTAAAAAAATGCATTTAAATGTAACTGAGATTAAAACACTTGATGAACATGATAATTATATGAGTTTAATTCAAGGAATGACACACTTTTCTCATGTTTGCTTTACAACTGCAATGAAAAAACTTAATCTTGATTTAGATAAAGTAATGGAAATTTGTAGTCCAATTTATCTATCAAATATTTCTTTTTCTTCTAGAATTACTGGAGGTGATGAAAATTTGTATACTAATATTATTATGGATAACCCTAAAAACAATAAAGTATTAAAATTATACTTAGAAACATCAAAAAAACTTTATGATCAAATATCAAATAAAAATTATTCATCTTTTAAAGATAATTTTATAGATAATAGAAATTATTTAAAAAAGCATCTATCAAAAATGATAAAACAAAGTGACTTTCTAGTCAATAAAATGGCAGAGTTCAAATCGTCCTCAGAAGGCCAAAAATAAACATCAACAGGAAAGAAAAAGTATTAAAGTAAACCATTAGGCAAACCATAAAACAAACCCTTCTAGTTAAGTAAAGATATAGAAAATTATACACCACTCCCCTTTTGAATTTTTTCAGGATAGTTGTAGATTGCGAGTATGTTAAAAAAATTGAAACAACAAAAAGGATTTTGGATAGGTATAAGCATTATGGTTGGCACTATCGTTGGAGCTTTAACTGATAATATAGGAATTTGGCTTCCAGTTGGAATAGCTATAGGTGTTGCACTTGAAACCACTCAAAAAAAATAAACAAAAAAACCCCTCATTTCTGAAGGGTCTTTATAAAAATTCAATATTTATTTTATTTATTCAACAAGCATAAGAACTTCGTCATACCATCCATTTGTGTATTTGGTAATAACGTTACCTATATCTCTTTTAAAAGAACCATAACCATTAATTTTATCGTATTTAGATTGAAAATTATCTGGAAGACCATTCCCATTACTAAATCTTGTAAATGACTTAAATGGATATACTAAGGTTATGTCCTCTCTATTTTCACTTCTAAAAACACTCTCATAAACTCTTCTTGGGTTTTCAGCGTTCATTGCACTTAAAGCCTCTCCAATTTTAGTTACAGCATCTAAAATTTTTCCATAACTATCCATGTCTTGTTTGATTTTAAATGTTCTCCATAATAAATACTTAGGGCTTCCCCATGATGGTGGTGTATAACTTGCTTCCCAGTTTAATTTTGCCATTTTAACTTCTTCGCTTGATATGTAGCTTCTTACATTTTTTTGCCAATCAGCCAAATGATTTTCATCTGGAAAATTATCATAATCAGAAAGTGTCATAGGACCATTTAACCATACATATTGACCAGAATGTGGGCCAATTAGCACAGAATAAAGTGAAGCTCTCGTTTCACCTTCACTATGATATTCTTGATTATGTTCTTTTACTCCTTCTACTAAAAGAGCTTCACTATTCTTTTCAGGGACTAAAAAGATATTTTCATAAACCACTTCTTGATTTTGCGCAAATATTGGCTGCGAAAATAGAAGCATTAATAAATAAATTTTAATTTTCTTCATTTTCATTAATTTAGGGTTAATAAATAATAAGATAAATAAAATAATGATGAATTACTTATTTATGAAGATTAAGCTTACCCTTTTGAATTTTGCTTAGATGTTTTTAGATTAGAGAGATGAAACTAA
>CEVM01014537.1_pt1 | contig 11373 bp, 9 predicted proteins | sample 531481 | NCBI WGS metagenome assembly CEVM01 (sample SAMEA2623649, study PRJEB7988) | marine metagenome | biome: marine biome (ENVO:00000447); feature: mesopelagic zone (ENVO:00000213) & marine oxygen minimum zone (ENVO:01000065); material: "saline water (ENVO:00002010), including plankton...
CGCGTACATGCTGCTGCAGTCGGGCACTGTGCCGCGTTCTGTCTCTGCCGATCTGACCATCACCGTGCTGGTCATGGTCGTCCTCGGCGGGGTCGGATTCCGGTGGGGTGCGATCGTCGGGGGAGTGCTGTACACCCTGCTCGATCAGCGGCTCACGGTCCTCGCCGGGTCCGAGGCCATCGAGTCGCTCCCGGATTTCCTGCGCATTCCGCTGTCGGAGCCGCTGTTCCTGCTCGGTGCGCTGTTCATCATCGTGGTGATGTTCCTCCCCGGGGGCATCGCTGGCACGATTGATGGCTGGTGGCGTCGTCGTCACGGCGAACGTCACGTGCGCGATAGTCTGCGGAGCATCGACGACGCGGAGGCAGATGCCGATGCGGTCGGTGCCTCGGAGGTTCGAGCGTGAGCAACGACGTACAAGACGAGTCGCACACGATCGGCCGGTGGCTGGTCGAGCGCGCCGCGCACACACCGCATCGTGTTGCGATCGACGATCGCGGGGTGACGATCACCTACGGCGAGCTGGCCGACCGGGCGCGAGAACTCGCCGAGAGCCTCGCAGGAGCGGGCTTCGGCCCGGGAACGCGCATCGCAACGCTCGCGGGAAACTCCATCGACCACGTCGTGCTCTTCTTCGGATGCGCGCTTGTCGGTGTCGCGTTCGTTCCGCTCTCGTGGCGTCAGAGCACGCGTGAGCTCGTCGACACGCTCGGCCGCAGCGACCCCCAGCTGCTGGTGGTCGATGACGAGTTCGCCGCGTCCGCGGCCGACGCCATCCGTGAACTGGCGGAGCCTCCGCTGGTTGCCGCCCTGGGGACTGCCGGCATTGAGCGCGCCGTCCCCCCGGCGCGCGACCCGCGGCCAGCCCGCGCGGTCCGCGACGATGACCCTTTGCTGATCGTGTTCACGTCGGGGAGCGAAGCTGCGCCCAAGGGCGTCATCCTCACCCACGCCAACTGCTTCTGGAACAACCTGGCCCTCGGGCGCGCGCTGCCACTGGGTGAGGGGGATGTCGTCCTCACCGTCTTGCCGCAGTTCCACGTTGCGGCGTGGAACTGCCAGCCGCTGCTCGCGTGGTGGGGCGGCGCGACTGTCGTGCTGGAGCGTTCGTTCGACACCGAGCGCGTGCTGCAGCTCATCCGAGAGCGCCGGGTCACCGCGATGATGGGCGTTCCGACGCAGTATGCGATGCTCGCCGAATCCCGAGGGTGGGACGCCAGCGATCTGTCGTCGATCCGCCTCGCGCTCGTGGGTGGAGCCACCCTACCCAGCGCGGTTCGAGACGCGTGGCACGCCCGCGGCGTTGAGCTGGTCCAGGGTTACGGACTCACCGAAGCAGGCCCCAATGTGCTGCACTGCCCGACCGGCAGCGCCGGCGGCCACGAGGGCGCGGTGGGGCGACCGTATCCTCACGTCAGCGTCCAGGTCGTCGACCCCCACACGCTGCTTCCGCTCCGCGGGGACGCGACGGGGGAGCTCTGGGTCCGAGGACCGAGCGTGTTCGCGGGCTACCTCGGTGACCCGGATGCCACCGCGCGGGCCATGCACGGCGACTGGTTGCGCACCGGCGATCTCGTCCACCGCGACCGGGACGGCGTCTTCACCGTCGTCGACCGGCTCAAAGACATCTTCATCTCCGGCGGCGAGAACGTCGCCCCCGCCGAGGTCGAGCACGCGCTGTGTCTGCACCCTCTGGTGAGCGGCGCAGCCGTGGTCGGCGTCCCCGATCCGGTGTGGGGCGAACGGGGCGTCGCCTTCGTCACGATTCGCGCGGGAGCGGTCATTTCTCGCGACGAGATCCTCGCGCACGCCCGGCGCACCCTTGCGGCCTTCAAAGTCCCCATTGCCGTCGAGGTCGTCGAACGACTGCCCCGATCCTCGATCGACAAGTTGGCGAGGTCGCGGCTGCGTGAGCGTGCCAGAGCGACCGTGGCATCGACTCAGGAGGTGTCGCATGAGCGTTCCCATTGAGGACGAGGACGTCACGCCGGTCTCGTCGGCGACAGGCCGGCCGTTGACCAAGCGGGGCGAGGCCACGCGGAGCCGGCTGCTCGAGGCGGCCGAGACGGTGTTCGCCGATCAGGGGTACCACGAGGCATCCATCGTCAAGATCACCGAGCGCGCCGGTATCGGGCTCGGAACGTTCTATCTGTACTTCGACAGCAAGCAGACGATCTTCGAAGCACTCGTGATCGATCTGAACCGGCGGGTACGGCACTCGATGTCGGAGGCGATGGCAGGAGCGTCGAGCCGTCTTGAAGCCGAACGCGCGGGGTTTGCCGGGTTCTTCCGCTTCACTGCGGCGCATCCCGCGTTGTACCGGGTTGTGCGCGAGGCAGAGTTCGTCTCACCCGACACTCTGCGACTGCATTACACGCGCATCGTCGAGGGGTATGAGGCGGGGCTCCGTGCCGCCCAGGGAAGCGGGGATGTCGATCGCGCGCTCGATCCCGAGGTCACGGCGTGGGCGCTCATGGGCATGGGAGAGCTCATCGGCATGCGGTTCCTGCTCTGGGAACGGGATGCCGAGGGCAGGCCGCCTGCCGAGCTGGACCCCGCCGTGATGGCGTCGATGTCGACGCTCATCGACAACGCGCTCGCTCCCCGAGCGGAACCGAAGAAGGAGGAGCCTCGATGACCGAGAACGACCTTGCGGGGCGACGCGCCCTGGTCACCGGCGGCGCGAGCGGCATCGGTTTCGCATGCGCGACAGAGTTCGCCTCTCGGGGCGCAAGTGTCGTCGTTGCCGACCTCAACGCGGACGCCGCTCACGCGGCTGCCGAACAGATCGGCGGCGAAGCCTGGGTCGTCGACCTCTCCGAGACCGAAGCGCTCGATGACCTGAGCCTCGAGGTCGACATCCTGGTCAACAATGCCGGCATCCAGCGGGTGAGTCCCATCGCCGAGTTCGACCCGGCGACCTACCGGATGATGATGCGCCTCATGCTCGAATCGCCGTTCCTGCTGGTGCGTGCCGCGCTGCCGCACATGTACGCGAACGGATGGGGCAGGGTCGTCAACATCTCCAGCGCCCACGGGCTGCGCGCCAGTCCCTACAAGGTCGCCTACGTCGCGGCAAAGCACGGCCTGGAGGGACTGTCGAAGGTGACAGCGCTTGAGGGCGGCCCGCACGGTGTCACCAGCAACTGCATCAACCCGGCCTATGTGCGAACCCCGCTCGTCGAGAAGCAGATCGCCGACCAGGCGAAGGTGCACGGTATCCCCGAAGACGAGGTCGTCGAGAAGATCATGCTCACCGAGACCGCCGTCAAGCGTCTCGTGGAGTCTGACGAAGTTGCATCCCTGGCCGGCTGGCTCGTCTCAGACAAGGCCGGGATGGTCACTGGCGCCTCCTACACGATGGACGGCGGGTGGACCGCACGATGAGCGCGCACACCTATCGCACTGTCGACGTCGTCGTCCCCGGGGGTGACCTGCACGTTGGTGTCTGGGATCCGGTGGCCCCGCAGACCGGCCAGGTGCTGCTGGTCCACGGCGTCACCTCGTCGCACCTGGCCTGGCCGTTCGTCGTCGAGGAGCTCCCCGGGATTCGCGCGATCGCGCCAGACCTTCGTGGGCGCGGACGCAGCAACGAGGTAGCCGGGCCAGCTGGGCTTGCTGCGCACGCGGACGACCTGGCCGCTGTGCTCGATCACCTCGGCATTGAGAAAATCCCGGTCGTCGGGCATTCGATGGGCGCTTTCGTGTCTGTCGTGTTCGCTCACCGGCATCCGTCGCGGGTCGAAAGCCTGCTTCTTGTCGATGGTGGGTTGCCCCTCGACGTTCCACCGGGGTTGGATGCGGATGCCGTCGTCGCGCATGTCCTCGGCCCCACCGCGGCGCGCCTGTCGATGCGGTTCGGATCCATCGATGACTATCTCGAGTTCTGGCGGCCCCACCCCGCCTTCGCGCAGGCGTGGTCGCCTGAGATCGAGAGCTACTTCGCCTACGACCTCGTCGATGACGGGTCCGGGATGCTGCGACCGGCCACAAGCTACGAGACGATGGTCGACGACACCATCGACATGAACACGGGGTCTTCGTTGCCGGACGCACTCGCCGATCTGCAGCATCCGACAACCCTTATCACGGTGCCGCGGGGATTGCAGGGTGAGGAGCCGGGGCTGTACGCACCGGAGTACCTCGAGGGGGTCCTCGCGACGTATCCGAGCATCGAGCACACGCGGCTCGATGACCTCAACCACTACACGATCGTGATGAGTGAGCAGGGTGCGCGCGTCGTCGGTGAGGCGGTGCGTTCGGTGCTCGCCCAGCCGCGCAGCGTTGCGTGACCAGCACCGCCGCGCAGCGTTGCGTGACGTCGTGGATCGATCACTGGCGGCCGCGTGCTGACTCGAAGGCGAATCGGCGGTTGCGTGCAGCAGCAAGGACTCGTCCGATTGCCTTTATCACCTCGATGGCGAGGAAGCACGCAAGGGCATATCCAATCGCGGTCGCCCATTGCGCGAGGCTTAGCGGGACGGAGCCGAACCACGCATGGAACGGTGGCAGGTAGGTGTATCCCGTCTGGAGTGCGGCAAGTATGGCGATGGAGATCCAAATCGCGTGATTCCCGGTGAGTGCACGCAGGGTGAAGCTCGATCGGCGTAGGAGGCGAACGTTGAACAACACGGCCACCTGAGCGACCACGAGTACTGTCACTGCTTCGGCGCGCGCCGTCTCGAGGTCAGCACCGCGAGCGAGTTCGGCGAAGAAGGCAATGATCGTCGCGGCTGATACCACAATGCCCATTCCCGCGAGCATGAGCAGCTTTCCTGAGAGGATCGACTCGCCGGCGGACCGGGGTCGTCGTTTCATCGTTCCGGGCTCGACTGGTTCGTAGGCGAAGGCGAGAGAAAGGGTAACGGCGGTAACGAGGTTCACCCAGAGAATCTGAGTGGGCTGCAGAGGGTCGGGGAAGCCAACCACGACGGCGGTGAAGACGACCAGGGCTTGCCCGAGTGTCGTGGCGAGGATGAAGACCACGGACTTGCGCAGGTTGTCGTAGACGCGTCTGCCTTCGCGTACGGCTCGCTCGATGGTGGCGAAGTTGTCATCGGCGAGGACGATATCGGAGGCGTCTTTGGCGGCTTCTGTTCCCTTCATTCCCATGGCGACGCCGACGTCGGCTCGGCTCAGCGCGGGAGCGTCGTTGACTCCGTCACCGGTCATCGCGACCACGCCACCGCGGGACTGGAGTGCAGCGACGATGCGCAGTTTGTGTTCTGGGCTGGTACGCGCGTACACGTCGACGTCCGCGACGACATCCCGCAGCTGTACGTCGTCCATCCCGTCGATCTCGGCCCCGGTCAGCACTGTCGCGCCGTCGTCGACGACCCCCATCTCGGCGGCGATGGCATGCGCGGTGCGGGCGTGGTCACCGGTGATCATCTTCACGCTCACGCCGGCCTCCTGGCATTCGGCGATCGCGGCCGTCGCTTCGGGTCGTGGCGGGTCGGCGATGGCGACGATGCCCAGCAGCACCAGTCCGCGAAGATCCTCAGACTCGACGGTCAGGACATCCGGTGACACGTCACGACGAGCTGCGGCGAGGACCCGCATTCCCTGCGCGGTGTACTCGTCGACGAGCGCCTGCCACCGGTCGTGCTCCACCGGGTCCTTCCCTCCGTCGGTGGCTCGCTGGTGCTCGCAAAGGGTGAGCAGACGGTCGGGCGCACCCTTGACGAAGATGACTTGCCTTCCCGCGATCGATCGGTTGAGGGTGGCCATGTACTTCACGCTGGCTTCGAACGGGATCTCGTCCTGGCGCGCGAAGTCGGAGGCGTCGATGCCAGCCTTGCGACCCAGGGTGATCAGTGCGCCTTCGGTGGGATCCCCCACGACCCGCCACCCGGCGGTCTCTGTGTGGTCGAGCCGCGCGTCGTTGCACAGGGTGAGCGCGAGCGCCAATTCGCGCAGATCCGGCATACCCGCGGAATCCAGGTCGCCGTTTCGCAGGATCGCTCCCGTGGGATCGTAGCCTTCGCCGGTGACCGTGTACCGGGCGGCCGCGGTGGTGGCGGCCCTCACGGTCATCTCGTTCTTGGTCAGCGTGCCGGTCTTGTCGGAGCAGATTACGGTGACCGACCCGAGGGTCTCTACCGCAGCCAGTCGGCGGGTGATCGCCCGCTGTGCAGCCATCTGCCGCACGCCCAGTGCAAGGGTGATCGTCACTACCGCCGGCAGCCCCTCCGGCACCGCGGCCACCGCAAATGCGATGGCGGATGATAGTAGCAACTCCGGGGAGTTCCCGTGCAGGATCGATCCGAGCGCGACCATCACGACGACCAGCACGAGCACGGTGACCGTCAGCTGACGTCCGAGCCGGTTGATCGAGCGGATGAGCGGGGTGTCCGTGCGCTCGACATCGCGAACCAGCTGCTGGATACGGCCGAGTTCAGTACGGATTCCGGTCGCGGTGACCACGGCCACAGCTCGTCCGGCGACCACGATCGATCCGGCGTGTAGCATATTGTGCCGGTCGCCGAGGGCGGCATCGTGCGGCACAGTGTCGGTGTGTTTGGCCGCAGGAACCGCTTCGCCCGTCAGCGCAGCCTCATCTGCCCGCACATCACGCGCTTCGACCAGCCTTGCGTCCGCGGGCGCTCGATCGCCGGCGTGGACTCGAATGATATCGCCGAGGACCAGCGTGGCAGCGTCGATGTCGTGCCAGCTGCCATCTCGCCGCACGGTGGCGTGCGGCGAGAGCATCTTGCGGATTCCGCGCAGGGCCTTCTCGGCTTGCCCCTCCTGGACGAACCCGATGATCGCGTTGATAAGTGCGACCGCGAGGATCACCGACGCGTCGATATAGTCACGCGACGCGAGCTTGATCACCGCAGCCGCAAGCAGAACGTCGATGATTGCGTTGTTGAACTGCGCCAGGAACCGCAAGACCGGATGCGTCGGCGACGGTTCTGGCAGACTGTTCGGCCCGAAGTGCGCATGGCGCCGGTCTACCTCCCCCGAGGCGAGCCCCGCACGAGTCGTTTCGAGTCCCTCGAGCACGACACCGGCAGGGTGACCATGGGGATCGTTCGGCGAACCCGATGCCGCGGCCGGGTGATGGGTGAGTTCAGCCGGTGTCCGTCCCCGCGGCGCATGAGGCTCCCGAGACCCTTCGCGGCTCACAGCGGACATTTGATTCTGCTCCCGTCACTCCTCGTCCGGGCGTTCCTTCCACCGTGCCAAACCAGGCGGACGTGAGGTAGGGCCCATGGTCCCCGCCGATGGGACCTCCGCCCCTACCCGAGTGGCGCCCGGCAGGGGATGCTGCGATCAGCAGATCCGGGGCGCGACAGCGCCAACCGGACTCCGGGCCCGAACAAAGGAGTACGAGATGCAGGAGAAGATCATCGTCGGGGTGACGGATGCTGCGGTATCGCGCCGCGCCGTCGACTGGGCCACCGAGCGGGCGACGATCAGGGGCGACCGGCTCGAACTGGTGTCGATCGTCGGCGGTGCCGCCGGTGTCATCGGTGAAGGCAACATCATCGATCATGCGCTCGAGCTGACACAGAACATGCTGGATGAAGAGGCCGAGCGTGTGCGTGCACGCGGCGTGCCCGCCCGGACACGTGTCGCACGCGGCAAGCCGGTCGAACAGCTCATCGAAGCCTCGAAGGATGCCGCGCTGCTGGTCATCGGTAGCGACTACCGCGGCCCGCTATCAGGGCCGGCTCGAGGTCCGCACGGGATCCGCATCACCGCCGCCGCACAGTGCCCCGTGGTCGTCGTGCCCGACCTCGACCTCACTGGCCGGTCCGGGGTGATCGTTGGCGTCGATGGGTCAGACGTTTCCGAGCTCGCTATCGCCTTCGCCGCCGTCGAAGCAGACCGATCCGGAGAACCGCTCACCGCGGTGAGCAGCTGGTCTCCGGTGGCGCTTCCCCTCTACGTTCGGTCATACCCTGACGACTACCTCCAGATCATGCAGAAGCTCACCGAGGAAGCGCTCGCGATTTCGATCGCCGGTATTCCGCAGCTGTATCCCGACCTGGACGTGCGCCGCGTGGTCGAGAGGAGTGATAGTCCGGACACGCTGATCAATCGACTCGCCTCGCAAGCTCGCCTTACCGTCATCGGGTCACATGGCTACGGCCGAGTTGCGCGTTTCCTGCTCGGATCCACCAGCCAGCAGGTACTCGCCCGCCTCGCCACGGTGACAGTCGTCGTACGGTGAACAGACCGCGCTGGAGGCGCAGGTCAATCCGGAGGTCGCCTGAGCGCGGCTGACAGCGCCTGTTGCGGCAGCCCGGGCGGTCTCAGCCCCGGGATGCCGCGACGCGTGTCGTCAGCTGGTGCGCGTGGGCCAGCAGGATGCGGCCGAGCTCGGGGAGCCGGTCGGGTCCGAATCGGAACTCGACTCCCGTGAGACTCAACGCCCACTGCGGGTGCCCTTCGCGTGTGAAAACAGCGGCCCCGACGCCGAAGCTTCCTTCGACGATCAGGCCCGGGTTGACGGCGTACCCGCGCTCGTGAGTCTCGCGCAGACGGCCCCGAAGCCGCGTCGGGGCGTGAGCGGCACCCCACCGCTCCGGGAGCTCAGGATGCCGCTCGAAGTATGCGTCCACATCGTGGTCTGGAAGGAAGGAGAGGATCGCGAGCCCCGCCGACGCGACGCCCAGGGGAAAGCGCACACCCTCGGACAGTACGAAGGATCGGATGGGAAAGCTCCCCTCCTCGCGCAACAGACACACTGTCTCGTCGCCGCGTCGCACCGAGAGGAAGGCGCTTTCTTCGGTGCGGACGGCGAGCGAGCGCACGATGTCGCGAGCGAGGCTCGTGATGTCGTACCGGGATGCTGCGGCCGTACCCATCAGGTAGAGCTCGGGCCCCGGCATCCAGGTGCCGAGTGCTTCGTCCTGGTCGACGAGCCCCTCGTGGCGCAGCGCCGTGAGGAGTCGGTGGGTCGTCGGGCGGGTGAGATCCGCCCGACGGGCCAGCTCCGAAACGGTGAGGCCCGCAGCGCCTCCTGCCGACACCAAGCGCAGCAGAGATGCCGCGCGCGCGATTGCCTGCGCGCCCGGTACGGAGGGAGGGCTGTCCATGATGTGGACGGTAGTCGTGGTGATGTCCACATCGCAAGCGGATGCTGGCGTCGGCGAGCGCCAGGCGGAGACGATGGTGGTGCGGCGAGCCATTCATGATGCGCCCCGCACCCGAACCGGCAGACCGAAGGAGTTCATCCGTGATCGACAAGACGTGGGAGTCGCCGGCCGCAGCCGTGGCCGACATCCCCGACGGCGCTACCCTCGCCGTCGGCGGGTTCGGACTGTCGGGCAACCCGATGGCATTGATCGAGGCGCTGCACGCGCGCGGCGTCGGCGACCTGTCGATCGTGTCCAACAACTGCGGGGTGGATGACTGGGGCCTGGGCATCCTGCTCGCCGACAAGCGCATCCGCAAGATGACCTCGTCGTACGTGGGCGAGAACAAGGAGTTCGAGCGGCAGTTCCTCTCTGGCGAACTCGAGCTCGAGTTGACGCCGCAGGGCACGCTCGCCGAGAAGCTCCGCGCGGGCGGCGCCGGGATCGCCGCCTTCTACACGCAGACCGGCGTGGGGACCCAGGTAGCCGAGGGTGGATTGCCTCGGCGCTATGACGGGTCAGGCGGCGTGGCCGTCGCTTCGCCGGTGAAGGATGTCCGCACCTTCGAGGTGTCGGGGCGCGAGCGCGAGTATGTGCTCGAGGAAGCGATCGTCACCGACTACGCCCTCGTCCACGCGCTGCGTGGTGACCGTCACGGCAACCTCGTCTTCAACAAGGCAGCTCGAAACTTCAACCCCCTCGCGGCGATGGCCGGCCGCATCTGCATCGTGCAGGTCGAGGAGCTGGTCGAGCCGGGCCAGATCGACCCGGATGCCGTGCACCTGCCCGGCGTGTACGTTCACCGCATCGTCGAGGTCGGTTCCGACATCGAAAAGCGCATCGAGCGACGCACCGTCTCGGTGACCCCGGAAGGAGCCTGAGATGGCACTCACCCGCAATGAGATGGCTGCCCGCGCCGCCCAGGAGCTCGCCGACGGCGCCTACGTCAATCTGGGGATCGGACTGCCGACCCTCGTGCCCAACTACGTTCCCGACGGCGTCACCGTCGTGCTGCAATCCGAGAACGGCATCCTGGGCGTCGGTCCCTACCCGCAGGAAGATGACGTCGACCCCGACCTCATCAACGCCGGGAAAGAGACGGTGACGACCCTGCCGGGCGCCGCGTTCTTCGATTCCGCGACGAGCTTCGGCATGATCCGTGGCGGCAAGATCGATGCCGCCATCCTCGGTGCGATGCAGGTGTCGGCCTCCGGAGATCTTGCCAACTGGATGATCCCCGGAAAGATGGTCAAGGGCCCCGGCGGCGCGATGGATCTCGTGCACGGTGCAGCGAAGGTGATCGTCCTCATGGAGCACGTCGCCAAAGATGGCACGCCGAAGATCGTCAACGACTGTTCGCTGCCGCTGACGGGCAAAGGCGTCGTCGACCGCATCATCACCGACCTCGCGGTTCTCGACGTGACACCCGAGGGCCTCGTCCTCGTCGAGCTCGCGCCGGGCGTCAGCGTTGCGGATGTCGCGGCTGCGACAGAGCCCGAGATCACCGTTTCGAGCGACCTTAAGGTGGAGGCATGAACCACGAGGATGTCGTCATCGTCGGTGCCGCACGCACCCCGCAGGGCCGGTTGAAGGGGCAGCTGTCATCGCTGCCGTCCACGGTGCTTGGCAGCATCGCGATCCGCGGCGCGCTTGAGAAAGCCGGGATCAGCCCCGAGGCCGTCGATGCGGTTCTGGTCGGGCAGGTGCTGCCCGCGGGCGCGGGTCAGAACCCCGCGCGCCAGGCGGCGATCGGCGCGGGCATCGGCTGGGATGTGCACGCATCCTCGATCAACAAGGTGTGCCTGTCGGGCCTCACCGCTGTCATCGATGCCGCCCGCATGGTGCGCCTCGGCGATGCCCGGGTCGTCGTAGCGGCGGGGATGGAGTCGATGTCGCAGGCACCGCATCTGCTCATGGGCTCGCGCGAGGGCTGGTCGTACGGATCGATCGAGGTGCTCGACCACATGGCCCACGACGGCCTCACCGACGCCTTCGACCGCGAGAGCATGGGCGGCTCCACCGAGCGCCACAACGCCCGTTACGAGGTCACGCGCGAAGACCAGGATGCCGTCGCCGCTCGCTCTCACCAACGCGCGGCAGCCGCGTGGGAAGCGGACGTATTCGCCGACGAGATCGTTCCGGTGGAGATTCCGCAGCGCAAGGGCGAACCGAAGCTGGTCACCCGCGACGAGGGCATCCGCCCCGAGACGACTGTCGACACCCTCGCGGGGCTTCGTCCGGCGTTCTCGAAGGACGGCACGATCACGGCGGGCAACTCGTCACA